>Ga0126376_10001362_pt1 | contig 13123 bp, 15 predicted proteins | sample PanSoiMetPlot_15_FD_92760 | JGI IMG/M metagenome (GOLD analysis project Ga0126376, IMG submission 92760) | Tropical forest soil microbial communities from Panama - MetaG Plot_15 | ecosystem: Environmental > Terrestrial > Soil > Tropical forest > Bulk soil | place: Panama | collected 2016-02-17
CGCCGAGCGTGCGCAGCAGGTCGCCGCCGGGCGACTCGACCTTGATGACATCGGCGCCATAATCCGCGAGGTACAGGGTTGCAGTCGGCCCCACCACGACGGAGGTGAGGTCGATCACGCGGACGCCGGCAAGGGCCCCCACCCTACGCTCCTCCACCGGCGGGAGAGGGTAGGGTGGCGGCGACGCCAGCGAGCGTGACATCGACGCAATAGGCGAAGCCGCCGTCGGGCCCCGATGCCCACAGCGAGGCCGCATCGCCCGCCAGCCGTCCGCTGAAGGCGACGCGCTGGCCGACAAACAGCGGGCTCATGGCGCGGGCCGCATAGGACGCGATCGGGCGGGGCAGATGGGGACGGGCGGTCTCGACGAGGAGCAGCGCCGTCAGACCTCCATTCATCACCAGCGCCGGATAGCCCTCGACATCGCGCGCATAGGGCAGGTCGTAATGGATGCGGTGGGCATTGAAGGTGAGTGCCGAATACCGAAACACCAAGACCGGATCGAGTTCGATTAGTGTCGACCACGTCGGCTTGTCAGTCACCGGCGCGGCCTTCCTCTGCGCCGCGATCGTCCCGGCTTCGACCGCGGCGCGGTAAATGATGTCCTGCTCCTCCGTGAGGGCGAGGCCGGATGGCCCGCTGATTTCGTGCATGACGGTCACCAGCGTAAACGGTCCAGTGCGCCCGCTCTTGGGTTCGGCACGCGTCACGGTCGAGACGCGCGACACCATATCGCCGATCTTCAGAGGCCTGATGAACCTGGTTCGCCTCCCGGCGAACATCCGTCGTGTGCTGTGGAGCGGCGGCAGGAAATCTCCGGTCAAGAGATGGCCATCCGGCTGCAGCGTGCTTTCACGAGCGATTGGGGCGAACAGGATCGCGTACCAGCTTTCCGGCATTTCGCTGCCGCGATCGAAGACCGTGGGGTCCTGATCGAGCGTCGCGGCCAGCCGCTGGACGGCCCCGAGCGTGATTTCGTCCTCGTCGCGACGGGTGCGGCCAAGCCATTCCTTGGGTGAGGCTGTGTCGCTCACGGGACGTCTCCTTCCACCATGTTGGATCGGCTGTGGAGAGGTGCTGGACCGTAGTTCTCGCCAATAGACATCGCGCAGATGCGCGACAGGTGTGTCAGCGGCAATGCGGTCTCCCTAGCCCATGCGTTGAATTGGTCCTGTATTATTCGAAGCTCTTTCTTCGAACTCGGATTTTCCGAAATATCAAGGCCGGCATCGCGCAGACAGGCGATGACATCCGCGGACAGAACGAAGCAGTCCTTGCCGATGAAACGCAGGAAGTACGCGCCGGTGTGTCCGCCAAGCCGAGCGCCTTGCTTTGCGAGGAGGTAAAGCAAGCCGACCTGATCGGCTGAAGGCCAGGTTGCAAGAAATTTGCCAAAACTCCCATGTTTTTGGGTGATGTCGGAAATGAATTGGGCGTTAGCGCGTACCGCCATTATTTTCTGGGCGTTTCGCACGACGCGCGAGTCGCCGGCGAGATGCTCCCAGAACTCATCGGGCTGCGCGAGCAGGCGTTTCGGCTCAAAACCGAGGAACGCAGCTTCGAAGCCAGGCCACTTCTTCTCGATGACGCTCCAGGCGAAGCCGGCGGAAAAAATCCGCTTCGTCATGTCCGACAGCACCCGGTCATCCTTCATTCGGGCAAGCGCTGTGGCACTCTTAACTTTCGGCAGCAGGGCGATGAGTTCGGCGTCGCCGCCCTTTCGTTTGGCGGCCCGTGCGCGGATGGTGGCGAAATGTTTCATGGGAATCCCAGTATGGGCCTTCATATCACATGTCTTGAAATCGTCGATGATAATGCACCGGGCGGCCCCTATCGCCGTGCAAGTTCAGGTCCTATCGTACACTAATTTGGTCCAGTCCCGGGAGTTGCCATTGCCTATCCGATCACTGCTCTACGTTCCTGTGAGTTCAGAGCGGTTTCTCGCTAAGGCCCACGAGCGCGGCGCTGACGCCATCATCCTCGACCTTGAAGACGCGGTCGCACCGGCCCGCAAGGACGCCGCGCGGGCGCGGCTTGGCGAGGCGGTCGCGATGGTGCGGCGCGGCAGCGCCGCCATATTCGTGCGGATCAATTCGGACTCCGATCGCATCCGGCTCGACGCCGAAGCAGCCTGCCGTGCTGGAGCGGACGGACTGCTGGTGCCGAAGACGCGCGGGGCGGGCACGATCGCCGCGTTGGCGGATTTCCTGGGCGGAATCGAACGGGACCTCGGCCACAAGGCGATGTCCCTGGTGCCGATGATCGAGGACCCGGGCGCGGTGCTCGAGGCCCGCGCCATCGGCAACGCCGGCCCTCGAGTGTTTGCTCTGATGACCGGGGGCGAAGATCTCGCCACCGCGCTCGGCGCCGAGCCCACACCCGAGGTCCTGCGTTTGCCGAAACTGCTGGTGCATTTCGCAGCGAAGGCCGCCGGCATCCGATCGTTCGGTCTCTTGCGTACCGTGGCGGACTACAACGATCTTGAAGGGATCGAGCAATCCGCGCGCGAGGCGCGGCGTCACGGCTTCGACGGCGCGAGCTGCGTGCATCCCGCCGTGGTGCCGATCCTCAATCGCGCCTTCGCGCCATCGCCGGCCGAGCTTGATCACGCGCGGGCGCTGGTCGCCGCATTCGATAGCGCCCTGGCCGCCGGCCATGGAGCATTCGAATTCGAGGGCCGTATGGTCGACGAGCCCATCGTGCGCCGCGCCCGCGCGCTCATCGAAAAGGCGTGATGCGCGATCAGGGTATCGTTGATCCCGCACTTAATTGCGCAGGCGTGATTTAAGCTTCTGATCGGGGGAGCCCAATCATACGCTACGACCTCGCCGACTTCTGGTGTGGTCGCGCCGTTTCTTCGAGACAAGGCCAGCAGAGCCCATCGACATCGATTGGAAAACGCCCCCTCACCCCCGAGCGAAAACCTCATCGCTTCTTCCTCAGCCGGGTCAAGAGCTATCGACGACACGCCGGTATGGGAAGCCAGAGGCTCACTTTCCTGGCCATGGTTTAACGCGCGAGGTTTCTTCGACGCGTTCTATGTTGTGCATGGGGCATGCGTCCATCGCGCTGGCAGCAGTCCACTTTCGGGTCGCCGACAGATGCGGCGCGGCCGCTCCCTGAATTACGCCTCCATCCAGGCTTCGGCCTCACGCCGTCGCCGGAGACCTGTAAAGCGCCTCCTCCATTTGCGAGACCACACCTTCCTGTCGCAACGTCTCCTCGTATTCCTTGCGCAGGAAAGGGTCCTCCAGCCAGTACGGAATGGCGGTGCCGCCTTCAGTGACATCTATTGCGCCCTCGTCGGTGTCCCGCTCCCCTGGAACGCCGGCCTTGTCCTTGCGATGATTGTTGGGGCCGTACCAGCCGATCAGGCGCAGCGGCTCGCGGCCGATGCCGAAATGGGCATGGAACCAATCGCCGCCATACGGCGCCGCGGTCACGAGGCCGACCGGTTCGTAGTCCTGCCGGAAAACTTCGTTTTCCTTGCCGTCACGCCACGGCGTCATGCCGATCGATCGCGGCCACGTGTAGGTGTAGCCTTTGCCCTTGATACAGACCAAGACGGCGGCCGAAAGGTGGGCGTGGGCTTTGGAGTAGCGGCCAGTGACATGTTCGCCGACGAATCCGTAAAAGACGTTTCCGGCGAGGTCCGGCTCCACCCGCTTGTAGCCGGGCGAGCGGCGGTTATCGAGATAGAGTTCGGCATTGAAGATATCCGGAATGAGGTTGGTGCGCCGCGACGCCAGCCCACGCAGTCGGTCCGGGACGATGTCGTCCTTGGGCCTGAAGAAATCCGGGGTGCCGTCAAACCGCGACGGGAAGGTGGCGGGACAATTGAAGATCCAGTCGCGGTCGCGGAAGAGGTTCATCACGTTGGGCGCCGTGGAGGCCACCAGAATGAGGGCCGGGCTTGAGGCCGCGTTGATGATGCGGTGCCAGCAGTTGAGCGGGATCGAGAACATCGAGCCGCGTCCCCATTCGAAAGTGTGGGGCTTCCCCTGGTCGTCGGCCCACACCTCGGTGGTACCGCGGCCCTCCACCACTACCATGATCTCCTCATACATGTGGCGCTCGGGATTGAGCGCGCCGGCGCCCGGCACCTCGATGACGTAGCAACCCCACTTGCCTTCGGTGCCGTAAAGCTGGATGAACGTGCCGTTGCCGCCCATGCGATTCCAACGTTTGAGCGGCATGTCCTGCACGCGCCGCACACCGATGCCGCGGAAAATCGGAATGCTCTGCTCTTCCATGTAGTCGTCGTAGGCCGTGTTGGGCCGCTTCCAGGCACCATAGCCGGCGTTCTTCATACCTTCTGGTTCATGCCAATGATCGCTGGTGACGTCGTGCATCGGTGCTTCCTCGGCGCTTTTTGCGTGGGGTGACATTGTCGGCGCATCGGCGCCGTCGTGCAAGCGCGGAAGGGGGCAAGCGCGGTCGGGCCGCGGCCCTCGCGCAAATTCCGCGTCAGGGGGCGCCGCGGCGAGTTTGAGCCTCCGGTTAGCTGCCTTGTTCGGGGACACGCTCCTGGCGCCGATCACGCACGCGGCGGGAGCGAGCAACAGCGTCGTCGCCCTAAATGCGATTGCTCCGCCTGCGCGCAAAACTGGAGGAAGTTAAAACGAAAAGCTTCCCTGCCGGCTTCTAGCGCGATCCGCCAATCGCCCACAGCACGGCGTTGTGCATCAGTGTTTGGAACCGCGTATCCCGCCACACCGACTCCTCATGGCCCAGGGCGGTATAGAACACGCGTGCGTTGCCGTAGGCCCGGGTCCAGGCGAGCGGCCACCCATAAGGGTGCCGGTGGACATTGTCGCGCGAGAGGTCAACCGAGGTCGGGTCGAGGCGCAACAGCACGTGGGAGCCGCGAGCATCGAAATCGCGGATTTGGTAGATCTCGTCGGAGAGTGCAAGCGACGGACCGATGAATGCGACCAGCGGGTCGGACCGGTCGGCCACATCGATGCGTACAGCCTCGTGCCACGGATGCTGGTCGAAATAGCCGCCGATGAGCTTGCCGTATTCCGGCCACCGGTAAAAAGTGTCGGTCGCCGAATGAACGCCCAAAAAGCCGCCGCCTCCGCGGACGAAATCGATGAACGCCCGTTTCTGGGGCTCATTCATCGGCAATTCGCCGGTGGTGAAGAACATCACGGCGCCAAAGCGGCGCAGATTTTCTTCCGTGAAGACTGAAACATCTTCGGAGGCGACGACCTCGAAGCGAGGGGGCGTTTCGCCGATCTGTCTCAATATCTCTCGGGACGCCGGGATGACTTCATGCCGGTAACCGGCCGAGTGGGTGAAATAGAGAATGCGGGCGGGCCGATCCTGGGCGCAAGCCGAGCCACAGGCCAGCGCGAGCAAAGCCGCGAACGTAGCGACCAGCGCAACCAGCCGAGTGAACTTTCCAAACGACAAGGCCCGCATGGTTGAACCTCACGCTTGAAACATCTTTCGTGACCCACCGGACCAATCTTAGCGATGCCTGATGGCCGATCCAATACCCTCGGTCGGGGCTTGTGCGATGGCCGCGATCAACCGGCGGGATTGAGCCCGGAGAGGGTGACGATAGGCAGCAAGGACCACTTGCTGGAGAAATGGCGCACCGCGAACCGCGATGCGCCATTTCGATTTGGTTTTTCAGTACTGGTGCGGTGCGCTCATTGCGCTGCAAAGCAATAGAACAGGCCGTTGCCGCCGGTAGCGATCAGGTCGGGCTGGCTGCAACTGCGCGACATGTGCGCGGAGTTCCATGACTGCAAGAATTCGTTCGCCTTGGGGTTCCGGTCGATATGGCCTAGCATGGCCGAGCCGAAAGTGCTGCTCGTCCAGTTGTTGCAGGTCAAATTCAGGTTTGCCTGCCATGCGCGGCCGTCGGACTGTGAGCCCGTCAATGCGTCGTGCCAGTTCGGCGTCATGCCGACGCCGGCAATCATGTTGCCGCGTTCGGTAAGCGCAGTCTGCTGGTTGAGGTTGTTGTTGGCGCTGTGCAGGTCGTCGACGTCTTTGGCGATCACGACACCCTTGGAATTCTGCCATGGGCCTTTGCCGATACGGTCGCGGGCATTGACGGAACCGCCTTGGCCATTGGTGCTCAGATAGGCATGCCAGGTCTTGCCGCCCGCGCCCACGGTCGTTGCCAGTTGCTGGCAGTGGGCGTCGGCGCCAGCGAGGCCGCCGAGATCGGCGCCTTTGCCGGGCCCGGCGCTGGTGACGAAAAACGTCGTGTTTGGGGCTTGCGGCGCCTGCTGGGCGCCCGCCACCGTGCCGAGCGCTGCCCACGCTGCGGCGGCCAGTACCGATACATGCAACTTGGTTTTCATGAAGCTCCTCCCGTCCTTGATACAGGTCGTGCTGACGATGCAGGTCTATAGATCCCTAGCCCCACCGTCGGGAGCACACTACTGCGTCGCTGATAACTTTGGCTATAGGTTCGCGCTTGAAAGCGCTTGCGGGCGAGAGTCTTGCCCTGCTGGTGCGGAGCTGACCTCCGCTCTCGGGTGTTGATCGATCTGATGGCGCAGCGCTGACGGCCGCCCGATTTTGACAAGCAACGCGGCGTTTCAGAACGTCAAGCCAATATGCCGATCAGGCGCGGCATGTTGACACCGCGTCTGGATTTCGGCAAGGCAACCGGCGGCCCGTGCGGGCACTTCAAGCGGGCGAGGCCCCAGCGGGGATATCGCCTCACCCGCGACTACGCCGTCGCTCCACTCAATCAGCACCGCACTGGAGTTGAGGCGATCGCGCTGCCGAGCATACGTTTGGACGGATAGCAGCAGACGGGACCTCCGCGTCGCGTCCGCTCATGTTTGGAGGGAGAAATGGCAACAATCGCAGCAATCGTTAAGTGGATCGCGTTGGGGATCATTGTCTTGGTTGTCTCGTTCATTGTCGGAGGGCTCTATCAAGGCGTGGCCGTTTCCAATGGCAATCAGGCCGGCGACGTTTATCTATTCAATCGTTTCACCGGTGCATTTTATGTTTGCCGGAACAGAACCTGCCAGCCTGGCAAGTTTTCAAGCTGACCGACCGGCCCGCAAGGCAACGGGCGCGGCGATGCAATCGCGTCTCGAAACAGGTCTCGTGACCCGAAAGCGACCGTCGCCCTTTGCCGCTTGCTCCGACATCCGCTCCAGCACCATATAAGGAGTGACCACAAGACCTCGTATTAAGGAGTCGCGGATGACCACCGCCGAGCCGAAAGTCGCCAAGACTGCGTCCCGGGAGGCGCACAACTCATTTCGCTGGGATGACCCGTTGCGATTCGACGATCAGCTCACCGAGGACGAGCGGCTGATCCGCGACACCGCCCGCGCCTATGCGCAGGAGCAATTGCTGCCGCGGGTTATTGATGCCTACATGGAAGAGAAGACCGACCGCGCGATCTTCGCCGAGATGGGCGCGCTAGGCCTTTTGGGCGTCACCATCCCGCAGGCCTATGGCGGCGCAGAGGCCGGTTATGTTTCGTATGGCCTGGTGGCGCGCGAAATCGAGCGGGTCGACTCCGGTTTTCGCTCGATGATGAGCGTGCAGTCTTCGCTGACGATGTATCCGATCTATGCGTACGGCGACGAGAGCCAGCGCAAGAAATATCTTCCCAGGCTTACGACCGGCGAATGGGTCGGCTGTTTCGGGCTCACGGAGCCCGATGCGGGCTCGGATCCGGCCGGCATGAAGACGCGTGCCGAGAAGGTTTCCGACGGCTACCGGTTGATCGGCGCGAAGACCTGGATTTCCAACGCGCCGCTTGCTGACATATTCGTGGTCTGGGCGAAGTCGACCGCGCATGGCGGCGAGGTCCGCGGCTTCGTGCTAGAAAAGGGCATGAGGGGCCTGTCAGCCCCGAAGATCGCCGGCAAGCTGTCGCTGCGTGCCTCAGTCACGGGCGAAGTCGTGATGGATGGCGTGGTGGTTCCGGAAGAAAACCTCCTGCCCAATGTGTCGGGCCTCAAGGGCCCGTTCGGCTGCCTCACACGGGCGCGCTACGGCATCGCCATGGGAGTGATGGGCGCAGCGGAAGACTGCTGGCATCGGGCGCGGCGGTACACCCTCGATCGCAAGCAGTTCGGCCGGCCGCTCGCCGCGACGCAGCTCGTGCAGAAGAAGCTTGCCGATATGCAGACGGAAATCGCGCTGGGGCTACAGGCCGCGCTCCAGGTCGGGCGCCTGTTCGACCAAGGCACGGCGACGCCCGAGATGGTGTCGCTCGTCAAGCGCAACAATTCCGGCAAAGCACTCGACATCGCCCGCATGGCGCGCGACATGCACGGCGGCAACGGTGTCCAGATCGAGTATCACGTGATGCGGCACCTGACGAACCTGGAGACCGTAAATACGTACGAGGGGACACACGATATTCACGCGCTGATTCTGGGACGCGCGCAGACGGGACTGCAGGCATTTGCGTGATATGGCGTTTCGGCGACGTGCGGCGAAGCTGTGTGTCGGCTGACAGCGCGCGAGGCGGAAACTCAAACGGCTATGCAAATGGTCGGAAAAACGCAAAGCGCATCCAGGCTCGAAGGGGATGATCGATATGAGCTGCATATCTGGCCAAGTGACCCAGAAGCCAAAATCAGAGGTCTTGGTGGGCTCGCACCAGCGAAGCTGCGTCTCGTTTTGCGCATATTGACTATTTGCTCGGCGTCGCCGCAGCAGCTGGCTTTCGGGCGATGCTGCCCTTCTGGCAACGCGGCGGATATCGCGATGGCGTGACCCGACGAGGATAAGATTCCGCAGCAGGACCAGCGAGTTCCCTGCTAAGGCCACAATTACGACTCTTTGCAATCATTCGCGAGCTTTTCCCCACAATCCCGTGTACAATTAAGGGAAGCCAATGTTTTTCCTGTCATAGTTATGCCGTATTGCGCTCTCTACCGTAGTAATTGTAGTACATTTGATTCGTTTAATAGGCGCTGGGTACGCTGATCGGCTGGGATTATTAAATCACGACAGCGAGATGCGCGCGCGTAGGACTGCCTTCCATCGGGAAGCTGTGCGATGCATGGCGGCGGTCAAAACGACGGAGCGACAGAAATGAGTAATGTCGATTGGCAGAATGGAGCGACCGATCGTGTCCGAACGTCACTGCCAGAATCCTACAAACCCAAGGCATTGCGCCTCGCCCCTGCCGAGGCAGCGTCGCCTCCCGAGGTGAAGCGGCCGATCGTCGATTTACGCAAGCTGGAGGAAGAACTGGGTCGCCGTCGCCTCGACGAAATCGCGGACGTGATGCGCGCGCTCACCTACGGGGAAATGATGGAGCTTGCTGCCTCGATGTGGAATGTCAGGCCCGATGGTGGCAACCTCACTGAACACAACTTGCCAAGCGTGCTGTATCGCTGGTCGACGACGCGCCAATCCTGAGAAACCGAGATTCGGTGGTCCACGACTGTGACGTGGTGGGATCGCCGGCGGTCGGAAGGAATGTGATCGGGTGGCTGGCCGTGCACGTTAAAGTTCGCTTGTGAGATTTACAGTCGCATCAGTTCAGCGTCGCGGGGCGGTACCGTAACGAGCGCATAAGAACGTTGTCGAGCGCGTCCGGATAATGGCAGGCAATGCGATCCACAAATCCATGCTCCAGCTTGCTGGCGCACCGATCGGTTTGTCGCAATTTGATTGCGATGAACATCAGGACGCACTCGATGAAAACGTCCTGGCCGGTGGACCGGACGTGCCAGATGGCCTCCTCGGCATAGCGCTGACCCCGCAGATAGTCGGCGGCGCCGATGCCGCAGGGCTCGACGGCCCAGAAATCGATCCAACGGACGATGGATGGATTGCCGTCTTGGCAGATAAGGGCACAAAAGGTCGGAAGATCGATCAGGTGATCGACAATGAGCATGTCGGCTGTTTCAGCGGTCATGGCCGATGACCTGCACACGAGATTTGTTCACGCTGCGCATCGCGACAAAAATGGGAGGACGATGGCCGCCGGCCGCATCGGGCCAAGGACAAGATTATCGTCTGACCGTACGCAACACGTTCGAGGCAACATGTACTATTCGATTCGTTACGAATTCATTGCGGGGGCGCCCATCGAATCGGCTGACGCTTCAAGCGCTCATAATGGACGCCGGCTTGGTGTCGTGACGAGGTGCAACTCCCCACCGCTGCAAGCGCGGCGCGGGGCTATGTGATCGATACTGGCGAACTTGCCGCATTCGGGAATCCAGGCTAGGACAATGACCATGATCGCCGTCATCTTCGAGGTCTGGCCGACGAGCGGCCGCAAGGCCGACTACCTCGACCACGCTGCGCGCCTGCGCGGCGAACTCGGGTGTGTGGACGGATTCATCTCGGTCGAACGCTTCCAGAGCCTTGCCGACCCCGACAAGCTGCTGTCAGTGTCCTTCTGGCGCGACGAGGCCGCTGTCGCGCGGTGGCGATGCCATGCGGCCCATCGAGCGACGCAGTCTGCCGGCCGGCGCGGGATCTTCCGCGACTATCGTCTACGCGTCGCCGCCGTCGCCCGGGACTATGGAATGACACAAAGTCGTGAGCAGGCTCCTGGGGATAGTCGCGCCGCCCATGATGCGGTAATCTGAACTGGGCACAGGATTACAAAGACGGAAGGTGTTGCAAAATTGCAACTTCTAACGCCGTCTTAAATGCTATATTGAGCCTGGGAGTTCGCGTGCTAGGGATGCCGATGAAAAGACTGGGGATTGTAACAATCGCAGTCGCTTCGTTGACCGGCGCCGCCGCTGCCGCTGACCTCGGCGCGAAGGCGCCGCCGACATTGGTCTTGCCGTTTACTTGGACGGGCCCCTATGCGGGGGCGCAAGGCGGCTATGGCTGGTCCACATCTGGAGGTCTTGACGCCAGAGGTGGCTTTGGCGGCGGCCAGATCGGCTACAACTTCCAGACTGGCGCGATCGTGCTTGGCATCGAAGGCGACATTGCTGGTGGCGACATCTCGCAGACGGTCAACGGCACGACCCTTGCCGGGATTCCGTTTACGACGGCATTCACGAACGACACCCTGGCTTCGCTGCGCGGCCGCGCCGGCATCGCTTACAATACTTGGATGTTCTATGGCACCGTTGGCGGCGGATGGGGACACGACAAGATCTCCGCAAACGTTGGTGGCGTTCCGTTTTCAAGCGATGCTTGGCTGTCGGGGTGGAGCGCCGGCGCGGGAGTCGAATGGTCCTTCGCACCGAATTGGAGCACCAAATTCGAGTATCTGCATTATGGGCTTGGCACCGCGAACTCGTTCGGCACCGTGCCGTCGGGCAAGGTTGATATTGACACCCTTAAGGTTGGCATTAATTACCTGTTCCGCTAATCGCTCGTTCCCCAACCCGCGGGCCAACGACGGAAGGAGGGAGCTTGCCAGAGGGCGCGGCGCCTTTACTTTGCGACATATGGATGAACAAGGCTTTATTGAGATGGCGGCTTTCCCGTCGCCGCGATTGTTTCTCGCGTAAGAGGGTTGGTCTAACCCTAGGGTAGCCGCGATCCTTGATGCACGGGGTCGCTCCCCAATGTGCGATCAAGTAGCCCGCCCATTGTTAGACCGAGGGGCCGGGGGTCGCTCCCCCGGCTTCCTTCACGTCTCAGAAAACACCCCGCTGCGGTCGGCAAGTCCGTTCGCTTGCCGCCGGATTATATCAAATAGATCAATAAGGTGCGCTCAGCCTCCGGCATCCGGCCTGCCGCCAGTTCCGCAATTGCCTTGCTTGCAAAGTGGCTAAACGCGACATCGACGCCAGCGTCGAGTGCACGTGCGAGTTTGCCAGCCGCTTCATCGCCGCGGTCAGACTCAATGAGATTCCCTGCGTCCCTCAAAGCCCCAAAAGGGTCCGGCGCTATCGGGCGGCTTGGTCCAGGAGGCGGCGTGTAGATATTTCCTTCTTCATCATAATAAAACGGACGCACTTCGCCGGGTTTTTTAACCACGCCGGAGTCCACCATTTCTGCACTTGGGAATCGAACTTCTTGAAACCTGCCGCAGGTCCGCTGCTGAGCTCTCCATATTTAGCGCCTTCCAGAGGATCAGTCTTGCTGATACTTTCCACATTCGGTCCGTGCGCATTTGTTCTGGCAAGTCCAGCCGCCGCTCTTGCGATACATCTGGCGTGCGCTTGTACCTCGTCCGAATTACGGTCAGCCTAAGACCATCCGGCAAAGTCGCATGGAGGACCGCAGTGCCACTCTCCCCACGGCGTGAATTCTTCGCGAAACTCGCTATTCTTGGCGGATTCGCAGCGCTCGGCTCGCCCGCACGCGGCAAAGCCCAGGCCGAGAGGCGTATCAGCACCCAGGACATTACCTGCGACAACGGAATGTCTGCGGTCTTGGCATATCCGGCTGGCGGCGGAAGCTTCCCGACCGTGATCCTGATGCACGAGCGCTATGGCCTTGTGCAGCACACGCGCGACCAGGCTATGCGCTGCGCGCGCGACGGATACGCCGTGCTGGCGCCCAACTTCTTTTTCAGACACCCCGATCAGGCCGCTCTCAACGCCGGCAACTCGCGCTACGACCTTAGCGATCCCGAGGCCGTGGAATTGATCAGAGCCGCTCTTGCGGCCCTGACAAAGCATGCGGCCGCTGACCTGAGCAAAATCGTAGTCGCCGGATATTGCCAGACCGGGCGGCATCCGCTCGTATTCGCCGCCGAGGTGCCGATCAGCGCCGCGGTCGTGTGGTACGGCGCCGCCTCCAAGCGCGAATGGGAGGTGAACAAACGGCAGCCGAGGCCGCTCGAAGCGGTGATTGCGGCGCTTCCCTGCCCAGTCTTCGCGGCCTTCGGCGAGGCCGACCACATCATCTCGATCGAAGACGTGCAACGTCTTCGCAACAGCCTTGAGGCCAACCATAAGAGCTACGACATCCACATCTATGCGGGCGCGCCGCATGGCTGGCTAAACGACACCGTGGCGGGCCGTTACCGCAAGCCGCAGGCCGACGCTGGCTGGGCGGCGCAACAGCGCTTCCTGTCCAGGGTCTTTGCGGGCGATTACGACCCCAAGTGGGTAAGCTGGCGCTTCGAAAGCGAAATCGGGACAGACTATGATTTCACCAAGAACGTGCGTATGGAGTGAGCGATACCGGCCTGAGCAGGGCGGCTTAGGGCTCCACCGCGTCGGTCGAGCGCTGGCGGGGAGCA
>Ga0126376_10001363_pt1 | contig 13117 bp, 17 predicted proteins | sample PanSoiMetPlot_15_FD_92760 | JGI IMG/M metagenome (GOLD analysis project Ga0126376, IMG submission 92760) | Tropical forest soil microbial communities from Panama - MetaG Plot_15 | ecosystem: Environmental > Terrestrial > Soil > Tropical forest > Bulk soil | place: Panama | collected 2016-02-17
AAGCAGGTCGAGATGCTGGGCCAGACCGAACTGGCTCGTGCGCGCGCGGCTGAGTCAATGCTGCCCGATCCTTCGCTGGCCGATCCGGATCCTCAGCGAGCGAAGATTGTGCCCAAAGATCAGGACGACTTTCTCAAGACTTACGAAAGCCGCGAAGCCGAAATGATCGAGTTTCTGAAAGAACATAAGCTCGTTACACTTCCGTCGTACCTCGGCCGTTTTGAAATTCGACAACTTCCTGAAGCTTTCAAACCAACCAGCCCCGGTGGATTCATGAACGCGCCCGGTGTCTACGATAAAGACGCGACCGGCTTTTACTTCATTCCTACTTACAATCCGCAGAGCAAGAACTTCTATATACGCGCCGCCATCGAAGACCCGCGGCCGATTCTGGGGCATGAAGGGATCCCCGGTCACTTCCTGCAACTTTCGCTCGCCAATCATCTCAAAGACGAAATTCGGCGGCAGCACGGTGACGGCATCATCATCGAAGGCTGGGCGCTCTACGGCGAAGAGATGTTGATGCGCACGGGACTCTATCCGATTAATTCAGCCTCGCAGGGACAGGTCCTGCGTCTGTCGCGCTATCGTTCCGCGCGCATTGGCGTCGATGTGAATCTGCATACCGGCCGTTGGACGTTTGAACAGGCCGTGAAGTACTTCATGGAAGCCGGAGGTTTGGATCGTGAAGCCGCCGAAGGTGAAGCCGCCGGCGCCGCCGCGAGCCCAACCCAAAAAATAACGTACATTACGGGCAAGTGGCAGATCATGCGACTGTTGGGAAAGTATCGCGACCGGAAGGGCAAAGACTTTCGCCTCGGCGAATTTCACGACGAGCTAATTCGCAACGGCAGCCTGCCTTTGTCTATCGTCGAATGGATCTTGCTGGACGATAGATCCAGTTTGGATGAAGCCCTGAAGTAAATATTGTTGAGTAACATGAACCCCGCAAACGAAAACTTCTCTGATGAGGTGCGAGCGAGCTTTGCGCAACAATCGATCATGAACTTTATCGGCGCCAGGCTCTCGCGAGTGGAACCGGGACTTGTCGAGATTACGCTTGCCTATCGTAAGGATTTAACGCAGCAGGATGCCTTTCTTCACGCGGGTATCGTGACCACCATTGCAGATTCCGCATGCGGTTATGCTGCTTACAGTTTGATGCCCGTGGGATCCAGAGTCCTGAGCGTTGAGTTTAAGGTAAACCTTTTGCGTCCAGCTGCTGGAGAGTTTTTTGTGGCGCACGCAGAAGTAATCAAACCAGGAAAGACATTGACGGTAGTGCGCGCCGACGTTTTTGCAAACACAGGCGATGAGCGTAAATTAATCGCGACGATGCAGGGAACGATGATGTGCATCAGGTCAGAAGCCCGACCGTGAGGGAGGGCTTCGCTTGCATTGATGCCCTCGCTTACGCTCCGGCTTCTGACACCTCGCGACGCTCAGTGATAATCCCAAACGGTCCCTTTCGGATCAACCCAAAAATCCTTCGTGGCGCGCGGACCTCTAATCCAAACCCGCCAGGTAACAGCCAAATCACCGACGCTTTCCCGAATGCTCTTCATCGCATCGTACTTGCCGGCGCGCATCTGCTTCTGCGCCTCGGCGCGTTTGTCGGCTTGTATTTTGTCGTTCTCTGCTTTGCTACGCGTCCAACTCGCCGACTGCCAGTCCACTGAGATGTTCTCGCATTTACCATCTTCGATTTGCGCCTTCTCCGCCGCTTTACGACACACTTCAGGAACGAGGCCGAGGTTCACTTCGTTGAGATCGAACAGGCGCGATTTGTCCGCAGTCAATTCCTGATTGCCGAAGGTAATGGCGGGGACCGGTTTGGGCCCGCTTACAGCGCCGCGCTCATAGGTGTATTCGTCAAAGTTCTTCGGCTTGGCTGGATCCTGAACGACGATCGACATTCGATCTTCGTGAATCTCCATACGGCTGACTTTGACGTTGTCGGTTCCCAGCTTTGCCTTAATCTTCGTCGCGCCGTCCTGTGCGTTCGTCTTTTCAAACATGTTCATTTTCGCTCCGGGAATCACCAGCGACTTGCATCCAAGGGCAACCAGAACCAGGGCGGCGAACGTAGAGATTGAAATGAAGATGCTGTTACCTGCTTTTGAGCGCATCACACGTCTTCTTTCTGCCAATGGATGGGGAGCGAGAGTATATCCCTGATCCGTCGTAGTGAGAACAAGAGTTCAGCGTTTCCCTCCGTTACATGCGAATTGAGCGCAGGCTGAAGCTTGAACTCTGAACCAATCTTTCTATTGTCCGTCGTTTTTGGCGGTCATGAGTCAGCCGAATCTCGCGCCAATAAAATCGTCATCGCTTTCGTTAAGGAATCTCGCACGTCGAACGCGGCACTGGTGTTGCTGAAGACAAGCGCGCATGAGAACTGACGCGGAGACTTCTGTCTATCAACTTCCAGGTCGAGTGGCGCCCACTTTAGTGCGTGATAGTCCGCTTCGGAAATCATCCGATGACGCCGGCGTCACATTCCTTCAAGGCCTCCGGCGCCGGCTTGCACGCGAACGTCGCCGCCGCAAAATCGGCCGCGCTTACGACATGGCACTGGAGATTGCAAAGATGATCCCATACGGATCAAAGATCCTCGATGTCGGATGCGGCAATGGGTTTATCGCCCATCATCTTAGTGCCCTGCTGTCTGAAGAAGTTGTCGGTATCGATGTGATGAAAACTGCGGAAGCTCCGATTCATTATCGGCCTTACGACGGTCGGCAATTTCCGGTGAGAGATAGTTCCTTCGATGCCGTCCTGCTCTGTTATGTGCTTCATCATTCGCAGGACATTCATGCAATGCTGGATGAAGTGAGGCGCGTGCTTCGCTCCGATGGTTTGGCAATCATTTACGAGGACATTCCCCGGACGTGGTGGGACAAAGGCGTGTGCCGGATACACAATCTGAAGTGGAAACATCGCACCGGCCCATGTATGTTTCGCGATGAAGCCGAATGGCGCACAATATTTGAAGACTATGACTTCGAACTTATTAGCGAACGTCAGCTATCGCGCGCGCGAAACATCGCGCATCCGGTTAGACGAAGCCTCTTTCATATCCGTAAACTCAAAGACGACGAGTTCAGGGCTAAACGACATCAGCCTTCTTCGTATCGGAAACAGTCGTCATTACCTGCAGCGTTGAGGCGTTTTCAACGTCGATAGCGGTTTCACATTGCTCTACGAACAACTTAAAAGCTTCCTCGACAGGCTTGCCTGCATACCGGCCTTTGCCGGCAGCGAACAAATAATATTCTTTCTTTAGGAGTTCGGCCGTTGAACGATAATTTTTCCACTGCTCCTTAAAGTGATAAACGCTCTCAAGAGAAACAAAAAGCACTACCATCAGGCTGATTAAAGTCGTCGAGACTTTGACGGTATTGATCGTGGGCTTAAAAAAATACAAATTAAGACTTATGGCACTAAAGTCTAAGTTCACCAGCACAGGCACGATCGCCCCTCCTATCACCGTGGCCGCGCGCATGAAGAGAAACCACTTCTTGTAATACGCAGCTTTCCTATCATAGAACCTCAACTGGTCATTAACTCGATCTTTAATGTAGTCCTCAGGACTCATGCTGGCGAACACACAGGGCCGAAGGTCAGGATATTTCAACTCGTAGGACGTCTGCTGGTTTTGAGGATTCGGATTAGCTTCCATAGAAATAATCCCCGAATTTCAAATCACAATGTGCTTGACAGCCAGCAACGGCTCAAGGTCAGAAAAAAGTGCAGGTATAGTAAACTCAATCTCGGCAGTAATCTACTGCGGTTCAACGAAGTCGTTCACCAGATCATTGACCAACTTATTACGCTGATCAAACAGCTCGCCTAGCTTTTTATTCACCTGATCTCTGATTAAGTTAACTTTGCCATCGGTGTAATTATAGTCCGCCGAAATACAGGGACCTTTCAGCGCTTTCATCGCATTGGACGTTTCGAGAATATTCGTCTTGTAAGCGCTGATGTGCTGACGCAATACGTCTTTTCCAGTTACCGGGGTGGTGCCGAGGATTGTTGCTTCCGTATTCAGGTCTTCGGGCCACCACCATGCTGTCTTGTCGAACTCAGACCAGCGATCGTCCAGGTCTGCGATCAGTTTCTGTTGAAGTTCTCGAACTTTTTCGGGTGACGGTTTCATCTTGACGTTGTTGTCATGAAAACTGCTCAACCTTGTGACCATAGCGTTAAGTTGACTAACTGTCTTGGTGTTATTCTCGACAATCTCTATTGCTTTCCTGAGTCTCGCCTCCTGTAGCGTCTTTTTTCTGTTGATCTTTTCTCCAATCCAGGGAATCAGAAACGAACCGATAACGCTGCCGATCACCAGGAGAAAGAGCGGATGTCTTAGTACTCCCAGCAGCGAATTCGAACCTGGTCCATTCGTCATCGCAAGATTCTCCTCATGAAGTGGGAATCATCCCGGCTGTATCTGTGAACCGGACAGGCTCTGGGACCAGCCTGATTTGGGCGCGATAATAAACCGAGAGGTCCGGGCTGTAAACCGTAAGTATCAGGTTGTTTGAGGGCTGGGAAGCATTGCGATCAATTCGGCGGTGCCAATTTCTGATCCTCATTGCTTCTTGACCGCTGATGATTTTGCCGGAAGCAGACGCAGAAGATCTTCAGCGTACCACGCTTCACATGCGGTCAGATGCTCACGAATCGCGCCGCTGGAATTGTACGTGTCTTCAATATAAGCCCTCCAACGGGGTTGAATGTCAGCCGGTTGTTGTTTAACTTGCAATGCTACCAGCTCCATAAATCCGGACACCATCTCCGCCGTGCTCAAGACTTTCAGCCTCTCCAATTCGCCGGCGTTCGTGAGGTCTTTGTTGTCGTAAAAATAGGGACGCACCTCAGGGTTCTCTGCGAAGAATTTCATGATCTCCAGGCTTTGGCTGTACAGCCGTTCGTGCACGTCTTCGCGAGCTTGCTCCAACATCACTTCGACCTGGCGCTTAGTCGCTTTGAGCGCAAAGACACCGCCGAGAACCGCGCCAATCACTGTGCCGAGAATGCCTGTTAAGGCGGCAAGAAGTGTGGGATCCATTGAGTTAAGTTGGCGTGTCCGAAGCCCGACCGTAAGGGAGGGCCATTCAAGAGTTCTCGTCGTTTGTTTTTAACCGGACAGTCGTCCGGACAAACCAGCCCTCGCTAACGCTCGGGCTTCCGATACTACTGCTGCCCGTTAGGCAGCGCCGCCTGCAGGTCCGAGTAATCAGCTTTGGCTTTCAGGCGACACTGAAGGCTGACTTCCTTTGGTTTACCGGGCGCGGTGACGCTTACACCCTGGATCGATCGCGCAGGTTTCTCTTCGCCGTTGTAATCGTCCGTGATGGCGTAGTCGTAATCGTTGTTCGTGAAGCTGATTTCCGTTTGATCGACCTGCGCCCGAAAGTAGTGGGTGTACTGAAACTTCTGCTGCGTTCCCGCGCGGTCCTTCGGAAACTCCAACTCGATTTTTCCAGGCAGGCCAAATCGATATTGCAGATAGCCCCGGTCGCTGGTCAGATTCTTCGAAGCGCAAAGCGAAACAATTTTGGCCGGCTTTTTTAACGGACAACTGAAGATAATTCGCTCGTCGTTCGCGCACAACGAATTTGGTTGCAGCGCCTGACCCGGAAAACGCGAAGCTTGTGTGGTGATCAAGCTCAAAAAGACAATCGCGCCGAGGCCGATAGCCGGAATTATTTTTTTAGTGTTCATAATTTCTTACTCGGAGGGGCGCAATCCGAATCACTTCGACGCCTGACTTTTGCAAATCGGTGACTCACCAGTGATTCAGGACACAAAGAACGAAGCCTACGGGGCAGCTTTGAAGCGCTCGATTTCACCGGGCTTGCGCAGCATCTTGTTTACTTCACCAAGATGCATCTCTTCCGCGGCGATCATTCTGCGGGCGTACTCTTCGAGAAACACCGAGCGATCACGGACCAGGTCGAGAAGTCTTTTATAAAGCGCCAAGCCATGTTTTTCGGCTTCGAGCGATTCGAGCAGAATGTCATTGATGCCGTGCTTCTGAGTTTCGAGCAGCCCGCCGATTTTCAAACTCGGATGTTCGCCGAGATGGGTGACCATCTCTCCCGCATCGTTGGCATGTGAGAGGCAGGTGGTAGCTTCGCCGCGCAACCAACTGACTATGGGAATGCGGCTATGGCCAAACACCATCAAAGAGTAATGCGTGTAACGCACAACTCCGGCCAACTCTGTCTCCAGAATCTCGTTCAGCAAGGCGACCACTGCGTTCTTATCAAATTGTTCTGCCATGATGGACGAAATAGTAAATCGACAATCGAGATTAGTAAACCAATCGAAGCCTCAGACACCGCAGCAGATTAAAACTGTGGACAAGGAGCGAGGGAGACCCATTACGCCGGCAACACTTGGCCTTTCGTTTCTTTGCCAAACGGCAGCAGCAACAAACCTATAAGGAACGCCAGTGACGTCAGCGCCACTGGTGTTCCGATCGTATGGTAGTAAGCAACGCCGGCTCCGACGAGAAAAGTTATTCCCGCTCCGGCAAATCGGCCAATCGAAGTGGCAAAAGCAAAGGCGCTCGCGCGGCATTCGGTGCGATATTGTTCGGGCAGCCACAGCGTGTACATCGCAAAGTTTGCTCCGCCCACACCCAACCAGAACAAACAAACCATGAACCACACGAGCGCATGGCTCTGCAGGTAAAAGACGTATCCAAAACCGATCGAAATGAAAACTGCCATTAAGGCGAAGTAGATACCGAGTGTCAGACGGCGGCCAAGCTTCTCGGCCAGTACCGGCAAAAGCAGACAGCCCAAAATCGTTCCAGTTGAGAGAATCATGGTGGCATAAGACGCCAACTTAACACCCTCAGCGTCAGTAAAGCCCGATTTGATCGCCAGCTGCCCCACGGATGCCGGAACATAAACTGAACCTGCCCAAAGGCCGACAATCGAAATAAACAGATAAGTCGAGTTCAGGATTGTGCGGCGCCGATATTCCCGCGAGAAGAGCTCGAAGAACGCGCTTTGCATCGTCCAGGATCGGCCGACTTCCTCGATCCGTCTCTTCCAGCGGTTTGATTCGGTGACGCCATAGCGGATAAAGCCGACCAATAAAGCGGGAATGCCGCCGATCAAAAACATTGCGCGCCAACCGTAGCGAACTCCGACAAAGTAGTTCGCGATCGCTGCCAGAAATATTCCGACGTAATAGCCGGTGTGCATCAATCCCGCTGCCATTTTTCTCCGCGACTCTGGCAGTTCTTCGGCGATAAACGTTCCGCCCATTGACCACTCGCCACCGATACCGACACCCGCTAACAGCCGGAAAGCCGCAAGCATCCAAACATTGACCGCGAATGCGCCCGCAAAAGTGAAAATCGAGTAACACAGGATGGTCAGCATCAGCGTGCGCACGCGGCCAAAGCGATCGGCGATGGGCCCCCAAATCAGCGAACATCCCCAGCCAATCAGGAACAGCGCAAACAACAATCCTCCATAGAAACCAACGCTGGCCTGGTCGCCGGGAATTCCGGAACGCGGCAAAAGCTCGCGCAGAGCCGGTACCATCACGAGGGCATAGATGAACGAGTCCATGCCGTCCAGGACCCATCCACCCCAGGCTGCAAAAAAACCACGAAGTTGATTTTTAGTTAGAGGCGCGACGGCCATTGGGCCGGGAGTTTAGCATGGACGTTGTGCTGGAGCGCGGACATCCTCGTCCGCTGTAAACGCCAGGCGCGAACGTCCGTCACATTGGAGAACGTTCGCGCCTGGGTTTCCAACTCAGTGAGTTAATTCAAATGCCGATGATGCCGCGATCGAGCAGTGTCTTGATCATGCGCAGGGTGTCCACCTCGCGAAACGGACATACTGAGAGAATTCCCGCGATATCCAATTCACCGTTGATGCGCGACAGGACAAATCCTTCCTGTGGACCAAGCCAGGCATTGGATAATTGCTCCAAACTTCCCAACAGGCGGGGCACTGATTGTGGTGACAATCCATTCCGATAACACTTCGCCACGAAACCTCGTTCCGCTTCTTCAAGCAGGCTTTGCGCTTCAGAATTCTTGGGCTCCTGATCGAGCGCACTATGAATAAATGCCAGTGCATTTTCGACGTCATTATTCTTCAATTCTGCGCGGGCCAGTTGAAGCAATTCAGCAACAGTTTGCGGCAGCTTAAGCGCGGAAAGATCGGCCGGTCCTTCGGCGGCGGGTTCAGCTTCACCGGCCAGTTTGATGGCCCCTTTCTCAATCAGATCGAACAGCAAAGCGTACGTATGAAACAGTGTTGTATGGAGGTTGAAGCAAATCTCGGCTGCAGTCAGACGCTTCTCGACGTAATAAAGAACTTCGCGAGTCTCCTTGCTCCCATGGATCGAATGAGTCCAGCCCGCTTGCAATTCAAAGACAGCCCGATCCGAAGGAATCACCCTTCGGTAGCGCGACCATTCATCGATGCGATAAATGCCGTCCATAATCACGGACGTGGCCTCAACCCGGATGCGAATCAGATCATCCGGCAGCGGTTCGCTATCAAAAAACTCAAAGTCGGCTTCGTCCCAGATAAACAGGTCGTAAATGATCTCGAGAGTGCGGGTGCGCAACACGTCCATAATGTCACTCTCAGTCACAAATCCTCTGTCGGAAAGCACCGTTCCCAACCGGCTACCCGACTGTCTATGGATTTCCATAGCCGTCTGCAATTGAGTTTCATCAATCTTGCCGTAATGCAGCATCACCTGACCCAGCAATTCTTTGGGATCGTTTGAAGAGGAGCCGACAATCAACCCACCTTCGAGATAAATCTCCTTGACAATGTTGCCGCGGCCGATTTTGAGCGTACCTGTCTTACGGCCCGCCGCCAGAAACTGCAGCAGGTCCGCGACATTCATCGTTTTCAGAGTTCCGTGAATACTCATCGGGCGGAACGACGCGAGGTTATTGTTATGAGGCGGTTAACGGTGTGGAACCAGGACAAGAAACCCCGAGACAGTAATTCCTAAGACAGATTACCCGTTTGGGCAATCAACATTCAAGGGGTATCTGACCCGTAAAGCGCGAGTTCCCGTTCTAAATCCAAACGGGCAGTCTGGGCTGCGTGTTCATGCTCGCCCCAGTCCTGTCTGGGAACCAGCCACATGATCTCAAATTCATTGCCGTCAGGATCTTTTCCGTATAAGGACTTGGTCGCGCCATGGTCGCTTTCACCAATAAGCGCGCCAAATTCCATCAACGCGTCCCTCGCCGCCGCGAGATCTTCGATGGTGGGTACCTCCCACGCCAGATGATAAAGGCCCGGGCTTCCCAAGGGGGAACGCGTTCCCACGGGAGTCGCAAACAATCCCAGGTCGTGATGATTAGAGGACTCTCTGGCGCGCAGGAATGCCGCCTTACCAGGCGTTTGTGAGATTACTTCAAAGCCAAACGCGTACTGATAGAAATGGAGAGCGCGGTCAAACTCTCGCACAAAGAGAACCGCGTGATTTAACCTCGTAACACGGATCATTGACAGACATGATCGGCCGAAACGAGGATAATCCGCAAGCGCGATTCAGGTTACGTCTGCAATTGCCTGAGCACGTCACGCGCAACCGCGATTGCGTCTTCTTTATGATCTTTGCCGTCGTGCCCTGCAACTTCCACATGCAGCAGGCCCTTTGGATCTTTACCCAGGATAACAGTCAGGTATATGTCACCTGTTGAATGCGGATCGAGTCGTTCAAGGTATCCGCCCTCAGCCAGGCCGGGAATAAATTCTGCGCCATTGATGGGATCGACCGGCACAATAATCCCGGTTTCAATCGTGATCTCAAGTACTGAGGTGCCGTTGCTGACATTACAGCGGCAAGGATATTCCTCGCGAGTCGGGGCGTTCGCGTTGGGCACGATCTTTTTGACCAGCTCGGCGGGCATCAGCGTGCAAGCGTCTTTGACGTTCGCTGCATTTGTTGCGTAGGACGATCCGTTTCCCGTAGTTTCAGTCGATGATGACGAGCTGCCACCGGACGTGCTGCCACTATTCGACGGCCTGCTGGCTGACCGACCTGGCAGTCGCATACAAGCAGATAAAACCAGGGACGCGAACAAGACAATGATCATTCCACGATTCATGCTGATGTTCCTTTGCAATCCAGTCCCACGTCGCCGGCACGGCCGCTGAGCCGCCCTTGTTCTCGTACTCGATCTTTTCGAACGTGAACTTGATCGTTTCCCGCGGATCATATCCGATGGTGTATGACTCAAAGGAGTAGACTACGGCATTGGTTAGCCGCACAGTTTGATAGACTTCGGTGCGGCCGCCTAATGGTCGCCAGTACTCAAAAACCACGGAACTAAAGACCTCGTGTTTGAACGCCGCAATCTTAAAGCGCTGTGACCATGAATCCAGGAATCGGACAATTGTTACCGGATCATTCCGGGGGTCGTCGCGAGGGTTGCGGCCTCCGCCAGGAGTATGCACGCTGGGAGCTGCTCGGTCAGCGATCATGGCCGCTCCGAGTGCATCAGCCAGATCGCGTGGCGATCGCCTGTAGTGAAACTCCTTAACGTCCGCCTTAAACTGTTCCTGATTGGTCGAGATCGAGATTCTTATCCCTCCTGACGCAAAACTGGAACCCGCGGCAACCAGGACTGTGATTGCCAATCCAATTATTCGTTTCATGGTTGCTCCTTCGGCTGAGTCAAAGCGTTCAACTTCTCCGCAAGGTATTAGTCTTGAGAGCCGTGCCGCTGAGGCAGACCTGTTTTTCGGGACACGACTTTGATTAGTCGTCATTGCGCCACTCTGCCCTACATCGCCGGCTTCTCAACTGTTACGTTCACGTTGTACTCGTAGGTGATGTGCGATTTCTCTTTTACGGAGCTTATGTTCAATTCTGAATCGATCTGCTGCGGCAAGCCGTCGCTCGCCCGAATCCAACTCTTGGCAGTGCCCAACCATCGCTGCCCGGCCAGTTCCCCGTCGATTGAATAGCTGTAGGCATGGCACGCGACCCCGTTCACAGTCTCGGGGCCGGCGTACTTCACTTCTTTGATCACCGACGCCAGCAACTCGCGCATGCGCTCTGGACTTCCTTCGCGTTGCGCCGCTCTTGGGGCCGCGCCTTCCGTCCATTTACCATTGGCGACTTTGGTGTATTGTTTATCGCCAATCGTGATCACTTCCGTGTCGCCGAGCGGACCATTGGTCCAATTGGCGTGCGAACGATCAGCGGCGGCGAAATCGACCACGCGCGTACCTTGCGGTATTTCGCGGCCATTGGCGTTGCCGGACATGGTCTCAGTCAAGCGAAAAGGATAAGCGGTCTTGAGTTTGTCGAGCGCGTCTCGGAAGTCCTTTCGCGGGTCGTTCGATGGAACGAAGGCCGACGCCGCACGCGACGAGCCGCCTTTTGATGATGAACCGCCTGAATCGCTTTTCGAGGGGCCCAAACCACAGGCTGAGGCCATCAGTGCGAGGAACACCAATGCTAATATCAGACTTCGATCGTCAATGCTCTTCATCGTTGAACTCCTCATTTTCCAAATGCCGCCCATTTCAATTCCTTCATAATAAATTGCGCATCTTCGACGCCGCCAGATTTGGAATCGAGCGGCGCGCGCAGTTGCAATGTGCCGACCCACCGACCTTTTCGCCAATAAACCATCGCCTCTCTGGAACCGGGCTCGCTTGTCGTAGTCTCAACAATGAACGCATCGTCAGCGCCGTAACCTCGCAACCGACTGACTGAAGACGTCGACGAAGCGCTTTCCGAGGTCTTGCCCTGCCACTTCCCGTACGTTTCTTGCCAACTTTTCTGTGCCTCGGCGATCGATGTATAGGGCACAAAACCAAAACCCACGCGCCACTGCACGTCCAGGTGCGAGTTCAGGTTATATGTGCCCGGCTCGATGTCTGTGTATTCACATGACAGCCAGGTCGATCCGTTGCTCTTATGCCTCGTGTGGGAATCCAGAGTCCGGGCAGCCAAGGACGCATCACGGATCAAGTCGCAAGCATTGAGACCGCGCGGGCCGGTCCGACCCTGTGCGTTGGCAGTTACGACCAACGCAGAACAAGTTGCGACGACCAATGCAAAGCATGCGGCGCAACTTCGAATTCTATTTAGTTGATTCGCCAACATGATCATTCCTCCACGTTGTCTGAATCGTCAGGGCAGTTTGAGTGGGTCGGTCTCCCACTCTTCCGCAGATTTGAATCGATAAAGTGGATCGCCGGAAGCCTTGAACATTGGGAACGTGCCGGGCTTGCTGCCACCTTCGATGACGTACTCGACCTCAAGTTTGTTGAGGTTCCAATTATCGCTTGTCTGCCCAAGTCCGTTGTGACTTTGAAACAGCAGGCCGAAGCGGCGTATTTCGGCAGGCACTAACAAACAACCGCCCTTCGCCTGTTGCTGAGGATCTGGCCCGACTTCCCGGCAGTCCGCTGACACGTCCCACACAAAAATTCGCTGCGTGCCATCTGGAATGCCGTGGCATAACGACAGCTTTCCGTTGTCGCAGTTAAGCGGAATTGACTCAAAACGTTTGCCGACGCTTGTGATCAGAAAGGCTCGTAACTCGCTGTTGCTTCGCAAATCGTCGCCGCCGGTAACCACAGTAATTCGCAACTTCGTGATTGGAGCGGCAGATTGATCTCCCATCGAGCCACCCGTGCCGCTCTTCAATTGGCCCATGCCGTTGTTCTTGTTTACTTGTGTGTTGCCGGTACTGGGCATGACACTCGCCGGCGTTGTTCGTGATGCGCCACTCTCAATCTGCGAACCTGGTGTCGGCGTGGGTGCGGGCTTTGAACTCCTTTGCGCGTGCGCCTCACCGGCGATGAACCCGATCAGGCTCGACGTTATTGCAATTGAAAAGATTAACTTTATGACTTTCATACTTTGTACTCCTTGAAGATGCGACGAGATCTATTTCGGGCGCACACGCTGATTGGTCAAGTCATCCATCAACCCGCCGCGATGCACTGAGAGAACTCCGACGTATTCCCGTCCTGGTCGGTCGCGGTGGCCGTAATCTTCCAGCCAAGAGGAACGGGGATTTGGCTGATGAACGTAAAGGCTTTCGCGCATTCCTTATGACTCCCAACAACCATCACGAAAGTCT
>Ga0126376_10001365_pt1 | contig 13111 bp, 14 predicted proteins | sample PanSoiMetPlot_15_FD_92760 | JGI IMG/M metagenome (GOLD analysis project Ga0126376, IMG submission 92760) | Tropical forest soil microbial communities from Panama - MetaG Plot_15 | ecosystem: Environmental > Terrestrial > Soil > Tropical forest > Bulk soil | place: Panama | collected 2016-02-17
GCGACGTTCACGACGAAGTCCTCATCGGCCTCCAAAAATTCGTGCAGGACGGCCACCTCGTCCTCCCCCTCGAAGTTGTCTTCGCTTCCGCAATCCGGCCGTGAATCAACGCTCGCGTTGTCATCCCGAGCGAAGCAAGGGATCTGCTTTTTCGCTCTTCGTCTTCGTCGCTATTGCGCGGGTCGTGTCTTCACTTCTTCCCCGCTGCATACTTCTCCGCGCCCATGAAGTGTAGCGACACATAGGGCTCATTCCCAACCACCCAACTGTCGTGCCCCGGTCCGATATAAAAGACGTCTCCCGCCCTCATTTCAATCATGCGCCCATCATCCATCGCCGCTGTTGCGCATCCCGAAATCACCATCCCCACATGTTCCACTTGGCATGACTTCGCTCCCGTCGCTGCTCCCACGTGCACCGACCACTTCCATCCTGGCTCGTACGTAGCGCGCCCGATCGTCATTCCTCCCAAACTCACCAATTCAAATTTCCCTTTTTCGAACGTGCGAATTTCATCCGGCTTTTCAAATCTCTTTAAAATCACGTCCAACATTTCTCACTCCTTGCGGCACTGCCCCAAGACTTCATCGTGCCAAATCCTCGATGTTCGCCCTCCTCGTTAGTGCTAAACTCTGCATCCCACTTCGGAGGCACTTCATGAACCGCTTCATCCGCACTGCAACTGCATTCGCCGCCATGGCCGCAGCCTTTCTCTGCGCCCTCGCCGCGGCACAGGAAAAAACACCCGATTGGTCAAAAGTCCAAATCAAGGTCACCAAAGTTTCCGGCAACATTTACATGCTCGAGGGTCAGGGTGGCAACATCGCCGCCTCCGTCGGTGAAGACGGTATCGTCATCGTAGACGACGAATTTGCTCCGCTCGCCGAAAAGATCCAGGCCGCGCTAAAAAATCTCGGCATCACGGACAAGCCCGTCCGTTTCGTCATCAACACCCATTATCACGGCGACCACGCGGGTGGAAATGCTCCTTTCGCAACGTCGGGCTCGACCCTCATCGCACAGGACAATGTCCGCAAACGCCTCGCTTCCGGAGGCGTTGCCGGCAACGGCGGTTCCATGAAAATGGAGGTCAAACCCGCGGAAAAAGCTGCTCTTCCCATCATCACCTTCGAGCATGACGTCACCGTCCATCTCAACGGCGAAGATATCCGCGCCTTGCATTTTCCCTCCGGCCACACTGATGGAGACGCCATCATCTTCTTTCCCAAAAACAATGTCGTTCACATGGGTGACGATTTCGTCCGTTACGGTTTTCCCTTCATTGATGTCGCCAGCGGCGGCAGCGTGCAGGGCATGATTGACGGCGTAGAAAAAGCCATCGGGCAGCTCCCGGCCGACGTAAAAGTCATCCCCGGCCACGGCGTCCTTTCCAATCTCAACGACGTCCGTGAGTACATCAAAATGCTGAAGGATACGTCTGCCGTGGTTCAGAAAGCCCTCGACGCACACAAAACCCTCGATCAAATGAAGCAGGAAAAAATCCTAGCGCCCTGGGCCAAATGGTCCAACGACTTCGTCAGCCAGGACATCTTCATCGAAACTCTCTACAACTCCCTCACCGGGCATCCCGGTCAGTTCGTCAAGCACAATTGAAGATCCGATAGGATCCGCTTGGGTTGTAGAGGGGGCGTCCCGTCCTCGGTTTTTGAGGGCGGGTCTTGCTTTCGACTTTAGTTCTGAATTTTACAGAGTGCTGCATGTTTGCTCTGTTACGTCGAAAGCGCCATTAGGCGCGACACAATTTAGCCCAATGCATAAGCACTGGGTTTCCATTCCCAAACAAGAACTAGCCCCGTAGGGGCGGCACTATATCCTCTTCGCCCACTCCGCCGTCGTCTCCGCCAATTCGCGCAAGACTTCTTCATCGCCTAGCCCCGACTTCTTCAACACACGAAACGAATGATCAGCCGTCTCGATCACATGCAGCGTCGTCAGCTTCCCCAGCTTCTTGCAAATCGGCTTGAGCAACTTCAAATCCGCAAGATCATCCCGCGTTCCCTGCAAGAACAACATCGGCACAGTCACGTTCGCCAAATGCTCTGCCCGCTTTGTCCCTGGCTGCTTCGGCGGATGCAGCGGAAATCCGAAAAACACCAGCCCTCGCACTCCCGGTAGAATTCCTTCGGCTGCTGCTTGGGAAGTCATTCGCCCGCCCATGGACTTTCCCCCTGCCAGCAACGACAAATCCGGTGCCGCTTTCGCTGCGGCTTGTACCGCCGCAGCCACCGTCGCCGTCAATACGGCGGGCTTGTCCGGCGCTTTACGCCTTTCTTCCATATAAGGAAACTGATATCGCAACGTCGCCACGCCAACTTTCGCCAACTCCTCCGCCAGCGCCCTCATAAATGGATGGTGCATCCCCGCCCCGGCTCCATGCCCCAGCACCAGCATCCAATTCGCTTTATCCGACCGCACCACCACCGCCGACACTTCGAACTTGCCATCCACGCTGAAACGCAGTTCATTCATTTCGTTCATTTCGTTTCTTTGTGTATGGGGACGACGTATCGTGCTTTCTCCACTGCCACTGCATGGCTTCTCTTGCTTGGTCTTCAGGGTTTCGCCGTAGGCGAAAAGAAGCCAATCGGCAGATCACGCGCCGTCCGCAGTCCCGCGGGGGCATTCAGAATCACCGGAATAGAATTTACGGCCACACTTGCCGTCGCGATATCTCCATGCGAGCCGCCGGGAATCGTCAGCGAGACATTCGGATGGCCAGTCAGCGTAACCGTGTCTGCGGGATCTTGTGCGCCGACGTACATTTGCAGTTCCATGTAAATCAGTTCCTTGCCGCCGGCGAGTCCGCGCGCAATCTGATGCACGCCCGCTGCCTGTCCGGGCTCGACCGACAAAAATTCCGTCATCACTTTTTCAGTGGCAACTTTTGGCTCGATCGTTTCTGTAATTTCATCCACCGCGAGTCCCAAACTGTCCGCGACCATCGCGACCGACTCCGGCAAACCAACGTGCTTGATCGTTCCTTCTTTCACGCGGGCGCGAAATTCTTCCACACTCAATCCCGCCCCGATTTTTTTCTGAAGCGGCAATCTCCGCTTCGACGCGTCCACAACTCGCAGCGCCTTCGCATGATCAATTCGTTGCGACACTGCGCCCAGCGTAATCACCAGCTTGTCCATCACGAATCCTGGGTTGACACCGGTGCCGACCAGCGCTACCCCCCAATCCTTCGCCGCTGCATCGAGCTTCGCGGAAAGTTCCGGATAAGTGCGGTACGGATAAGAAAGCTCCTCGCACGTCGAAACCACGCACGACTCCGCCTCCAAACACCGCAGCAATTGGTCCATCACTTTTGGCAGAGAAGAAGATGTTGTGTGCATCACGACGTCCGCGGCTTGTCCCAGCACTTCTTCGGCATCTCCAGAAACCTTCACTCCCCACGGTGCGTCACTCGCGCCGATCACTTCTCCCAAGTCGCGTCCCACCTTTGCCGGGTCGGTATCAATGGCGCCGACAATTTCAATCGATTGTTTTTCGCGCATCAACTTCGCGATCGACGCCCCGATCGGGCCAATCCCGTACTGTATCGCGCGTATTTTCTTTTTCACTTGGGCTCTCCGTCTCCGCGGCGTAGCGTCACACCGCGCATTTTGCTTGCAAAGTAAACCTCTAAGATAAAGGATTCACTGACCGCCCGCAACGCCAGCGTGCTCGCTCCCATCGTTGCGGCACGCGGCCTCGCGTACCATAATGAAGAAAGCCCAGAGTTTCAGCGGGGGTATCCTATGCACGCACGAAAACTTTCCGACGACGAAATCTCAAAACTCATGACCAAGCTTCCTGGCTGGAAAGTCCAAAACGGCAAACTTCATCGCGAATACGAATGCAGGGATTTCGTCACTGCCTTCGGCAATATGACTCGCGTGGCCCTCATCGCTGAGTCCATGAATCATCATCCGGAATGGTTCAACGTCTGGAACAAAGTTGTGATCGACCTCGTCACGCACAGCGTTAAAGGCATAAGCGATCTCGATTTTGTCTTCGCGGAAAAAGTCGAGGAAGTTTTCTCGGGTGCGCTCGCAAAACAACAATCTTCCGGCTCATGAAGGGCGCTCACCAGCCCCAAAACGCATTTCCCGCCTGGCTCATCACCGCGCTGCGCTGGATTCTCTCTCTGGCTGTCCTCGCATTGCTTGTTCATTTTTTTCCCCTCACCACGCTTCGCTCTGCGATTGTCAAAATTCCCCCCGCACGTTTTGTCATCGTCGTTTTTCTCTACCTTTGCGCGCATGCGATTGGAATCTTGAAGTGGCGCATGATCGTAAACGCCGCCGGAGCTGATCTCGATCTCGTCACCAGCGCGCAATGTTATTTCGGTGGCCTCTTTGGCACGCTCTTCCTTCCTTCGATTGTCGGAGGCGACGTTGTACGTCTTGCCGTGGGCTTACGCAAGAGTCCTCATCCTGCTGCTGTCCTCGCCGGAAATCTCGCCGATCGCTTCCTCGACGGCGCTGCCCAAACCGGCCTTGTTATCGTTGGATTGATTCTGCTTCCCGGTTCACTTCCTTCCGTCATCGGTTTCAGCGCGTCTAAGTCGGTGATTCTGTTGGGCGTCTTGATCTTGGTTTTGGGCATTACCACTTATTTTATTTATCGCGCGACAGGCGGACGCACTTTGTGGAAGCTTCGCCGGCGAATCGTAAAACTGCGCCATGCGATTCGATCCGTGAAACGTCGCCCGCTCGTTCTTGTAGCGGGTTGGCTCGTAGGAACAGCAATTCAATTCACGTTCCTCATCCTTACCGCGCTTCTCGCAATTTCCTGCGGGCTGACCCTTCCGTTGCGTGTTTGGCTTTTTACCTGGCCGCTGGCAAAACTCGCTGCCGTTCTGCCACTCACGCAAGGCGGTATTGGCGTTCGCGAAGCCGCCCTCGTCGCGCTACTCGCGCCATTTGGTGCGCCAGGATCGCTCGTACTTGCTGCAGGCTTGGTTTGGGAAGGAGTGATCATCGTTGGCGGCCTGATTTCTGGCGGAATCGCCCTGGCACTAAGAAAGTCCCAAATCGGTTCTAACAAAGTTAGCGAATAAGAACCAATCCTCCAGCCTCAGAAATCTTACAGTCCCACTGCCCTAGGCATGCTGGTTAGGCAGGTATTGGACCAGCAAGACAAGCGGCAAAGCGGGTAGATTGGCGTTGACACTCACATTCCCAAGTGCTAAATAGCACCCAGATATGCCCTTTGGTGGTAAGTCTCTTACCGCGATGCGGTCCAGCAACACGCGAGTGAAGCGGCGCCCCTGCTTGGCAGAGCAGGAGGCGCGGCCGCTGAGGGCATTGTCCTGTAACACCCCACCCCGGGAGGCGAGAATCTCTGGTTTTCGCCTCCTAACGTAGTTCCGCCTACTCGTTTAAGATAAAGGGCCGTTTTCTATGGGGAGATTCCTGCCTGCATGCCTACGCCCTTGCTGGAGATGAGCCGCGTCACCGTAATGCGCGGAAACCGCGCAGCGCTGGAAGACATTTCGCTTTACATTGAACAGGGGGAACACGTTTGCATTCTGGGCCCGAACGGATGTGGCAAATCCACGCTGATCAAAACGATTACGCGGGAATGTTATCCGCTTGCGCGCGAGGACTCGTCGATGGCGATTCTTGGCCGCGGGCGCTGGAACGTTTTTGAGTTGAGAAATCTATTGGGGATCGTCTCGCCGGATTTGCTCACAGCTTGTACGACCGATGCGACGGGCCGCGATGTTGTGCTGAGCGGTTTTTTCAGCAGCACGCGAATTTTTCCCCATCATCAGCCGGACGCGGAGCATCTCCGGCGGACCGAAGAAGTGCTCGAAAGACTGGGAATTGCGCACCTGGCAAATCGCTGCGTGATGCATATGTCGAGCGGCGAAGCCAAGCGCACGCTGATTGCGCGGGCTCTTGTACACAAGCCGCAGACTTTACTTTTCGACGAGCCAAGCAACGCTCTCGACATCGCAGCGCAATTTCAGCTGCGGGACACGATGCGGGAACTCGCTAGGTCAGGTCTCGCAATTCTTTTGGTGACGCATCACGTGAGCGAAATTATTCCCGAGATTGAGCGGGTGATTCTCTTGCGAACCGGGCGCGTGATGGCCGACGGACCGAAAGAGCGCGTGTTGAACGAAACCAACTTGCATGCACTTTTCAATGCGCGCGTGCGCCTGCACAAAGACGACGGATTCTTTCATCTCTACTGAGCTGAAGAATGAATCCGGATAGCGACGCCTGACGGATGTTTACTTTTGATGAGGACGAGGCGTCGCAACCGTTCGCGACTCGGGACTCTTCGGAGACCAATCTTCTGGCGGAAACGCGACACGCCAGAATTGTGGACGCGGCGCAGAAAATTCCAAGCCGATTTCCGCTTTATTGCCGCGCACTGGGCCAAGGAAGACTACGTGGCACTCCTGCTCTTCAAATGTTTTCTTGTGCTGAAGCTGAATTTTGGTGCCGCTCGTAAGCCGCGTTTCAAGAAGAACTAGAGCGCCGTGCGCGCTGATGGCCAGCGTTTCTGTGTACTCTTCGAACGAAGCGCCTTGGGCATTCGTGCCGCGCAGGCGTACCGGCACTTGCATCAGCACACGCTGGCTGCGACGCTTTGGCCCGGGATGTGAAGGCATGTTGGGACCTTGAGCCATGCTTCCTCGCAAGAATTCATTTTACTTCAGGAGCCCGCGTTTCAAGGCGCAAACCGGGGAGGCGGTTCACAAAAAGTTCAGGAGGCCTTGTGAGACGAGTTGGCCCTAACTGCGCTTTTCCATCGGTACGTAGCTGCGCGTGTCGTATCCGAGGTAAATCTGGCGCGGCCGGGCAATTTTCTGCTCCGGATCAAGCAGCATCTCCTGCCATTGGGCAATCCATCCCGAGGTTCGCGGAATCGCGAAGAGCACCGGGAACATCGTCATGGGAAAGCCCATGGATTGATAAATCAGGCCGGTGTAGAAGTCCACGTTGGGATAAAGCTTCCGCTTCACGAAATACTCGTCCTCGAGCGCGATGCGTTCACATTCGAGCGCAATTTCGAGCAGCGGATTTTTTCCCATCAGATCGAAAACTTCGTAAGCAACGCGTTTGATGATACGCGCGCGTGGATCGTAATTTTTGTAAATCCGGTGCCCGAAGCCCATGAGCTTCGTTTCGCCAGCCTTCACACGTTTGATGAACTCAGGAACTTTCTGCACGCTGCCGATTTCATGCAGCATGCGCACGACCTCTTCGTTGGCGCCGCCGTGCAAGGGGCCATAAAGAGCGGCGATCGCTGCGGCCGTCGCGGAATACGGATCAACGTGCGAACTGCCGACGCCGCGGATAACGTTCGCGGAGCAGTTCTGCTCGTGGTCAGCGTGAAGGATGAACAACACATCCAGCGCGCGTTCCAGCGTCGGATTCGGCCGGTAACGCGCTTCGGTCGTACGGAAGAGCATGTTCAAGAAATTGCCGGGATAGCTGAGCTCGTTGTCGGGATATACAAACGGCATGCCGAGCGTATGCCGGTATGCGAACGCCGCAATGGTTGGCATCTTGCCAATCAGCCGGAACGTTTGTTTCTGCCGTGATTCGGGATTCAGGATGTCCTTTGCGTCGTGATAGAAGGTCGAAAGCGCCGCGATCGTCGAAATCATCATGCCCATGGGATGGGCATCGTAGTGAAAGCCGTCGAGAAATTTCTTGATGCTTTCGTGAATGAACGTGTGATGCGTAACGTGCCAGGACCAATCCTTGATCTGCGACTCGGTGGGCAATTCGCCATGCAGCAAAAGGTATGCGGTTTCGAGGTAGGTGCTTTTTTCGGCGAGCTCTTCGATCGGGTATCCGCGGTAGCGAAGGATTCCTTTGTCTCCGTCAATGTACGAAACCCGGCTGATACAGGAGGCCGTGTTGTTAAACGCCGGGTCGTAGCTCATCAGGCCGAAATCGTTAGCATCCACCTTGATCTGGCGGAGGTCCATAGCGCGGATGGTGCCGTGGGTGACGGGTATTTCGTAGGACTTGCCGGTGCGGTTGTCGGTGATGGAAATCGTGTCGCGGGAAGCTGCGGTGTCGGCAATTTTCTTCGAATCTGCAGTGGATGTTAGGGAATCCATAAGTTGGCGAGCCTCTATCCAGCTTTCACTTTACACCAAAAGAGGAGGCGACGGCGACGGGGGCCGAGGACCTGTGAGGAAAACGCGGGAAAGCAGTAAAGGCAAGATGAGCAAGGATTTAGAATGGCAAAATGAACCTCTTGACAATAGTCGTGATGACATATATAATACGTGTCCTGGATTGAGGAACGGACCTGAGAGGTAACCATGATTACGATTCGCAGAAGCAAAGACCGCGGCCACGCCGATCACGGCTGGCTAGATACGCGGTTTACTTTTTCCTTTGCGGAATATTTTGACCCGAAGCACGTGGAGTTTCGCACCCTGCGCGTGATGAATGACGACCGCGTGGCCGGTGGCGGTGGTTTTCCGACACATCCACATCGCGATATGGAAATCGTCACTTACGTGCTCGAAGGCGCGCTGGCGCACAAGGACAGCATGGGTAACGGCTCGACGATCAAGCCTGGCGACGTACAGTACATGAGCGCCGGTACAGGTGTTGCGCACAGCGAGTTCAACGCCTCTCAGACGGAGCCGGTACACCTCTATCAAATCTGGATGTTTCCGGACAAGAACGGCTACAAACCGGCATACGATCAAAAATATTTTTCGACCGAAGAGAAGCGTGGAAAATTGCGTTTGCTGGTTTCACCGGATGGACGCGACGGATCGGTGAAAATCCGCCAGGACAACGACCTGTACGCGACCGTTCTGGGCGCGGGAGAAAAAGTACTGCACGAACTCGAGCCCGAGCGGCACGCCTACGTGCAAGTGGCCCGCGGCAGCGTGACACTGAACGGCAAGAAGCTGGACGCCGGTGACGGCGCAGAGATCTCTGAAGAGAAATCGTTGGAACTGACAGGAGTCGATGACGCAGAAGTGCTGCTTTTCGATTTAGCATAAATCGAACCGCAATTGGAAAAAGGCGCGACCTTCATCACGGGTTGCGCCTTTTTTGTTTTCGAGGGGCTCTGGGCAAAACTAGGCCGGTTTTCGGACAAACACGGGGACGCAGAAAAGTAGTCCCACAACCAGGCCAGTCGCTAAAGTAATCACGCACTGAGAAAACGGCGGCTTCGTCACCATCATAAAGACAATGCTCAGAGCGGCGAATGTTCGTAGCCGCACCGAAATCGGCAACGCTTTACTGCGCAACGCCGCGGAAAGTCTTTCTCCGCCCTCAGGAATGGCAAGCCGGATAGCGCGCATCTTGGGCGCATTGATCGCGCCGCCAAGCATCGCCACCACGGCGATGCCAACAAATGACGCCGGTATCCAACCTTGTTTGAAAGCGCTGATGATCGAAGCGAGGTAACCGCCCGAGAGAATTGCTACCAACAGAGCCGGACCGTTGATGAGCGGTCCCAGGCGGGCCAATCTGAGCCAGGTTTGCGCCTCTTGTGGCGTATTCGATTTACCGAGAAACGAAATCGCAGCCCATTCAATTCCAAAAGCCAAAAAGAGCGAAAGCGCCCCAGCTATGTGAACAAAAACGATGAGACCGTAGAGTGTCATAGAAACCCCAAAGCGTTTGGTTAGTAAAAACCCACAGCAAAGGAACTACGCCGAGGCCCGGTGAAAGATTTCAGCAGTGAATTTTATCCGTGCTTGCGCTGGAATTCGCGCATAAAATTCGTCAACGCTTCAACAGCACCCAATTCCACAGCGTTATAGAGTGAAATGCGCATGCCGCCGACGGATCGATGCCCGGGCGTGCCAACAAGACCCGCGGCTTCAGCCTGCTTTGCAAAATCCTTTTCCACGGCTTCGTCGCCCACTGCGATCCGGAAAACGACATTCATCAGCGAACGAGAATTTTTTTCGACGGGGCATTTGAAAAACCCATTACTGCCGTCGATAGCGTCATACAAAAGCTTGGCTTTCGCTTCGTTGCGCTTCTGCACTGCGGTGATTCCGCCAAGCGAGTCGATCCACTCCATTACTAGACCGATGATGTAAATCGTAAACGTCGGCGGCGTGTGGTAGAGCGACTTCTCCTTGATGTGTGTGCGGTATTGAAGTAACGTCGGCAGATTCTTGTCCGCCCGCTCGGCCAAATCCTTGCGAACGATGACCACGGTCGCGCCACTCGGCCCTAGATTCTTCTGCGCCCCCGCAAAAATCAGGCCGAACTTCTTGACTTCGATCGGCCGCGACGCGATGTCCGAAGACATGTCCGCAACCAGGGGAACCTCTCCTGTTGCCGGGATGGAATGATACTGCGTGCCCTCAATCGTATTGTTCGTGCAGATGTGTACGTAAGACGCGTCCGCGGAAAGCGACAGCTCGCTCTGACTCGGCACGCGTGTGAATTTCATGGGCTCCGTCGTGCCGGCAATCCGATGCGGGATTCCCTCCTTCAATTCGCCAAGCGCCTTCGCAGTCCAAGCGCCGGTGTGAATCAAATCGACTGGCTTGTTCGGCAAGCACAGGTTCATAGGGGCCATTGTGAACTGCATGCTGCCGCCACCCTGCACAAAAATGACTGCGTACTCTTCCGGAATCGCAAGATGCTTGCGCAGACCGGCTTCAGCCGCAGCATTGATGCTTTCAAACTCGGGCGAACGGTGGCTCATCTCCATCACGGACATGCCCGTGCCCCGCCAATCGAGCAGCTCTTCGCGGATTCGCTCAAGTACTGCGAGCGGCAAAGCGGCTGGGCCGGCGTTGAAATTGAAGACACGTTTTGCGGCAGGAGCTGTTACAGAAGAAGGCACGATTTCTCTCCAGAGGCAGCTAGCCCGTCTTCACGTCCAAGACATTGCGGCGGGGACTGCACGGGCCGCGTATGAACTTGCGACCGCCTAGAATATCACGGCGTCCTCTATTCAAAAGAAGAGGTAGAATGTGCGCGGGGTCACTCACACATGAAACGTCGAGAACTTTTGCAAACAGCTGGTCTGGCCGCGGGCGCGTTGGCGCTGCCAAAATGGACGGTGGCGACCGCAGTAGCCAAGGTGAATAGCGTGTTTCAGCTCTCCGTCATCTCCGATGAAATATCGCAGGACTTTGGCCACGCGCTTGAAGTGGCAGCGAACGAATTTGGGTTGGGATTTGTCGAGCTGCGAGGTCTTTGGAAGAAGAATATCGTCAACCTCGACGAGAAAGAGACGGCGGAAGCGAAATCCCTTCTCGCAAAATACGATTTGAAAGTGACGGACATTGCCAGCCCGCTTCTTAAAGTCGATTGGCCGGGCGCGCCAAAATCCAAATACAGTCCGAAGGCGCTGTCCTACGGCTCAAGCTACACCTTCGAACAGCAGGATGAAGTGTTGGAACGTAGCATTGCTGCCGCAAAAGCTTTCGGCACGAACAAAGTTCGCATGTTCGATTTCTGGCAACTAGAAGACGACAAGCCTTACCGCGAAGCGATGGATGCCAAACTTCGCGAGTTCGCGGACAAAGCCGCCAAGAAAGACATCATTCTCCTTCTTGAAAACGAATACGAATGCAACTCCGCTACCGGCGCGCAGGCCGCTCGCACGCTTTCCGCTGTGCCGAACAAGAACTTCATGTTGAATTGGGATCCCGGCAACGCTGCTGCTGCCGGCGAGACCGCTTTTCCCGACGGCTACGCGAAGCTTCCAAAAGATCGCATCGGCCACGTTCATTTGAAAGATGTCGTAAACAAACCCGACGGAAAATTTGCCTGGGCGGCCATGGGCAAGGGAACAATACAGTTCGTCGAGCAATTCAAGGCGCTCTCCCGCGACGGCTATCGCGGAACGATGAGCCTCGAAACCCATTGGAACGGTGGTGGTTCGCCCGAAGAATCCACGCGGCAAAGCATGGCCGGCGAAAAGAAATTGCTCCGCAAAGCAGGCGCCCTGAAATAATCCAGCGAGGTGCAGCCATGACGAGACGTGGGTCACGCAGAGATTTCTTGAAGCTGAGCACTGCGGCGGCTGGTGCTTGTGCGTTTCCTGCCCACAGTTACTCTCGCATTCTTGGGGCAAACAACGTTGTGCGTACGGGAGTTGTCGGGTTCTCCGATCGCTTTCGTGAGGCCCTTTTTCCCGCATTCCTCAAACATGCGGGCAGGCAGCAATTCGAAATCGCTGCGTTGTCCGACATCTGGAAGCGGCGCCGCGACGAAGGCGTCAACCTGATCCAAGAAAGCACCGGCCACGCGGTAGCCCTTTGCCACAACAATGACGAGCTGTACGAACGCAAGGACATAGACGCCGTCATCATTGCCACCGCCGATTTTCAGCACGCGCAGCACGGCATCGAAGCCGTTCGTAACAACGTCGACGCTTATGTAGAAAAGCCGATGGCGCATACGATGGAGGACGCGCGCGAATTTCGCAAAGCCGTGCGCCAAACCGGCCGCGCCGTGCAGATTGGCACGCAACGCCGCAGCGCGCGGAATTATCAATTGGCGAAAGACTTTGTCCAATCCGGCAAGTTCGGCGACCTCGTAGCCATCGAAATGACCTGGAATGTGAACCAGCCCGGACGGTGGCGCCGCCCGCAACTCGTCAATCAGCTTAGGCAGGAAGACACGGATTGGAAACGCTTTCTCGCCAATCTTCCCGTGGTCGATTTCGATCCGCGCAAGTATGTCGAATTCCGTTTGTTCTGGCCCTATTCCAGCGGCATTCCCGATCAATGGATGGTCCATCAAATTGACACGGTTCACTGGTTCACGAACTTACCGCGCCCGCGCAGCGTCGTTGCCAACGGTGGAATTTATCTTTGGAAAGATGGCCGTCAGAATTGGGATACGCTGACGGCCGTCTTCGACTATGGCCCACTCAACGATCCAACTAAAGGCTTCCAGGTCATCTATTCTTCGCGGCAAACAAATTCTGCCGGTGATGTATAGGAACTCTATCGTTCAAACGCGGGAACTCTCGATCTCGACCAGAATCTCATCAGCCCAGATGGCGGCCTCGCCGCAGAATCCGCCAAGGCCATGGGCATGAAAGCCAACATTTTAACTCCGCATTCGTTGCTCGAAGGAGTCGCCACCACCGATAAGGGAGCTCATGCCGGAGTGGACGAAGC
>Ga0126376_10001366_pt1 | contig 13111 bp, 10 predicted proteins | sample PanSoiMetPlot_15_FD_92760 | JGI IMG/M metagenome (GOLD analysis project Ga0126376, IMG submission 92760) | Tropical forest soil microbial communities from Panama - MetaG Plot_15 | ecosystem: Environmental > Terrestrial > Soil > Tropical forest > Bulk soil | place: Panama | collected 2016-02-17
CCGGCAGCAACTTGTCTTGGAGAGCCGCGGAGAGCGCACCGCCGTCCCCCGCGATAACAAGCCGTATCGCGCGCAGCTTCGGAATATTGATCGCAGCGCCAAGCAGAGCCACTACCGCGATGCCAACAAAGGACGCCGAAATCCAACCTTGTTTGAACGCTGTAATGATCGAAGCGAGATAACCACCGGACAGAATCGTGAGAAGGAGGGCCGGGCCGTTAATCAGTGGCGCTAGACGGGCGAGCCGTAACCAGGTCCGCGCCTCTTCGGGAGATTTTGCCGCTCCGAGGAATGAAATGGCGGCCCACTCGATGCCGAAGGCAAGAAAAAGAGCCACCACTCCGGCCAAATGAACAAAAACGACGAACGCATAGAGAGTCATCCAAACCTCAGTTTCGAATTGTCGCAATTTCCGACGAAGGTAAAATACGCCCGCAGCGCGTCGAAAGTTACCTAGAATTTGTGGCCACAGGAACTAGCCGCGGTTGCGCTGAAATTCCTTCATAAAGCTGGTAAGCGCTTCGACTGCCGCGAGTTCAACGGCGTTGTAGAGCGAAATACGCATACCGCCAACGGAACGATGCCCGGGCGTGCCGACAAGGTCCGCTGCTTCCGCTTGCTTGGCAAATTCCTTCTCGACGGCTTCGTCGCCACCCCCAATCCGGAAGACGACGTTCATTCGCGAACGGGAAGCTGTTTCGACCGGGCACTTGTAGAAGCCGTTGCTTGAGTCGATTGTGTCGTAGAGCAATTTCGCCTTGGTCTCATTTCGCTTCTGGACTGCAGCAATGCCGCCGAGCGAATCAATCCATTCCATCACGAGGCCGATGATATAAATCGCGAAGGTTGGCGGAGTGTGATAGAGCGACTTCTCCTTGATATGCGTGCGGTATTGCAGTAGCGTCGGGAGGTTTTTGTCGGCGCGCTCGGCGAGATCCTTGCGGATGATGACGACGGTGGCGCCGCTCGGGCCAAGATTTTTTTGCGCGCCGGCGAAGATCAATCCGAATTTCTTGACGTCGATCGGCCGCGAGGCGATGTCCGAGGACATGTCCGCGACGAGAGGCACCCCGCCGGTCTCTGGTATGGTGTGATATTGCGTGCCTTCGATGGTGTTGTTCGTGCAGATGTGCACGTAGGAAGCGTCAGGCGAGAGAGAAAGCTCGCTTTGGCTCGGCACTCGCGTGAATTTCACAGGTTCTGTTGTGCCGGCGATGCGATGCGCAATTCCCTTTTTCAATTCACCCAGCGCTTTTGCCGTCCACGCGCCCGTGTGAAGAAGGTCCACCGGTTTGTTCAGCAGGCAAAGATTCATCGGCGCCATGGTGAACTGCATGCTGCCGCCGCCTTGGACGAAAATCACGGCATACTCATCCGGAATTCCCATGTGTTTACGCAGTCCGGCTTCCGCGGCAGCGTTGATGCTCTCGAATTCCGGAGAGCGGTGGCTCATCTCCATTACGGACATACCGGAGCCGCGCCAGTCGAGCAGCTCTTCGCGGATACGCTCGAGTACGGCCAGTGGCAGCGCAGCGGGGCCGGCGTTGAAATTGGATACACGTTTCGTAGCAGCAGCAGTGACAGAGGAAGACACGATCCTTTTCTCCAAAAGGGCCTAGCGCCCGATTTTTTCGTGCAAGCCAATGCGCCGGGGAACTGCGGGGCCGCGTACAAGCCTTGCAACAAAATAGGATAGCACGCGGCAACGACGCCAAGAGAATCGCGCCCTGCCGCCCGCGAGTGGATGTAAAATGCGGGCGGTGAGGGGCCCTTATGAGACGGCGGGAATTATTGCAAAAGGCGAGCTTTGCGGCAGGAGCATTGGCGATACCAAAATGGAAGGGGGCCGCGCGCAGCGCCAAGGTGGATTGTGTGTTTCAGCTTTCCGTAATCACAGATGAGATTTCGCAGGACTTCGGCCACGCGGTTGAAGTTGCCGCCAATGAGTTCGGCGTTGGCCTGGTGGAACTTCGTGGTCTGTGGAAGAAAAACATTGTCAACCTCGATGAGAAAGACGTAGCGGAAGCCAAGCGTATCCTCGCGAAATACAATTTGAAGGTCACGGACATTGCCAGCCCACTGTTCAAGGTGGATTGGCCGGGTGCGCCAAAATCGAAATACAGTCCAACAGGTGCGGCTTACGCAGCGAGTTTTTCGTTTGAGCAGCAGGCCGAAGTTCTCGAACGTGCGACGGCCATGGCAAACTCGTTCGGCACAAATCGCGTGCGGTTATTCGACTTCTGGCGGCTGGAAAACGACAAACCATATCGCGACGCGATGGATGCCAAACTGCGCGAGTTTGCGGACAAAGCGGCGAAGAACAACATCACTCTGGTTCTCGAAAATGAATATGAATGCAATTCTGCTACGGGGGCTGAAGCGGCCCGAACGCTTGCGGCCGTGCCGAACAAAAATTTCATGATCAATTGGGATCCGGGGAATGCTGCAGCCGAAGGCGAGCGTGCGTATCCGGATGGCTACGGAAAATTGCCGAAAGAGCGCATCGGTCACATGCACCTGAAGGATGTGCAAAAAAAGGCGGACGGCACGTACGGGTGGGCGGCCATGGGCAAGGGCATCATCGATTATGTCGAGCATTTCCGGGCGATGATGCACGACGGCTATCGTGGCACCATGAGTCTCGAAACGCACTGGGACGGCGGTGGCACGCCGGAAGAATCGTCCCGCATCTGCATGGCTGGGACGAAAGAGTTGCTGCGCAAGGCGGGAGCTTTGAAATAGCGAAAAAGAATCTCTTCCGGAGGTACCGTCCCATGCCCGAGAAGACATCGCGACGCCAATTCATAAAAGTTAGCGCGACAGCTGCCGGCGCGGCAAGTTTTCCCCCCAAGAGTTACGCGCGAATTCTCGGCGCCAATAATACTGCACGCACGGGGGTGATCGGTTTCTCCGACCGATTTCGCGAAGCGCTCTTCCCTGCATTTTTGAAACACGCGGGCACGCAGCAATTCGAAATCGTCGCGCTCTCCGACATCTGGAAGCGGCGCCGCGATGAAGGCGTCGCGCTGATCACAGAAAGTACGGGCCATCGCGTCGCGCTCTGCCGCAACAATGACGAACTCTACGACCGGAAAGATATAGACGCTGTCATCATCGCGACCGCCGACTTTCAGCACGCCCGGCATGGCATTGAAGCGGTTCGGAACAACGTGGACGCCTACGTCGAAAAGCCGACGGCACACACGATGGAGGACGCGCGCGAGTTTCGCAAATCTGTGCGGCAGACGGGGCGCGTCGTTCAGGTTGGAACGCAACGGCGCAGCGCGAAGAATTACCAGCGCGCGAAACAGTTCATTCAGTCCGGCCAGTTCGGAAACATCGTCAGCGTGGAAATGACCTGGAACGTCAATCAGCCGGGACGCTGGCGCCGGCCGCAGTTGGTCAGCCAACTCAAGGAAGAAGACACGGATTGGAAACGCTATCTACTCAACCTGCCCACAGTTCCGTTCAGCGCTCGCAAATATCTCGAGTTTCGTCTGTTCTGGCCGTACTCGAGCGGTATTCCGGATCAATGGATGGTGCATCAAATTGACACCGTGCACTGGTTTACGGATTTGCCGCGGCCGAGAAGTGTCGTGGCCAACGGCGGAATTTATCTCTGGAAAGACGGACGGGAGAATTGGGACACGCTCACGGCCGTCTTCGATTACGGCCCACTCAATGATCCGTCGAAAGGATTTCAGGTCATTTATTCGTCACGACAGACGAACTCCGCCGGTGACGTGAAAGAGCTTTATCGCTCCAACGCAGGGACGCTCGATCTCGAAAAGAACGTCATCAATGGCGACGGTGGATTGGAAGAAGGGTTTGCGCGGGCCATGGGCTTGAGGGCAAACAAGCTGCAACCCAAAAATCTCGTGGAAGGCCACAGCGGCATCGAAACTGGTTCGAATGCGGGCGTGGATGAAGCCACCAGCGCCAACATGCTGAATTGGATGGACTGCATTCGAAACCGAAAAGTTCCTAATGCCAACATAGAAACCGGCTACAGCCATTCGATTGCACTTTGCATGACGATTGCAGCGATGCAGACCGGCCAGCGCGTTACCTTCGATGACCAGGCGCAGGAAGTGCTCGTTGGCGGAAAACCGTGGACACCGGCCTAATTGCCTGGACAAATTGATCACGCCACGTTGCGGCCCGCCCCAAACTAGTGCCGTGGAGTCTAGCTGCCTAATCTATATACAAAATCGGAGACGGCAAGAAATGGTGCACTGTTGGCAACATTTTCCTTACTTCCTCCAGCTCGAAATGGGAAACTTGGCTTAGCCTTTTTCTATAACGGCTTTCGAAAGACTGTGGCGCTGCGTCCCCGCAACGGCGCCAAAAGTTGAGATTGTTTGGGGTCGTCGCTGATGTATGCGCACGCGGCAGTTGGGAGTGGCGTGACGTCGCAGGTAAACCTTCTCATTGGAGGTTTGCCCCTTCGTCTTTTGTCGCAGGATGCGGAGCTCCTTTCCGCAGCTTCGCGGCGCTATCACGCTTTCGCCGGAATCCTCAAAGAGCAATTCTCCATTCTGGTTGAGCGGGAAACGCGAGAAGAAGCAGACCATAAAATGTTTGCGTGTGAATTTGAAGGCGCCCGTCTGCGCGCTGACGACAATTCCGTCCACTTCTCCGGAGTGCGTCACGAATACGCGCTCGATTCGTTGCTGCGCATGTTTTTGAGCTGGGCACTTTTGCCCGAGCAAGGGTTCCTGCTGCATGCGGCGACCGTTGTGCACCACGGAAAAGCTTATGTGTTCTTCGGAAGATCCGGCGCGGGGAAGAGCACCGTTTCCCGGCTAAGTCCCTCCGGCAGCGTCCTCACGGATGAGATTTCTCTGCTGAAATGTGTCGATGGCGAATGGCGCGCATTCGGTACGCCATTTTGGGGAGAATTTTGCGCGGATGGCCAAAACACCAGCGCACCCATGGCGGGATTGTTTCGGCTGGTTCAGTCGCCGTCGAACAGCACGGAACGCTTGCGGCCAGCGGAACTTTTGAGAGCTCTGCTTTCCTGTGTTCTGTTTTTCTCGTCTCAACCTAGGGATCACGAGCGCCTGCTGCCGATTCTTACCACGGCGTGTCGGGACGTTAGAGGCTACAACTTGCAGTTCCAGAAGAATCGATCCTTTTGGGAGGTCTTGCCCTCATGAACCTAACAGCGAACGGCGTTTGGCAGCGCAATCCAGCTCTTGCCTGGCGCGAAATTGACGACGAAACCGTGATTATTTCGCCCGGCGAAAGCGTGATGCACGAATTGAACGACACGGGCAGCCTTGTCTGGCGGAGCATCGACGGCCACCGCAATGCGGAAGAACTCGCGGCGCTCTTGGTCGCACGGTATGACGTGACGCGGGAGACTGCTCTAGCTGACACCCTTTCCTTGCTGGAAGAGCTTACCAGCCGCAAGCTGCTTTTGCCGGCGGACGCCCCGTCCGGGGGCGCGGTGCGTTGAGCAGTCCGCCCCAACTCGCGGCTACGCCCTTGATGGATCGCTTAATCGCGCGGACTGTGCGAATTAATCTGCCGTTGAGCGTGCACTTCGATCTCACTTATCGTTGCAATGAGCGCTGCATTCACTGCTATCTCGATCACGAGGATCACGGCGAACTTTCCACTAGCGAATGCGTGGACATTCTTGAGCAGCTAGCGCAAAGTAAAACGCTATTCCTCACGTTTAGCGGCGGAGAGATTTTTCTGCGCAGAGATTTCGAAGAAATTCTTGTCGCCGCGCGCCGCCTCCATTTTGATATCAGCCTCAAATCGAACGCCCTGCTCATCACTGCCGAGCGAGCCGAGATGCTAAAACGTCACGGCGTACGCCGGGTGCAGATCAGCGTCTACAGCGCCGAGCCCGGTGTTCATGACGCCATCACCAAAGTCCCCGGATCTTTGCAGCGCAGCCTGGCGGCGATTCCACTGCTGCAAAGGCAAGACATTCAAGTAAAACTGGCCTGCCCTTTGATGAAACAGAATCTGCTCGCCTATCGCGGCGTGATGGCGCTCGCAGAGCGGCTCGGCGTACCCTACGTCCTCGATATGACGATCACGCCGATGATGGACGGCAACCACGGCCCGCTTGAGCATCGCGTTTCCGCCGACGCTCTTTTGCCGATTTTGCAAGACGAGGCTTTGCGCGCTTGCGGCACACGCTCGCCAGCGTTGCGAGAGAATGCTTCGCCTGTGATTGGCAGTGCCGTCTCGAGCGTAATCGAATCTTCCGCATACGACGATTTGCCCTGCAGCGCCGGACACAACAGTTGCTACATCTCGCCTTACGGCGACGTCTACGCTTGCGTGCAGTTGCCGATTGCGGCCGGAAACTTGCGAGCGGCCTCGTTCGAAAAAATCTGGAAGCAAGCGCCGGCGTTCGACCGCGTGCGAAATGTGCGGGAAACTGCGTTGCCCATTTGTTCTCATTGCGAGATTCGTTCTTACTGCGAACGCTGCCCGGGTCTCGCCTGGATGGAGGGCGGCGATTTGCTGGGCGCCTATGATCGCGCTTGCTCGCTCGCTGAACAGAAGGCGCGTATCGCGGGCGTTAGGTCGCCAATGAGCGCCTGGCACGAACGAACGCTCTCGGGAAGAAACAGTCAAGAAGCCAGTGTTCGTCCTTCGCCAAAGCTCTTGCCCGTGGTGAACTGAAGCAAGGTGAACTGAAAGGAAAAGTGACTTCGTATGCCGGACGACAGAAAAGACAATCCGATCGGACCGAACGGTGGAGACGGGAAAAAGCCGTACGCGAAGCCGGCCGTGCAATCGGAGCCAATCTATGAAACGCTTGCGCTAGCCTGTGGCAAATTGCCAGGACAGGGCGGCGTTTGCAATGGCGCGCCCCGGCGTTCCTAGACTCGGAGCTAGATACGAAGATTCAGCGAAAAAAGAATTTCTTTACCCTCTGACCTATAACCCTCCAAGTGAAGCTATAGTTTTGAACACTTTGATCTTCCAGTTCATTGACTAATCCAAATTGAAACAAAGATCCTACATAGGAGCGTCGGTTAGTTCCTAAATCGGCATCGTTTGCCGATTTTTGCCATTCCGGAACTGCTCCGCCTTGAGGACTGCATGCTAGAGACCCGCTTCGGATTGCGCCGCTGCCGACCGAGCCTGAGTTGCCTTTCGCTCGTCGCCCTGTTTGTATTCTTGTTCTTGCCGTCAGCGAATTTGTCCGCACGCGAGAAAAAGACACTCATTTTGACCTCGTCACAGTCCCGCGGGGGCGACACTCTGCTCGACGCGTCCAGCGGCACCACGAATTTCGGCACAGCCACGAGCCTCAATGTCGCTGCAAGAAGCGGAACCGGCAGCGCCGCGCGGTCCATTGTTCAATTCGACTTCACATCGTTTCCATCCATCGCTGTCAAACGGGCGGACATGAGCCTGGTCGTCACCGCGGTTGGTAACAAGACCGGCTCCTACGAGGTGCACAGCATCACCAGTTTGTGGACGGAATCCGCGGCCACTTGGAATAACCGCGTGACCAACACGGCATGGAACGCCGCCGGCGGGGATTACAATGCAACAGCCACCGCCGCAACAACCATAAACGGCAACACTCCCGGGACCTACACTTGGGGCATTACCGCGGATGTACAGAGCTGGTACAGCGGAACGCAAAATTTTGGCCATCTAATTCTGGAAATTCCGTCGGGCGGCAACGATCCTGCTGGCGTCAATTTCAATTCACGCGAAGCCGCTTCCGGCCAGCCATCCGTCGCACTCACATTCTTGCAGCAGGTTTCCAACCTTAAAGCCACTGCGGGCAACGGCACAGTGACGCTGACCTGGACAAACCCAACGACGTTTTCCGGCTCGACCTCGCTCGAAAATTACGCGGGCGTTTTGATCTTGCGGCAAGTGGACAAGCCTGTTTCTGCAACTTCGATTCCGGCCGACGGTACCACATATAGCGCTTGCAACACCATCGGCGCCAACAGCGACGTCGTCGTTTTTGCTGACAACACGAACGCCACAACCTTCACCGACAGCGGCGTTTGCAGCGCGCTCGTAAACGACCACGCCTACTCTTACAAGGTCTTCGCGGTAGACACGGCTCACTACTATTCCACCGAATGCAGCACCGCCACGAGTGGCAGCGGCGCTTGCGCGACCAATGCTTCCGCGATCGTTCCCGAAGTGATTGGCATACCGAGCGCCACCGCTGCGACACAGGCCACTTGGGTTTTCAATACGCTGGCCGGTTCTCTTTCCGCACCGGGGTTGAATCCCGGCGCCAGCGCCGTCGCCGGCAGCAACACCCTGCTTTATGACATCAATCCGTCCACCGGCGCTCCCGTTGCACCCCCGGTTGGCATCGGCGGCGCGATCTCCGGGCGTCCAACGCTCATGGACAGCGTGGACGGTTCGCTGGGCCAAAACGTCGCGTATGTCCCTGCGCAAGACAATTTCCTTTACGCCATAAACACAGACACCGGCGCGATCACTTGGCTCGTAAACCCTGCTTCTGCTCAATTTGTCGCCAGTGCGGGAATTCAGGCGAAACTCTTCGCCGGCGCGTCGTACACGTTGCCGAAGGATCTGGTTGTCGCGGGCACACACAACGGGACGACGACATCTGCCAATAAATTTGTCGCGGTGAACGGAGATACTGGAGCGACCGTCTGGACGGTGACCGGCTTGTCCGGCACAACTCCGGCTCTCGATATCGTCAACTCCGCGCCGGCCATCGACTACGTGCATAACGCGATTTGGTTCACCAGCCGCAGCAACGCCGGCACTGCACAACCCAGCCTTTGGAAGCTTGATCCCGTTCTAGGCACGGTGCTGTTCACGGCAAAGCTCGGACCGAGCGATTACAGCCCGACGGTTAGCACCGGTTCGGACGTGTTGTTTGTTTCCGTAACGGGCGGCGCGCTTTACGCCATCGATCCGGTCAGCGGAGCGACCTTCGGTTCTATTAACCCCGGAGACGGTGGCCTCCATAGCTCTGCTGCGGTGACATCACCCTCCCTGCCCTATACCGTCGTGTTCTCGACGAGCACAAAAGTTTGGGCTTACCAGTTTTCTTGTTCGTCGAACCCGTGCGTAGCCGGAGGCGGCACGTTCACCTTACTCTGGGGCGGCACCACCGTTACCAATCCTTCCGCTCCGCTGACTTATTGGGGCGCCACGAAAGTTTATGTCGGCGGTGGAGACGGAAAGATTCACGAGCTGGACCTCGCCACCGGCGTCGATTCGAAGCAGCGCCTTCTCAATCCCACCGCAACCATCGGAGATGTCGCGCTCGACATAACTCTTTCCCGCGTTATTGCGGCTGCTTCCGACGGGCGAATCTATTCCTTCGCCTATCCCTTCTGAGAGGCGCGAGATGAAACTTCCAAACATTTGTCGCGCATCGCAACTCTTTCTGGCAACAATGGCTCTTACTGCCATTCGCCTCGCCGGTTGCGCGGAGTCGTCGCAACCACCGCAAAATATCCTTACTCCTCCGGTTGCCATGGTTTTGACGGTCTGTGACACGTCGAACGAAACTTGCGTCGGCTCGATCAACTTCAGTCTGGGCTCGGTGCGCGATTTGAGCTTCTCGGTGGCTTGGCAAAACGTTCCCGCGGGTACGCACACACAGCAGATCGCTTTCGTTCAGCCGAATGGCGTTGTCTATCAAACGATTTCGCACAGTTTCGCCGTCGCCGACGGAACAACGGGTTCCGCGACGACGTCCGACGTCGTCCCTGTGGCGGGAACCTACATCACGCAGCGCTCGCTCGCCGGTGATTGGAGCGTCGAAGTGTCTCTCGATGGCAAATTGATTCGAAGCGAGAAAGTGCAGCTTGGCTTGTGAAATGAACGCGATGCCAAAATCCGAATTTGCAGCGGTGTTGGACGGCGAGCGCCGGCGCGGCGACGCTGCCAAAATTGCCGCGCAGCTGCAAGAACGCGGCCGCATCCATTTGCGCGTCCATGGTTCCAGCATGCAGCCCTGGGTGCGTCCTGGAGACATCGCGTTAATTCGCCGCACGGGAATCGACGACGTTCGTTGTGGCGACGTCGTGCTGTTTCAACGCGAGAACAGGTTCTTCGTTCATCGTCTCGTCGAAAAGCGCGGCACGCTTCGCGCAGCGGAATTCCTGGTCAAGGGGGATGCTCATAGAGGTCCCGACGGCGTGATCAACGATGAGCTGATTCTCGGGCGCGTAACCTGCATCTACCGAGGCGAAAAGCGCATCGATCTCAATTCACCACGGCAACTCGCACTCGGCCTTATGGTCTCGCAATTGTCCCGAAAGAGTTCGTATTGGTATCCGCTCGCCCGCACTGCAGCAATCGCCGCCCTCGCCGTGCGAAGGTTCTTCGGCTTCGAACGCGCCTCGGATCAAGTTTCCAGCTGACGCTACTTCACGTTCTCTTCTGCCAGCGCAAATTCCACACGGTGCCGCATCGGGTCGATGCGTTCCGCGCGGACTCGCACTCGGTCGCCTAGCTTCCATCGTCGTTGCTTCGTTCTCCCGCTTACTTGACCTCGTCCTCGACCGCCGCGATGGCCCCCGGGTGTGTTGGCCACAATCGAGTGTTCGTGTTCGCGGTATAGGCAGCGCGCGCCGGCCGCCTCCTCCAGCGCTCCGACAGGCAGCAAACCTTCCACAAAAACTTCCATCAACTCCACAAAACAGCCGTACTTTTGCACCGAAACAATCAAGCCATCGAATTCATCGCCAAGACGCTGCTCCATGAATTGTGCCGTTTTCCAATCGCGCAGTTCGCGTTCCGCGCTCGCGGCGCGGCGCTCCGCGTCGGAGGTCTCCGTGGCAAGCTCTTCCAACAAGCGATGCGAATACAGAGCGGCGGAACCTCCTTTCCCTGGATGAAGACCGGGCGGTGGAGCTGCTGCCGGATTTGCCAGTGCCCATTTCAGCGCTCTGTGGACGATCAAGTCGGGATAGCGCCGGATCGGCGAAGTGAAATGCGTGTACTCGTCAAACCCCAGAGCAAAATGCCCCAGCGAATCCGGCGCGTAGCGCGCTTGCTTCAAGGAACGCAACATTAAGTAGGAAACTATTCTCTCTTCGGTTTTCCCTTCCAGTTTCCGCAGCAACTTTTGATAATGCTGCGGCTTGATTCCAAGCTCTCCCGTCGCCGGAAGCGCTACTTTCATGCCGCGTTGTCGGCCATGGCCGGCCGAGTCTGGCCGCCCTTTTTTTGCCGGCGCAGGGACCCGTCCATGCTTCACCAGAATTTCCTGCTGATGCAGATTTTCGACTCCCAGCGAATAACCAAACGCATGTGCCAATTCTTCGAACTCGAGCACCTTCTTTCTATCCGGCTTTTCGTGGACGCGGTGCAATGTCGCAATTCCCCGCTTTAATAAGTAGCCTGCCACCGCACGGTTTGCCGCCAGCATAAACTCTTCGATGAGGCGGTGCGCGATGTTGCGCTCGCTCCGCGTGATATTCGTCATGTTTTGTTCTTCGTCGAACTCAATAACCGCTTCTGGCAAATCGAAATCAATCGAACCGTTTTCGTTACGCCGCGCGTTCAAAAGGAGCGCCAGCTTCTTCATGTCTTCAAAATGCGGCACCAGCTTGGCGTAGCGCGCGCGCGTTTCTGCGTCCCCTTCGAGCACTTTGTTCACATTTGTGTAAGTCATTCGCTCCGCCGAGCGAATGACGCCAGCCGCCATTCGGGAACCGGTCATGCGGCCGGCTTCGTCGAAATCCATCAACGCGCTCATCACGAGCCGGTCTTCGTGCGGGTTGAGCGAACAGATCCCGTTCGAAAGATCCTCCGGAAGCATCGGCACCGCGCGATCCAGGAAATAGACGGAAGTCCCGCGGAGCCGCGCTTCGTTGTCGAGCGCCGTTTGCGTACGCACATAGTGCGCAACATCTGCGATGTGCACTTGCAAATGCCATCCATCATCGCGGCGCTCCACGTACACGGCGTCGTCAAAATCGCGCGCCGTCTCCCCATCGATCGTCACAATTGGCAACGAACGGAAGTCTTCGCGGTTTGCTCGGTCATTCTCATTTACGGGATGCGCTCGCTCCTGCGCTTCTCGCAACTCGTCTGGAGAAAATTCATGCGGCAGGTGATGCTTTCGAATCACGATTTCCGTATCCACTCCTAGATCGCCCGGACTCCCCAAAATCTCAATAACTCTTCCGACTGGTGCCAGCCCCCCGCGTGGATACCGCACAAGCTCCGCGTTCACCACGGCTCCATCTAGTTCTGTTAATTTTGGCAGACGGCGGCTTTTGTGCGCCGCTTCCTCGGGCGACGCCAGGCCTAGCTTTTTTCTCAGCGCCAAAGTCAATTCCTGACCCGGCGGAATCTCTACTTGATGATGAATGCGCGTGTCGTAGGGCAACACGACATTGCTGTGCGGTCCGTAGCGAAACAGTCCAACGACACTCGGGTGCGCTCGGTCCAGCACGCCTACGATGCGCCCTTCGATCCGCTGCCCTCCCGGGGAAAATCCGCGGCGGCTAATCTCCACTGTCACACGGTCGCCGTGCATCGCATCTTCGGTAGCGTGCCGCGGAATGAAGATGTCTCCCTCGATGTTTGCGATGGGTTCATCGGGAATCACAAATCCGTAGCCATCCTGATGCAGCACTAATCGCCCACTTAGGTTGTTTGCCGCCGCTCGTTTCAGAGCTTGGAATGATTCGCTGCGGGTCGTTTTGCTTTGCGCCGAGGGCTCTCGTGTGCTCTTCAACCGATATTTTCCCGGCGCAACTTCCGCAATCAAGTCGCGTTTCTTCAGTTTGGACAGCATTCGGAATAGTGTCTTGCGGTCACTCTTGGATGCTTGGAGCGCCCGGCCAATCTCTTCCGTCGTTGCTCCGCTGGCCGTAACTTGCAGAAAACGCAGAATGTTATCTGGACTTAGAGAAGAGCTTCGCGTCATGAGGTCAGGCTACTCGCGTGGCCATAAAGAATCCGTAAAGATTTTTGCGTCCTCTCCCTTAATTTCGCAACATTTTTTCCGGATTTGGGGTTAAATAGTGCAGGCCAACACACGACCGGTAAGCCACCCTCCGTCAGGCTTACCGGAATTCCCCGTAAGGGGAAGAATAGGGAGGCGAGAAGACCTGGCTCGCCTCCCTTTTCGTTTCTTGTGGAACGTCCGTCCCTTCGCAAA
>Ga0126376_10001367_pt1 | contig 13110 bp, 16 predicted proteins | sample PanSoiMetPlot_15_FD_92760 | JGI IMG/M metagenome (GOLD analysis project Ga0126376, IMG submission 92760) | Tropical forest soil microbial communities from Panama - MetaG Plot_15 | ecosystem: Environmental > Terrestrial > Soil > Tropical forest > Bulk soil | place: Panama | collected 2016-02-17
AGCCGACATGAAGTTTTTTCGCGAGACAACTACCGGACATGCGGTGGTGATGGGACGCAAGACGTGGCTCACCATCGGCAAGCCACTGAAGAACAGACTGAACCTCGTTCTGAGCCGCGATTCGAGTATCGAACCGCAGGAGTCGCTGGTCGTGTTCAGCGATATCGAGTCAGTGATCTCATTCAGCAACTCACTCACCACAGATCTCTTCGTCATCGGCGGCGCGCAGATCTACGACTCGTTCCTGCCGCACATCGAAAAGTGGATCATCACGGAAGTGCCGTTGACGGTCGGCGGCGCGGATGCGTTTATGCCGAAGGGTTATTTGGATGGGTTCAAGGTTGTAGATTCAGAAGAACTCGGCGAAGGCCTAGTGGTGAAGTTTTATCAACACTGATCAGAATAACGCGTCGAGAGCTTCATCGACGGATCGGACACCGATAACCCGCACGCCCAACAATCGCTCCAAGCCCGCAACGTTCGACGCCGGCATCACGATTTTCTTAAACCCAAGCGCCTGAGCTTCGCGTGCGCGCACCGAAGCCTGCATCGCGCCTCTCACTTCGCCCGTCAATCCGATTTCTCCAAACACCGCAGTATGCGGATCGACGTTTACGTTCTTGAAACTCGAAACAATCGCCGTCACGACACCAAGATCCGCCGCAGGTTCGTCCACTTCGAGACCACCGGCGATGTTCACAAACACATCGTCACCCGTCAGTTGCAAACCGGCACGCTTCTCCAGCATCGCGATCAGCAGCGCAACGCGATTCTGGTCCAACCCCTGCGTCATTCTTCGTCCAGTGCCGTATTTCGTTCCTGAAACCAGCGCCTGAATCTCAACGAGCAAAGGTCGCGTCCCTTCCATGCACGCGGTGACAATCGAACCCGCCACGTTCTGCGGTCGCTCCTGCAAAAACATCTGCGACGGATTCGCAACCGGCATCAGTCCGGCCCCGGTCATCTCAAACACGCCCACCTCGTTCGCCGCGCCAAACCGATTCTTCACCGCGCGCACGATGCGATGGTTGTGATGACGCTCGCCTTCGAAATACAGCACGGTGTCGACGATGTGCTCGAGGATCTTTGGACCAGCGATCGAGCCTTCCTTCGTGATGTGTCCGATGAGGAAGATCGGAACGCCGCGTGTCTTCGCCAACATTAAGAACTGGTGCGCGACTTCCCTTACCTGCGAGACTGACCCCGGCGCGGAATCAAGCACGCTGGAAAAAACGGTTTGGATCGAGTCGACGATGATCGCGCCGGGCTTTAGCCGCTCGATCTCTTTGACGATGTTCTCGAGATTGGTTTCGGGCAGAAGATAGACGTTCTTCGCATCCACTGCAAGGCGCTCGCCGCGTAACTTGATCTGTCGTTCCGACTCTTCGCCTGAAACGTAAAGCACGAGCGCGCCGGCGGCGCTCAGCTTGTCGGCGACTTGCAGCAGCAGCGTGCTTTTGCCGATGCCCGGATCGCCACCAATCAAAACGAGCGTGCCGGGAACGATGCCGCCACCGAGGACGCGATCGAATTCAGTAACACCGGAAGGAACGCGAACGTCGTCCTGCGATTCGATCTCGGTGAACGGAATCGCTGACACTTCGCGCAGTGAAGAGCCGTTGCGAGCACCAGACCTGCGCGCCGGTTGCGTCTTTTCTTCTACGAACGAATTCCACTCACCACATTCGGGACACTTGCCCAGCCACTTGCCGGCTTTGTGACCACAGTTCTGGCAGACAAATAAGGTTTCTTTTTTCAACCGGTGGATTCTACAACAACTCTTTCACATTCTCAGTCGGTCGCCCGAGCACCGCGCGATCGCCGCGTTCGACGATTGGTCGTTGCAGCAAGTCGGGATGCTCAATCATCAATCCGATCAATTCGCTGTCACTGAATTTGTCCTCCGCCAAACCCAGCTCTTTGTAAGCAGCTTCGCCCTTGCGCAGCAGATCGCGCGGCTTCAGATTCATCTTGCGAATCAGCTCGGTGAGCTTCTTGCGCGTCAGTGGTTGAACGTAATAGTTGACCTTTTCAAACGAGACGCCACTCTCACGGAGCAGCTTGTCCATTTCGCGACACTTCGTTCAAGTCGGTTTCTCGTAAATCGTGATCTTGTCTGCCATTGTTCTACGGGAAAATCCCCCTCATGCTCGTTGCTTCAACCACTCGTCCGACCGCCAGGATGTAAGCGCCGGTGCGCATGTCAGTGTTGTAACGTTTCGCTGTTTCGTGCACGGAGTTGAATGCAGTCTGGATCGTCTGCTCGAGAGTTTCGTTGATCTGGCGTTCCGACCAGAAGAACGAGTACTGGTCCTGCACCCATTCGTAATAACTCACAGTAACGCCACCTGCATTCGCCAGAATATCAGGCACGAGGAAGACCCCCTCGTCCTCCAACACTCGATCCGCTCCGGGCGTTGTTGGACCATTCGCCAGCTCCGCAATGATCTTTGCCTTTACTTTGCCGACGTTCTTGAGCGTGATTGCGTTCTCGAGCGCGGACGGCAAGAGAATGTCACAATCGAAACTGACTATGTCGTCAGGGTCCATCTCTTTCGTGCCCTTCAAGCCCGCCAGCGACTTCGTCTCCGCTTTGTGTCTCAACGCTTCGTCGACGTCAATGCCACTCTGAGCATAAACGCCGGCTCTCGAATCGCACGCAGCTACGACTTTCGCGCCGTCTTCAGCTACCAGCCGCGCGATGTTCAGGCCCGCATTCCCGAAGCCATGAACCGCGACGCGCGAGTCCTTCAGGTTCATTCCCGTAACGCGGCAGGCCTCGCGCAACGCGTAGAGACAACCGCGCGCCGTCGCTTCAGCGCGTCCCTGCGAGCCGCCGAGTGAGAGTGGTTTGCCGGTGACGACGCCGAGTTCCGTGTGGCCGCGCACCATCGAGATCGTGTCCATGATCCACGCCATCGTCTGTTCGTCGGTGTAGACGTCAGGCGCGGGTATGTCGCGGTCTGGTCCAATGATCGGTGCGATCTCGAAAGCATAGCGGCGCGTCAGTCGTTCGAGTTCGCTTTTTGAAAGACTCTTCGGATCGCAAACTACACCGCCCTTGCCGCCGCCATAAGGAATGCCGACTGTGGCGCACTTCCACGTCATCCACGACGCCAGCGCTTTGACTTCGTCAAGCGTCACGTTCGGGTGATAACGAATGCCGCCCTTGGCTGGTCCACGCGCAATGTTGTGTTGCACGCGATAGCCTTCAAACACTTGCACGTCGCCTCCATCCATCTTCACGGGAATGGAAACAATCAGTTGCCGTTTGGCATTTTCCAAAACGTGACGCATCGAGGCGTCGAGATCGAGGTAATCAGCTGCGCGATTGAATTGTTTCTTAGCTATTTCGAAGGGATTGAGTTCTTCCTGGACCGCCTGTTGGGTCGCCATGTGTTCTGCTCCTGGATAAGAGTGGGACTCGGAGAGCGCGACTAATCCTAAGTCGGCGGCGATTAGGTTTCAAGGCGGGAACCAGTTTCGCTCATCGGTGTCTAATCTGCCGAGTAAGCTCCCGCGACCCGAATGGCACCGGCAAATAGCGGAGGAACTCGATGTTTAATAATTTGATTGAATCCACCTCGCATGCGAAGGAGTTCAGGCGGCGCGGATCGTTTTTGTTGTTTACCACTGCGACGTACGTGGTCCTCTTCGTTGTTACCGGTGTCATCAGCATCTACGCGTACGACGCACATCTGGAGAGTCAAAACACGGAGTGGGAAATAACTCTCATGCCGTTGATTCCGCCGGAGCCTCCTCCGGCAACAGTGCCGAACACCATTCATGCAGCACCAACCACGGATAATTCGGTAACTCGCTCTACGCGTGTCGGTGAATTAATCGAGAGTGCGTCCAATCCCAATAAGGTTCCGGATCACATCGGCACAGTTGCGCCAGACGTTCCGCCGGCTCGTCCGGATTCAGTGCTCGGCGCAGTCAATGCAGATCCGCCTACAATCGGATCAAGTCGCGGTGTTCCCGGCGGCACCGGCGCAACGCCGGTAGTTGAAATTTCCGACCCGCCACCGCCACCGGCGGCGCAGGATCCCAAGCCGGCAGTACCCAGGGTTGTTAGAGTTTCGCAGACCGTGCTGGTTAGCAGGGCGATCTATTTGCCGAAACCTGATTACCCGCTGTTGGCAAAGCAGATAAAACTAGAAGGAAGCGTCAACGTTCAGGTGTTCATCGATGAAACAGGGAAGGTAATCTCAGCCAAGGCGATTTCGGGTCATCCATTGCTGGTGGCTGGGGCTCAACGAGCGGCGACCTTGGCTCGCTTTTCGCCAACGATGATTGGCGATCAGGCAGTGAAGGTATCGGGAGTAATAACCTACAACTTCGTCCTTGGTAACTGACAGCCCTGCCAACGCAAAGAGGTACGGAAGAAGATCCTTCCGTACCTCTCCCGCCCCGAGAAGCGCATCATTGATATAGGTCGTATTGGTCCTATAGGACCTATATCAGGCAAGAGTTCTCACCCAGCGATCGATCTCGTCCATCGCGTTTTCGTAGATTTGCTCTGGCGACAGGCCAAATTTTTTCGGCGCCTTGAAAGAATGATCGCCGCCTTCAATCGCATAGATCTTCGCGGCGGGACGAAGGTTCCTGATGTAAGGTTGGATCTCTTCAGGCGTGCCGAGCGCGTCGCGCGTGCCCTGCACGAACAACATCGGTTTGTGAATGTGTTCCAGGTGCTCGACGCGTAGTTTCGCAGGGTTGCCGGGCGGATGCAGCGGGTAACCGAGAAACACGAGTCCCGCGACGTCGTCCGCAAAGGCCTCCTTCTCTTCACCGGCCATCACTTGTGAGGCAATCCGGCCGCCCATCGATTTCCCACCGATCACCAAATGATTCTTCTTCAGTTTCTTCTGCTTGAGTGCTGTTTCAATGACGGCGCGAAAGCACGCCTCGAGCTTTTGCTTTTGATCCGGAACCGATCGACCCTGCTCCATGTAGATGAAGTTGAAGGTCATCACGTCGAGACCACGCGCCGAGAGACCTTTGGCAAACATGCGCATGAAACCACTCGCCTGATTCGCGCCGGCCCCATGGCCCAACACGACTGTTATTCCCGCATGGTTCTTTTTATCGGCCGGATAAACAAGCGCACTGACTGCTTCTTTATCGTTGACCTGAATGGTCAGATTTTCAGCTTCGTCCGCCATCACGAGATCACTCAGAGTTCTTTAGCGAGCATCGATAGAGCGTCCTGCAACTCACTCTTGAAACGGTTCGCGACTCCAGCCTGCACACTCGGCGAGCTCTTTCCAAAATAAGCCAGATTGCCGTCCGGTTTCTTTCGACCGCGCTCTGCGTAGATCGCGCGGATGACCTGTTCGTCATACTGTGGATCAGATGGCTTATAACTGACATTGGCTAAAGCTCGAGACACGATCGGCGTTCCCGGCCCGTGTTGCACGGCAGTGGACCACACCACGTTTTGCAGCGTGGTGCTTCTAGTGTTCACGTCGACGACGTTGTCACTGAGTATTTTCGCAGCCAGCGGATCATAATGAGTTCTCTTAATGAACTCATGCTGGCATTCCTGAAATGCATCCGTCTGGTTCGCGGCAATTTTTTTCCAGCACGCTGAGAAATCTGCCGTTCCGGGCACCAGGTTTTGGAAATCCTGGAGCCATGGAAAGTCAGACTGCGTGACGAATCTTTTTACCGTCCCGGTTTTGGTTGCCATTTGATACGAGCCGTAGGACACACCGCCGGGATCACCTGCGCCGGAAGATACCACCCCTGGTCCGCGTCCACCTGTTTCGTATTTTGCGGAAAGTATCCCCAATTCATACGCGATCGCCGTGCCCAGCGCACCGGCAGCGGACGTAGTGGATGCTGTTGCAGTTGTAGGCGAGGCGGCCGCCGCTGCGGCTGGAATGGCTGGAAGCGGTTTGGTGTCGTCGGTTGAACCAGCAGGCACACCGGTGGAACCATCGGGCAGGTTGATAACGTCGCCGACCTTGATCTTGTTTGGGTCTGCAACCTGCGGATTAGCCTGGAGCAACTGCGCCAAAGTCACGCCACTGCGCGTCGCGATTTTTGAGAGAGTGTCACCAGGCTTCACGATGTAAGTCATTGTGTGGGGCCTCCTTAATAATAATTGGACGATTTCAAAATCAGATCACTGCAGGACTTCGTGCGGGAGATTAAATAGTAGTAGACGGCTTACACAGAGTCAACGTAGTTCTCTAAACATACACTCGCGGCACGCGCTCTGATACGCCGCACGTCACTTCGTACGAGAGGGTGCCTACGATTCGCGCCAGATCTTCCGCCGGTATTTTTAGCTCGGTCTGTTGGCGGTTCCATCCGAGCAGCGTCACTTGATCGTCCAGTTCCACTCCGGCGACGTTCGTGACGTCGATGAGAGTTAAATCCATCGATATTCGCCCCACCACCGGAGCATAAACGCCGCGGACGATAACGTGACCGCGATTCGAAAGACCACGCAGGTAACCGTCGTGATAACCAACCGGCAACGTCGCGATCAAACTTCGCCGCGACGCTTCAAAAGTACAGCCATAGCCGATTGTCTCACCGGGTGGCACCCACTTCAGCAAACTTATTCTCGAGTGAAGCGACATCACCGGCAGCAGTCCGGGATCTGCTGACGTTGACAGAACGTCACGCCACAAGCCGTACAACACGCCACCTGGTCGCACCATGTTTCCCCATGCGTCGCGATGTCCGAAGGTGCCGGCCGAGTTTGCGAGATGTAGATGAGTGGGACGATAACCATGGTCGCGAAAGACCACCACCGCATCTTCAAAACGTTGAATCTGATCGCGGGTCAAAGGCTCGCAGGTGGTGTCATCAGCAGCCGCGAGATGACTCATGATCCCGTCGATACGCACGTTCCGAAACTGCGCGAGCGCGTTGACGAACTCACTGAGTTGATCGAATCGAACGCCCAGGCGCCCCATCCCTGTGTCGACTTTGACGTGAACGTCAGCAACTACTCCGGCGTTCGACGCGGCCTGATTCAGAGCGTCAATCATGTCGAGACGATAAACTACGGGCGTTAAGTGGTACTGAATGCAAGCTGCGGCCTGACCCGGCCAGAAACCTCCGAGACAAAGCACCAGTTGGGTGATGCCCGCGGAGCGTAGTTCGATTCCCTCTTCCGGAAGCGCAACGCCAAACCAGTCGGCGCGTTCCTTCGCCAACCGGCGCGCACAGGCGACGGCCCCGTGTCCGTATGCGTTTGCTTTGATCACGGCCATCACGCGCGCCACAGGGCTCACGCGTTGACGAAGGCGGTTGAAGTTTGCGGCAAGATTGTTGAGATCGATCTCAGCCCACGTTGGACGCCGCGCAAAGTTGGTTTCCTGGTCTTTGGAATAGGACATGCGGGTTAGTTTACTGTAATCTGCATCTCACTCAGAATGAGGTGATTAATGAAAGTTGCGTTTGGGATGAAGGCGCATTCGGGCTGGGCCGCGCTGGTCGTGCTTGGCAAGCAACGAGACGACTTTGTGCTGGTAGATCGTGGACGCATCGAGCTCGTTCAGGAGGCATGGGCCAAACAACCTTATCACGCTGCCGACGGCTTACCGCCTGACGCCGCTGCCGATCTCGTGAAGCGCGGCATTGACGCCGCAAACAAGATCGCAGTTCGTGAGTTGAAAAAGGTGTTACAGCGCGAGTTGGAACGAAAGGATGAAGTTAAAGCTTGCGCAGTGCTGGTTGGCGGTCCGATGCCTGACTGGAGTGTCGCTGAGATACTCGCGGTTCACTTTCGCATGCACAAAGCAGAGGGTGTGCTGTTTCGCGAGGCGCTGATTCACGCAGCGAAGGAGTGCAAACTGAAAGCGATCGAGGTTCCGGAGAAAGAGATCATGGTTCACGCTGAGCACAAACTTAAGATTGCTGCACCAGAGCTTTCGAAACAGCTCAGCGCAATCGGCAAAGCGGCTGGTCCGCCGTGGGGCAAAGACCAAAAGGATGCCGCACTCGCAGCAATGATCGCATTCGCAAGGCGTTGATGTGGTACATTGGTTTCCCCTCACCTCAATTAAAAAAGGAGAAAACAGATCCTCATGATGAGTAACGAAGAATGGGAACGCAAAATGGAGTTCCTGCTCAACCAACAAGCCCAGTTCGACGCAGAAATGATCGAACTGAAGGCAGCCCAGGCAGCAAGTGAAAAAAGGCTTGACCGCACGTCGGAGATGTTATCCAGCTACGCCACCATCTTGTTGGAAAATGCTAAGGTAACGGACGCGAGAATTCTGGAGCTCACACAATCGCAAAAATTCACGGATAAACAACTCCAGGGGCTAATTGTTAAGGTCGAGGAGCTGACCGAAGCACAAAAACTCACGGATGAACAACTCAGAAAGTTCATTATTAAAGTCGACCGCCTCACTGGCGAAACTCAAAATGGACTTCAGAACTAAATAACGCTAACGTTGAAGAACGACTACGCGAAAATCACCCTGGCCGGCAAAAGCAAGATCGGCTATCGAGAAGTTTACGTGCTCGACTTGCAACCAACCACCGGCGCTGTCGAAAGAATCTACTTCGATGCCCAAACTTACTTGCCTGCGCGAGTGAACACGGTTCAGATGTTGGGGACCGTTTCCGCTCCGGTAGAGATTTATCTGGATGATTGGCGTGAGGTTGATGGAGTCAAATATCCGTTCAGCCTGAGTCAAAGCTTCTCGAAGCTGACGTTGTTGTTCACTGTAAACGAGATCAAACACAACCTGCCGATCGATGCACGCATTTTCGAGCCGTGATAATAGGTCATATCGGACCGATTTACTCTCGGTACAGATTATCAAAGCGCATGCTCGACGGCGTGAACCGCAAGTCAACCGTCCCGGTTGGGCCATTCCTCTGCTTCGCGATGATCAACTCAGCAACGTTCTTTCGATCCTCCGGCATCGCCTCGCGTTCCTCGAGTGACTTGTACTGCTCCTCGCGAAAGATAAACGCCACCACATCTGCGTCCTGTTCCAACGCGCCCGACTCACGCAAGTCTGCCAGTTGCGGACGATGATCCGAACGCGATTCAGGCGCGCGAGAGAGCTGCGACAGCGCCACGAGCGGCACGTTCATCTCCTTCGCGAGTCCCTTCAACTCGCGCGAGATCTGCGACACCTCCTGCTGGCGTGATTCGACTCGCTTGCTTGAACCCGACATCAGTTGCAGGTAATCGACGATAATCAAGTCTAACTTCTTCTGTTCGGCCGCGAGACGTCGCGCCTTGGCCCGCATTTCCAAAACACTCAAACCAGGCGTGTCGTCGAGAAAGATCTTCGTGTCGGCCAGGACGCCGAGCGACTTCGCAATCTGCGCCCACTCGAGTCGCGAGAGAAAGCCGTTACGAAAACGCTGCGCGTCGATGTTGCCCTGCGAACACAACATGCGCATCACAAGCGACTCTTTCGACATTTCGAGTGAAAACACACCAACGACCGCGCCCGCGTGAATCGCCGCATTCTCCGCCAGCATCAACGCGAAACTCGTCTTGCCCATCGATGGTCGCGCCGCCAGGATGATCAGATCTGACGGCTGCAAACCGGACGTGATCTTGTCGAGGTCAGCGAAGCCGGTGGTAAGCCCGGTCAGGACCGCAGCCCGACCTTCCATTTCCTGGACCTTCTCGAGTAGTTGCTCGGCAATCGGCTTGACGTGCATGAAGCCCTGGCGAATGCGTTCATCCGCGAGTTGGAAGATCGCCTGCTCCGCGTGGTCCAGAATGATTTCCGGTTCGTCTTCTTCGGCGAGTGCTTCCTGCGTGATCTTGTTGGAGGTCTTGACGAGTTGGCGCAGCATCGACTTGCCGCGCACGACTTTCGCGTAGTGAGCGATGTTCGTCGAGTGCGGCAGACCGTAAGTCAGGTTTGTGATGAAACTGACGCCGCCAACTGCTTCGAGAGCGTTCTCTTTCTTGAGCTCTTCGCCGATCAGGATCGGATTGATCTCGGCGCCGCGCTCGAAGAGCGCGATCATGGCGACGAAAATGCGCCGCTGCGAAGGGACATAAAAATCTTCCGGACGAAGCTGTTCGATCGCCTGGCTGATTAAACCGTTGTCGAGCAGGATCGCGCCGAGAATCGCGCGTTCTGCTTCAGAACTGTTTGGCAGAGCACGTTCGAAAGGTTGTTCGCGAATGAAATCAGGAGTGGCCATTAACTAATTATGAAGTTTTGATTTTCGCTTGCGGATATTTTCTATAAAAAACGGCGCCGCAAGTTTACGAGAACCTGCGGCGCCAGACTATACGTTACCTTGTTTTATCTATTCTTACTCGGCAGCCGGCTCTTCCGGCTTCGCGAGTTCTGCTTCCTGCTCCGGTGTCAGGTGACCAACGATCATTTCGCCTTCCGGCGCCACTTTAACCTTAAGATCGATCGTGACGTCACGGTGCAACCTGACCGGCACGGTGTATTCACCAACCCGCTTCAGAGGCTCGCGCAGGTGAATGCGATGCCGATCGATCTCGTAGCCACGCCCCTGTAAAGCTTCCGCGACATCCATCGACGTCACGCTGCCGTAAAGCGCGCCCTGTTCGCCGGCTTTCCGTTTGAACTCGAGTTGGAGCGCACTCATCTGTTGTGCCTGACCTTCGGCGGTGGCTCGCTCCTTCGCTTCCTTCTTCAACAACGCGGCGCGCTCGGCTTCAATGCCTTTGACGTTGCCCGCCGTTGCCTCGACCGCGAGGTTGCGAGGCAGCAAATAGTTGCGCGCGTAACCGGCCCTCACTCTTACGATCTCGCCGCGCGCTCCGAGGTCATCTACATCTTCGCGCAAAAGTACTTTCGTGTGTGCCATCTTCTTCTCCTAAACCCTTTAGTCGGTCGTGTATGGAAGCAGCGCGATATTGCGAGCGCGCTTGATTGCTTCCGCCAGCATGCGCTGGTGCGTCGCACAGTTACCGGAGATTCGTCGCGGCAGGATCTTGCCTCTCTCGGGGAGGTAGTTCTGCAACAGCTTCACGTCCTTGAAATCGATCAGGTCTACCTTATCGATACAGAAGCGACAAACGCGCCGGCGGTGCATGCGGCGGCCACCGCCGCGGCCACCCATTGGCCGTCTATCGCCATCGTCGTCAGAGTCGTAACCACCGCGATTGCGGTCTTCATAGTTGGTTGACATAAATTATCCTCTTAACTCGTCGATCAAAATCTATTCGCCGGCCTCGGCAAACTCCATTGCTGGACCACGACGCTGCGCGGGCGCTCCGCCCTGCGACGGACGCTTCGCAGCCTTGCGGGCCCGGCGTTCCTTCAGCTTCTCAGCGCGACGACGATCTTCGTCAACGCGCACGGTGATGTATCGCAGCACGCGATCGTTCACGCGCATGCGGCGCTCGAGCTCGGCAATCTCACGGCCTGAACCTTCGATTTCAAGCAGCACAAACGTTCCGTCCTTGTGGTGCAGGATCTCGTAAGCGAGCTGGCGCTTGCCCATCGTCTCAGCCTTGGTCACCACACCACCCTGATCGGTCACGATCTGCGAGAAGTTCTCGGTGAGTTTCGGCACTTCCTCATCGGCCGTTGGGTCTACTATGAAGACCACTTCGTACTGTCTCTTTGTATCCAAATCAAACCTCCAGTCAGGTCACTATCAATTAAAATCTCTCATCGCTTTCAAAGCGCCGTCCCTGATGATCGTTCGTATCGCCTGTGCGCTCTGTTCCAGAATTTCGGCCACTACTGTTCGCTCACTGCGTGGAAAAGAGTCGAGCACAAACTGCCTCGTATCCGAGATCGGGTGTTCGGGTTGAATCCCGATCCGCAATCGCAAAAACTCGTTCGTTCCCGTCGTGGCGATAATCGACTTGAGCCCGTTGTGACCGCCCGCTGAGCCACGTTCACGTATGCGAATCTTTCCGAACGGCAGCGCGAGATCGTCCGAGATAACGATCAACTGATCGACCGGCGACTCGCTCTGAATCTTCGCCAGCAGACATGAAACGGCTTGTCCACTCAGGTTCATAAAGGTCTGGGGCTTCGCGAGCTTGGTGGCTTTTCCTTCAACCTGCCCGCGCCCGACGAGCGAACTGCACTCGCGACGTCCAACCACGATCCCCTCTTCCTGGGCCAACTTGTCAATCAACATGAACCCGAGATTATGTCGAGTCCACTCGTACTCTTTCCCGGGATTGCCCAAACCGACAATAAGCATGACTCGCCACCATAAAGCACAAACTGCACAAGAAAATTGACCACAACAAAGACCTGGTTTGTGCCTTTTGTGCCTTTTTGTGGCCCTATTCTGCTTCCTCGCCCTCTTCTTCCTTCTTGCCCTTACCAATCACTTCGGGCTCAGCAGGCTCTTCACCCTCAACCACCGGCGCCGGAGCAACTTCTTCCTTCACGATGCCGATAGTGGCGATCACCAGTTCGGCGTCCATCAGTATCTCGATCGCCCCACTCACCGGAATATCCGAAACGTGCAGCGTGTCGTGGACGTCGAGATTAGTCACATCGATCTCGAACGAGTCAGGAATCTCACGCGGCTCGCAACGAATCTCGATCTCGCGGACGACCTGTTCCAGCACGCCCTGCTTCTCCCGGACACCGATCGGCTCCCCGTTGAGATGAAGCGGCACAGTCACTTCGATCTTCTGACCTTTAACCAGTCGCGCCAGATCGGCATGGATCAAGCGACCCTTGACCGGATCGATCTGGCGATCGTGAAACATCACTTCACTCGCGCCCACGCCTTCGACGTCGATCGTAAAAATCGTGTTACGTCCCGTGTCAGTGCGAAGGATTGCAGCCAGTTCACTGAGCGGAGCGACGGCAGCGACTGTCTCAGCGCCACCGCCGTAGACTGTGATGGGCACCATGCCATCTCGTCGCGCGCGTCGCGCGTCGTTTTTGCCGCGACCTTCACGCAGTTTTGCCTGCACTTTGAAATCTTTTTTCTCCGCCATGATTTTCTCCCTCACACAAACTTTCAGCGACCCAGGCCGACATTCACTGAGGGCCCAGGTCGCTGATGGTCTTCGTTTAAGCCATCAGTGTTTGCCCTTCGCTATACGAAGAGCGAGGAAACCGAAGTCTCCTCATGGATCGACTTGATCGCTTTCGCCAGAAGCGGCGCGATACTTAGTACTTTAATCTTATCAAGCTCGCACGC
>Ga0126376_10001368_pt1 | contig 13109 bp, 8 predicted proteins | sample PanSoiMetPlot_15_FD_92760 | JGI IMG/M metagenome (GOLD analysis project Ga0126376, IMG submission 92760) | Tropical forest soil microbial communities from Panama - MetaG Plot_15 | ecosystem: Environmental > Terrestrial > Soil > Tropical forest > Bulk soil | place: Panama | collected 2016-02-17
CCTCGCAGCTGCGAACTCAGCATCCATCCCACAACTAGCGGCGCTCAAGGGAGCGGTCTCCTCCCAAGTCCTGCCAAGTCCTGAAATGGACGGCGTTGCAGCTTCGCGGTGAGTTTTCCAAATGGATGCGTCATCAGGAACCACTCACCAGCATTCCTGACGACATGGCATGGGCGTGCTCGCGGGAGTACAACCGGTATCAGCTGAGGGAAGTTCGAGACCAATTGGAGAGTGATTTCCGAGGCCGAGCGCCGGCCCGCAGCGACCGAAATCAAGAACCGGCGAGCGGGGAATTTAGTGGCCTCCACGGAATAGCCCACCTTTTCAAAAACAAAAGCGAGAGGGTGGGGCACCCGTTGTGCTTCACATCAACCGAAAGCTGACGTCGACCGGTGTTATCATCTCCACCGCTCGGCCATGCGCGTCGCGGGCCGGCTCGAAGTGCCATTCCTGGCGAACTGTTGCAATGGCCTGTTGGGTCAAACCCTCAGGAAGCCCTCGGATCTCCCACACGTTCGTGGCCCGCCCTGAAGAATTGATCTGAACCATTAGCACCACTCTGCCCTCGATCTTCTGCTTTCGGGCCGTGTCGCTGTATTGGGGGTTCGGGCAGTATGCGCAAACAGGGTCACTTACCTCATCTTGACCAATGAGAAAGAACGGAGTCTTCGCCTGAATCGATTGCAACGCCAAACCGTCCAGAGATTCTGTACGCGGAACTTCCCACGTCTGCTGGTAGATTTGTTCCGCCGTCGAGATTTTCGATGCCGTAACTGTCACGGCCAGCACCTTACTCCGGCGCTCGACCTTAGCTGTAACCAAAACATCGGCTCCCACGCTGCGCGCCGCATCGATTTCCGTTTTTTCGACGAAGTCGCCGCCAGAAAAGCGTGCTTTATCGAGCTGTTTGCGGAGAACATCACGATTTAGCGTTTGGAAGCCATGCCGCCCTTCCTGCAGGGAAACCCAAAGGCGGTCTGCCAAAAGCACTCCTTGCAAGGTCACAGTGCCTGCCCCGTCCGTGAAGTCCGCCACAATGGCCGCTTTGGCGTGCGCTCCCTCAATCGCGGCGCCCAAACGATTTGTGAGCGCGTTCAACTCCGGCATCTGAATGGTGGTACGGGACGCTGATGTGAAGAACAAGCAGCCCAGCAAGACAAATAGCAGCGGCCGGCGCGTTACTCTCATGGGAACCTCCAGTCGCGATTTCTTTGCGAAGGATAACACATCATCGTCATGGCCAAGCTAACAGGTGACGACTGTCGCTGCGGAGCATCGGGGGCGACAAGTTCGCCGTTTTGCGTGAATCGGGGCGCAAAGGTTTTTTTGAAATGACCACGATGTGACAGGCGGGCGCCGCAGTGGTGCGCGCCCTACGAAAGAACGACGTCAATTGGGCAGAGTTGTCTAGCTGGATTGCCCGCGCAGGATACGGATTGCGTCCGGCTCGCCGACGGCGGGGCCGCGGCCGTTGCCAGTGGCCGAGGATTCGGCGGGTTCTTCGAGCGTGGTGCTTTCGCCTGGGGCGAGGAAGAGATTGGTCTCGACGGCGTGTTGCTTGGTGTAGAGGTCGTAGTAACGCCCGCGGAGGGCGTAGAGACTTTCGTGTGTGCCGCGCTCGATGATGCGTCCCGCTTCGACGACGAGGATTTGATCGGCGCGGCGGATGGTGGAGAGGCGGTGCGCGATGACAAACGTGGTGCGCCCGCGCATGAGGTAGCGCAAGCCTTCTTGAATCAGCGCTTCCGATTCCGAGTCGAGACTGGAAGTGGCCTCGTCGAGGATGAGGATGCGGGGATCAGCAAGAATGGCGCGCGCGATGGAGACGCGCTGCTTCTGCCCGCCGGAAAGTCTCACGCCGCGTTCGCCGACCACGGTGTCGTATTTTTGCTCGAAGGATTCCGCGAACTCATCCACACGCGCAATGCGGCATGCGGCGAGGATTTCTTCTTCGGTGGCGTGCGGCTTGGAGAAGGCCACGTTTTCGCGAATCGTTCCGTCAAACAGAAAAGTTTCCTGTAGCACGACGCCGAGTTGCGTGCGGTAGGAACTCAGCTTCACGGTGGCGAGGTCGAGGCCGTCCACCAGCATTTTTCCGCTGGAAGGAACGTAAAACGCAGCGATCAAGCCAATGATGGTGGACTTTCCAGCGCCGGAAGGGCCGACCAGCGCGGTAACGGTTCCCGGCTCCGAGGCAAAGCTGATGTCGTGCAGAACTTCCTTGCGCTCTTCGTAAGCGAAGCTGACATGCTCCGCTGCGACGAGGCCGTTCACGCGGTCCATGTTGGCGGTGCGGCCCGCGGCTTCGTCCTCCATTTTTTCGTTGAGAATTTCGCGCGTTCGCTCGAGGCCGGTAATGGCTTCGGTGATTTGCGTGCCGATAGCGACAATCTGAAAAACGGGCGCGATCAAAAATGCCAGGAAGGCGCTGTAGGCAAACCACTGGCCGGGAGTCATGGTGCCGGCGAGCATTTTGCGGCCGCCCAATTCCATCATGAGTACGCTGACAATGCCGAGGAGCATGGCACCAGAGAGGCTCATCAGCGAGGTGGCGGTGAGCGTCTTGAGCACGTTGTCGAGCAAGCGCTGGACGCCATCGGAGAAAACTCTTTCCTCGCGTTCCTCGGCGTGATAGCCCTTCACCACGCGCACGCCGCTAAGCGATTCGGTGAGCCGGCCGGTGACTTCCGCATTGATTTTGGGGCGTGCGCGGAAAATCGGACGGATGGTCTTGAAGGCCCAGCTAATTCCGAAGCCGAAGACGACGAGGATGGAAAAGGCCACTGTGGTCATCAGCACGCTCGTGTGAATCAAGTAGACAAGCGCGATGGCGGCGGTCATGAGGCCGCCGACAAATTCGACGAGGCCGGTGCCGATTAGATTGCGGACGCCTTCCACGTCGCTCATGATGCGCGAGACCAGCACGCCGGTCTTGTTGGCGTCATAGAACGCGATGGGCAGCCGGCCAATGTGCGCCTGCACCTGGCGGCGCAGCTCGGTAATCATTCGTTGTGCGGACTTCGAGAGAAGCTGCGTGAGCGTGAAGGACGTGAGCCCCTGGATGAGCGTGGCGGCGAGAACGGCGAGAGCCAGCGGCGTCAGAAGCTGAACCTGGCGGTGGAGGATGACGTTATCCACGAAGTATTTGGTGGAGGCGGGGAGCACCAGGCCGGAGACGCGATTAACGGCCATCAGCAGAAATCCGAGGATGAGCAGGCCGCGACGAGGCTTCATCAGCGCCCAGACGTCGGGAAGATTCTTCCAGGCGTTCTTGCGCTTTTTGTCTTTGGAGGCAGATTTGTCGTTGGTCTCAGCCATGTGTCGGGAAGCAGCCGCAGCCCTCGTCGTTGGATGCGGGACGGTTTAATTCAACTACATAGCTATAGCGTATCTTAGATCAAACTGAGATTCCTCGACTCCGGGCCGACTTTGTCGGCGCTCCTCTCGGAAGGACGGCCAGGGTTTAGGCGCTTGACTCAGTCGCCGGAGGCGCCGGGGTTCCCGGCATGGGCGCTCGCAGGACGGTCGAGGTTCAGCACGCTGGCAATGAAATCGCTGATCGTGATGCCCAACTGACCCCAGAGCCGGCGCTTCAGGCTGGAATAGTCCTGCGTGCCGCTAAAGAGGTCGCCCATCAATTGACGGAAAACCGGGCTGCGGCGGATGAATTGGACCATGCGCGTTGTGACAGCATTTCCCAAAAAGGACCCGCGGTAAAAGCGCCGGACGATGCGCGCCGCGAATTCGAGTTCAGTGGAGAAGGTCGCTTTGATCCAAGCGGGGTATTTTTCCGGGCAACCCTGGGCGAGCGAGCGGCCAAGCAGTTCACCGGAGCGCATGGCATAGAAGAGGCCTTCGCCGGTGAGTGGATCGACCCAAGCTGCGGCGTCACCGACGAGCGCCCAGTTTTTTCCAATGACATTTCGCTGCGAAAGCGTGCCTTCCTGCGGGGAAGGCAAGACGTGGCTGTAGAACTTGGCATTTTCCGTCGGGATGTTTTGTTTCTCGACGAAAGTTTGAAGGTGTCCGCGAAGCTGCGCACTGGTATGCGCGGACATGCTGCCGCAAATTCCGACGGAAAGATGGTCGTTGCGCGGGAAAGACCAGATGTAGCCTTCAAATTGCGGAAGAAACTTGATGGTGATGAAGTCGGCGTTCTGCGGAACGAAGTAGCCCTGAGTCATTTCGAGTTCGTCGCGTTGGAGGGCGCGGCTTCCCGGCACGAGTCGATTGCGAGCGCCGGCCGCAAGGACGAGAAAATCTGCTTCGTGCCACTCGCCTTCGACGCTATAGCGTGGTTTCGTGCGATCGGTGTCGACACTCAGCACGCGGGAGCGCTGCACCGTGCAACCGGCTTCCTGGGCGCGCTCGAGCAGGAGACCGTTTAGGATCTTTCGCGAATAAATCACGATGGGATGGGGCATTTCGAGGGTGGCGCGGTGCTCCTGGCTGCTGATCAACTCGACGGAGTGAACGAGCTTCTTTGGATAAGGATTATCGAGCAGGAAAGGGAAGCATTGGATGGCTTTGTGGGTGAGTCCGCCGCCGCAGGGCTTCTCCCAAGCGAGGTGCTCGTCAAAAAGACTTACTCTGTGGCCCGCGCGAGCGAGTTGTTCGCCACACATTGCGCCAGAAGGCCCGCCGCCAATGATTGCTATTTCGGCCATAACTTTCTTTCGCGCAGCCCAGCCTCCTTTTCGCGAGGCGACTCCTTCCTCACACACACGTTGCTGACGGCTTCAGATGATGGGTTGCTCGGGTATCACGTCCCTAGGTGACGGGGAAGATCACCAGGCATAAACCAGCGAGGAGTATAGCACCGAATGCGGCGGATGCCACTGCCGAGCACGTTTCCTGGTGCACAATGTCCATCCCCCGGCGTTGCAAGATGTGTATCAGTACAAAATAAGGTAAAAGCAGGACCATGAGGATTTCGCCGCTATGCAGGTAGAGGACGCCAAGGGCGAGTGTGCCCCAGGTGACGGCGCGGACGGACAGGCCTGCGGCGAAACGTCGCCACGCACTTTGCTTGGCGGCGGGGACAAGACAGACTTCTTCGGCGAAGTGGAAGGGAAGGAAGGCGAGAAAGAGAAAGGGCAAGCGCAGCCACTTGGCGGGAGTGAGCCAGGCTTCGTAGAGGGCGAGTTCGAGCCAGGCGGTAAACAGGAGAAAGAGAATCAGGCCGGCGGAAAAGGCTCCGAGTAATCCTGATTTCCAATTGAGAAAATGGTCGCGCAGGGAATTCCACTGGAGAAGAAGGAGCGCGATTCCGAGAACCAGTAGAAAACTTGCGAGGTAATCGCCTTCGAACAAACGGATCGAGCGTAGGGGATTGGCGAAACGAAGAATGAAGATCGTGAGGATGGCCGCGAGCGCGAATTCGAGGAGCATCCGGGGCCAGGGAACGGAATGGCCTGCCTCCACTTCTTTTGATTCTTGCTTGCCACGCGGTTTCTTTCCGGTGAGTTCGCGAAGGAAAGGATTTGCCAGCAGGAGCAAGCCGATGAACCCCGCGACGGCGCCATAAACTTGGCGGCGAGACGGCATTCCGGGCGAGCCGGCGAGTTGCAGCGTTTTGGCGGTCCAATCTTGAATGGCGCGCAGTGCGGTGCGGCTGAAAAGAAGGCTTGTGTGCGAAGCCCTCGGGATGACAAGCAACTTCGCGGTTCCATTCGTCCGTGGGGCGACGAGGTCGGCGGCGTTCGCGCGCATCGATTCGGGTTCGAGCGAACCGCTGATGACCACAAATTGCTGCGGCATGGGGCCGGGGTCTTGGTAGAGCAACATTTCGGGTAGCACGCCGTGGGCGGCGCGCATCGGTGCGGGCGAAACGGCGACGACCCCTGCTACAGGAATCTTTGCGCCGACGCGCAAGGCGATTGCTCCGCCCATCGAGTGACCCGCGATGATGGTGCGGTCGGGATTCGCCATGCCGCGCGCCACGAGGCCGGAAACAAGCGCTTCCGCGCAATCTTGGGCGCGCTCGAGCGAGAAGGGGTCAGGGCTATGGCCGTGGCCGGGCAAATCGGGAACGAACACACGCAGGTTTTGCTCGGCGAATCCGCCTGCTAGGAAAGCCATGATTTTCTTGTTTGAGGCGAGCCCCGGAAAGAGCACGACTGTTCCTTGTGCAGTTACCTCTTTCTTTTCGAAGATGGTGGTTTCCATGCGGCAGCCGCCGGAGGGAATCAGATAGGTTCTTTCGCTATAGGATTTCGGAAACGCGAGCCAGAAACCGGCGGCGACCAAGAGGACTCCGGCGAAGGCGCGTGCGGTTTTGCGTGATTTCATTTTGAAATGGGCGCTCCCAAGCGCCGAGTTTGTCGCGCGTGATAAAATAAAGGTTCAGGCGTGGTCCCGATTTTTCTTTTGCCTACATGGAGATCCCTTGCATTCAAAAGCCTTGACACTTGAAGAGGCGATTTTGCGGTTTGGCCGCGAGAAACGCAATGGGCGCAAGATTGTTTTCACGAACGGCTGTTTTGACTTGCTCCATCCCGGGCACATTCGCGGATTCGAGCAGGCCCGGCTGTTGGGGGATGCGCTGATCGTCGGACTGAATAGCGATTCGAGCGTGCGTCAGTTGAAGGGCCCCACGCGGCCGGTGATTCCGGAACAGGAGCGCGCGGAGATTCTGTCCGGGTTGGAAGCGGTGGACGCGGTGATTGTCTTCAAGGAACTGACGCCGTGCGAGGTAATTTCGCGTTTGCTTCCTGACATTCTTGTGAAAGGCGGCGATTGGCCCGGCGACCAGATTGTTGGCCGCGAAGCAGTGGAAGCGGCGGGCGGGCGCGTGGTTTCCATTCCGCTTGTGCCGGGCTACTCGACAACGACGATTTTGCAGAAGATTCGAGACAGCGCTGCCAGTGTAAACGAAACGTCTCAGACTGAAGAAAAGCGCGCGGCGCGCGCGGATTCCTGAACGTCCACGCATGATACTTCCGACAGTTCGCGAAAGATTGGAGGGCTTGCTGCGCCATCCCTCGATGGAAGGTGCGTTGGCCGAACTGCGCGCAGACACCGGCCTGGTTTCAATCACCGGACTGCACGATGTGGCCAAGGCGCTGGTGGCGGTTTACCTGACACATGCGCTGCGGCGGCCGGCGTTTTTTGTGACGGATTCGAATCGCCGCGCGGAAGCGCTAGCGGAAACGCTGAGATTTTTTGCTGCCATTTTCCCAGGGGCTTCGGGGAATGTCGCGACCCTTCCTTCGTTTGACCGGTTGCCCTGGGAGTCGCAGAGTCCGCACGCGGATATATTGGAGCGGCGCGCGACGACCTTGTTTCGATTGACGGATGGGCAAATCTCGCTGGCGATTGCGCCCATGTTCGCGGCGCTTTGGCGCTACCAGGATCCCGCGGCTTATTTGTACCTTACGAAGACGCTCGCAAAGGACACGGAAATCGGCCATGAAGAATTGATCAGGCATCTGGGCTCGGTGGGCTACACGCGCACGGAAATGGTGGAGCTGCCGGGGCAATTCGCGGTACGCGGCGGGATCATTGATGTTTTTTCGCCGGAAGCGATGCGGCCGGTTCGCATCGAACTGCTGGGCGACACGGTGGAATCCGTGCGCGAATTCGATGCGCGCACACAGCGGTCGATTGCTCCAGTCAATCGCACCACGCTGTTGCCGCTGACAGAATGGGCTGTGCCGACACCGGAAAGCGTGGTCGCAAACGAGCCGGATGATTGGGAAGCGCGTTCGGTGTTGGGGCCTCCGGAGGAAGCGGGCACGGCATCTCTTTTTGAATTGTCGGAAAGCTCGCTGCGGCCGATTGTTTTTCTCGATGAACCGCAAGCTTTGCGCGAAGCTGCGCAGCAGCAGTTGGCTGCCGCCACAGAAGTTTACGAGCGTCACGGGCACGCCAATTCTCCGCCACCCTCACACTATTTCTGGACGGAAGAGCAGATTGCCGCCGCCCTGGCGAAAACGTCTCAAATTGACCTGGAGCAACTGGCGCTGGGCATAGGCGCTACTCCGCAATTTGAGGTTTCCTCGCGGCCTAGCGCGCGCTTTCATGGCGACGTGGTTGCCTGCATGGGCGACGTCAAGTCACAACTGGCTTCCGGTGGGCGCGTTTTTCTGACTGCGGCAAGTACCGGCGAAATCGAAAGGTTTGCCGATATCTGCCGCGAGTATGAAGTTCCTTACGTACTCGGCGAATCCGAAGAGGCGGCTGCCGGATTTACTGCCGAAGGCGCGCAGGAATCCGCGGGGATGCTGCTGATTCGCGCGCCGTTCGCCGAAGGCGTGACGTTTCCGGAGGCAAACCTCACCATTTACGGCCACGCGGACCTTTTTGATGTTACGCCGACCGTCGAGCGGCCGAGCCACAAACTCCGAACATCCGGTTTCTTCAGTGATTTTGCCGAGCTCAAGCCAGGCGACTTTGTGGTTCACGTGGACCACGGCATCGGGCAGTTCGAAGGGCTCCGCGCGATTGAATCGGACGGTCATCGCGGGGAATTCATGCTGCTGAGGTATGCAGAAGATGCCCGCCTGTATGTTCCGCTCGAGCGGATGGATTTGGTCCAGAGCTACCGCGTTCTGGAAGGCGCGCACCCCCCTCTGGACCGACTGGGCGGAACGGCCTGGAATTCACGCAAGACGCGTGTGCGGAAGTCGCTCGAAGACATGGCCGACCAGCTTCTGGCGCTGTACGCACAGCGCAAGACGACGTCGGGCTTCGCCTTTTCTCCAGACGGGAATTTTCAGCGTGAATTCGAGGATGCCTTCGAATTCGAAGAGACGCCCGACCAGATGGCGGCTATCACCGACATAAAGAAGGATATGGAGCGAGGCGAGCCGATGGATCGGCTGCTCTGCGGCGATGTCGGCTATGGGAAGACTGAAGTGGCCATGCGTGCGGCCTTCAAAGTCGTCAATGACAACAAGCAAGTTGCGTTGCTTGCGCCCACCACCGTTTTAACTTTTCAGCATTTTGAAACGTTCAAGAAACGCTTTGCCGCTTTTGCTGTGCGGATTGAATTGCTTAGCCGTTTTCGCAGTGCGGCCGAGCAAAAGACGGTCCTCACGGATCTGGAAGCCGGAAAAGTAGACATCGTCATTGGCACGCATCGCCTGCTTTCGAAAGACGTGAAATTTGCGGACCTCGGGCTGCTCATCGTTGATGAAGAGCAGCGCTTCGGCGTGGCGCACAAGGAGCGGCTGAAAGAGATGCGCAAAAATGTGGACGCGCTGGCACTATCGGCGACTCCGATTCCGAGAACACTGCACATGTCGCTGGTGGGCTTGCGCGATATGTCGCTGATTGAGACGCCGCCACGCGACCGGCTGGCGATTCAAACGGTTGTCGCGCCATTCAAGGAAGAACTGGTGCGCAGCGCCATCGAGAACGAGCTGGCACGCGATGGGCAGGTCTATTTTATTCACAATCGTGTGGAGTCCATTTATTCGCTCGGCTCGATGGTGCAAAAGCTTGTGCCCAAAGCGCGCGTGGTTGTGGGCCACGGTCAAATGGGCGAAAAAGAACTCGAAAGCGTAATGCTGAAATTCATTCGCGATGACGCGGACGTTCTTGTAGCGACAACCATCGTGGAAAACGGCCTGGACATCCCGCGAGCGAACACCATCCTCATTAATCGCGCCGATCGGCTCGGCTTGGCGGAACTCTACCAACTTCGCGGCCGAGTGGGACGCTCCAGCCAGCGCGCTTATGCCTATTTGCTCGTGCCACCGGAGACCACGCTTTCCGATATTGCGCGGAAGCGCCTCGCGGCCATGAGGGAGTTCAGCGAACTGGGCGCAGGCTTTCGCATTGCCGCACTGGACCTGGAACTGCGCGGCGCTGGAAACATGCTGGGGCGCCAGCAGCACGGGCACATCGAAGCCATCGGCTTCGACATGTATTGCCAGATGCTGGAACGGGCGGTGGCCAGGCTCAAGGGCGAAGAAGCCGCGCCCGATTTGCGCACAACCCTCAATCTGGGCTTGGATGTGCGCATTCCGCAGGACTATATCCCGAGTGAAAACCTTCGCCTGCGCACCTATAAACGTATTTCTACGATTGCCACGGAAGAAGAAAAGCAGGACGTGCGCAAAGAGCTGGAAGACCGGTTCGGCGCGCCCGCGACCTCCGTGGAAAACCTTTTAGACTATGCTGTGCTCAAATCCATATGTGAACGGCTGCGGATTTCCTCGGTCGAACGGCAGGGCAGCCGGATTGCGGTGCGCTTCCACCCGGAGACCACGCTCGACCCGGCCAGGCTGGTAAACGTGGTGCGCTCGCGAGCGGGCATCAAGCCCGACCCAAGCGGTGTGCTGTGGATTGAATTGAAGCGCGGCGAGCCGGTTTCCGCGGTTTTGAGAAACGTATTGCTCGGCCTTCAAGGCCAAGGCTAAACTTATGGGTTGGGAGAAAGCATGAAAAAACTTTCTTTTATCGTGGCGCTGTTCGCTGGGGCGCTGCTTATGAGCGTGACCACAGACGGGCAGCCGCAGGAGTCCAGTTCGCAAGCGCCACCGCCGGCTCCTCCGCCCCCTGCGCCGAGACTAAAGGGCGCAGCGGCGACGCAGCCGGTGGATGCAAACGCTGGCAAGACCATCGAAGAGATCATCGCGCGCGTAAACAATGAAATCATTACGCTTACCGAGTACGAAAAGGCGCGCGATTCTGCCCTTGAAGAGGCCAAACAGGAGTGCCAGGGGCGCTGCACGCCGGAGCAGTTGCGAACCAATATCGAAGACTGTCAGAAGAATACGCTGCGCGAACTGATCGACCAGTCGCTTCTAGTTCAGCGGGGCAAAGACATGGGCGTTAGCGTGGAAGCGGAGGTGATCAAACAGCTCGACCAGATTCGCATCCAGAATAAACTCGGGAGCATGGAAGACCTCGAGAAAGCGGTCACTTCCGAAGGGATGAACTGGGAGGATTTCAAGAACGGCATCCGCAATCGCCTGCTCACACAAAAAGTGATCGGTCAGGAAGTCGGGTCGCACATCAGCATCAGCGACGACGAAGTTCAAAAGTATTACGAGGCGCATAAAACGGAATTTGTGCGTCCGGAGCAGGTGGCGCTGAGAGAAATTCAAGTCAACACGCAGGGAAAAAATGCGGATGAATTGCCCGCGCTGAAGAAAAAAGCGGAGACGGCGCTGAAGCGCGTGCAGGACGGCGAAGACTTCGGCGAAATCGCCAAGCGTTACTCGGACAGCAGCACCAAGGATCAGGGCGGCTACCTTGGCATGTACAAACGGGGCGAACTGGCTAAGGAACTGGAAGACAAAGTGTTTGCGATGAAGAGGAACCAGCTCACCGAGGTCCTCGAGACCAAGCAGGGCTACCTGATTTTGCAGGTGCTGGAGCACTATGACGAAGGCCAGCAGTCGCTCGACAAAGTGCGGAACGAAATCACGGAAAAACTGTACAGCGCCCGGATGGAGCCTGCGATGCGCGGTTACCTCAAGACGCTGCGCGAGCAAAGCTACGTGATCATCAAGCCGGGCTACCAGGACATCGCGGGCGGCGGAGGTTCGGAAATTCAGGAAGTGAGCGCCACTCCGGAAGTCAACAAACAAAAGAAAGGCCACAAGAAGTTCCTGCTTTTTGGGAAGAGGTCCGGCGGCGGATCGGGGAAGTCCGGGGCCGATTCCGGCAAGTGAAGAGAGATTTGCCAGGAAGAAGGTTCCTCATGAATAGTCTGGGTTATCATACCAGCCAATGAAGACGCCGCTCGTCTCCGACATAAGCACGGAACAAAACATCACCACATTTTTCCTGGTCTGCGAGAAAGAGATTCGCAACACGCGCGAAGGGAAGCCCTATTTGCGGTTGGAGCTGGGCGACCGCAGCGGCACCATCGAAGCGCGCATGTGGGACCAGTTCGAAACGGCCGCCAAGGGCATTCATCGCGATGACTTCGTGAAAGTGCAGGCGCGCGTCGAAATTTACAAAAACCGGCCCCAACTTTCCGTGATGCAGGTTAGGCTGGCGAAGCCGGATGAAATCGATCTCGCCGATTTTTTGCCGCAGACCAAGGCCGACGTGGCAAAGCTGTATGCGCAGTTACTCGAATTTGCGGCGTCGCTTGGAAATCCCTGGCTGAAAAAACTGGTTACAGGAATTCTTGACGACCCGGCCATTGCTGCGCGATATAAACGCGCGCCAGCGGCGAAGGTTATGCACCATGCCTATCTTGGCGGGCTGCTGGAACATGTGGTCAGTTTGTGCGGGCTGGCGAAGCAGGTGACGGCGCATTATCCCGAACTCGACCTCGATTTATTGCTGGCCGCGGCGATCCTCCATGATGTCGGCAAGCTCGATGAGCTGTGCTACGAGCGCGCCATCGGCTACACAGTCGAAGGTCACTTGCTTGGGCACATCGTCATGGAAGTGCAGACGGTTTCAAAAGCGATGGAGGCGATCGAGGGTTTCCCGGCGAATTTAAAGACGGTCGTGCAACATCTGCTAATCAGCCATCACGGCGAATATGAATTTGGCTCGCCGAAGCTGCCCCTGATTCGCGAGGCGCTTGTATTTCATTACCTGGACGATCTGGACTCGAAGCTAGCGGCGGTGCGGGCGGCCTTGGCTGTGGATACTGGCGAGTCGGAATGGTCCGCGTACTCGGGCGCGCTAGGGCGGAAGTTCCTTCGTCTGGAGGAATTTCTGAAAGCTAATAAGCCAAGATGGGAGCAAGACGAATCCACTCCAAAGCGCTTCCCGTGATGACAACAAAGTCCGGGTTTCTCCTAACGATCCTGCTTTTCGCCGTTCCAAGTGTGTGCTTGGCAAAGCGCATCCCGCCAAAACCAGTTGCTCCGGTGAATGGAAAGGCGTCGAATACCCGGCCCCAGGGAACGGGACGGCGCACGGATACTCGCGAGGGATACGAGCAACGCAAAAAGAGTTGTGGACTCTAGAAATATTCCAGGTCACACGCACCGCACAGGTGGAAGGGAGAGGAAGAGATCCTATGGGTATTCATCTCCGACCTGAAGGTTGAGGTGTAAATATTCCCGCTGCTTGGCTTGTTATACTGGTCCATGGGTCAAAGGACTTTCCATGATTCCGGCGAGCTTCCCAATTCGGGGTTTGACGATTCGTCCGGCGGCGGTGCTTGCGCCCATGGCGGGCGTGACGGA
>Ga0126376_10001369_pt1 | contig 13106 bp, 11 predicted proteins | sample PanSoiMetPlot_15_FD_92760 | JGI IMG/M metagenome (GOLD analysis project Ga0126376, IMG submission 92760) | Tropical forest soil microbial communities from Panama - MetaG Plot_15 | ecosystem: Environmental > Terrestrial > Soil > Tropical forest > Bulk soil | place: Panama | collected 2016-02-17
CCCCCTACTTCGTCACCAACCGGGATCGCATGGAGGCCGTGGTGGATGACGCCTACCTGCTCATCAGCGAGAAGAAGGTCTCGGCGATGCAGGACCTCATCCCCGTGCTCGAGCAGGTGGCGCGCTCGGGCAAGCCGCTGCTCATCATCGCCGAGGAGGTGGAGGGTGAGGCTCTGGCCACTCTGGTGGTCAACAAGCTGCGCGGCACCCTGCACGTCAGCGCCGTCAAGGCGCCCGGCTTCGGTGATCGGCGCAAGGAGATGCTCAAGGACATCGCGGTGCTCACGGGCGGCCAGGCCATCACCGAGGATCTGGGGCTCAAGCTCGAGAACGTGACGCTCAAGGATATGGGCCGCGCCAAGCGGGTCACCATCGACAAGGACAACACCACCATCGTCGACGGCGCCGGCAAGAAGCCCGACATCGAGGCGCGGGTCAAGCAGATCCGCACGCAGATTGACGAGACCACGAGCGACTATGACCGCGAGAAGCTGCAGGAGCGGCTGGCCAAGTTGGTGGGCGGCGTGGCCGTGGTCAAGGTGGGGGCAGCCACTGAGACCGAGATGAAGGAGAAGAAGGCGCGGGTCGAGGACGCGCTGCACGCGACCCGAGCGGCGGTCGAGGAAGGCATCGTGCCGGGGGGCGGCGTGGCGCTCATCCGCTCGCTGGGCGCCCTCGACAAGATCGAGGACGTGAACGAGCAGCAGCAGTTCGGCGTCAACATCGTGCGCCGCGCGATCGAAGAGCCCCTGCGCCAGATCGCGCAGAACGCGGGCGTCGAGGGCTCGATCGTGGTCAACCGGGTCAAGGAAGGCAAGGGCGCGTTCGGCTACAACGCGGCCACCGACACCTACGAGGATCTGAACGAGGCCGGCGTGATCGATCCGACCAAGGTGGTCCGGTGCGCGCTGCAGAACGCCGCGTCCGTGGCCTCGCTGATGATCACGACCGAGGCGCTGGTGGCGGAGAAGCCCAAGGAGGAGGACAAGCACCCGCACCATGGCGGCGGCGGCGGGATGGGCGGCATGGGTGGAATGGGGATGTAGGCGAGGGGACAGTCGGACAGTCGGTGGCTTCTAGCTCCCCGACTGTCCGACTGCTTCTAGCGGCTTGCGGATCCGCGAAAAGTCGCTCGGTCCGTCCGTGCTCAAGTAGCGCAGGGCCTGGCTCGGCAGGTGCAATCCGTCGAGCGAGCTCAAGGGCCCTTTCTCGCGCGCCTTGAGAATGCGTGCCACGTCGGCCGGGCGCAGACCCGGTACCTGCGCGAGCTCGTCGGCTGAGGCCCGATTGACATTGACGTGGCCGAGCACGTGGATCCCGGGCTGCTCATCGCTCGCGGATCGTGCAGGCCCCCGCCGCGCCTGTGGCTCCAACCCCAGGAGCAAAACGCCTGCCGCTATCCCCATCGCCACGACCCAACGCCTCATCCGCTCTCCTCGAAGAGAAAAGGGGAGCAAGGCCCATGCCTTCGGGCAACCCATTGAAATGACTTCATATGGCGAGAGGATGTTGGGGTACGTTGACCCCGAGTGTTGCCCGAACCGTAACAGCAAAAAATTGCAGTAAGGCGCTTTACCGCTGGCTAGGCACAATCGGCGAGGGCCTGCCGGACGATAAACAGGCGATCGAGCGCGTAGCGAGAGCGGACGATGCGTCGCTCGACCGGAGCTCGCTCGCTCGGCTCGAGAGCATCCTCGAGGTAGCGCAGCAGCTCCTCGTCCTCCGGCGTATCGACCCCCCGCGTCGGAACGGGGCGCCGAACGCGCAGGCTCGCAAACTTACGCCGCGCCGGCACACCCTGGCGGAACTCTGGTTCGCCCCGGGCCATCGTAGTGGTCTTACGAGAACCTCGGTGCGGCCTTCCTCAGTTTTTTGAGAAATGTTTTTTCTCGACCTGCGTGTGAACACTGTGTTCTACCTCACCGATCGAACCGGTAGGCCGCGCCGAAGAACACGAGATGCCTAGAAAAATCGGCCCCTGCGGCCGTGCCCAGCGCGCTCGCGAAATAGGAGTAGCGGGCGATGATCCGGAACGAATCCCCGAGCGGATGCTCGAGCGCAACCTCGACTGAGGAGCGGTTCTCGTTTTCAAACGTGTCGCCTCCGAACAGGCGCGGGTCGAGCGGCACCGGGTCGGCGAGCTGCAGCACCTGCAGCGTCGCCCGCGAGGCCAGACGCAAGCGGCCCCAGAGCGGGCTCGCGAAACGCAGGGTCACGATGTGCCGCAAGAGCCCGAACCCATACGAGGAAGAGTCGTTCCATTGGACGCCATAGCCGAGCCCGAGCAGAAAGGCTCCGGTGTAGGTCCCACGCAGCTCGCCAAAGTGAAACAGGTCGTTTCGGGTCAGGCCGCTGCGCTGGTCGGGGTTGCGAAAGCCCTCGCCGTTGAACGTGCGCGGATTGACAAAGTAGCTCGCGTCGAGCTGCCACTCGCGCTCGTCCTCGACCGGCCCGGTCAGCCAGCGCTTGCGCAGCGCGGCTCCAAAGTAGGGCCCCCAGTAATCCTGCTGTGGATCGATCTTGTACTGGAACGCGCGATAGCCCGCGAAAGCGGTCACGATTTCGTCGCTCTCGCCAGCCAGCACAAGCCGTGGGCCCATGCCTCCGAGCCGAAAGTCGCGGCGCGGATCCTCGACCGAGCCCTGCTGAAAGGCATCGTAGTAGTCGAGCCCCAGCTCGGCGCTCAGGGTGGGTGTGGCGGTATACGACCAGGCGGCGTGCGCGTCGTCGACCAGAACGTTCTCGCCCTGGGCGTCCCGGGCAAAGAAGATCTTGCCGCCCAGGGTGTCCGACAGCACGATGAGCTGGCGCGCGGCCGGCCGCATGGCGACCTGAAGGCCGGTCGTAATGCGCCACAGTGGCGAGGTGACCGGCGGCTCGGCGGCGGGCGCACGGAGCGCGTTGGTGTCCACCTCGGCGCCCACCTCGAGGTTGACCTGCAGCCGGGTGGCGTCCGCCGCCAGGGCCTGGCTGCACAGACCGAAGAAGGCGCCCAGAGCTCCCGCGCAGCTAGCGCCCTTTGCGCAGCTCATCGGCCCGTCGGCGAAGCTGCTGCGAGCGCTGGTCCAGATCGGTCGCCAGCGCACGCAGGCGCTGCCGTGCACGCTCGAGCGCGCGCACATAGGTGGCCGCATCCTTGGGCTGGTTGAGCTCGCTCAGGGTGGCGGCGTCGAGCACATCCTTGAGCACGATCACGTCCGTCACGCCGCCCGACGGATTGGGCGTGGCGGCGCCGCCCGGAAACGGGCTCGACGCTCCGCCGGAGTCGGTACCGCCGCCAAAGCCGGGCGAGGGCGAAGGCGGGCTGTTGGGCGGCCCCCCGCTACGGTCGTTGCTCTGCGAGCCCAGCTCGCCGCCCGTATGCGGCAGCACGCGCTGCCGACGCACGTCCTCGACGAATGGGCTGGCCTCTAAAGAGTGCATGCTGCGCTGCAGCTCGCTCCGCCTCTGCGCGGCCGTGTACTTCTTGTCGAGCACAGAAAGCTCGCGCTGGATGCGGTCCTCGGTGTCCTTGAGCAGATCGGCCTTCTCGCGCAAATCCTCGGGCCCGTCGGTGGCGCTCTCCTTGATGCCGAGCGCGCTGGCAAGCCCTGGCCTGGGGGTGGGAGCGGCCAGCGCGCGCGCCATGTCGGCGCGCACCTGCATGGCCTTCTCGCGCAGCGTGGCGTCGCGCTCGTCCGCGATCACCCGGTCGGCGGCCGCGATGACAGCGCGCCGCTTGACCGCCAGCTGTCCGTCGAGCGCGGCCAGCTTGCGCGCCAGCTCCTGGGCCTGCGCCATGGCGGCCTGCAGGCGCGCGTCTTCGACCGGTCCCGACCCGCGCGCCTTGAGCGCATCGACCGTACGCGCCTGCTCGTTCAGCCGCGCCTGCATCGGCACCCTTTCTCGCACAAGCTGCGACTCCTCGGCCTGCACGCGGACCAGGTCGTCCCAGGCCGGATGGCCCAGAAGGAGCAGGACCGTGAGCACCAGAAGCCGCATCACAGGCCACTATCCGGAGCAAGCCATGTGCCACCCCAACCAACCGAAACCATTGCCATCCCCATCAGTTTTCTGAGGGGTCCGAAGAACCAATTTTGTACTTTTCGAGCTTATAGTAAAGCGCCGAGGTTTTGATGCCCAGAAGGCGCGCGGTCTCGGTCTTGACGCCCTTGGCCTTTTCGTAGGCTTTGAGGATGAGCTGGCGCTCGAGATCCTCGAGGATCTCGGGCAGCGACATCTCGCCGCGCGGGATCTCGAGCTTGCCCTCGCCGCTCTCGCCCTTGAGAAACGGCGGCAGGGCGGCCACTCCAATCGCGTCGCCGTCCGCAAACACCAGCGCCTGCTCGAGCGCGTTCTCGAGCTCGCGTACGTTGCCCGGCCAGCGATAGGCCAGCAGGCGCGCCAGTGCCTCGTCGTCGATGCTGCGCACGCGCGGGTTGGTGCGCGGCCCCAGCTTGGCGATGAAGTGACCGCTCAGGAGCACGATGTCGTCGCGCCGTTCGCGCAGCGGCGGGATGGTGATGGGAACCACATGCAGCCGATAGTACAGGTCTTCCCGGAAGCGATTGGCGGCCACTTCGGCCTTGAGGTCCTTGTTGGTGGCCGACACCACGCGCACGTCGACCTTGAGCGTGGTCTCGCCGCCCACCCGCTCGAACTCCTTTTCCTGGAGCACCCTGAGCAGCTTGAGCTGCACCGCCGGCGAGATGTCGCCGATCTCGTCGAGAAACAGGGTGCCGCCGTCGGCCAGCTCGAAGCGGCCCAGCTTGCGCTTGACCGCGCCCGTGAACGACCCCTTCTCGTGGCCGAACAGCTCGCTCTCGAGCAGGGTCTCGGTCAGCGCGCCGCCGTTGACCTTGATGAAGGTGCCGTGCACGCGCCGCGAGCGCTGGTGGATGGCCCGCGCCACCAGCTCCTTGCCGGTGCCGCTCTCACCGCACACCAGCACCGACGAGTCGGTGGGCGCGACCTTGGACAGGGTCTGGAACACCTGCTGCATGGCCAGCGAGCCGCCGACCAGATCGCCGTAGCGGGCCGACTCCTCGCCCCGCAGATACTCGTTCTCGCGCTCGGCGCGGGCGCGGGCGCGGCGGGCGGCGCGCAGCTCGAGCGCGCGCTCGACCTTGAGCCTCACCACCTCGGGTGCGAACGGCTTGACCAGGAAGTCGAATGCGCCCAGCTTCATGGCCTCGACCGCGGTTTCGACGGTGCCGAACGCGGTGATGATCATGGTCGGCGCGTCGGGGTCGATCTCGCGCAGCACACGCAGAACGTCGGTGCCGTCCAGTCCCTCCATGCGCAGATCGGTGATCACGAAGTCCGCGGGCGCCTGCCGGAAGGCGGCCACTCCAGCGGCGCCGGAGGCGCAGGCCGTGGCCTGGTGGCCCATCTTGCGCACAATCGTGGACAGGCCCTCGCGAATGGTCTCGTTGTCGTCGATGATCAGGATGGTGGCCATGCGGGCAGCTCGATGGTGAAGGTGGTTCCGTGGCCAGGCTCGCTCGAAACCGAGATCGCGCCCCCATGGTCGCGCACGATCTCGCGTACGAAGGCCAGACCGAGGCCGGTGCCCTTCTCCTTGGTGGTGTAAAAGGGCAGAAAAATGTTCGGCAGGTGCTCGGGCGGGATGCCGGCCCCCGAGTCTTTGACCTGGATGCGCACGCGCTCGGCGCCGTTCTCGCACAGAAGCGTGACGCGGCCGCCGCGCGGGGTGGCTTGAATGGCATTGCGGCCCAGGTTGAGCAGGACGCGGCGCAGTTGGTTGGCGTCCGCGGCCGCCCGGACGGCGCCCGGGGCCTCGACCGCACAATTGACCGCCGCCTCCGCGCAGTCCTTGCCCAGGACATCGCGTACATCCTGGAGCAGCGCCTGGCAGTCGACCTCGCACAGCTCGGGGCGCGGGCGGCGCGCGTACTCCAGGAAATCGGCGACCACGGTTTTCAGGTGCCCGAGCTCGCGCTCGATGCGGCCCAGCTGAGCGAGCTTGTCCGGGTCGGCCGCCAGCTCGTCGCGCAAAAGCCCCGCGTACAGCTCCATGCCACCTAACGGATTGCGCACCTCGTGCGCGATGCCCGACAGCATCATCTGCATGCGCTCGTCCCGCGCGGCCAGGGATCGGCGCATCTGCTCGACCGCCTCGGTCAAAAGAGCGATCTCGTCGCGCGAGCCGGGCGCGCGGATGGCGAGCGCGAGATCGCCGCGACCGATCCGCTCGGCAATCTCGGCCAGCTCGCGCACGGGCCTGGTGATGCGCCGTGCGACCAGCGCCGACACCAGGATCACGAGCCCGGCGCCCAGCGCGCCGTAGACGATCAGGAAGCGCCGGAAACGCTCGAGCTGCGCAAAGTAGCCCGCCGAGCCCTGGACGGCCATCACGCCGATGGCGTCGCCGGCCTCGTCGTCAACCGGAGCGTAGCCGCGCTTGTACCAGACTCCGTCGCGACCGCGAAACAAGACCGATGCGCCCGCGTGACCAGCCAGCGCAGCTGCGATCTCGGCGCGGTCGACCTCGAGCTCGAGCGCGCGGGTGCCGATGGGGATGCCGGCCTGGGTGTCGGCGCGCAGGCCCAGCTCAGCGTCCAGAAGCTGGATCCGGCTGGCGTCGGTGCGCGCCTGCAGCTCCAGCAGCTTGTGGCGCACATTGGCGTAGGTGCGGCCCTCCTCCTCCCCGGGTCCGAGCTGGTCGAACTGGCCCGGCCCGACCTGGGTCGAGGCCGCCTGCGCAATCGCGACCAGACGGCGCCCCAGCTCCTGGTCGAGCGAGCGCCGGCCCAGGTAATGCGCCGAGTAGCCGAACGCGCCCAGAAGGAGCAGGGTGGGAACCAGATACGCTCCCACCAGCTTGCCGAGGAGACTGCGCCGGCGCGCCACGGAGCTGAGTATACCAGCCGGGGTCGCGCGGTTACGGAAACATCCCGACCGCGTCCAGACCGGCGGTCTCGGGAAAGCCGAGCGCCAGGTTCATGCACTGGACCGCCTGGCCGGCCGCGCCCTTGCCCAGGTTGTCGAGCGCACACATGGCGATGACGCGGCGCGCGCGCGGGTCGAGGGCGGCGAATACGTGGGCCCGGTTGGAGCCGCGCACGTGGGCGGTGTCGGGCGGCGCGTCCACGACCGTGACCAACGGCCGCTCCCGATAAAATTGCGCAAGCGCTTCGCGATAGGCCGCGCCGGGCCGCTCCGGGTCGGTGGGCTGCGCATAGCAGGTGGCCAGGATGCCGCGCGACATCGGGACCAGGTGGGGTGTGAAAACGACGCTGCTCGCGCCCAACTCCTGCTCGATCTCGGGGGTGTGGCGGTGCGCGGCCGCAACCTGATAGGCATGCACACCCTCACCCACCTCGGAAAAGTGTGTGCCCGCGGTGGGCGCGCGGCCGGCCCCGGATACGCCGCTCTTGGCATCGACGATCAGGCCTGCGGGCTCGACCAGGCCCGCGCGCACGAGCGGCGCCAGCACCAAAAGTGCCGCGGTGGGGTAGCAGCCCGGCACCGCGAACAAACGCTGTCCGCGCAGCGGGTGGCCGGCCAGCTCGGGCAGACCGTACGCGGCCTGCTGAGCCAGCGGATCAGCCGCCCGGCCGTACCAGGTTTCGTAGGTCGCCGGATCGCGGAGCCGCAGGTCGGCCGACAGGTCGAGGACTGTCAGACCGCGCGTGTAAAGATCGCGTACGATGGGGGAGCTTTCGCCGTGCGGCAGGGCGCAGAAGGCGACCTGCGCCCTCCGCGCCACCTCATCGGCCGAGAAGGCCTCGATGGGCAGGTCGAGCCGGCCGGCAAACTGCGGAAACACGGCCGCCAGACGCTCTCCGGCCGCGCGTCGGCCGTACAGGCCCGCAATCACAACCTGAGGGTGTGAAAGCAGCAGTCGGAGCAGCTCGGCGCCGGTATACCCGGACGCGCCGACCACCGCGACCGGCACCCTGTCCATGCGCTACCGCTTTGAGAACTGGAAGCGCTTGCGCGCGCCCGGCTGCCCGTACTTCTTGCGCTCCTTGGCGCGCGGGTCGCGCGTAATGAAGCCGGCCTTTTTGAGCGGGCCGCGGAACTCGGAGTTGATGGTGCACAGCGCGCGCGTGATGCCGTGCTTGATGGCATCGGCCTGACCGGCCAGGCCGCCCCCGCACACGTTGATGCGGATGTCGTACTGGCCATCGGTCTGCGTCAGCTCGAGCGGCTGCTTGACCACCATGCGCGAGGTGGCGCGGCCAAAGTAGGTCTCCATCGGCCGTTCGTTGACCATGATGCGGCCGCTGCCGGGACTCATCCAGACCCGCGCCACCGCCTGCTTGCGCCGCCCGGTTGCGTAAAATGCCTTGGCCGTCTCCATCCTTGTCGCTACTCCTGCGCCGCGCTCATCGGCGTCGGCTTCTGGGCCGCGTGCGGATGCTCGGCGGCCGCATAGATCTTGAGCTTCTTGACCATGCGCCGGCCCAGAGGCCCTTTGGGCAGCATGCCCCAGACCGCGCGGCGCACCAGCTCGGTCGGCTTGTGCGCCAGCAGCTGTGCCGCCGTGCGCGTGGTCAGCCCACCTGGGAACAAGCTGTGATCCTGATACAGCTTGATCTCCCACTTTTTGCCGGTCAGGTGGATCTTGTGCGCATTGACCACGATGACGAAATCGCCGGTGTCGACATGCGGCGTGAACGTGGTCTTGTGCTTGCCGCGCAGCACGTGCGCGATCTTGGTGGCCGCCCGGCCCAACGTCAGCCCGCTGACGTCGACAACGTGCCACGCGCGCTCGACCGAAGCCGGCGTCGCCATGTAAGTCTTCCGGTTTGGCATAGGCTCTGACCCTTGAAGCCGCAAGTATCTACAGGATGGGCAGAAAGCTGTCAAGGATTTTTCAACTGCTTGAAATACGACACATTTGGCACGCGCACCAGCCACCTGTCTGGACCCGTCGCAGCCGTGCTCTATCTCCGTCCGCGCGGGTCCAGGTGACCATCGTGCACCAGGCCCAGGTCGCGCTGGACCCATATATCCAGCTTATTGACTTTACGAGGGAAACCGGATAGTCTCGAGGATCGTGGGCGAGCTTGTCTGGGTGCACGAGGACCCGGGTGGCGTTGGCCCCATAGCAATCTCGCCTGGTTGCGGGCTGGAACAGCGATTGCTGTACCCGCGGCACGAAATGGATCCGTCTGCAGCGTCCGCTCAGCCTGCCCCGCCCGCCCATCGCCCGTCGATTCTCCTGGTCGGCGATTCGGAAGGCACCATCGACCTGCTGGCGCGCCAGCTGCGCGGCGAGGGCCTGCGCGTGATGGTGGCGCGTTCGGCCGAGGAGGCGCTGGCGGTCTGCGAGGCCGAGCGGCCGCACGTCCTGGTGGCCGACCATCGCATGCCCCGGGTCAATGGCCTCGAGCTTTTGCGCCGGGCGCGCGAGCTGAGCCCGCTCACGCTGCGCGTTCTCATGTCCGCGCACGCGGACGTGCATGCCATCGAGACCGCCTTGAGCGAGCTCTTGGTGCATGGGCTTTTGCCCAAACCCTGGGAGCGGCATACGCTGCTCACGGTGGTGCGGGCGGCGGTGGCGCAGGCGCAGCTTCTGGCCGAGAACGCCCGCCTGGCCCAGCTGGCCGGCGAGCAGCACCGCTCGCTGCGCGAGCTCCAGCGCACGCTCGACGAGATGGTGGGCGAGCGGACCGCGATCCTGGCGCGCGGCAAGCGGCAGTGGGAGCGCACTTTCGACGCCATCACCGATCCGCTCATGCTGCTCGATCGCGACTACAAGGTCATCCGCGCCAACGTGAGCATGGCGCGCGAATATCGCTTGCCGATCGCGGACCTGGTGGGCAAGCGCTGCTGGGAGCTGCGTGCCCAGCTCGAGGACAGCTTCCAGCCGGGCAAGGACGGCAAGTGCCGGGGCTGTCCGGTTGCGCGCGCTCTGTCCGGCCAGCCCGAGACCAGCGAGATCGAGGCGCTGTCGGGCCGCTCGTTCCGCATCAGCGCCTACCCGATCGCAAGCGGCGAATCGGGTGCCGGGGCTCCCGAGTGGATCGCGTGCACCTACCGCGACACCACCGACGAGCGCAGCCGCCAGCGCCAATTCGCGCAAGCCGACAAGCTGGCCGCCATCGGGCGGCTCGCGGCCGGCGTCGCCCACGAGATCAACAACCCGCTGGCTGGCGTGCTCGCGTTCACGCAGATCCTGCGCCTGGGCGGCAACGTCCCCGACCCGGAGGCACAATCGTATCTGTCCGAGATCGAGCAGGGCGCGCTGCGCTGCAAGAAAATCGTCGACTCGCTGCTGCATTTCTCACGGCAGGGCCGGCGCGAGGAAAAGCGCGACGTGTCGCTGACCGACGTGGTTGGCGAAACGCTGCTCCTGGTGGAACGGCAGTTCGGGGCGGCCCGTGTCGTGGTCGAGCGCGATCTGGATGAAAACATTGCGCGCGTGTACGCCAACCCGGCGCAGATCCAGCAGGTGCTCTTGAACCTGCTCACCAACGCCTTCGACGCCATGCCGGACGGCGGCTCGATCCGCATCCACACCGGCGCCGAGAATGGCTACGCCGAGGTGGTGGTCACCGACACCGGGTGCGGGATCGAGCCGCCGCACCTGTCGCAGATCTTCGAGCCTTTTTTCACCACCAAGGGCAGCCGGGGCGCCGGGCTGGGCCTGGCGGTCAGCTTCGGCATCTTGAAAGAGCATCGCGGCGGCATCGAGATCTCGAGCCGGGTCGGCGAGGGCACCAGCGCCCGCGTGTGGATCCCGGTCCTCGGGCGCAGCACCACCAAGCTGCCTTCGAGCGCGGCGCGTACACGCGTCCGAGAAGGCGACAATGACTGACCCAGTGTCCGAGCGCGCCCCGCGCGCGCGCGATCGAGAGCCCACCCCCTTGGCGCCGCCCACGCCGGCCGCGGCCGCGCCCCCGCGCGCCACCGTTCTCGTGGTCGACGACGAGCCGCAGATGGTTCGCGCCTGGCGCAAGATCCTGGAGACCGAGGGTGAGAACGCCTACGCCATCCGGCAGGCGCGTTCGGGCAGCGAGGCGCTGGATGTGCTCACCGACGAGCCGATCGACGTGGCGGTGGTCGACGTCCAGATGCCGGGCATGAGCGGCATGGAGCTGCTCGATCGCATCAAGCGGCGCTGGCCCGACGTCGAGGTGGTCATCATGACCGCCTACGGGGGCGTGGATCTGGCGGTGCAGGCGGTCAAGGCCGGTGCCTACGACTTCTTGACCAAGCCGTTCGAGAGCATCCACGCAGCCGCGCTGGTGGTGGCCAAGGCGGTCGAGCATCAGCGCCTGGTCCGCCAGAACCGGCGGTTGGCGGAGGCGCTGGCCGGACGCGCCGCCGAGTTCGAGGAGCTGGTCGGGCAGAGCGGCAAAATGGCTGAGGTGTTCCGATTGGTGAAGGCGGTCGCGCCCAGTCAGGCCAGCGTGCTCATTCAGGGCGAAAGCGGCACCGGAAAGGAGCTGGTTGCGCGCGCGATCCATCTGCGATCGAGCCGGCGCGAGCGGCCCTTCGTGGTGGTCAACTGCACCGCGCTCACCGAGACCCTGCTCGAGAGCGAGCTGTTCGGGCACGTCAAGGGCGCGTTCACGGGCGCTCTGACCACCAAGCCGGGCCTGTTCGTGGCCGCCGACGGCGGCAGCCTCCTGCTCGACGAGGTGGGCGACATGCCGCCGCCGCTGCAAGCCAAGCTTTTGCGGGTGCTGCAGTCGGGCGAGGTGCGTCCGGTCGGCTCCAATGAGACCACGCGCGTGGACGTACGCATGCTGGCCGCTACCAACGTCGATCTCAAGCGCGCCTGTGCGCGCGGGGCCTTCCGCGAGGACCTGTACTATCGCTTGAACGTGGTCGGCATCACGCTGCCGCCGCTGCGCGAGCGGCCCGAGGACATTCCGCTGCTCGCGTATCACTTTCTGCACAAGCACGCCCAGGTGATGGGGCGCGAGGTGTCCGAGATCACGCCGGGGGCCATGGAGGCGCTGCTGGGGCATCCCTGGCGGGGCAACGTGCGCGAGCTAGGCAACGTGATCGAACGGGCGGTGGTGCTGGGCCAGGGCCCGCGTGTCGATGTTTCGGACCTGGGCGCGGTGGCACGGGCCGGGGGCGGCGGCGACGAGGGCGAGAGCGGGGAAGTCGGCCGCGCTCCTGCCACCGACGTGCCGTACGCGCAGGCGCGCGAGCAGGCGGTCTCGCAGTTCGAGCGCCGCTACGTGTCGGCGCTGCTCAAGCGCGCGCTCGGCAACGTCAGCGAAGCGGCGCGACTGGCCGGGCTCGACCGCTCCAACTTCCGGCGTGTGATGCGCCGCGCGGGATTGAAACCGGAAGACTACAAAGAATAGGCAAGATTGGTTAAAGTCGCGGCGTGAAGCGAGTCGGGTTCGTGCTCAAGCGCGGATCGGCCGAAGCCCGGGACATCCTGCGCGAGCTGGGGCCGCGTCTGCGCGGCGAAGGGCTCGAGCTGGTGCTGGCACGCGGCGAGGAGCAGCTGGTTCCGGGCACGCACGGGCTGGCCGAGGATGAGCTGGCGGCCGCGGTCGACCTTCTGGTGGTGCTGGGCGGCGACGGCACCTTCCTGCACGGCACGGCGCTGGTGGCCGACCGGAACGTGCCCATCCTGGGGGTCAACCTGGGCAGCCTGGGCTTTTTGACCGCATTCTCGCGCGAGGAGGCCGAGCGCGCCACGCTGGCGGCGCTGCGGGGCGAGCTGCCCATCCAGGAGCGCATGCGGCTCGAGGTCACGCTCCTGCGCGCGGACGGCACGCGCGAGGTGCGCAGCGCGCTCAACGATTGCGTGGTCAACCAGGGCGCGATTGCGCGCCTGCTCGATCTGGAGGCGCTGCTCGACGGCACCCGCATCACCATCTACAAGGCCGACGGGCTCATCATCGCAACCCCGACCGGCTCGACTGCGTACAACCTGGCCGCCGGCGGGCCCATCCTGACCCCCGACCTGCAGGCCCTCGTCATCACGCCCATCTGCCCGCACACGCTGACCAACCGGCCGCTGGTTGCGCCCGGTGGATCGCGGGTGACGGTTCTGGTGGGGCGGCAGGCGGAGGCGGTGGTGCTGACCATCGACGGGCAACTGGCGCGACAGCTCGAGCCGGGCGATCGGATCGAGATCCAGCGGGCCGCCCGCCCCCTGCGCATGGTGGTCTCGCCCGCGC
>Ga0126376_10001370_pt1 | contig 13103 bp, 12 predicted proteins | sample PanSoiMetPlot_15_FD_92760 | JGI IMG/M metagenome (GOLD analysis project Ga0126376, IMG submission 92760) | Tropical forest soil microbial communities from Panama - MetaG Plot_15 | ecosystem: Environmental > Terrestrial > Soil > Tropical forest > Bulk soil | place: Panama | collected 2016-02-17
CGGTCGATTCGCTTATGCACGTCGAACGGTATTCCCACGTGATGCATATTGTTTCGAATGTCACAGGCCAGCTGGACCCATCGCAAACCTCCTATGATGTCTTGCGCGCCTGTTTTCCCGCCGGCACGGTATCTGGAGCCCCGAAAATCCGCGCCATGGAAATCATCGATGAACTGGAGCCGACGAGGCGGGGTCCCTATGCCGGCGCCGTCGGCTATTTCAGCTATTCCGGCAACATGGATATGTGCATCAACATCAGAACCGTCGTCATCAAGAAACATCAGGCATTTGTTCAGGCCGGCGCGGGGATCGTGGCAGACTCCAATCCAGAGCATGAGTATGAAGAAACCTGCAACAAGGCTCGTGCCATGATGAAAGCGATCGAACTGGCAGAGCAGGGACTGGAATGAGCTCATCATCCATAAAGCGTGGAGTGCCACAACCATGCTGTTGATGATCGACAACTACGACTCGTTCACGTACAACCTGGTTCAATATTTTGGGGAATTGGGCGAGGACGTCCGCGTCTACCGCAACAATAAGATCACTCTCGATCAGATCGAGGCACTGAAACCGAGCCGTGTCGTCGTTTCTCCAGGCCCCTGCACACCCAATGAGGCCGGCATTTCCGTTGAAACAATTAGGCACTTTGCCGGGCGCCTTCCTTTGCTCGGAGTCTGTCTCGGCCATCAATCGCTCGCGGTCGCCTTCGGAGGGGAGGTCGTTCGAGCAGAACGGCTGATGCACGGGAAAACCTCCATGATCAAGCATGACGGCCGCACGATCTTCCGGCAGCTGCCCAATCCGTTCGAAGCTACCCGCTACCATTCACTGATCGTCAAACGCTCAACCCTGCCGTCCTGTTTCGAAGTCTCGGCGGAAACGGCGGAGGGAGAAATCATGGCCATACGCCACAAATCCCTCGGCGTCGAAGGTGTACAGTTTCATCCGGAATCGATCCTCACGTCAGCCGGAAAAGATCTGCTCCGCAATTTCCTCAAGCTTTAACCCTCACATGGCCCTTCATGATTAAAGACGCCATCGTAAAACTGGCTGACCGTCTATCGCTGACTGAAAAGGAAGCTGAGGAGGTCATGAACGAAATCATGGATGGGGCCGTCACGCCAGCCCAGATCGCAGCCTACCTGATGGGACTTCGCCTAAAGGGAGAAACGGTCGATGAAATAGCCGGTTCGGTACGTGCGATGCGTAATCGGGCCGTCCGCATCGCCATTGGTGACCCACTCGTCGTCGATACCTGCGGGACAGGTGGCGATGGGCGCCATACATTCAATGTTTCCACGACAACGGCGTTTGTCGTGGCAGGAGCAGGATTGACGGTCGCCAAACACGGCAATCGCTCGGTCTCATCCAAGTCCGGCAGCGCCGATGTTCTATCCGAGTTGGGGGTGAACATCAATCTCAGTCCCGATCGAGTCGCCGACTGCATTAATGAAGTCGGAATCGGGTTTCTTTTCGCGCCGCTCTACCACGGCGCGATGAAGCATTGCGCCGTTCCACGCCAAGAGATCGGCATCCGCACGATGCTCAATCTTTTGGGCCCCCTGACCAATCCGGCTGGGGCGACCATTCAAATCCTCGGTGTGTACGAATCCCACCTGACAGAACTGCTCGGCAAGGTGCTGATGTACCTTGGTTCGCAGCATTGTTTCGTCGTGCACGGTATGGACGGCCTCGATGAAATGACGCTGACGGATCGCACGCTCGTCTCGGAAGCGAAGGGCGGGGTGGTGTCAAATTATGTCGTGACACCGGAGGAATTCAATCTGAGCCGTGTCTCACCCAAAGAGCTGGCCGGTGGTTTGCCCCACGACAACGCCAAGATCACGAGAGAGGTCCTTCAGGGTAAAAAAGGTGCGAAGCGAGACATGGTCTGTCTGAATGCCGCACCGGCTTTGGTCGCCGGGCGCAAGGCCAAAACCCTGCAGGAAGGTTTTCTCCTGGCAGGCAAGACAATTGATTCGGGAGCCGCAGCCGAGAAACTGGCACGATTAGTTTCCTTCACAGCCAAAGGGTAATTGCCATGATCCTGCCGAGAATTCTCGAACACAAGAAAGCCGAGTTGCGGCACAAGCAGAGCCGTGGATACCTCTCAGATCTGAAAGCGCAAATTCAGGACGCACCCAGTCCTCTGGGATTCTCGGTGGCGCTGGATGCGACCAGGTCCTCGCTGAGTCCTGCTCTGATCGCCGAAGTAAAGAAAGCTTCGCCCAGTTTGGGACTGCTCCGGCCTGAATTTGAGGAGAGATTTGATTACGTCGCCATCGCCAAAACATATCAGGAAGCAGGCGCTTCGGCTCTTTCCGTGTTGACCGATAAGGATTTCTTTCAAGGCAGTCTGGATTACCTTCGCAAAATCAAACAGTCCGTTCCCTTGCCGGCTCTCAATAAGGAATTCATGGTCGATGACATCCAATTTTACGAGGCACGTGCGTATGGCGCAGATGCGGTGCTCTTGATTGTGGCGGCGCTCGAGCGCCGACAGCTTGTCGACTTTCATGCATTGGCAATGGAATTATCCATGGACGTCCTCATTGAGATACATCATGAGCGTGAGCTGGATACCGTATTGGAATGGATTCCCGACGTGCGAATGATCGGAATCAACAACCGCGACCTCCAGACCTTCACTACGGATCTGACGGTCACGAAGCGACTCGCACCTCGCATTCCGTCCGGCAAGTTGATCGTGAGCGAGAGCGGCATTCACGATCGAGGACACGTCGAACAGCTCCTCGAAATGGGAGTCCATGCGATGCTGATAGGGGAGTCACTCATCAGGGCGAAGAATTCCGGAGAGAAGATCAGGGAGTTGCGCGGCTCCGCTCCGATACAAAGCTAATTCATGTCACAACGAACGAAAGTCAAGATCTGTGGTATTACCAATGCGGATGATGCCACAGCCGCCGCCGAAGCGGGCGCCGATGCTTTAGGGTTTAACTTCTATCGCAACAGTCCGCGTTACATCGAACCGGGCCTCGCGAAGCACATCGTAGCAGGTCTCCCCCCCTTGGTCATGCCGGTCGGTGTCTTCGTCAACGAAGATGTAGCGACCGTTCGTTCGATCATGGACGCCTGTGGACTTGCCATGGCTCAACTGCATGGTGATGAATCAGCGGCTTATTGTGAGCAACTGGCTCGACCGGTTATCAAGGCACTCCGTTTGAAGGATCGAGGCAGTTTTCTCACGTTGGCCGAATTTCAGGGTCGAGGGGGTGTGCGGGGTTTCATCCTGGATACCTTTTCCGAATCGGCCTACGGAGGAACCGGTCAGGTGAGCGACTGGGGCTTAGCTTCCGAAGCAGCAAAATCCACCACCATATTGTTGGCCGGAGGACTAACCTCGGCGAATGTCGGAGAAGCCATCCGGGCCGTTCGTCCATATGGGGTGGACGTGAGCAGCGGCGTGGAGAGCGCTCCGGACAAAAAAGATCACGACAAAATCCGTGCTTTTCTCGATGCTGTGAGGGTTGTGTCACTCGCCTGAGGCTGTTTATACTGAACGCGCTATGATCAAGAAAAAACCACAACGGGCAATCATTCCCGACAAACAGGGTCGGTTTGGTGCCTATGGCGGGCGGTATGTCCCCGAAACCTTAATGCCTGCTCTGTTGGAATTGGAGCAGGAGTACACCAAGGCAAAGAAAGATCGCCGCTTTCAATCGGAGCTCGCCTATTATCTCAAGCAGTATGTCGGCCGACCGACCGAACTATATTTTGCCGAGCGACTGACCAAACGCCTCGGGGGCGCCAAGATCTATCTGAAACGAGAAGACCTTTGTCATACCGGCGCTCACAAGATCAATAACGCCATCGGGCAGGGACTCCTGGCGAAAAGAATGCGGAAACCGCGCATCATCGCGGAGACCGGCGCTGGCCAGCACGGCGTCGCAACGGCCACCGTGGCGGCCATGTTCGGCCTACAGTGCGAAATTTATATGGGCACCGAGGATATGCAGCGCCAGGCGCTGAATGTCTTCCGCATGCGGCTGTTAGGAGCCACCGTCACCGCCGTTGATGCAGGCAGCAGGACGTTGAAGGATGCGATTAGTGAAGCCATGCGCGACTGGACGACCAACATCCGTACCACTCACTATGTTCTGGGGTCCGTGCTCGGTGCGCACCCCTATCCTATGATGATCCGCGACTTCCAGTCGATTATCGGGAAGGAAGCTCGCAAGCAGATCTTGGCAGCAGAGGGACGATTGCCGGATTGTCTTGTCGCCTGTGTAGGCGGCGGGAGCAATGCCTTGGGTTTGTTCTATGCATTCCTGGGGGATAAGAAAGTCAAAATGGTGGGTGTTGAAGCGGCCGGGATGGGCGTGAACAGCGGCAAACATGCAGCCCGGTTCTCAGGCGGCAAACCAGGCGTCCTGCAAGGTACGATGACCTATTTGCTCCAGGATGAAGACGGGCAGATTAATTTGACCCATTCCGTCTCAGCCGGGCTGGATTATGCCGCCGTCGGCCCGGAACATAGCTACTTACGTGAGATCGGAAGGGCCACCTATACATCGGCTACCGACGATGAAGCGATGGCAGCATTCGACTTGCTCTCCAGAGAAGAAGGTATCGTACCGGCGCTCGAAAGCGCCCATGCCATCGCATACACGGTCAAACTTGCACCGACCATGAAGAAAAATCAGATTGTTCTCATCAATCTGTCAGGTCGAGGCGACAAAGATGTCCAGCAGGTGGCGCGGATGAGAGGGATCACGCTGTGACCTCGCGCATCGATCAGACCTTTACGTCCCTTCGCAAGCGGAATGAGGCAGCGCTCATCGCCTATATCATGGCGGGGGATCCCAGTTTGGCGGAGACTGAACAACTCGTTCTGGAATTGGAAAGGGCGGGAGCAGACATCATCGAGTTGGGCGTGCCGTTTTCTGATCCGATCGCCGACGGTCCGGTTATCCAGCAGGCAGCGGAACGGGCCTTGCGAAATGGGACAAGCCTCCGAAAACTTCTTCCCATGATCAAGCAGATTCGAACCAAGTCGCAGATTCCGCTCGTGCTCATGGCCTACTACAACAGCATCCATGCGTTCGGGCCAGAACACTTTTGCAGAGAAGCAGTAGCGGCGGGAGTGGATGGCTTGATTGTCCCTGATATGCCAGCCGATGAAGCAGGCCCATTGAAAGCTCCCGCCGCAACCGCAGGGCTGCAGCTGATTTTCCTGCTGGCTCCGACCAGCACCCCGGAACGACGGGCTTTTGTGGCCCGGCAGTCAAACGGGTTTGTGTACTACGTGTCCTTGACAGGAATTACTGGATCCAAACTCAGTGACCTCGGCGACGTGGCCACGAACGTGGAGAAAATCAGGAAGGTTTCAGCAACACCAATCGCCGTGGGATTCGGTGTCGCCACACCGGAAGATGCGGCCAAGGTTTCCGCCATTGCGGATGGGGTGATCGTCGGCAGCGCCATCGTGCGGCAGATTGCTGCTGGTCAACAAGAGCAGCGAATGGTCAACCGTGTGGCTGACTTCGTTCGTTCCTTGAAAGCTGCGATGGTTCCGCGTCGTCTGGAGAATGCTTAGCGAGCGTTGTTCGCTTGCGGGGGCATGTAGGCGATCATTTCTTTGGAAAGATCTTTCGCCACATCTTTGAGATTCGGGCGGTAGAACATGTAGCTGCTGGATTTTTCGTGACGGGCTTTCCAGACCGTGGTCCCGGTCGTCGCATCGACTAATCTCAGGCTCAATCCCACGCGACCGACGTTATCTCCTTCCTTACGCATATACTCCCAGGAGTTCACCCGAACAACTATAAATGAATCCACATTCAAGGCTTTTCCAAGCTTGATCGCCGCCTCCTTGTCCGACTGCCCCGTCATTTCCAGCCGTGAGAAATAAAAAACCAACGAATCGAATGCCTCTTTCGACGCCTGGAAAATGTCAGTCACGCTTTCCGGGCTTACCACCCGTTCAACATGCGCGGTATTGGCGAGGGCACTGGAGAGGACGTCCTGAATGTCTTCGCGTGCGCTATCATATTGGCTTGCCATGGGAGGCAAGACGGCGATCGCCTGCGGCCGAAATTGTCTCGCGCCTGGACCTTCCCAGACTTCCTGCAACCCACCGCATCCGGCCATGAGCAGCAGGATGAAACAGGAACAGAGCCGAAACCAACGGTGTGCGAAAAAATACATGTGCTCAGTATACCATTAGTGAATGACGATAGGGGGTTAGAAGGTCAAAGACAGTGAGCCGGAAGCCAATGCCCCCTGCTCACGGAAATCATACCCGCCACCGACGTCGATGCGGAGCGCATAAAAGCGTAGGCCCAATCCTGCAGTCGGAGTGAACGGCGTGCTCGCATCCTTCATGTTTTTGAAGGTGCCAATCCGGAACGAGAGAAACTCAGTGAGAATCGTCTGTTCTGCTCCCAAGCTCAAGACCTGACTCTTCACTCCTGGGACGAGCGTTTGGTTCGATGTGATATCCACATCCGAGGTCAACGTGAGCGAGGAGTATGGGTTGACCGCTACACCGCCGCGCACTTGAGGCGCCACCTTTATCGTGGTGCCGTTTGGCGCATCGAATTCTGGTTGATTAAGGTCTTTAGCAACGACACCGAAACGGAGCCAGGACGACGGTCGATAGATCGCACCAACATCAATGCCATAGGAGGTCGAGATCTTGGGCTTGCCGAAATTATCCGACAGTTTGACGTCCTGTCCGCCGACCAACGGCTGCGTTCCGTTGTAAGCCGCCCCTTGAATGAATTTGGCCGTGATGCCGATTGAAAATGTCTTATCGGCAAAGGCATAGGCATAGGAGAAGGCCGCTTGTCTTTGCTCCAGGCCTCTCAGTGCCATGGCGCCAGTAATCGTGGTCCCAGTGACTTGAACGGGGGAGCTGATAAAACCCCCACCAGTCGCCACATCTGAGATGTTAAATCCGAAGGCATGCTCACCAAAGTGTCCCTTTACATACAATCCGGCCGCACCGTTGAGGGAGGTGTTGGCTCCAGGTTGATTCAATTGATTGGCAATGTTCTGAGCTTGGGCCGCTGCGCCTGGTGCGTTCGGATCAAAATTCTCCAGATCTTTGATCGTATCATGTAGTCCTGCCCGGTCGATCGCTTGCCCGCCGCCGACAATCCGGATATCGACTGTCTGGGTCATGGCCAGCCCTGCCGGGTTCCAATAGGTCGCCAAGGCATCGGTGGTCACGGCGACTCCTGCACCACCCATGCCCATTGCACGAGGTCCAACAGTCACGAACTCCACAGCTAGTGCATGGCCATGAATCGTGATGACGATAAGAATTGCGGCAATCCGGAAAACCCTAAGAGTTCGCATAAGACGAAGTACTTCGCTGTGATCCTTGGGCGAGGACTTTGTGAGTCTATTGGATGAATCGGCCTCCGTCAAGGATTCCCCGCCGTTCGGGTGAGCTCAAGAATGATCGATGGTGGGAGAAAAGAATGGGCGAGGAGGGACGCTCTGCCGATCTCAGCATCACACTAGACAATCTGACCATCCTGCATGTGTACGATTCGATCAGCCTGTGCAGAGAGTTTGTCGTTGTGGGTCACAATCACAAAGGTCGTACCGCGAGCCTTGTTCAATTCGCGCATCAGGCTGAACAGCGCTTCGCCAGTGTGGGTGTCCAGATTGCCGGTCGGTTCGTCGGCAAGGACCAGATCGGGCTTTTGGAGCAACGCGCGCGCGACGGCGACTCGCTGCTGTTCGCCTCCAGATAACTCACCAGGCTTGTGATGGAGCCGTTCGCCGAGCCCGACCTCTTTTAAGATCGCGATGGCCTCGTTTTCCACCTCGTTGGGCTGACGGCGTTGGATCAAGGCTGGCATACAGGCATTCTCCAGCGCCGTAAATTCGGGAAGCAGATGATGGAATTGAAACACAAAACCGATACGTTTATTGCGGAACTCTGCCTGGGCTGACTCGGAGAATCCAAACAGGTCCTGTCCTTCGAACTGCACCGTCCCTTTAGTCGGACGGTCGAGCAAACCGATAATATGGAGCAGCGTGCTCTTGCCTGCACCGGATGCGCCGACCACCGCAATCAACTCTCCCCGTTGAATGGTCAGGTTGATTCCCTTGAGCACTGGCAGAGTCTGTTCCCCCATGGGGAATGATTTGTAGAGATCGGTGACCTGGATCATATCACCCAGCAGCACCGAAACTTCGATAGGACATTCTTTCGCCTCTATTCATATCGCAGCGCGGCCACCGGCTCGAGTTTGGCGGCTTGCAGCGAGGGATAGACAGTCGCGGCAAAGCTGATCACGATGGCCGATCCGGCAACCAACAAGACGTCCTCAGCCAGGACATGCACAGGAATTTTTGAGATGTAGTACACGGTCGGATCGAAGGTCCAAAAGGTCTCAATCAGCCACAGGAAGGCGTACCCCAATGGAATGCCGATAACCGTCCCGGAAAGGCCGATGATCAATCCGTTGAGCATGAAGATGCGGCGGATACTTTTTCTGGTCGCACCCATAGCCTTGAGAATCGCGATTTCCTTCTGTTTTTCTGTGACAATCATCGTCAACGTGCTGACGATGTTGAAAGAGGCTACAATCGTGATGAGGACGAGCAGCAGGAACATCATCGTCTTTTCCAGCTTCAGGGCGGAAAAGAGGTTCCGGTTCATCTGCATCCAGTCTCTGGCTCCGTATGAAAAGCCGAGCGATTGTTCGACTCTCCGTGCGATCTCATTGGCGTGAAACACGTCGGTGACCTTCAATTCAATGCCTGTGACAGTTTCCCCAAGATTGAAGAACTTCTGCGCTTCCGTCAGATCGATATAAGCGAGAGAAGAGTCGTACTCATACATGCCCGATTGGAAAATTCCCGCCACCGCGAAGGTCCTGATCTTCGGCACCATACCCATCGCACTAATCGTACCCGTCGGAGACACAACGCTGACCGTGTCGCCAACAAATGCACCCAATCGAAGCGCTAATTCCTTACCCAGGATAATGCCTGGTTTTTCCGATGATTGTCTCGGGCCATTCGGATTGTCGGCCGGAGGCAGATTCACAAGCATCGGCTTACTCAGATCATCGAGCTGCCCTGACACCAAATTCTTGCCAAGTTCCGTCACTTTTCCTTCGCGTTGTGGGTCGATGCCTCTCAACACGACTCCTTGCGCGCTGCTTTCGGTGGTGAGCATCACCTGCTTTAGAATGAAAGGCGTGGCCGCTACAACGTCAGGGACTGTCTCAACTATCTTTGTCGTCTCGTCGTAGCCGGTCATCCCGTCTTTCATGCGATCCTGAACGATGATATGGGCGGTGGTTCCCAGGATCTTGGCTTGAATGTCTTCTTTGAAGCCGGTCATGATGCCGACGGTGCCGATCAGGGCCGCGACGCCAAGCGTAATCCCGGCTACGGACACAAATGTATTCAACGAGATTGTGCGATTGCGACGCTTTGCGCGAAGGTAGCGGAGGCCGACGAAGATTTCATAAGGAAGAGCCACGTACGATTACTTCTCCGGCCGTAATTGTGGGAAAAGCACGACGTCTCGGATCGAGGCCTGATCCGTGAAGAGCATGACCAATCGATCGATTCCGATGCCTTCACCAGCCGTCGGCGGCATGCCATACTCAAGAGCCCGGAGAAAGTCTTCATCGACCAGGTGGGCTTCCTCGTCCCCTGCGGCGCGTTGCGCTGCCTGCCCTTCAAACCGGTCGCGCTGATCCAGCGGGTCGTTCAGCTCCGAGAAGGCATTGGCGATTTCGCGTCCGGCAATGTACAGTTCGAAACGGTCCGTCAGGGACGGATTGGAATCTTTGCGTCTCGCAAGAGGAGAGATGTCGATTGGGTACTCGGTGATGAAGGTCGGTTGTTGCAAATTGGGCTCAACCGTCTCTTCGAAGATCTCATTAATAATGTTAAACAGAGGCCATTTGGGATCGACTGGTACGTTCAGCTGTTTGGCAGCAGCCACGGCCTTGTCACGATCCGTCAAAATGCTCTGATCCAACTTGTTTACTTCCAAAATCGCCTGATGGTAGGACCAGCGCCGCCAGGGAGGACTCAGATTGATGACATTGCCTTGATACTCAATGACGCTCCTGTTGAGGATCTGTAAGGCTAACGACGCGATCATCTCTTCCGTCAGAATGATCAGGTCCTGGTAATCCGCATAAGACACATAGAACTCCAGCATCGTGAATTCGGGATTGTGAATGGTCGAGATGCCCTCGTTCCGGAAATTCCGGTTAATCTCGAATACGCGGGGAAATCCACCGACAATCAGCCGCTTCAAATAGAGCTCCGGTGCGATACGGAGGTAGAGATCTACTCCCAAGGCATTGTGATGGGTCACAAAGGGCTTCGCCGTGGCGACTCCCGGAATCGGATGCATCATCGGCGTCTCGACCTCGAGGAAGCCTCGATCAATGAGAAAGGCTCTGATGCCGGCGATGATGCGGCTGCGCATTGCGAAAATGGCATGCACGTCGGGATTGGCGATCAGATCGACGTAGCGTTGCCGATACCGAGTTTCAACATCGGTCAACCCATGCCATTTCTCCGGTAGGGGACGCAGCGCCTTGCTCAAGAACGTCAACTCGTGAACTTCCACGGTAAATTCATTGGTTTTTGTCCGAAAGAGGTGGCCGGTCACTCCGATCCAGTCGCCCAGGTCCAGCTGCTCGGTGATCTTGTACGCCTGCTCAGACAATAAATCCTTTTTCAGATAGGTCTGCAGTCGATCGGCTCCGTCCTGGAGGACCGCAAAGGCTGCCTTCCCGAATCGACGCAGGGCCACGACACGTCCGGCGATCGTACAGGGGATTTTTTCCTGCTCAAGAGTTTCTCGTGTTTTCTCCCCATGAAGCTTGATCAGTTGCCCGGCCCGGTCTTTCACTTCGAAACGCGTTCCGTACGGTGCAACACCGGCTTCGCGCAGTTGATCGAGCTTCTTGACCCGTTGCTGCCGCTGTTCGTTCAGTTCATCCATGATCGGAAACGGTCCCTTAGTCGTCTTCGGATGTAACCTTCGCAGGGGTCAACAAGGCACCGGTGAGCTTCTTCTTCAGATACGCTTCGATGAACCCGTCTACATCGCCGTCCATGACCGCTCCGACCTGTCCCACTTCGTAACCCGTGCGGTGGTCCTTTACCATCTGATAGGGCTGAAAGACATAGGAGCGAATCTGGCTGCCCCATGCAATATCCTTCTTTTCGCCGACGATGGCATTGAACTCGGCCTCTTTCTTCTTCTGTTCCAGCTCATAGAGACGCGCCTTCAAAATTTTCATGGCGCCGTTACGGTTTTGGAGCTGCGACCGCTCATTTTGGCATTGGACGACGATCCCTGTCGGGAGATGGGTAATGCGAATCGCCGTTTCGACCTTATTGACATTTTGCCCTCCGGCGCCACCTGCCCGAAACGTATCGATCCTCAAATCCTTGTCCTCAATCGCCACGTCAAGGTCTTCGTTCAATTCCGGATAGACAAAGACCGAGGCGAACGACGTATGACGACGCTTGTTGGAATCAAACGGGGAGATACGAACCAATCGATGCACACCGGCCTCCGCCTTGAGATATCCATACGCAAACGGACCGGTTACGGACACCGTCGCACTCTTGATGCCCGCTTCATCGCCAGCCTGCAGATCCAGTGTCTCCACCTTGAACTGCTTGCTTTCCGCCCATCGGAGGTACATGCGCAGTAACATTTGAGCCCAGTCTTGGGATTCTGTCCCTCCTGCCCCCGGATGGATGGCAAGGATGGCATTGTTCTGATCCAGTTCTCCGGACAACAAATGCTCGACGCGGAGCGCAGCCAACAGTGGCTCAAATTGATCGAGCTCCGCCGCAAGCTCTTTTTCGAGACCGGCATCGCCGCTTTCCTGCGCCAGATCCAGAAGGGTCGTCACATCGCTCAGTTTGCCCTCAATATCGTGCCATTGCTGGAGTTCACGCTCCAACTTCACTTTCTTTCGGCTGACGCCCGCCGCGGCGCGTGCGTCGCTCCAGAAATCCGGTTGCCCCATCTTGGCTTCGAGTTCTTGAAGGTCAGCGGTCATGCGGGCGAGGTCAAAGATGCCCCCTGAGTTCGGAGACTTGCTCACCAACGGTGCGCACACGGAGACGAATCTCATCCAACATGAATGATCCTTTCCCTTTAGACGGGAGTCGCTGCGATAGCGTCCGGTTCGGCCCCCTTGGTCCCGAACAGGCCGTATAGACAGAGTAGCAAGGAGATTATCATACAGCCATAGGCAAAGACATCTCCGTATCGGCTGTAAAATGTATGCGGCTGCCGCACCGGAATGGATGCTTGCAAGGCGGTTTGCGTGAATATCGGGGACGATTTGAGAATCCGTCCGAAGGGATCGATGAACCCGGAGATACCGGTGTTTGCAGCCCGGGCAAATGCACGGTGATTTTCCACAGAGCGGAGCACCACCATTGAGAAGTGTTGCGCCGGTGCAGACGAGTCTCCGAACCAGGCGTCGTTCGTAATGGTGACGAGGAACTCAGCACCGCCGGCCGCCATGCGCCTGACGAGATCGGGAAAAATGACCTCATAACAGATCAGCACACCAAATTTGACGGAACGCTGTGTGACGGAATCGCCAACGAGTCGAGGTTGAAAGGAGAGTATCGTGGGACCCGGCCCGGGCTGAAAATCGCCGATGCCTTCGACGAACTTTTCAAGAAAGAACAGTACGGAGGACTTTAGTGGAATGTATTCGCCGAATGGCACGAGATGCTGCTTGTCATAGCGCCCCAACAGATTCCCTTCTGGAGACAGCAAATACGCGCTGTTGAGCAGGTAGGGCTTGCGATCAGGATCGAAACGAATGGCCGGACTTCCAAAAAGAAGCGGCGCCGAAGCTCGGGTGGCTAGCGCGACCAGTTGAAGCTGATACAGCGGTTCCCGCTCATAGATAAACGGCGTCGCCGCTTCAGGCCACACGATGAGATCTGTTCCATACCCAAACGATTCCGTGAGATGGTCATAACGCCGAAGCGTTTCATCGCGAAAGCCCTGGTCCCATTTCATGGACTGATCGATGTTGGGTTGGACCACACCGATTTGCAACGTGGTCTTGGGACGCAGGCTCTCTTCGCTCACAATCAATGAG
>Ga0126376_10001374_pt1 | contig 13093 bp, 17 predicted proteins | sample PanSoiMetPlot_15_FD_92760 | JGI IMG/M metagenome (GOLD analysis project Ga0126376, IMG submission 92760) | Tropical forest soil microbial communities from Panama - MetaG Plot_15 | ecosystem: Environmental > Terrestrial > Soil > Tropical forest > Bulk soil | place: Panama | collected 2016-02-17
AAGATCAAGCTCACCGCGACTTGCGTGCGTGTGCCGGTGTTCGTTGGTCATTCAGAAGCGGTCAACATCGAGTTTGAACAGCCCATTACCGCGGATGAGGCGCGCGAGATTCTGCGTAATGCGCCGGGGTGTCTTGTGATCGATAAGCGCGAGGCGGGCGGCTACGTTACGCCCTATGAGTGCGTTGGCGAGGACGCAACCTATGTCAGCCGCATCCGTGAGGATGCGACGGTTGAGAATGGGCTGCAGTTGTGGGTTGTGTCGGACAATCTGCGGAAGGGCGCCGCGCTCAATGCGGTACAGATCGCCGAGTGCCTGATCAACCGCAAGCTGATTGAGGCAAAACGGCGGGCGGCATAGGCGCCGCGAACGGCAGCCTAATCCTGGCGGCGCCGCTACGATGCCCATGCAGGGTTTTTTGCGCGCGAATGTGCCGCCGCCATTTCCTGAAAATTCGCCAGTGCGGAATGACGCTCATTTTAGAAGCGGTCGAGCCGCTGTGCGGCAGCCATAATGTGGATCAAAAGCGAGGCCGCGCGAACATCCGACTATAGTCATCTGTTGCAACCTGCATGAATTTTCCAGTCGCGGGATCGCGCACCGAGAGCTGCCCATTGGCCACGCCGAAATACGCTCCATGAGTCGCAACGTCGCAGCGCTCGATTGATTTTCGTAGACGTTGAAAGGTCATCAGGTTTTCGAGACTATTGACGATGTTCGCCTGCTCAAGTCGCGTCAGATAATCCGCAAGCGACAATGTGCCCCGAGGCCCCACTTTTTCGCACGCGGGCGTCATCAATTTCATCCAGTTGCCGATGAAGTCGCCCGGCGACAGCGGTTCGCTGTCCTCAACGTACGCCTTGACGCCGCCGCATTGAGCATGGCCAAGCACGACGATGTGCTTGATCTTGAGAGAGCCAATTCCGAATTCCAGGGCGGCGGAAACGCCGTGAGCCTGTTTGTCCGGTGCGTAAGGCGGAACAATATTCGCTACGTTACGCACGACGAACAGCTCGCCTGGCCGCGCATCGAAGATCACCTCCGGAGATACACGGGAATCGCAGCAGCCGATCACCATAACCTCCGGTGACTGGCCGCTCTTGGCCAGATCGCGATAGCGGTCCTGCTCATGGCGTAACCGTCCAATCAGGAAGGCGCGATAGCCATCAACTAGTTGTTGGGGAAGTAACATGGATGCTGTTCACTCAAGTCGTCACGCGCACCCACACAATCATGGTCGGATCGCTGTTGGCAACCCACGCCGCTTCGGGAGTAGCGTGTCGAGGGTGCGAGCGTTAGGCTTGTAATTGAACTAGGAGACAGGTTCTGATGACCATCCGCCCACGTCGCAGCGTGCTCTACATGCCGGGTTCCAATCCACGGGCATTGGAAAAAGCGAAGACCTTGCCGGTCGACGGCGTGATTTTCGATCTCGAGGATTCTGTTGCACCCGAGGCCAAGGAGGCTGCACGGGACCAGGTGACCAATTTCGTGAAAGCCGGCGGCTTTGGCTCGCGCGAGGTCTTTGTTCGCGTGAATGGCGTTGATAGTCCCTGGCATGCTGACGATTTGGTAGCAGCGGCACGGGCGGCACCCGACATCATTTTGGTGCCGAAAGTATCAAGTGCGGACACGCTCGAACTGATTGGCCGCCGACTGCTCGATTTGGGCACCGATCACAAAACGCGCGTCTGGGCAATGATCGAAACGCCGCTGGCGATCTTCAATATTCTCCCGATCGCTGCCGAAGCGCGCGACTCGGAAACGCGGCTCTCTGGGTTTGTCATGGGCACCAACGACCTCGCAAAGGATACGCGTGCTCGTCTTGTGCCGGGCAGAGCTCCCATGCTGCCATGGCTTTCAATGTGCATTGCGGCGGCGCGCATCCATGGCATCGACATCCTCGACGGTGTGTTCAATCATATCGACGATACAGATGGTTTTGCCGCGGAGTGCCAACAAGGCGTTGAACTGGGGTTTGACGGCAAAACGCTGATTCATCCCAGTCAGATTGAACCGTGCAACAGGGCGTTCTCGCCGTCGCCGGCCGAGATTGAGCAGGCGCGCAAAATGATCGCGGCATTCGATCGGTCCGAAAACAAAGGCAAAGGGGTGGTATCGATTGAGGGCCGCATGGTCGAGCGGCTGCACGCCGATATGGCGCGGCGGACCGTCGCAATAGCCGAGGCGATCAAGCGATCGTCTTGAATGAATTCTCGCGGCGATGCGATGTCAAGAAACGAGCCATTTGCCAGTTTTGCCTATGGCCTGTGAGCAAAAAAGACTGCACGCGCAACAGTTTGGAACACTTTTAAAGAGCAAATTTATTTTGACTCGGCGCAGCGCAGCGGTTAGCGAATACTCCAACAAGGTGTTTGATGATTGTCTGTTCCTGCAACGTTTTGAGCGACCACGAAGTACGAAATGCCGCCAGCGCCGCGGCCCGCCGCTCTGCAAGCCATGTCTATGGATGCCTAGGCTGCAGCGCCCAATGCGGCCGCTGCGCCCGCACCATCCGCAGGATCATCGACGAAACGCTGCACGGCGCCAAGGTCGGGTGCCCAGTGGGCTGTGCCTGCGCGCTACACGCCGCAGACACGCTGTAGCCAATCTGGACAAGGCCGTCGTAGACATGGGCTCGCCGCCCGGAAGCTTGGATTGCAATATTTTGCTAGGGTTTGGGCGAAACGGGTTGTGCGCGGCCGTGACAGGAGCGGGTTATGAAGGGTGATGCAAAAGTCATTGAATTGCTCAACAAGGCGCTTCGGCATGAGCTGACGGCGGTCAACCAGTATTGGCTGCACTATCGCTTGCTCGATAATTGGGGCTACAAGGACCTGGCCAAGCAGTGGCGCAAGGAATCGATCGAGGAAATGGAGCACGCCGACAAGCTGGTCGAGCGCATCATCTTTCTCGACGGCTTTCCCAACATGCAGGTGCTCGATCCGCTTCATATCGGGCAAAACGTCAAGGAAGTTCTGGACTGCGATCTGGCGGCGGAGATGTCTGCGCGCGCTCTCTATCAGGAGGCGGCGACCCACTGCCACTCAGTGCGGGATTACGTGACGCGCGATCTCTTTGAGAAGCTGATGTCGGACGAAGAAGATCACATCGACTTCCTCGAGACGCAGCTCGATCTCGTCGCCAAGCTCGGCCTCGAGCTGTACGCACAACACCATATCGGAGAAATGGGTGAGGACGGCGAGGATTAGTCGGTCGACACTATGCCCACGGCCTTGCTGCTTTGGCCTTGTCCTCGTAGCTCACGATCTTTGCCTGCTTCTGCTGGGTGAGGCCGATATCGTCGAGGCCGTTGAGCAGGCAGTGCTTGCGGTGCGCGTCGATCTCGAAATGAACCACGCCCCCATCAGGGCCGCGAATTTCCTGTTTCTCAAGATTGACGGTCAGTGTGGCATTGGACCCGCGGTCGGCATCGTCAAACAGTTTTTCGAGGTCTTCCGGCGCTACGCGGATCGGGAGCACGCCATTCTTGAAACAGTTATTGTAAAAAATATCGCCAAAAGACGTTGAGATCACGCAGCGGATTCCAAAATCCATCAGCGCCCATGGCGCGTGCTCGCGCGATGAGCCGCAGCCGAAATTGTCACCGGCAACGAGGATCTTAGCCTTTCGATAGGCCGGCTTGTTGAGCACAAAATTCGGGTTCTCGCTGCCGTCGTCCTGGTAGCGCATCTCGGAGAACAGGCCCTTGCCGAGGCCGGTGCGCTTGATTGTCTTCAGATATTGCTTGGGGATGACCATGTCGGTGTCGACGTTGATTATCCGCATGGGCGCGGCGACGCCCTCGAGCGTGGTAAATTTTTCCATGGTTCCCAGGCTTCCGAAACACAGTTTAGAACGCTTCTGTTTCATAAGGCGTCCGGTGTTCTGGTCAATAGCGGGTTCAGCGCTGGAGGTCAGATATGCATATTTTGGTGATCGGGGTGCTAACGGTCGTCGGGTCCCTGACCGAGGCAAAGGCCACAAATGATGGATCCTGGTGTTACCGCGACTTCGGCGCGGCGCGACCGTCCAATTGCTCGTTCTATTCCGTCCAGCAATGCCTCATTGTGGCCGGAACTTTCGGTGGGGTGTGCGAACGCAACAGCCCACCGCCACCAAAGAAGGAAAAACGCCGGGCGTCCTGATGTTGTTCAGGCAGACACGCGCTCGTCGCGCTTGAATCGTGATTCGCGCACCACGTTACACACCTGCACGCTGTATTCGGAATAGTAAACTTCGCGCGCCTTTTTCTGCGCAGCGCGGTGCTCAGGGTTCATGCGCCAAGCCCGCATGCCTTCCTCGTGCTCGAATTCGACCACCGTTACCCGTTCGCCATCTTCAGCGAAGAACCCCTTATGCGAAATATAGCCTGGCATGGTCCGTGCGAGTTCGACCATGCGGTCAACAACGGAGACATATTCGTCGCGTACGCCGGGCATCAGGCGGGAGCGGAACACAGTGACGATCATGGCGAATCTCCTTGAAGCGCTATGTTTGCGCAACGCGTCGTGTTGCTCCAATTCCGATTTCGAATAATGGCCATCGGGTTTTGCGATTGATGCACATTAAGCGACACTGGCCTCGATTGTTTCCATGTCTTCATCCGACAGGCCGAAATGATGACCGATTTCGTGCACCAGTACGTGAGTGACGATTTCGCCCAACGTATCCTCATGTTCAGCCCAGTAGTCCAGAATTGGCCGCCGGTAGAGCCAGATCATATTGGGCATCAGCTCAGGCCCCGTCTCCGATTGGAACGGCAGGCCAACGCCCTGGAAAAGGCCCAGCAGGTCGAAATCACTCTCTGCCTGCATGGACTTCAGTACCTCCGCCGAAGGGAAGTCCTCGACCCTGACGATCAGGTCATCGCAGAGCTTACGAAAATTTTCCGGTAGGCGAGCATAGGCTTCGGCAGCCAATGCCTCGACGTCGGCCAAAGATGGCGCCGCTAAGCCCCGCCAATCATCCAAATGGCTCGTCATGACAATGTTCTAGAAGAGGTTTTCGTCCCAACCAAGCCGTTGACGTGAAGGCCTGAATGGGCAACGTTTGGCAGTCCTTGCGCGGGGAGCTAATGCGAAACATAGCGATCAATCTGGCTATCGCCGGCGCGCTTCTCGCTTTGACGATCGGCCCCGCGACGCCTGCATCGACGACAGCAATTGGCTGCCATGACAAGCAGTCCAGCCAGGGATCCGCGTCACTATGCGGTACTTCGGAACTCGCGGCGCAGTCCAAGCGGCCGCGCATCACGATCTATCGCCGCTCCGTGTATCCCCGACCTAACGCAGTTCGGCAATGCTATTCGTGGCTGCAGCGCGAATATCGCGTCAGCGGCCCGGTGATCGTGCCGCAGATGCCCTGCTGGTGGGAGTACAGGCAAGCCCGCGAGGCCGCTGTCCTTATTTCCATCCCCGTACGTCGCCGAAATGACCGCCGATCGCCGCGGCGGCGGCCATAGCTGGCGAGACCAGATGAGTCCGGCCCTTGTAGCCTTGGCGTCCCTCGAAGTTTCGATTGGATGTCGAAGCGCAACGCTCCCCCGGCGCCAGCTTGTCGGGATTCATCGCAAGACACATCGAGCAGCCCGGTTCGCGCCAGTCGAAACCGGCGGCTTTAAATATCTTGTCGAGGCCTTCCGCTTCCGCCTGCAGCTTCACAAGACCTGAGCCGGGCACGATCATGGCGCTAACATTGGCGTTGACCCGTTTCCCGTCAACGACACGAGCGACTTCCCGCAGGTCCTCGATGCGCGCATTGGTGCATGAACCAATAAATACACGATCAAGCTTGATGTCGGTGATCTTCTCGCCGCCCGCGAGGCCCATGTAGCCAAGTGAGCGCTCGGCCGCCGTGCGCTTGTTCTCGTCCTGAATTTCGGACGAAACGGGCACGCGGCCTGTCACAGAAATGACCTGCTCGGGACTGGTGCCCCAGGTGACAAGCGGCGGCAGCTTTGCCGCATCGAGCCGGATCTCACGATCGAAGGGCGCCCCGTCATCGGAGCGCAATGTCTCCCAGTAGCGCATGGCCTCGTCCCAGGCCTTGCCTTTCGGAGCTTTCGGCTTGTCATGCAGGTATGCGTAGGCCTTCTCGTCCGGCGCAATAAAGCCGGCCTTGGCACCGCCTTCCACCGACATGTTGCAGATGGTCATGCGGCCCTCGATCGAGATCGAACGGACCGCTTCGCCTGCATACTCCAGAGCGTAGCCGGTACCTCCAGCTGTGCCGATCTCGCCGATGATGGCAAGAATGATGTCCTTGGCGGTGACGCCGCGCGGCAGTTTGCCATCGACCACCGCACGCATGTTCTTTGATTTCTTTTGAATCAATGTCTGGGTCGCCAGCACGTGCTCGACTTCTGAGGTACCGATGCCATAAGCGAGGGCGCCGAATGCACCGTGCGTCGCCGTGTGACTATCGCCGCACACGATCGTCGTGCCGGGCAGAGTGAAGCCTTGCTCAGGCCCGATGATGTGAACGATACCCTGACGTTTGTCGAACTCGTTGAAATATTCGATGCCGAAATCCTTGGCGTTCTTCGCCAGCGCGGCGATTTGCTCGGCGCTTTCCGGATCTGGGTTCGGCTTGCTGCGGTCCGATGTCGGAACGTTGTGATCAACAACGGCCAATGTTTTGTCCGGCGCATGCACTTTGCGCCCGGCGACACGCAAACCTTCAAAGGCCTGCGGCGAGGTCACCTCATGCACAAGATGGCGGTCGATATAGATCAGGCAGGTGCCGTCCGGCTGTTCATCAACCAGATGATCGTCCCAGATTTTGTCGTATAGCGTGCGCGGTTTCATGGTTCGATGGACTGTTGCTCAGAATAAAAGAGAAGGCGTGCAGACGACCGGAAGCCGGACGATTAAAGTCCCGCCTGCACCGCCGTCAGCCGGCCAAAAAACCGCCACGGCAGCCGCGCGTGGTCGACCATGACAATTCGCCGAGCTCTCGACATCATGAGGAGGTATATAGCCAATCATGGCCGCTACCACAATGAAACCGAAAGGGCGTCGCGGCGTCACTGCCAAATGAGCACGAACGGAGCTTCGCCGAGCTGCCGTAAAATGCCTACCCGCATGTCGTTGACGATGAGTGCCGTCGTTTCAGGTGCGCGGCCTTGGCGAGTGTCTCGGGAACCGAGAGCCTGAAGGCGCGCTTCATTACAGTTACCGCGCCCTCTTGGAGATCTTCAGTTTCCGCCCACGTTATTCCGCTGAAGCATTTTCTACAGCTTCCGGTCCGCTCGCGCCCTGTGCCTCAGAGATGCGCGCCTTCTTGCCGCGCAGGCCGCGCAGATAATAAAGCTTGGCCCGACGTACCTTGCCGCGGCGCACGACCTTGATTGAATCGATCATCGGCGAGTAGAGCGGAAACACGCGTTCGACGCCTTCACCATACGAAATCTTGCGGACAGTGAAGTTCTCATTGAGGCCCCGGCCCGAGCGGCCGATGCAAACGCCTTCATAGGCCTGCACGCGAGCCTTGTCGCCTTCGACGACCTTGACGTTGACGAGCAGCGTGTCGCCCGGTTGGAAGTCCGGAATGTCCTTGCCGGCCGACAGCCTATCGATCTGCTCTTTTTCGAGCTGTTGGATAATGTTCATTGCGAATTCTCCGTCGGCAGCGCCAGCAACCGGCGCGCGGTCCTGATCCGGTCTGAATGGGTTGGCGAGCTTGTATTACAAAGATTTCCCGTTGTCACCCTTTGCATTTCACCTGTTTTTTGGCGCTTTGCGAGCCTGGTACGCGGTCCAAAGGTCTGGGCGGCGCTCGGCAGTCAGCCGTTCGGCCTCTAGCCGCCGCCAGGCCTTGACTTTGGCGTGGTCTCCCGAGGTGAGTACCTCAGGGATCGGTTCGCCCTCGAAAACCGGAGGGCGCGTGTATTGCGGATATTCGAGCAGGCCATCGGCAAAGCTTTCTTCGGCTGCGGAAGCCTCCTTGCCCATGACGCCGGGCAGGAGCCGCACGCAGGCATCCAGCAATGCAAGCGCGGCAATCTCGCCGCCCGAAAGCACAAAGTCGCCAAGCGAGACCTCGTCCAGCCTCCGGGCCTTGATCAGCCGTTCGTCGACGCCTTCGAAACGAGCGCAGACGATCACCACCCCGAGGCCGTGAGCGAGTTTCGCCACGCGGCCTTGCGTAAGTCGAACCCCGCGCGGGCTCATCAGCAGGCGCGGGCGAGTATCATGCGGCACAACGTCAAGTGCACGGGCAAGCACGTCCGCTTTCATCACCATGCCGGGGCCGCCGCCGGCCGGCGTGTCGTCGACTGTGCGATGCCTGTCGGTGGCGTGCGCCCGGATGTCGATCGCATCAAGCGACCAAACGCCCGATGTGAGCGCCTTGCCTGCAAGGCTCTGAGCCAGCGGACCGGGAAACATTTCCGGGAAAATCGTCAATACACTGGCGCGCCACATGGCTACTCAATCTCCGCCGGAAGCACGACGACGATCTGCTTAGCCGCAAGGTCGATCTTTGGCACCGTGATCTCGTTGAACGGCAGCATCATTGGTTCGCCGCTTCCAACCGGGACGATCTCAATGATGTCACCGGCGCCAAAATTATGCAGTGCATGCACAGTGCCAATCTGCGCTCCGTCGAGCGTCACCGCGCCGAGGCCGATCAAATCGGCATGGTAGAACGTGTCAGCGTCCTCGATCTTCGGCAGTCTCATGCGCGGAATGAACAATTCGAGATTGCGCAACTTCTCTGCCGCTTCGCGGTCGTCAACGCCGACAATACGCCCCACGAAATGCCCCTTGGCATGCCGCAACGCCTCAATCTCGAACCGCTGCGTGCCGTCTTGCGTTTCTAGCGGGCCATAGCTTGCGACCGCCGCGGGATCCTCGGTGAACGACCACAGCTTCACTTCCCCGCGCACTCCATGCGCGGCACCGATGCGGGCAACGCAGACTTTCCTCTGTGAGCCAAGCCTCATGATAAGGAGCGCCGCGCAGTGCATCGTCCTTCGAGACGACCGGCTACGCCGGTCTGCTCAGGACGAAGCGAACCAACTTCAGCTTGCCGCCGGTGCGGCGGCGTCAGCCGGTTTGTCGGCCTTTCCTGCCGGCTTGGCGCCCTCGGCGGGTGCAGCACTGGCGGCTTTCGCCGCTTCTTCTGCCTTCGCCTTGCGCTCCTTGCGCGGGATGGCCTTCTCGGGGTTATTCCGCTTCGGGCGTTTCATGATACCGGCCGTATCCAGAAAGCGCATCACGCGGTCGGACGGCTGCGCGCCCTTCTTCATCCAAGCCTGGACCTTGTCGAGATCGAGCTTGAGCCGATCCGTCTTTTCCTTCGGCAGCAGCGGATTGAAATAGCCAAGCCGCTCGATGAAACGCCCGTCGCGCGGCGCGCGATTATCGGCGACGACGACGTGATAAACCGGCCGCTTCTTGGTGCCGGCACGTGCAAGGCGAATAACGAGAGACATTCTTTAGTCCTTTCTCAGTTGATCACTTTTTCTTTCCGAGGCCGGGGGGCAGACCGCCCGGCAACCCGGGAAACTTTCCACCTAACCCCGGCAAGCCGGGGAGCCCGCCGGGTGCGTTTGGCGGCAATTTCGGCATGGTCGGCGGCAGTCCGCCGGCGCCAGGCAAACCAGCCGGCATATTCTTCGCCATCTCTGCAAGTTGTTCCGGAGAGGGCATTCCGGCTCCAAAGCCCATCGCCTGTGCGAGCCCCGCAAGCGGCCCCCGCTTCGCGCTCCCCATCATTTTCATCATGTCGGCCATGCCGCGATGCATCTTGAGGAGCTTGTTAATTGCTTCCGGTGACGTACCCGAACCCGCGGCAATACGTTTCTTGCGGCTGGCCTTGAGGATGTCGGGGTGCCGGCGCTCCCGCGGGGTCATCGAGTCGATGATGGCAATCTGGCGCTTGATGACGTTTTCATCGAGATTGGCGGCAGCGAGCTGATTTTTCATTTTGGCGACGCCTGGCAACATGCTCATCAGGCCGCTCAAACCGCCCATGCCCTGCATCTGGGTAAGCTGTTCCCGCAAATCGGCGAGATCGAAGGCGCCCTTGCGCATCTTTTCGGCGGCGCGCATCGCCTTTTCGGCGTCGATATTGGCGGCGGCCTTTTCCACCAGGGTAACGATGTCGCCCATGCCGAGAATACGGCCGGCAATTCGCGCAGGATCGAACTCCTCCAATGCGTCCAGCTTTTCGCCGGTGCCGATAAGCTTAATCGGCTTGCCGGTGACCGCGCGCATAGAAAGCGCAGCACCCCCGCGTCCATCGCCATCGACTCGCGTAAGTACAATGCCGGTTAAGCCGACGCGCTCGTCGAACGAGCGGGCGAGATTGACAGCGTCCTGTCCCGTCAGCGCATCGGCGACAAGCAGCACCTCATGCGGGTTGACCGCACGCTTGACCTCCGTCGCTTCGTTCATCATTGCATCGTCGAGCGTGGTTCGACCCGCGGTGTCGAGCATGACGACGTCGTAGCCACCGAGCTTGGCGGCTTCGATGGCGCGGCGGGCAATCTGCGGCGGCAATTGTCCTTGGACCATCGGCAGAGTGTCGATGTTTGTCTCACGGCCGAGCACCGCGAGCTGCTCCATTGCGGCAGGTCGGCGCACGTCAAGCGAGGCCATCAGCACCTTGCGGCGCTGCCGGTCAGTGAGTCGTTTCGCAAGCTTGGCAGTTGTCGTAGTTTTGCCCGAGCCCTGCAGGCCGACCATCATGATCGCAACTGGCGGGGCTGCGTTGAGATCGACGCTCTCACTACCCGAACCGAGCGTCGCGATCAGCTGGTCGTGCACGATCTTCACGACCATCTGGCCGGGGGTCACGGACTTCATGACCTCGACCCCGACAGCCTGTTTTTTGACACCGTCGCTGAAAGCGCGCGCCACATCGAGCGCGACGTCTGCCTCAAGCAATGCGCGACGGACCTCGCGCAACGCCCCGTCGACCTCGGCTTCGCTGAGCGCGCCGCGGCGAGTGAGGCGGTCAAGAATGCCGCCAAGTTTCTCGGACAGATTGTCGAACATCTGCCTACAAGCACCTTTGCGCCCGAGGGCGCATCGCGCTGTCGGGCGTTGGCCTCCAGCCTCTCGGACCGGGCGGCTAAGTTGAATTCCACGTCTCTTATCGAGAACGGGCGGAACCTAGGATTGGGTCACCTTCGAGTCAAGGTGAGGCCGATTTAAGGCGTCAATTCATAGCTTACGGTCACGATCGCCCTCAATGTTTGTTCTCCAGGCGCAATCGGCACGGCGCCCGCACGCATCGCCTGCATCGGCCGCGGCTGCGGGGCGGGCCCTTCCTCGCTGATCGAAACCACGTTCCCAATCCGGGCCGCCGCAGCCTTCGCGTAGAGCTCCGCCTTGCGGCGGGCGTCGGCGATGGCATCGTCGCGGGCCTGGTCGAGCATTTTCGATTGCTCCGAAATCACGAACTCTATGCCCGACATTTCATTGGCGCCGGATGCGATCGCACGATCGAGGACAGTTGCGAGCTTGTCGATATCGCGAATTCTGACGGTAACCTGATTGCTCGCCTGAAATCCGGTAAGCCGGGCGTTGCCGCTCTTGTTAGCATCGTACTGCGGCTGCAACGACAATCGCGAAGTCTGGATGTCCCGGTCGGCGATGCCGGTGTCTTTGATCGCAGCCAGCACGGCGGTCATCTGCTTTGCGTTAGCCTCGCTCGCTTCACGTGCAGTCTTGTCCTGACTGGTGACGCCGATGCGGATTACAGCGGCGTCAGGCGCAACAGCGACAGTGGCCTCGCCGGTCACCGTCACCAACTTCTCCATCGCGTGCGCTGGCGTAAGCATCAATGCCGCTGCCAACAGGACAGATAGAACGCGCAGCACGGGCATCACTTCACCGGAACGAACACGTTGACAACCAGCTTGTCGGGAGCGGTATTCACGGGATCGGTGGCATATTCCTCGATGAAAAGGTCCTTGGCTTCGAGCTGCTTGTCATCAAGATAATTCGTGATCGCCTCATACGTTGAATCCATGGCGTCGTACGAACCGCGGTGGACGAATTTGAAGGCTCGGCCCGATGGCGCCTGGCCTATTGCGATATCGCCCTTCGGAGGATCTTTCGGCGCTTGTGCGATCGGAAGCGCGGCCTGGAATGAAAAGCCGGCATCGTCGGTCTGCGTGTAAATTGTGATAGCGGGACCTGCCGGTTTGACGTCCTGCTTATCGAGATATTCGTGCAGCGACTTGAACGCGTCCACGAGCGTGTCGAAAGCGGAGTCCCACTTGCTGTAGCCTTTTATAAAGACAATGGTCCGCTCGGGCAGCATGACAGGTTCGCCAAAGGCATCTCCCGGCTGCAAGGGCGAAGGCGCGTTTGGACCGGCGGCTTGCGCGGCAGGGGGCATCGGCTCGCTGGCGCTCGGCTTGGGGGGTGCGGGAGAGTTCTGTGCAACGGCAAGGCCGTTGGCCGAACCAAATGCCAAAACAATTGCAGCCAAAGCGAGCCTAAAAGGCGACATCACGGTTCTCCGTCGAGTGCGGCGGTCCGGCGTTCGGCAGCATCGTTGCACATTCTAGCATGGCCTCTGGCCAACCCGCGTCTATTCGCCATATAAAACTGGCGAAACCGTGGGCAAAGCAAAATATGGGCGCGCTCGCCAATCAGTCCTTCGTGAAGATGAATGGAATCGGCAATGAAATCGTCATTGTCGATTTGCGTAAAGGCGGCGGCGCGATTCAACCTGAAGAAGCGCGTGCGGCTGGACGGCCTGACGGGGCCCCCTACGATCAGCTGATGGCGCTCTATCCGCCGCGCACACCCGGTACACAGGCCTTTGTCCGGATCTACAACAATGACGGTTCGGAAGCCGGAGCTTGCGGGAATGGCATGCGCTGTGTTGCCGATGTCGTGTCCCAACAGAGCGGACGGGCCCACCTGACTTTTGAAACCACCGCGGGGATTGTTAATTGCTGGAAAAACGCTGACGGTTTATTCACCGTGGACATGGGGCCGCCACGGTTCAAATGGAATGAGATCCCTCTCGCGGAGGAATTTCGCGATACACGCGCCATCGAGCTGCAGATTGGTCCGATCGACAATCCGGTGTTGCATTCGCCTTCGGTCGTGAGCATGGGCAATCC
>Ga0126376_10001375_pt1 | contig 13092 bp, 12 predicted proteins | sample PanSoiMetPlot_15_FD_92760 | JGI IMG/M metagenome (GOLD analysis project Ga0126376, IMG submission 92760) | Tropical forest soil microbial communities from Panama - MetaG Plot_15 | ecosystem: Environmental > Terrestrial > Soil > Tropical forest > Bulk soil | place: Panama | collected 2016-02-17
GCTTCCTCGAGGCTCACGACGGTCTTGCCCGCGATGTGGCCGCAGCGCTTCGGGAACCGCTGGTCCTCCAGATGGATCCCGGCGACGCCGGTCTTCATGAACTCCTGCACCGTGCGGATCGTCGACAGGGCGTTGCCGTAGCCGTCGTCGGCATCGGCAATGACCGGCAAGGTCGTGGCGCTGGCGACCATCGAGGCGATCCGCGCGACCTCGGTCTGCGTCAGGAAGCCCATGTCCGGCCACGCGTTGTGCAGGGCCATCGAGTAGCCGCTCAGGTAGATCGACTTCATGCCCACGCGCTCGGCGATCTGGGCGCCGAGCGGCTCGTAGACGCCCCCGGTGAACAGGTACGGCTCATCCTTCAGCAGGCGTCGGAACTGTCGTCCTTTGCTCTCGGGCATCGGCCCCTCCTCACGCGACACGGTGACGCGCGAGCACGGTCGCGCACCACCGGCAATAGGTGGCGGTTCCTTCATGGATGACGCAGCTCGGGCAGGCTGCCACATCGCACTCCTGGCAGCGCACCATCCGGCCCGGCTGCTCGAGCGTCACTCCGCACTCGCACATCGTCGACATGGCCTCTTCCTCCGCGATCGAGCCGGCTGTTGCGCTGGCTCCATCGCCTCCAGAGTGCGGGGCGCGGGTGAACAAAGCAACGTGATTGTTTTTATCTCCGGTATAAAATATGTTTATCACTCCGGGTTATTCCGGAATCGAGGGCTGATGGAAATCCCTCAGGTCGAGGCGTTTCTGGCGGTCGGGACGTTCGGCGGCTTCCGCCGTGCCGCGGCCGCGCTGCGGCTCACGCAGCCGGCGGTGAGCGCGCGCATCCGCGCGCTCGAGGATTCGCTGAACGTGCGCCTCTTCGAGCGCGGCCGCCAGGGGCACGGGCTCGCGCTCTCGGCAGCCGGCCGCGCGCTGCGGCCTCACGCCGAGCAGCTCCTGCAGGCCGTCGCGCTCGCCCGCCAGGCGGTGCACGACATCCGGCCGGCCAGCGGCGGCGCCATTCAGATCGCCGCCGTGCTCTCGATCTGCACCTACCTCTTGCCCGACGTCCTCAAGCGGTTCCAGAGCGCGCACAAGGACGTGATGATCACCGTGCGCTCCGGCCACTCGAAGGAGGTGCTCGAGATGGTGCTCCGCGGCGACGCCGAGATCGGCCTGGCCCGGTCGCTCCACCACCCCGAGGTCGAGACGGTGAGCCTGCGCGACGACCCGCTCGTGCTGGTCGGCCGCGCCGCGTCCTGGCCGGCGAGCACTCGGCGCGCGCGCCTGGCCGAGATCGCGGATCGTCCGCTGATCTTCTTCGACCGCGGCTCGAGCGACTGGACCCTGACGCAGGGACTGTTCCGCCGGGCCGGGCTCGTGCCCAACGTGGCGCTCGAGGTCGAGACGATCGAGACGGCGAAGCGGATGGTCGAGCGCGGGATGGGGCTGGCGTTTCTCCCGCACCTGGCAGTAGGGCGCGAGCTACGCCGGCGCAGCCTCATCGCGATCGAGATCGCCGACGCCGAGCCGATCTCGCGCAGCCTCGACGTGATCCACCCGCGGCCCCGGCCGCTGTCGGCGGCCGCGCGCGCGCTGCTGCAGGCGCTGCGGTCGGCGCTCAGCGAGGCCGGCGGGCCGCCGCGCCGGCGGCGCTAGCTCGGGCGCGCCAGCAACCGGCGCAGCAGGGCCAGACCCTGCCCCCCCGCCCACTGGCGCTCGCCGATCGCCTTGCCGACCAGCTTGCCCTGACGGTCGACGAGAAAGACGGTGGGCGTGTAGGCGATCTGATAGCTCTTCTCCGCTTCCTTGTTGGCGTCGAGCAGCACCGTGGTCGTCACACCCCGGCCCTTCACGAACGCCGCCACCACGTCGCGCTTCTCGCTGAGGTTGATGGCGAGCACGACCAGCCCTTGGCCGCGAAGCTCCTGATGCACGCGCTCGATCGTCGAGGGCAACTCCCTCGCGCAGTAGGGTCAGGTGCTCTCCCAGAAATAGAGCATGACGGCCCGGCCGCGCACGTCGGCCAGCCCGACCGGCTTGCCGTCGAGCCCTTCGAGGAAGAACGGCGCCGGGGTCTGGTCGCCAAGCGGCGTGACCTGCAACGCCGAGAGCAGCTCGTCGAGCGAGTCGTCCGCCGCGGCGGCCGGCAGCAGCGAGAACCCGAGGAGCACCAGCGCGAGAGCGATTCTGCGGCTCATCATTCTCCTCTGCGTCCAACGACCCGCACGCGTGCGCGCGGCGCGAGCTTCACCCGCCCGAGGCTTCGCAAGTGGCCGGCCACCACGTCCCACGCCGCCGGGCCGTCGACCTCGGCGAGACTCGCCCAGCCCGTCGCCTTGTAGTGGCGGGTGGCCTCGATGGCGCGTCCGGCCACGCGGATGTCGCGAATGCGCCGGCCGATGCGCTTGGACGGATCGATCGTATACGTCAGGCCACCCAGCCGCACCATGTCACCGCCTTGCCGGTAGTACGGGTCGGGATGGAACAGGTTGTCGGCGACGTCTTCCATGATCTGCACGATTTCGGCACCGGTCATCTCTCGCACCCAGGTGTTCGGGTAGGTCAGCGCCGTATGCGCATAGACATCCTCGAGCGTAATCTCCTGTCCCGGCACGATCGTGATCCCCCACCGAAAGCCCGGCGAGAACGCGATCTGGGCGTCGGCGCCGCGCAGGAGCGCGTCCAGGATCAGCTCGTCGAAGGTGCCGTTGAAGTTGCCGCGGCGGTAGAGCAGGGTCTCGGACACTGCCAGCCGCTCGCCGAGCTTGACCTCGTGGGGCTGGCGAATCTCCTCGATCAGTCGCGCCATGTCCGGATCCGCCGGGATGTCCTGCGCAAGGACGGGGATCAGCCGATAGCGATATCCGCGCAGGCGCCCGTGCTGCACGTCCAGGTCGAGCCGGCTCAGGAACTTGCCGTGCGAGCCCGAGTTCACGACGAGCGTCTTGCCCACGGCGATCGGCTGCGGCAGCGCGTCGTGAGTGTGGCCGCCCAGCACGATGTCGAGGCCGTGGACGCGCCCGGCGAGCTTCAGATCGACCGCGACACCGTTGTGGGAGAGCAGGACGATCAGATCGGCCTTCTTGCCGTCCCGCAGCTCGTTGACCAGCGTCTGGACCCCGTCTTCCTGGATACCGAAGGTCAGGTCGGGTACGAAGCGCCGGGGATGAGACACTGGCGTGTACGGGAACGCCTGGCCGATGACCGCCACGCGAGCACCGCCCACCTCACGGATCGTGTAGGGACGGAACGGGCGCTCGGTCGAGCTGAGCTCGGCGACGTTGTGCGCGACGAAGTCGCCGCTGAACATCCCCTTCTGCTCGCGATCGCCGAAGAGCTCCTTGACGCGGTCGAGCCCGTAGATGAACTCCCAGTGCGGCGTGAAGACCTCCACGCCGAGCTGGTTCGAGACCCGCACCATGTCCTCGCCACGGCTCCAGAGTGCGGTCGCCGAGCCCTGGATCGTATCGCCGCCGTCGAGCAAGAGCGTGCGCCCCCCGCGCTCGTCACGCACCCGTTTCACCAGGGTGGCCAGATGGGCGTAGCCGCCCATGCGGCCGTACCGCGCCGCCAGGGCCGCGAAATCGAGATACGTGAAGGCGTAGGCCTCCACGGTGCCGGGCGAGAGATGGTACGCCCGGAGCAGCTCGGCCCCCGTGAGAAACGGCGGCCGGCCGCGCTCGGCGCCGACGCCGATGATCGAGTCGGGCTCGCGATAGTACACGGGACGCAAGGTCGCGTGAGCGTCGGTGATGTGCAGCAGGGTCACGTTGCCGAGCGGCTCGAAGGCCATGAGCCGCTCCGGACCGTCGGCGGCTTGGAGGCTTTGCGGCGCGAGCCCGGCGCCCGCGGCGACCGCGAGCAGCTTCAGGAGGTCGCGCCGCGAGACGTCCATTCGCTAGTGACGGATGCCCGGCACGCTGAGGGGCTTACCGTTGTCGAACGAGGTCAGGTAGAGCTCCAGCTCCGCGTACTCGATCGAGTCCGACGCGAGCATGTTCATGCCGAGCGGCGTCATGCACCACTGGAAGCGCTTGCGGATGTCCCACACCTCGGCCCGGTCGGTGCGCCACGTCGGGAAGTGCCGCGTGAGACCGCTCTGCACGTCGGCCAGCACCCGGCCGCCGAGAAACTTCCCGGCCGCGCGCTCGCCGGTGTGGCAGTCCGCGCACGCGTGGTTTCGCTCGCCGACCTTGCGATAAAAGGTCGCCCGGCCCCGCGCCAGGGCCGCGCGGGCCTCGGGGCTCGCGACGTCGACCCGCACCGGCATTCCGTTCGACGCGCGCTTGACGAGCATCGACAGCGCGAGGTTCTCGGCCGACTGGCTCGGCAGCGCATGGCCCGTCGTCTCGGGCGCGTGGACCTCGAGGAAGTCCTCGACACTCATCATCCGGCCCCACGGCTTGACGAGCTTCGGAAACCGGGTGGCGACGCCGCGCATGGCCTGCGCCACGCCGCCCGAGTGACAATCGGCGCACGTCTTGCCGGACGGCCCGCGCGAGGTCCAGAGGGCCTCCGCGTCCTCGGCGAGGATCACCGCGGGGTTGTTCGTCGGGTCGAGGTTGTCGCCGAAGCCTACGGGCTTCGGGCGCGTGAACGGGCTGCGCTCACGATCCTTCTCCGGCGCCACCGGAGCCTTGAGCGTCTGCAGATAGGCGACGATGTGGACGATCTCCTCGGCACTGAAGATGCCGGCCGTGCCCCACGGCGGCATCACGGTGTTGGGGAAGAAGACCCGCGCATCCCACACGACCTGATACAGGTACTGATCGGCAAGCCGTCGGTCGCCGATCGTGGACTGCTCCGGGCCGGCGCTTCCCGCGGGCCAGACGTCGTCGCCTGGAACCAGGTGGCAGGCCACACACGGCCCTTTGCTCCGGTTCAGAAAAAGTGCGCGGCCCTTGCCAGCGTCGCCGGCCACGCCCGCCGGCATCGTCACGCGCTGCACGGCGGGCTCGGACCGCCGATCGTCGTACGCGTACGTGGGGGAGCGATCGAAGTCGCGCGTGGTCCATCCGGGGTAGCGAACGGCTACGCGCTTGCCGTCGGCCTGGGTACGCACCTCACCGCGGGCCGCGGGGACCGCGCGCGACGACCATGTCGGGATACCGCGATAGTCGGGCGCCTCGACCGCCGACCCGGCGCAGCCGGCGCTGAGCGCCACGAGCGCCACCCATCGCGGCGCCCGCCACGCCGCCGCGCGCATCATCGGCAGACGTTCACGAGAACTTGATGTCCGCAACGCCCTCGTAGCGACCGCCCGTGGTGTCGAGAAACTGGACCTTGAGCTGACCCGGACTGGTCGCCTTGAAGGTGAAGGTGAAGAACGGATTCTCGGCCACGTTCTGCGTCGTGTCGAAGGTCGCGACGGACTTGCCCAGATACGTTACGATCACCTTGTTGATGTAGTTGTAGTTCTTCTGGATGATCTTGCCCTGTGCGTCGCGCTCGATTCGCTCCATCGGGTGGATGACGAGGGCACGCACCTGGACGACGTCGCCTGGCTTGATGTCCGACGGGACGCGGAGCCGAACCTTCCCGATATCTGACATGGCTAGCCTCCGCAGCCGCCGACCGTGACTTTGACCTCTCGCTTGACGGCGAGCAGGCTGCCGTCGCTCTGCTCGACGATGGCGCGAACGTCGCCGCTCTCGCCCAGGCGGATGGTCGCCGCCATGAACGCGCGGCCGGCCTCAGGCGCCAGGGTGACTCGCGTGACGACCGGGATGCGGTTCTTGTCGGCGACGACGTAGATGTACTTTACGTAGTTCGTCGGCGTCATCGGCGAATCGACGCTGACGGAGATCGGGACCACCGCGCCGTTCTCCGCGATGAGCGGCACGTCCAGCTTGACGGTGGCCGCGCCGTCCTTCATCGCCTTGCCCCCGAACAGCCGCTTCATCGCATCGTCCACGCTCTCGTTCTGGCCGAGCGCCTGGGCGCTCGCCCGTGGGGGCATCGGGCCGAGTCCGCAGGCCGCGGCGACGCCGAGGGCGCTCAAGGTCTTCAGAGCCGTTCGCCGGCTCACCCGGCGGTAACCCGTCATGATCGTCCTCCTCGCACGTCCTGCCTGCCGGCAGGCTCGCCGACCCGTTCCCCGAGCACGAACACTTGACAAGCCTGGGGACGCCGACCCAGAGTGCGTCTGCGCCCCGACAATCCCAGGGAGACACTATGCGCCCGAAGCACGTTCTCGGACAACTCTTGGCTCTCGTGGCCATCCTGATCGTTGGCTGTGCCCCCGGCGCGGACACGCAGAAGGCTCCGACCTCGCCGCGATGGAGCTCTCGGGCGGTCGCCGAGGCCCAGGGCGAGGTCAAGGAGATCCAGGGCAAGCGAGTGCAACTCCGCTACGCGGAAGAACCCTTCTCGGCCTTCACCACCAACTACGAGCAGTGGCCCACCTATTCCTATAGCGACACGCGGGTCTATCCGCAGCCGACCCGGGTCCCCATGCCCAGCCTCAAGGGCGATCCACAGCGGGGTCGGCAGCTGTTCATGGCCCGCAACAAGGCGCCCTGCACCGGCTGCCATTTGATCCCGGGTGATGACGTCTGGCCGGCGGGGAATGTCGGACCGGATCTGTCCGTCATCGGCGACCGACGCCTGCCCGATCGATATCTCTTCGAGCTCGTCTGGGATGCTCGGGTCGTGTTTCCCAATACGAGCATGCCTCCCTGGGGACCTGCCGGGATCCTGTCGCCGGAGGAAGTCGTTCACATCGTTGCGTTCCTGCAGACGCTCAAAGGGAGCCCGGCGTTCGTGCCGCCGCCGGAGAAAGATCCGACGCGCAACCCGAACACGCGGCCGCCGGTACCTCCCTACTACGGCGACAATCTCGATCCGGCTACGAACCCCGCCGTCGTTTTCATGGACAATGCCCTGTCGAGCTGGTCCGCGAAAGGGCCCGCTGGGAAGGCCTGCGCGGACTGCCACGAGGGCGGCCCGGACAAGGCCATGAAGGGCGTGGCGACCAAGTATCCCAAGTACTTCTCGGCGTACGGGCGGGTCATGTCGATCGGAGACCTGTTGAGCGTTCACGCTCCCGAGAAGACTGGACGAGAGATGCCAGCCGAGAGCGCCGACAACCTCACTATGACGATGCTCATCCGGATGCAGTCGAATGGAATGCCCGTGAACGTTGACGTCACCAGCCCCGAGGCCGCGGCCGCTTACGAGCGCGGGCGAGCCGTGTACTACAAACGGGTGGGCCAGCGCAATCACGCCTGCGCCGACTGCCACGATACGGATCGAGGCGCCGGAAGGTGGGCTGGCTCCCGCCAGCTCAGCCAGGCGCGGGAGGGGTTGACCAGGCACTTCCCGCTCTGGTTCATGGCGTATCGCCACGTCTGGGACATTCGAAAGCGCTTCCAGGTGTGCATGCTGCCGCTCGGCATGAACTACTTGCCCGCGGATGCGCCGGAGTACGCGGACCTCGAGCTCTTCATGACCGCGTTCGACAACGGCAAGCCGATGAGCGTGCCCGGCATCCGGTGACCGTTCGCAGACTAGCACGTATCCTGACGCTCGTCCTAGGGGCGCTGGTCGCGCCGCTCGCGAGCCCAGCGCAGCAGCCGGAAAGCATTCCTCGGATCGGATATTTGATCGTGTCGCCCCTGGTCGATCCGCCCACCGCGGAACGCCAGGCGTTTCTGGACGGCCTCCGTGAGCTGGGCTACGTGGTCGGACGGAACATCGTCATCGAATACAAGTCCGCTGCCTGGAATCGTGAGCTTCTTCCCGATCTGGCCGCCGAGCTGGTCGATCGGAAGGTCGACGTCATCGTCGCGGCGCCGGGAGCAATCGAGGCCGCGCGACAAGCGACCAGGACGATCCCCATCGTGTTCACCGGCGGCACCGATCCTGTCGTGTCCGGGCTCGTCGCGAGCCTGGCGCGGCCGGGCGGCAACATCACGGGGTGGACGTTTAGGCTGCCCGAGATGGCGGGCAAGCGCCTGGCGCTGCTGAAGGAGGTCGTCCCCAGGCTTTCCCGAATGGCCGTGCTCTGGAGTCCGAACGACGAAGGAGCGCCGCAAGAATGGCAGGAAACGCAGGCGGCCGCCCGCATCCTGGGTATCACGCTTCAGTCGCTGGAGGTCAGGGATCCCAAGGACGTACCGCTCGCTCTCTCGGTGATGACGCGAACGCGTCCGAACGCGCTCATCATCTTCGCCTCGGCCATCACGAGCGCGTATCGTCCGATCATCGTCGAGTTCGCGAAGAAGCAGCGGCTTGCGACGATGTTCGGGCTCCGCGCCGATGTCGAGGCGGGCGGCCTCATGTCGTATTCCGCGAGTGCCGCTCAGGGCTTTCGGCGCGCCGCCTACTACGTCGATCGCATCCTGAAGGGGGCCAAGCCGGGGGATCTCCCGATCGAGCGACCCGACAAGTTCGAGCTCGTCATCAACCTCGCCACCGCGAAGGCTCTTCGAGTGGACATTCCCACGCCGCTCTTGATGCGAGCCGACCAGATCGTGGAATAGTCAGCGCCGCTGCTCGCCCTGCGGGGCTCTCGCGATCACCTGCGCGTAGGCCCGGAGATAGTACACGGCATCGGAAGCGCGGGGCGCCCTGTCGTCGGTCTCTCCCAGGAGGGCGTGCGCCGTCCCGCCGAAGGTCGTCAGGACCCGTCGGGCGAGATCGACATAGTCGGCGGGGCCGCCGGCTTGCCGTGCCCGGAGCAGCGCCTCGGCCATGACCCCGTTGGCGTCGAGCGACGGCGCAAGGTCTTTGTCCCTGCCGAAGGCGCCCCGGGCCGGATCGAAGAGCTCGGCTGCGGCAAAGCGCAGCACCTGCTGGGCGGCCTGCCGGTTCGATTCCACCGTGGCGGCGCGATAGCCCTCGAGGAGCCCGAGCGCAGCCCACGCGTTATCGTCCACCTGACCTTCGCCGTATCGCTGGCCGGTCCGGGACTCGTAGAGGTGGAACACTCCCCGTTCGCCCACGAGATTCACGCGGATGAACTCGAGCGTGCGAAGGGCGACGTCGCGAAGATCCTTTCTCGCCAGGGACTGGCTCAGAGCGAGCAGTGCGATGGCCGCTTCGGCGTTCCATGCGGTGATCTTGTCGCGATTCACGGCCGGCTGGCGCGCGCTGCGCCGTTCCTCCCGTGACAAGCGGTAATAGGCGGGGTCGGCGCTCTGGCTGCTGTAAAAGCCTCCCGCGGTCGCGTCGTGGAGGGTTCGGAGCAGGTAGGCCGCCGTACGATCTGCCGCCTCGCGGTAGCGCGGGCTGCCGGTCACCCGGTGAGCCTCGCCGAGCACGGCCGCCAGGGTCGCGTTGAGATGCACGAGCTTCTCGTAGTGTGGCCGGCGCCACTCCCGTCCTTCGGCGAAGCGATAGAAGCCGCCGTCGACAGGGTCATAGAGGGCCCCCAGGATCCCGTCGAGGCTCTTCTCGACCGCGACGAGATAGCGGCGATCCCCCGTGGCCCGGTGCAGCTCGAGCAGATACGCGAGCAGCCGCGGCTGAGGATACTTGTCGCCGCTGCCGAACCCGCCATAGACCGTGTCCAGGTGCTCCCCGACGAAGTGCAGCATGTCCTGGCGAAGGCGCTGATACGTATCCGCGGTCACCGGCGCCGGAGACGGAGCCGTATCCGGGCGGGGAGCGGGTGTCGCCGGCGGCAGCGTGGCGACATCCTTCACGACGCCCAGGAAATCGTCTTTCTTGAGCACGCCCGCGAACGATTGCTGGACACGGCCGTCGGGACCGAAGAGGACGATCATCGGCAGGCCCCGGACATATTTGCGCACGAGGTCCGGGCGTCGGTCGTGGTCGGCGAAGACGTTCACGTAATGCCGATTCAGGTAATCCGCGACCTCCGTGTCGGCCAGGACCTGCTCCTCGAAGTACTTGCACCAGTAACACCAGACCGCGCTGACGAGCAGGAAGACCGGCTTGCGATCCCGCTGGGCGGCATCGAATACCGCTTGCGAAGGCTCGACGAATCGTACCTTCGATGCCTCGTGGGCGTGGCCCCAGGCGTCCGCCGCGAGAAGGATTCCGATCGTGGCCAGAGTGAATGCGGCCAGCCACCGCCGTCTTGACAAGTTGCGGATATCCACCCAGAGTCTGCACACGTGCATCGCTGAGGAGGAAGTATGCGCTGGTTCCGGAAGCCGGCACAACCGGCACGTCTGTATTGACCGCTCTCCCGAACACCACGACTCTATGTGCCGCGCTCTGACGCTTTTCGCCCTTGCCTTCGTGCTCCTGGGCTTGCTGCCCGCCGCCGAGGCGCAGCGCCCGGACAAGGCGCCGCGGATCGGTTATCTCGTCGTCTCGCCGCTCGCCGACCCCCCTTCGGAGGAACGCGCGGCGTTTCTCGACGGCTTGCGAGAGCTCGGCTATGTCGTCGGGCAGAACGTCGTCATCGAGTACCGATCGGCGGCGTGGAACCGTGAGCTCTTGCCCGACCTGGCGGCCGAGCTGGTCAAGCTGAAGGTCGACGTCATCTTGGCAGTGCCGGGAGCGATCGAGGCGGCGAGGGACGCAACGAAGACGATTCCCATCATTGTCCCGGCGCTCGGCGATCCGGTCGAGGAAGGGCTCGTCAAGAGCCTCGCACGTCCGGGCGGGAATATCACGGGGACGGGCTGGTCAGCCGAAGGACTGACGGGAAAACGGTTGGAGCTGCTCAAGGAGGCGATTCCGAAGCTCTCCCGCGTCGCCGTCTTCTGGAACCCCGCCAATCAGGGTGCACCGCGGCAGTGGCAAGAAACGCAGTCGGCCGCGCGCAAGCTCCGCGTGACGCTTCAGTCTCTCGAGGCGCGAGACCCGAGCGATGTCCCCAAGGCCTTCACCGCGATGACGCAAAACCATCCCGACGCGTTGCTCACCATAGCCAGTCCAATCACGACGGCATACCGACCGCAAATCATCGAGTTGGCGACCAAGCAGCGCATTCCGACCATGTTTTCGACAAGGGCCGACGTCGAAGCCGGCGGTCTGATCTCCTATGCCCCGAGCCTGACCGATTCGTTCCGGCGAGCGGCACGCTACGTCGACAAGGTGCTCAACGGCGCCAATCCCGGGGAATTGCCGATCGAAGAGCCCACGAAGTTCGAGCTCATCATCAACCTCAAGAGCGCGAAGACGCTCAAACTGACGATCCCAAAGACACTGCTGCTCCAGGCGGACCAGCTCATCCAGTAGCGCGCCGCCGGCGGGGTGACGTGCGAGCGGCCCCGCCCCTGCCCGCGGGACGTGTCGTCAGGCGCTGTCCAGTCGATAAGCCGAAGCGTCGGGCTTGAAGGCGCGCGGGAGCCAGAGCGGCCGTCTCAGGTTGTCCGGGCCGGGTGCCGGCCGCGCCAGTGCCAGCCATTCGCGGTAGACCTCGAACGACTTTTCGGTGTCGACGAAGACGTCGCCGTAGCGGTCGTCCGGTCCCGGCAGCGTCACGGTCACCTTCTGGTGCCAGCAGTGCTGGCCGCTGACGGGGTCGGGTTGGACCGGGAACGTCAGGTTCTGGTGCACGCCAGCCTCGTTCCACCAGATCCGCGACGAATCGGGATCGTCGCTGGTGAACGGCCGCGGCCCGTGCACCTGGCGCATGCGCCATTTACCCGCGTCGGGGCGGCTCAGATCGACGAGCGCGGTCGACCACCGCTCGCCGCCGGCGTCCTCGTGCAAGCGCCAGCGGCCCAGGTGGTGCGAGCACGCCACCACGCCCGGGCGCACCGACTCGGTCACCCACACCTTGTCGACGAAGTGGCCGATGCGCGTGGCGATCTTCAGGAGATCTCCGGTCGCCACGCCGAGCCGCGTTGCGTCCTCGGGGTGAAGCCAGAGCGGGTTCGTGTGCGAGATCTCGTAGAGCCACTTGGCGTTGCCCGACCGCGTGTGGATCAAGGTCGGCAGCCGGAAGGTCGGCAGCAGTACCATCTCGCCCTTCGCGCGATCGAGGTTCGACCAGTGGACGTGGCTCCGGATGTAGTTCGGCACCGCCTGCTCCGGCCACTTCCAGGCCTTCAAGGTCTTCGAGAAGAACTCGAGCTTGCGCGAGGGCGTCGGAAAGCCGATGTGTCGCCGGCCGTCGATCTCGACGCCGACCGCCTGGCCACTCTTGGCGACGACCTTCGTGACGGGATCGACCGTCGCGCCGTCAAGCTCGCGCGCCGACGGCGCCTGCTCGTGCGTGCGATAGACGCCGTCCTCGACCAGGAACGCGCCGTACTTTCGCATGTACTGGAGCGGCGTCAGCTTCTCCTTGGCCGCGGCTTCTGGCAGCCCCGGCACGCTGTTCTCGAACATCCAGCGGTACAGCTCCTCGATCCAGAGCTTCTCGCCCGGGCGATAGGGCGATTCGAAGTACTTGCGAATGCCGAGCGCGCCGTCGGGGTCGATCCGCCAGGAGAGCTCGATCCAGAACTCGTCCTCCTCCCAGACCTGCCCGATGCCGGCCGCCTCGTGCGCCTGCCAGGTGAGATCGAAGCGCTTGCCCGTCTTCTCCAGGGCGACGCGCAGTACGGGCTGACGGAAGCCGATCCAGCGCGCGGCGTGGGTCTCCTGCGACATCAGGTCGTGGCGCTCCGAGGCGTGGCCCATCGGCAGCACGTAGTCCGCGAACCAGGCGGTCTCGCTCCAGATCGGCGTGAGGCACGCGTGGCGCTCCACCTTGGCCTCGTCGGTAAGCGCCTCGATCCACGACATGCCATCGGGATTCGTCCACACCGGGTTGTAGACGCGGGTGAAGTACATCGCGAGCTTGCCGCGGCCCTCACGCAGGAAGTGCGGCAGCAAGAAGCTCATCTCGAAGAACGCCAGAGGATACTCGCGCGGCATCAGGAGCTCGCTCCAGATCTTGCCCGGCGGCGGCATCATCGGCGGCGCCGGCACCGCCTTGTTCCACGCGCTCGGGGCGGTGCCGCCCGGCGTGCTCACCGCGCCCATCAGCACCACGATCAGCTCGAGGGCGCGCGCCACCTGCCAGCCACCGAGATTGCCGGCGGCGGTGTTGCGCCAGATGTGGGTCGCCAGCGCCGAGCCGGCCCGGCCGATCTCGCGCGCAATTTCGACTATGCTTGCGGCGGCGACGCCGCTCTCGGCCGCGGCGAACTCAGGCGTGAACCGGGCGTAGAGCTCGTCGATCGCGCGCTCGAA
>Ga0126376_10001377_pt1 | contig 13077 bp, 10 predicted proteins | sample PanSoiMetPlot_15_FD_92760 | JGI IMG/M metagenome (GOLD analysis project Ga0126376, IMG submission 92760) | Tropical forest soil microbial communities from Panama - MetaG Plot_15 | ecosystem: Environmental > Terrestrial > Soil > Tropical forest > Bulk soil | place: Panama | collected 2016-02-17
GAGTGCGACCAACTCAGCGTTTTCAAGTAATTGCGACCTCTTCGTAGGAGCCAAAAGTGTCGCGCATGGCGTCGCAGATTTCGCCGAGGGTGGCGTAGGCTTTGACGGCGTCGTAGATGAAGGGCATCAAATTATCTTTGCCTTTAGTCGCGGTGCGAAGAGCGGAGAGGCGGCGTGCGACTTCGTCGCGCGAGCGCTCAGCGCGGAGCTTCTTCAATCCCTCGGCCTGGCGATGCGCGACGGTTTCGTCAATTTGCAAAATCTCGAGTGGCTTTTCTTCGGAAACAAACGCGTTCACGCCGACCATGAGCTTTTCTTTGTTGTCGAGTTCACGCTGATACCGATAGGAAGCTTCCGCAATTTCTCGCTGCGGGAAACCTCGCACAATGGCGGCGACCATGCCGCCGAGCGCGTCAATCTTCTTGATGTAATCCCAGGCGCCTTTTTCGACTTCATTGGTTAGTGTCTCGACAAAGTACGACCCGCCCAGGGGATCGACGGTATTTGTTACGCCTGTTTCGTGCGCGATGATTTGCTGCGTGCGCAGCGCGATAGTTGCGGCAAATTCCGTCGGCAGGGCCCAAGCTTCATCGAGCGAATTTGTATGTAAGGATTGAGTTCCGCCGAGAACCGCGGCGAGCCCCTGCAATGCTGTACGCACAACGTTGTTGTACGGCTGCTGCGCGGTGAGGGAACAACCGGCCGTTTGCGTGTGGAAGCGAAGGGCATACGAGCGCGCACTCTTTGCGCCGTAGCGCTCGGTCATCGCTTTGTACCAGATGCGGCGCGCGGCACGATATTTTGCAATTTCCTCAAAGAAATCGTTGTGCGCGTTGAAGAAAAAGGAGAGCTGCGGCGCGAATTCATCAATTTCGAGCCCGCGGCGCAAACCCCACTCGACGTACTCCATTCCGTCGCGCAACGTGAAAGCCAATTCCTGAATCGCGGTAGAACCGGCCTCGCGGATGTGATAGCCGCTGATGGAAATCGTGTTGAACTTCGGCGTGTTTTTCGCGCCGAATTCGAACGTGTCAATCACGAGTCGCATCGAAGGCTCGGGCGGGTAAATGTATTCTTTTTGCGCGATGTATTCCTTGAGGATGTCGTTCTGTAGAGTGCCGGAAATTTTCTTCCACTCGGCGCCTTGCTTCTCCGCTACGGCCAGATACATCGCCCAAATCACAGCTGCGGGGGAGTTAATCGTCATCGAGGTAGTGACATCGGCAAGCGGAATCTGATCAAACAGAACTTCCATATCGGCGAGCGAACTGATGGCTACACCGCATTTGCCAACTTCACCTTCGGAAAGCGGATGATCGGAGTCGTAACCCATCAAAGTGGGCAAATCGAACGCGGTAGAAAGGCCGGATTGCCCCTGCGAAAGCAAATAGCGAAAGCGCTGATTGGTGTCTTCCGCCGCGCCGAAACCCGCGAACTGACGCATGGTCCAGAGGCGGCCGCGATGCATCGTGGCGTGAATTCCGCGCGTAAAGGGCGGCTCGCCGGGCCGGCTTAAATCGGCATCTGGATCCCAGCTCGGAAGATCGGCTGGAGTGTACAAGCGACGAATCGGATGAGCAGAAATAGTAGTGAATTCGGCATGGCGCTCTGGATTCCTCTGCAGAGTCGGCTCGAGAGTGTTCTTTTCCCAAGCCAGCTCGCGCTCGGATGGCTTTCGCGCGGACGCGGAATCGGCGGGAGCAATCGTTTGCGTTTTGCTTTGCTGACGATCGCTCATTCCGCCGCCTTTGCTCGGAACGCTAAGGAAATTCGGCAACGCATAACTATTTCTAATGCTATGCGAAAGCGGAGCTTGGAGCAAGAATGGCACGGACTTCCGGTCGCCAAAATGGTCCGTATGAAAAAAAGCCGGTCCGCGGGTGAACCGGCCGTGAAATAAATGCGAGCTACTTCTCGCCGTTTTGGTTTTCGATTTCCCGGATGACCTTGTCCATGCCAACGACTTGGCCGTGCAATGTGCCGGGGATCAGCGTGGCTTGTTCGACTTGGCCGGTCTTTGCATCGGCAATCGTGACGCGATTGACTTCTAATGTGCGGCCAAGCGCGCGCTCGTAGTTGGCTTTTGCTTCGACCAGGTCAGTCAAGGCGCGAAGCTCGGTGCCTTGTGCCGCAATCAAGTCGCGCTGCGTTTGAATGACGAGATAAACAGTTGAAGCACCGAGTTGGTATTTCTTTTGTTCAGCGTCAAAGGTCTGCTGTTGAAGTTCCCGCGCCTTCGCGGCCGCCTCCACGCGTGCGCGGTCCTGTTGCAGTGCGATGAATGTGTTGCGGACGTCGAGCAAAGCGCTGTTTTTCAACTGTTGCATCTGCGCTTCAAGCTGCCGCTGCGTGAGGATGGCGCGCTGATTGTCAGCTTGCGCCGAGCGGTTGCGAATCGGGACGGTGACGCTCAGTTGTACGTTGTAATCGGGGAAGTTGTTGTGAAAGACGGAACTCATGGCATCGCCCCAGCCGCCCTTGACCACGCCAGTTGGAGTCACTTGAGTCGCAGGCACAAACCCGGCGCCGTTAGGATTGCCCGTGGCGTCAACAATAGGGGCACCTGCAATGGTCGCAGTCGTGAATGTCGCTTGATTGCCGGACAGGCCAACGGAGCCGTACTGCGCAGTCAGTGTCGCAGTGGGAAGCAGCGCATTACGAGTGGCGCTGACGTCAATCTGCCCGTTTTGAATATTAATCACCATTTCCTGTACGTCCGGCCGCTTTGCGAACGCTTCGCCGACTGCTTGTTCAAAGGAGGGCGCTTCAATTGCTTCCGGACGCGAAGGCAATTCCGTCGGAATAATTTCCACGTTGACCAAATTTGCGGCAAGGGGGTTCTTGGAAATAGCGTTCTTCAATATCTGCTGGTTTTGCAGCTCCACGGTTTGCGCAACGATCAGAATCTGCCTGTCCGTAGCCAGTTCGGACTCCGCGCGGGTCACCTCGAGCGGCGCCATGGTGCCGATTTCGAGCTGCTTCTTGTTGTCGTTGTAGAGCTTTTCGGCGACTGTAACTGCCTGCTGCTGCACCTTCACGTTTTCTCGCGAGTAGACGAGTTCCCAGTATGCCGTGATCGTGTTGGTGATGGTTGTAATCGCCTGTTGCGCGAACGCCAAGTCGGCGATTTTGCGATTATTCTTCGCGATTCGAATGTTTCGCGTATTCACCTTGCCAAATCCATTTAGGAGCTGCTGCTGGAAGCCGATGAAGATCGATGACTGAACGGACGGGTTGAAAAGGTTCGCCAGAGAGGTTGAAGAACTCCGCGTGTTGTCCCAAGCCGCGAAGAGCGTTGTGCCTGTGTGAAACCCTTCGTTGAACTGGGTGTTGAAGGTGGAAGTGTGCAGGGCCAGCCGTGAGAGCGCCGATTGGCCCGTGCCGGTACCGGAAGTCAGCGGGTTATTTACGGGCACGTTGCGATCGTCAACGCTTAGCGTAGTTGTAATCGTCGGATCAAAATTCAGAAAAGGGGTGTTCGCACTCGATCCCGCGAAGAGGCCTCCGGGAGGGACGCCTCCAATACCTCCCGCGGACGCTTTAAGAATCCCCGTATCTGCAAGCCAGGGATTGTAGCGTTGTACGATGATGTCGAGGTTGTTCTGCAGCGCCAATTCTACCGCGTCCTGCAAACTCATATTGAGTTTGCCGTCCTGAATCATCTGGTCAATGCGCGGAGAATTAGCCAGGCTCGCCGGATCGACGGAAACGGGTTTGTAAGGCGCGATCAGATTCGGAAAGGGGCGCGGAGCTCGTGTGTAATGATATTTTGCCAAGCCCAGCGAAACTTCCGGGATGGTGCTGGTGGAAGGCGCAGGCTGAGTCTGCTGCTGAGCAGGCTGGGCCGGGGCCGGCTGCTGAGCCGGTGCGTCCTGCGCATACGTCAGAAGCGCCGGACTGAACACAAGTGTGCAGGCTAGTGTGGCGGCCAGCAGCGGTCGAACAAACGTCTTCATCATGATGTGGACATCCCCTCGCTTTGGAATCCCTCTGCAACTTCTAAATTGTTTCTCAAATCAATAGAACGCTTGCGGGGTGGAATTTGTTTCATGAAAAAGGACTTACACCAGCTCCGCAAGCCTCGGCGGCGTCCTGGCCGGTGCCGGAACCACGGGAAAAGCAGTCTAGCAGGCGCTCCCATTTCTTGACAATGCAAACGGCCACGGCTAGGCTGCTGACATTTCGACGCTTAGCGATGTCGCACGGTTAGCCGGAGCACGAAAGAGGAAGGCCGGAAATTGGACACGCAGCAGCAGTATTTGAAGCTTTTTGAGACGACGGGCGCCATCCGCAAGGGCCACTTTGAGCTTTCCAGCGGATTGCACAGCTCGATGTATGTCCAATGCGCCCAGGTGCTTCAGTACCCACGGTTTGCGGAAAGACTGGGCCACGGGCTGGCAGGGTTGTTCGCCAACGACCGGATTGAGGCCGTGGTTTCACCGGCGATGGGAGGCCTCATCATCGGGCAGGAAGTGGCTCGCGCTCTTCCTGAACCAACTGGTTCGATGGGGGGCGGAACGCCTGCAATGTTTGCCGAGCGCGATGCGAGCGGGAATATGAGTTTGCGCCGCGGATTTCAACTGAAGCCGGGCCAGCGCGTGCTTGTGATTGAAGACGTTTGGACCACAGGTGGCTCGACTCTGGAAACGATCAACGTTGTCGAAGAAGCGGGAGGTTGCGTCGTTGCAGCCGGAGCGCTGATTGATCGTAGCGGGGGCAAAATCGAATTTCCGGTCGAGTCGCAAGCACTGCTGGATCTGCCGATTGCGAGCTATGAACCCGAAGATTGCCCACTTTGCCGCGAAGGCAGCGCTGCGGTAAAGCCCGGCAGCCGCTTTGTGCGCAGCGCTTTGTAAGTTCGAGACTTCTTCCATCGAATGCGCTATTTCAAACTCACGATTGCCTACGACGGAACAGATTTTCACGGCTGGCAGATTCAGGCGGAAAAACCAACCGTTCAAGGCGAAATTGTAAATGTGCTTCGGCGAATTACGCAGGAGCATATTCATTTGCACGGTTCTGGGCGCACGGATGCCGGTGTGCATGCACTCGGGCAAGTGGGTAGCTTCAAGACGCAGTCGCCCCTTTCAGCTGGAGAATTTCAACGCGCGTTGAATGCAATTCTGCCTCCTACGATTCGCATCATGGACGCGGACGAAACCGGACCGGACTTCAACGCGCGATGGTCGGCACGCGCGAAAGTCTATCGTTACAGGATTTATCGCGGAAAGGTGGTGCCACCGAGTGAATGGAGGTACGTACTGCACTATCCATTTCCGCTCGACGAAGAAAAAATGCGCGAGGCAGCGGCGAAATTTGTCGGCAAACACGATTTCACTTCGTTCGCCGCGTCCACTGGCTCTGAGGAGGACGACAAAGAACGCAGCACTGAACGGGAGATTTACTCTGCGGAGCTTGCTCGAAGCGCGAACAATGAAGAATTGGTTTTCACCGTGAGAGGCCGATCCTTCTTGCGCTATATGATGCGCAAAATGGTTGGTACTCTCCTGGACGTTGGACGCGGGCGTTTGCAGCCGGAGGATATTGATAAGCTGTACGAAATCCGCGATCGCTCGAAGTCCGGGCCAACAGTGCCACCACAAGGGCTTTGCATGGTGAAAGTGGAGCACGAAGAAGCCTGGCGATTCGGCAAACCGTGATCCGTGATCATGGACTAGCTCGGCGGAGCTCTACGCTATACTCGCTTCGATGAGTAGCGCCTCTTCGTCAGAAATTCGCTTTCAACCCGCCAGCGACCAATCTCTTCTGGTGCATTTCGGACAAGAAATATCGCTTGAAATCCACGAAAAGATTCTTTCCTTTCTCAAGTTATGCGAAGCCGAGCCGGTAAAGGGCATTGTGAATCTTCATCCTGCTTATTGTTCCGTCCTGGTGAAGTTCGATGCGATTCATTTTACGCATTCGGACATCGAGTCACAGCTTCGGCCCTACTTTGCCCGACTTCATGAAATCTCACTCCCCGAACCGCGCATGCGGGAAATCCCTGTTTGTTATGGTGCTGAGCGCGGTCCCGATTTGCGAGACGTCGCGTCGCTTCATGGCACAACCGAGGCGGAAGTGGTCCGCCTCCACTCCTCTGCCAAATACATCGTCTATTTCATGGGTTTCGTTCCGGGCTTCGCCTATCTCGGTGGACTTCCAGCAGAGTTGGAAACCCCGCGTCTCTCTTCGCCTCGCAAACGAGTGCCTGCTGGCAGCGTTGCGATCGGTGGCAGCCAGACGGGCGTCTATCCCATCGCAACGCCGGGTGGTTGGCGGCTGATCGGGCAAACGCCGATTCAGCTTTTTCGACCCGAAGCGGAAAAGAAGAATTTTTTGGCGATTGGCGACCGGGTGGTCTTCATTCCAATCTCCGAGGAAAGGTTTCAAGAGTTCGCGACTGCATGAGCACGATTCGTGTCATCAAGCCCGGCCTTTTGACCACCGTCCAGGATCTGGGGCGGCCCGGATTTGGCGTGATGGGAGTTTCGGCCTCGGGCGCGGCAGATCCCGTTTCACTGCGAATTGGAAATCGGCTTGTCGGTAATCCGGAAAATACAGCGGTGCTCGAAATGACGGTCATCGGCGGACATTTCTTGTTTTCCGAAAAGACGATGATCGCGGTGACGGGGGCAGATTTTTCCACGAGTCTTCGCGGTCAGCGCATTCCGCAATATCTTTCGGTGGCGGTCAACGCTGGGGAGATTCTGGAATTTGACAGGTCCACGGAGCGGTTGAGGTGCTACTTGTGTGTCCAAGGCGGAATCGATGTACCAAAGTTCTTGGCAAGCCGCTCGACTCATTTGCTGAGCGGGCATGGCGGTTATGAAGGCCGCGCTCTTCGGAAGGGCGATATTCTAAAGATCGGCAAATGCGAACCTGATTTCAGATCGAAGCGGCTCGCGGGGCAGGGACACACAGACTTCGTCCCGCGAGGAATGCTGCGTGTGACGGAAGGGCCGCAATGGTCCATGTTCTCGGAAGCAGCGAAGCGCGCATTCTTCGAGCAAACTTATCGCGTCACCGACTCCGCAGACAGAACAGGAATTCGGCTCGACGGGTTGCCGCTTGAATTGCCGGCTGGGCGCGACATGCTTACGGAAGGTGTAGCGCTTGGCGCCGTGCAAATCCCGCGCGACGGCAAGCCGATTATTCTGTTTGTTGAGCAGCAAACGACAGGAGGGTACCCGAAGATCGCCAACGTGATTGGGGCCGACCTCTATCGAGTCGGCCAGTTACAGGCCCACCACGAAGTGCGGTTTGAGTTGGTGAGCTTTGAGAAGGCGCGCGCGCTTCTTTTGAGGCTGGACGAGTATCTTTCTTCTCCGGAGTTAATTCGCCAATGAAGCGCATCGATTTGAACTGCGACATGGGGGAAGTGCCGGAAGCTATCGCTGACGGTTCTCAAGAAGCTGTGATGCACTGGATTACCTCCGTGAATATCGCTTGCGGTGGCCACGCGGGTGATGCGGAGACAATGGAAGCCACAATTCGTCAGGCACAGAGACATGGTCTCGCCATTGGCGCGCATCCCGGCTATCCCGACAAAGCAAACTTCGGTCGCGTGGAACTAAAAATATCCGCGCGCGAGGTATCCGCTTTTGTGTTCGAGCAAATAGCCGTTCTGGACGAAATCGCCAAACGCTGGGGAGCAAAAATAGCCCACGTAAAGCCGCACGGCGCGCTGTACAACCAAGCTGTACACAACGGCGAGTTGGCGGCGGCCATCGCGGAAGGCGTCGCGCGATGGAATCGAGATATCGCACTTGTTGGTTTGGCGGGCTCGCCAATGCTGGGAGTATTTCGGAGAGCTGGATTGTCAGTTGCAGCGGAGGCATTTGCTGATCGCCGTTATGAGGCTGATGGCACGCTTCGTTCGCGCAAGTACAACGATGCTTTGATCCGAGACCCTCACGAAGCAGGGAAGCAGGCGGTCAGCATCGCGACGCAAAATTCAGTCGTGGCGCACAATGGTTCGACGATCAGACTGACAGCTGAGACCATTTGCATTCACGGAGACACTCCAGGCGCGGACAAAATTGCGGCCGCCGTGGTGACGGCTTTGAAGCAGGCTGGAGTTTCGGTGCAGCGTCTTTAAGTTAGTCGGCTTCGGTGAAATGGGTTCCATAGGCTAGAATCTCCTCATGGCGACGCAAGCCATCTCTCCTGACGTTCTGCCTTCATATAATCCGGCCACAGGCGAAGTATCCGAGAACATTCCCAGGACTCAGCCGCAGGAAATCAGCGGAATCGTTGCGCGAGCGCGAGAAGTAGAGGAAAAGTGGCGATCGATGTCAATTGCGGATCGTTCGCAGGTATTAAACCGGCTGAAGCAAACTATTCTCGCGGCGCGAAACGAACTTGTGGACACAGTTGTCCGCGAATCGGGCAAACCGCGCGTCGAAGCATTGTTTGCGGATATTTTCGTCTCGCTCGACACAGCCGCCTACTACGCAAAAAACTTGCCGAAGTTGTTGCGTGCCGAACGAGTGCCGCATCACAGCTCTGCCGCCAAACTAAAATCCGGCAAGCTCCAGTACGAACCGTTTGGAGTTATTGGAATCATCAGCTCTTGGAACTACCCGCTCGCTATTCCCATGGGGCAGATTATTTGTGCGGTAGCCGCTGGAAATGCCGTCGTTTGCAAAACGAGCGAGTTCACGCCGAAATGCGGCGAACTGATTCAGAAACTTTTTTGTGACGCTGGCTTTCCACAACATCTGGTAAACATCGTGCAAGGGGACGGCGAAATTGGCCAAGCGCTCATTGATGCGCTTCCGGACAAGGTTTTGTTCACGGGAAGCGTTCGGACAGGCAAGCGAGTAGCAGAAGCATGTGCGAGAAATTTGACGCCGAGCGTCCTCGAACTGGGCGGCAAAGACGCCATGATTGTTTTGGCCGATGCAAATCTTGACGTCGCATCCAGCGCCGCGCTTTGGGGAAGCTTTACGAATTGCGGGCAGGTTTGTCTTTCGGTTGAGCGACTTTTTGTGGAGCGGGAAATCAGTGAAAAATTCCTCCGGCTCTGTGTTGAAAAAGCCAAAACGCTGCGCCTTGGTCCTGGAACGGACTCCACAACCGATGTTGGCCCACTCATTCGCCCCCAGCAGGTGCAACGCATGAAAGAGTTAATCGCGGACGCGATGAGCCGCGGCGCACACGTCCTTTGCGGCGGTCAAGCGCGGCCCGATCTCGGCCCCTGCTTTTTTGAGCCAACAGTCATCGCCAGCGCAGACTCCTCCATGCGGTTGTTTCAGGAAGAGACGTTTGGCCCGATCCTTGCCATCCAAATTGTCGCGGATTCCGACGAAGCTATACAGCGCGCAAATGATTCGCCGTTTGCGCTGTCGGCTAGCGTGTGGACCGCTGACAACGAGCGCGGCCGCCAAATCGCCACGCGGCTGCGTGCGGGCGCGGTCATGGTGAATGACGCGATCAGCTATTTTGCGATTGCCGAAGCTCCCCACGGTGGATGCAGCGCCAGCGGCTGGGGACGCACGCATGGCCGCGCCGGCTTTCTAGAAATGGTGCAGCCCAAATACGTAGACGTGGATGGACTGTCCGGGAAGGAAAAACCTTGGTGGTATCACTACACTGAATCGCTCGGCGCAGCCGCGGATGACTTTTTGAATTTTGAATTTGGTGGAGTTAACGCGAAGCTTCGTCACGCTCGCGGCGCATTGAGAACTTTCTTCCGCGATCACGGCTTTGGCAAGAAATAACGCAAGTTGCGCCAGAGCATCGGCTACGCTTAACTGTGAATAGGGAAACATTGAACGCACGCTCATGCAAATGAACGAATGGATCTACGACTGGAACGCTGCTTCGTCCCCACTCATCCCGCGCGGCACGCTGATTCTTCTCAATGACGAAACTCTCCGCGACGGTTTGCAAAACCCATCCGTCTTCGACCCTGGCATCGACGAGAAAATCAGAATTCTCCATCTCATGGAATCGCTCGGGCTCGATTCCGCCAACATCGGCCTTCCCGGCGCTGGCCCGCGCGCCTATGAGCACACCGAAGCACTCGCCCGCGAAATCGCTTCGAATCGCATGCGCATTAAGCCAAATTGCGCGGCCCGCACTCTTGAGAGCGACATCCGGCCCATCGTAGAAATTTCCCAGCGCGTTGGCATTCCCATTGAAGCAGCAACTTTTCTAGGTTCAAGTCCGATTCGCAGGCTTGTGGAAGATTGGACCGTGGACCATCTCCAACTCATTACCGAAAACGCCGTGAAATTCGCAGTCAACCATGGTCTTCCATCCATGTATGTGACCGAAGACACGGTCCGCACCGATCCCGAAACCGTAAAGCGCTTGTACTCCACTGCGATTCGGAGCGGCGCACGTGCTGTGGTCTTGTGCGACACCGTCGGCCACGCCACCCCACAGGGCGCATACAACCTCGTCCAATTCGTGATTCGCGAAGTGGTCCGGCCCAGCGGCGAGAAAATTCGAGTCGATTGGCACGGGCACAACGACCGCGGCCTTGCCGTCGCCAATTCTTTGTGGGCGCTTGCGGGCGGTGCGCATCAAGTTCACGGCGCAGCAAATTCGCTCGGCGAACGCGTCGGCAACACCGCAATGGAACTGATGCTCGTCAATCTGACACTGATGGGCCTTATAGATCGCGACCTTTCCAAGCTCAAGAAATACTCCGACACTGTCGCTGCCGCCACGCACACAACCATACCTCCGAACTATCCCGTTATCGGCAAAGACGCATTTCGGACTGCAACCGGTGTGCACGCCGCCGCGCTCATCAAAGCTTTCAAGAAGGGTGACATCGCCCTGGCCAACTCTGTTTACAGCGGCGTACCGTCGCATCTTTTCGGTCTCGACCAAATTATTGAGATCGGTCCGCTGAGCGGAAAATCCAACGTTCTCTTTTGGCTCGAACGTCACAAAATTCCCGCCGATGAAGCGACAGTGACGAGAATTCTTGATGCTGCAAAACGGTCTGCGCGCGTTCTCACCGACGAAGAACTTCTCTCCGTCTGCGCAGGAGCGGCGCGGCACTAATGCGCAAGCGCGCGCTGCAACTCTTCGTGAATTGCATTCTCCTTTCCGCTATTCTTTGGAGCATGCCGGCGCGTTCCACAATTCCCATCTCTTCTAGTCGCTCGGGGCAATCTGCCCAAATCTTTCAGAACGCTCAGGTCACTGCAGCGCTCGATTGGTTCAAACCCCACCTCAATTGGATTAACGATGAACAAGCCCGCCTGACGGAAATCCCCGCACCGCCGTTTGCAGAAGGCCCGCGCGCCGAAGCTGTAAAAGTCCTTCTCGCGGCTTTTGGTCTCGATGTGCATCTCGATAAAGTCGGAAACGTCATCGGCGAGCTTCACGGTGCGAACGAACGCGAAATTGTTCTTGTCGCGGCGCATCTCGATACTGTTTTTCCTACCGGCACTGAGATAAAGGTGCGCCGGGAAAAAGACAAAATGTATGCTCCAGGCATTTCCGATAACGGCACGGGCCTCGTTTCCCTCGTTGCTCTCGCCCGCGCAATGCACGAAGCGCGCCTGAAGCCGCTGCGCACAATTCTCTTTGTCGCAGACGTCGGCGAAGAAGGTGAAGGGAATCTGCGCGGCATGCGTGCTCTTGTTGACTCCTATCGTGAAAAATTGAAAGCCGTCATCGTGCTCGACGGTTCCGGCGTCGATCATGTCACCACAAAGGCGCTCGCCTCGCGTCGTATGGAGGCGGTCATCACGGGGCCGGGCGGACACAGTTGGTCCGATTTTGGAATTCCCAATCCCATCAGCGCCTTGATTCGTGGTTCCGTCCGGTTTTTGAACACGCGAGTTCCCGCCAATCCCAAGACCACATTCAATCTCGGGCAAATCGAAGGTGGCACTTCCGTGAACTCAATTCCTTACGAAGCTCGCCTAAAAGTGGATGTTCGTTCCGAAAGCGAAGAGGAATTATTGCGTCTCGAAAACGCGCTGCGTGAATGCATGGCCGCCGGTGTCCGTGACGAAATGGATTCCTCGCGCGACCGCTCCAAAGGCAAACTCGAATGGAAAGTGGAAACCCTCGGCAGCCGCCCGGGCGGGGAACTTGCTGACGGTTCGCCGTTGCTCGCGGCATTGCTCGCTGCGGATGAGTTCCTTGCCAATACCTCGCGTCCAGAACGCGCCTCAACCGATGCAAACATCCCGCTTTCGCTTGGAATCGATGCCATCGCCATCGGCGCGGGCGGCAACGGCGGCGGCGCGCACTCATTGCAGGAATGGTATGAGCCGAGCGGCCGCGAAACAGGACTAAAGCGCGCTCTTCTCACGGTGATTGGAGCTAGCGGCATCGCCGCTGAAAGGGGGAAGTGATGAGGCGGAGCAAATTCGTTGGATTTTTCTTGGCCGGCACATTCTTGACAATCGCACCGCTGATCTCGCCGCTTACATTCGCGCAATCCTTCGAATTGGACAAAGACGCGCCGGTCACGCTCTATAAGAACGCCCGTATCTACACAAACGATCTCCGCGCTCCCTGGGCCGCTGCAATGCTGGTCCGCGGCGAACAGATTCTCGCCGTCGGCGACGAAGACGAAGTTTCCGCGCTTGCCGAAAAAGGCACGCGCATCGTTGATCTCGAAGGCCACTTCGTCATGCCCGGCTTCAATGATGCCCACGTTCATCTCGGAAGTGCCGGGCAGGACGCACTTGCAGTCCGCTTGCACGGATCTCCGTCCATCGCGGAGGTCCAGAAACGTCTCGCCGCCGCGGCCGGGCAAGTCAAAGCTGGTGAGTGGATCACCGGCTCAGGCTGGGACCATACTTTGTGGCCTGACAAACGCTTTCCCACACGCCAGGATCTGGATTCGGTCTCTTCGCAGAATCCAGTCTTTCTTGTTCACATTTCCGGCCACGTCGCCGTTGCCAATTCCGCTGCTCTGAAAGTCGCGGGCGTCTCCCCGAAAACTCCGAATCCCACCGGCGGCGAAATCGAACTCGACGCAAAGGGCGAGCCCGATGGCATGTTGAAAGAAGGCTCGGCGATGAGCCTGGTTGAATCAAAAATTCCCCCGCCTTCGAATGAACGCCGCAAAAAGGGAATCGAACTTGCCTTGGCTGA
>Ga0126376_10001378_pt1 | contig 13071 bp, 10 predicted proteins | sample PanSoiMetPlot_15_FD_92760 | JGI IMG/M metagenome (GOLD analysis project Ga0126376, IMG submission 92760) | Tropical forest soil microbial communities from Panama - MetaG Plot_15 | ecosystem: Environmental > Terrestrial > Soil > Tropical forest > Bulk soil | place: Panama | collected 2016-02-17
GTCACCGGAAATTCCCAGTTGAACCGGTATTTCACTTCCCCAGCGCTGGCTCCAACCGTAGACTCCGGCCACACCTCCACTTCGCGGGCCTGGCGATTTCTTTCATCGAAACGCGCGACGGAACCGCCAACGCTTCCGGAGCCAGTTCCCGTCGACCAAATGATGTTGTTGTCCACCGGATCCGGTGTCGCGAAGCCACTTTCGCTTCCCGCCACGGGGTGCCACACACTGCGCGAGATCTGTGCTCCCCCGAAGCCGCCAAATTGCAAACTGTTGCTCGGCCCGCGGTACGAAGGGCCATCCTGTTTGTTTCCATAAACGAAATAGGGGATTTGATCGTCGAGCGTGACGTGATAAATCTGCGCGATGGGCAGTTGAATGCGGTCCCAGGTGTGCCCGCGATTCACGGAAATGCTCACACCGCCGTCATTCACCACTGCCATGCGGTCGCCGTTTGTAGGATCAATCCACATTTCGTGATTGTCGCCCCCGGGTACCGAAGGCATGTTTGTCAATGTGTGGCCACCGTCAAGCGTCCTCGAGAAGGCGGACGTAAAGAAATAAACCTCATTTTCGTTGTCGGGAGAAACTTCCTCGCGCGTGTAATAGTGCGTGCGCCCGCGAATTTGCCTGTCCGAGTTGACCAGTTGCCAGTTTTCTCCACCGTCATCCGAACGCCACAATTGGCCGCTTTGTGTGGGCTTGCCATCCATCGGCACGCCGTCGCCGGTTTCAATAAGCGCGTACACGCGACTTGAATCCTTCGGCGCGACGCGCACAGCAATTCTGCCTATCGGTGCGTGAAGCAACCCGTGCCCTTCCAGCCGCTTCCAAGTCGCGCCTCCGTCCGTGGACTTGAACAATGCGCTCCCAGGTCCGCCGCTCTTTCGTCCATAAGTATGAATCTCCAGTTGCCACATTCCCGCAAACAAAACCCGGGAATTGTTGGGATCCATGCCCATGTCCGAGCAACCGGCGTTTTCGTCGACAAACAGAGCCCTTTCCCAGTTTTTCCCGCCATCGGTTGTGCGGAAAACGCCGCGCTCGGGCTGCGGACCGTAGGCGTGACCCAGCGCACATGCAAGCACGATGTCCGGGTTGCGTGGGTCAATCACGACGTTCGCGATTCGCCCGGTCTTCTCCAGCCCCATCAGCTTCCAGGTCTTCCCCGCATCGATGGATTTGTAAATCCCGCTGCCGACGGAAATGTGGCTTCGAATAAACGATTCCCCGGTTCCCGCCCACACGATGTTCGGGTCGCTCGCTGCAACAGCCAGGGAACCAATCGACGACACTGGTTGGTCGTCAAAAATAGGATCCCAGTGAATGCCGCCATCGGTGGATTTGAAAATTCCCCCGGAAGCCGCACCTACGTAATACACGTTGGAATTTCCGGGAAGACCAGCAACAGCCGTCGCGCGATTTCCCACCGGCCCGATGTACCGGAACTTCATTTCGTTGTAGACGTCGGGGCGGATCTGCGATTGTTGGGCATGCACCAATCCGGCAACGCAGAGAGTTGCAAGCGCTCCCGCAAAACAGATCAAGCACACTCGCTTCTTCATTGAGAACCTCACTCGCTCAGTTTTTGCCTGGAATTGCGCGGATGATACTTGCTGCGCCACGCAAGGTCAATAGTGTCAAACACTCATTGTCAAACACTCATTGTCGAACACTCTTCTTGCTAGGTTTTTGTGAACGAGCACAGTTGCCGGGGATCGCAAACCTCTCTGGCCTCCAACGTTTGGCATTTCTGCGAGAACGCCCTAGAATTCAAGGGACGGCCGCAGTGTCCGGAAGATCGCTCCTTTTAGCGGCTCGTCGTTTTTAGGGGAGGCTCCGCCGTTGTCCGAACATCTCGCCGCTGCCTCACAATCGAAATCTGCCGCATCCCGCGATCCGAGGTTCCATTCTCAGGTGAACGCGGTCGTGACCGGGCGTCATTCCGATCCTTTCGCTTTTCTGGGTCCGCATCCTGTAGAAGGCAGCTCGGCCGTGCGATTCTTCCTCCCTTGGGCCGCGGAAGCGCATATCTCTTTGCAGCCGCACTCGTCTGATGACCCGCAACTTGCATCTCCCCATGTCGCCGAAGCTGTGAAGATCGGTCACGACGGTTTTTTTGAAGCGGTCTTGCCGCTGCAACAAACCAACCGCCTCGCGCCGTCCAGTTACAAAATCCATTTCCGAACCTACTACGGCGAGACCTTCGAGATTTACGACCCTTATGCCTTCCCTTGCGTGCTCACCGAGTTTGACCTGTACCTCATGGGCGAGGGCCGGCATTACGACACGTACGAAAAACTCGGCGCTCACCTGATGACTCTCGAAGGCGTGGGCGGCGTCCACTTTGCCGTCTGGGCTCCCAGCGCGAAACGCGTCGGCGTTGTCGGCGACTTCAATCGTTGGGACGGCCGCGTCCACTCCATGCGCGCCCGCGGCTCTTCCGGAATCTGGGAAATTTTCATCCCCGAACTCGCCGAAGGCGCCATCTACAAATTCGAAATCATTGGCCCCGATGGAAACATGCTCCCGCTCAAGGCCGATCCCTACGCCTTCGGCTCCGAACTCCGACCTAACACCGGCTCCATCGTCACCAATCTCGAAACCTATCGTTGGAATGACGCCGACTGGCTCTCGCAGCGTCCCACAAAAAACTGGTTCCAATCGCCGGTGTCCATCTACGAAGTTCATCTCGGCTCCTGGCGCCATGTTCCCGAAGATCACAATCGCTGGCTCACCTACCGCGAACTCGGCGATCAGCTTATTCCCTACGCCAAGGACCTCGGCTACACGCACCTCGAATTGCTCCCCGTCATGGAGCATCCTTACGATGGCTCGTGGGGCTACCAAACGCTCGGCTACTTCGCCGCCACCAGCCGCTACGGTTCGCCTCAAGAATTCATGCGGTTCGTTGATCGCTGCCACCAAGCCAACATCGGCGTGATTCTGGACTGGACTCCCGCGCATTTTCCACGCGATGCGCACGGCCTCGCGCAATTCGATGGCAGCCATCTCTACGAGCACGCCGACCCGCGCCAGGGCGCGCATCCCGATTGGGGCACGCTCGTTTACAACTACGGCCGCAACGAAGTCCAAAACTATCTGATTTCCAACGCGCTCTTCTGGCTCGACAAGTACCACATCGACGGACTCCGCGTGGACGCGGTCGCTTCCATGCTCTATCTGGATTACTCGCGCAAACAAGGCGAATGGATTCCCAATCAATACGGCGGCCGCGAAAATCTTCACGCCATCGGGTTTCTCAAGCGCATGAACGAAGTCGCCCACGGCAAATTCCCCGGCATTCTCACGATCGCCGAAGAATCCACCGCCTGGCCCGCGGTTTCCCGCCCGACGTATCTTGGCGGCCTGGGCTTTAGCTTTAAATGGAATATGGGTTGGATGAACGACACACTGAAATATTTCTCTCACGATCCCGTCCACCGCAAATACGAGCACAACAAAATCACGTTCTCCATGCTCTACGCCTTCACCGAAAACTTCGTTCTTCCCTTCTCGCACGACGAAGTCGTCCACGGTAAAAACTCGCTGCTCCACAAAATGCCTGGAGATCTGTGGCAACAATTCGCCAATCTTCGCCTGCTTTATGGCTATCACTACGCCCATCCGGGCAAAAAGCTTCTCTTTATGGGCCAGGAATTCGCGCAGCGCAGCGAATGGAGCGAAGCGCGCAGCCTCGACTGGCGTTTATTGCAGTGGGATTCGCACCGCGGCGTACAGAATCTGGTCCGCGACCTCAATCACATCTACTCGGCAGAGCCGGCACTTCATCAGGTCGAATTCGAGTGGCACGGTTTCGAATGGATTGACGCCAACGACGCCGACAACAGCGTCCTCAGTTTTATGCGCCGCGGCAAGAGAGCCGAAGACTTGCTCGTTGTAGTCCTGAATGCCACTCCGGTTGTACGCGAAGGGTATCGTCTCGGTGTTCCACAGCCCGGCTACTATCGCGAAATCCTCAACACCGACGCTTCCCACTATGGCGGTTCAAACGTGGGCAACGCCGGCGGCCAGCAAGCTTCAGACCAACCCGCGCAGGGCCACTCCAATTCGCTTGTCCTAACCCTTCCGCCCCTCGCCGCCGTCTATCTAAAGTGGGCACCAAATTCCTGACGGGCGGCGTCTAAGCACAATATGGCCGATCTCACTCAAAACGCCGCAGAAATCCCGCAACCCAGTGCCCCGGATCGCGGGTTGCGGATGTTTAAGATCAACATCTCGTTCGCTAACTGGTCCAGCTTCGTCTTTGCGATTCTGCAAAGCGCCTGCACCGCGATCGTCGCCATTAGCGGTCTGCGCGTAGCCATTGGCCTCTCCGCTCTCGCCGCAGCGGCAGGAATCCATGCCCCAGCTCGCGGCTTTCATCAAGACGCCATCCGGATGCCCATGATGGCTCTGGCCTTCCTCGGCGCCGTCATCAATCTTTATGTCATCGCCAAAGTGCGCGCCTTAAGAAACAAGCCCGCAGCGCAATGGCGCGTGCAGCCTATAGCAAAAAAGAAGCTCAATTCCGAGCGCTTCCAAATCGCTCTCGCGGTTCTTACTCTGCTGTTGCTTGCCGCCGAGTGGATCACTCACCCCTTCATCCACCGCTGGCCATAAAGAACCTCGATGGTCGGCCTGCTAGAACCGCAGTTTGAGGCTACAGGCTTTTCACTATTCCGCTTCCGAAGAAGTCCGGAATCGGGGCCCATCGCACGAGAGGGCGTCCCGAAGACACCGCCAGCCTCATGTTCTCGGTCATGAGAATGGCCTGCAGAATTTCGCAATAAGGTCGCTGGCCGGGTGAAGCCAGAATCCTGCCATGTGATTCTGCTTTGTCCGAAAAGTCTCACGGGCAGGGAATTTTCTCGTTCCGCCGTAATTTTCCCAGTTGCAGGCGAGCGTTGTGTCGTCTTAGGTCCAATGCCCGTTTTCACTCGTTGTTGGGACGCTGCGTAGACTTCTCTATCTCTTTCGCCAGCCGCTCGTGCAGGCGTTCGCTGAATCCCACCGGCAGCTCAAACGTCCGGTCATCCGCCGTCAAGATCAGAATATTTCTCGTCGAATCCAAAATCGCCGAGCAGATTTCGCAGTGTTCCAGATGCCGCTGTATCTCCTCGCGCAGTTGAGCGCCCACGCTTCCGTCGATGTATTCGGAGATGTGCTCCCACACGTGTTTGCACTCGAGCTTCATAGCCCCCTCCGAAAGAACCCCTTCCGCGCAGGTGCCATAGTCTTCAGATACGGAACCAGTTGTTTTTGCAAAAGGATTCGTGCCCGGTGCAACCGTACTTTTACTACGCCTGGGTTAAGTCCCAGCGCTTCCGCCGTTTCCTCGATGTTGAATTCTTCCAAATCTCTCAGTGTGAAAACCTGCCGGTAAATATCCGGAAGATTTGCGACAGCCTGGCGCAAAGCCACGCGCAACTCCTTGCGTTCCACCGCCTCGAGCGGGATTTCCCGCCAATCTGTCAGCGGTGCGGGCGTGTAATCGCCTTCTTTCTCTTCGATCTCTTCCTCGATCGAACTCTCGGCAGCAGCTTTGGCCTTGCGTAGCCGTTTTCTTCCCTCGTTAATCGCAATCGTGGTCAGCCAGGTGCTGAACTTGGCTTCGGCGCGAAACGATCCAAGGTGCCGGTAGGCGCTGATCACGGCCTCCTGTGCTCCGTCTTCCGCCTCCGATTCATTCTTCACGATCGAGAAAATCGTCACGTACACCATTCTCTCGTAGGGCCGGATCAATTCATGAAACAGCTCTTTCTCCCCCGCCACAATCCGCCGGATCAGTTCTGCTTCTTGTCTCGCCGCCGCTTGCATCGTCGTTTCGAGTCTAGTGCACCGCACCGCTTCAGCAAAGCCGCTCCCAGCAAGCGGCCTGCTCTTAACCGAGGTTCTTCCTGTCCCCCATCTTTTCGTCTTTCCTGTTGTCCATTTTGTCGGCCTTCTTTTTCTTGTCCCTCTTGCTCTTCTTTTTCGTGTCCATTTTTTTGTCCGTCGACATTTTGTCTTCCTTCTTCTTGTCGTCCTGTTTCACGCTGTTCTGCTTTATGTCGTCGCTTTGCATTTTGTCCTGCTGAATGGGTTCCTGAGCGCGAAGCGGGACCTGGAACGCAAAAGCCGCTACCGCTGCTAACGCCAAAACCGCCTTCATCTTGCTAACCATTCGAATCTCTCCCGTGCATGGATTTTCGGCGAGCCTTTGTCGCGAGCTTCGCCCTTGCATCCATAGGAGCCCCCAAGTTCGTAAAAGTTACAGCCCAACCCAGCCAAGTGCGCGAGCCGCAGCCTCGACCTCGAGCATGTTCAGGTTTGAATGCCTTGGTCGAATCTCGTAAACTGCCGCGGACCCGCACTCAGTTTGTTTTCTTCTCTGTGTCCTCTGTGCACTCTGTGTTAAAAGACAGTCTCTGGTAACGCCATTGACTTCTCGCCGCAAATTTCTTGTCCATACCGCCACCGTTGCTGCAAACGTTGCCGGAGCGCCCGCCGAAGCAATCCTGCCCCAAAAACGTGTGGCCCCGCGCCTGACAGAATCGTCCAGCCTTGGCGGCGAATGGCTCTTCCGCACCGACCCCGAAGATGCGGGCCTCCGCGACAATTGGTTCGCAGCAAGCCTCGTCCCAAACGACTGGATCAACGTCACCGTTCCGCACACCTGGCAGGTTCAGTCTTCATTTGTCGAGTATCGCGGCGTTGCCTGGTACCAGCGCAATTTCGACGTTCGCGAGCGATGGACCGGCTCCGCCATTCGCATCGAGTTTGCTGCCGTATTCCACACCGCCACGGTTTGGGTGAACGGCAAACTCGCCGGTGAACACGCACGCAAAGGCTACACCGCCTTCACTTTCGACGTTTCGCATCTCGTCCACGCAGGAGCCCCCAATTCCCTCGTCGTGCGTGTGGATAACTCCTTCAACCTTCACATGTTCCCACGCGGGCGCTCCAGCGACTTCCCTCACGACGGCGGCATTTTCCGCCCCGTGCGACTGCTCATCACTCCCGAAGTATTTGCCGAACGGCTCGACGTAGACGCTCTTCCCGATTCCCGCAACTCGGAAGCCCAGCTTACGATTGTGGCGCATTGCCGGAACGCCAGCTCCAGCATGTGGCGAGGTCATGCATCCTTTCGCGTCATTGAGGAAGGTACCGGTCTCGCAGTCCTCGCCAAATCCAACGCCGGTCACCTTTCCATTGCTCCTCGCTCCGCGCATTCCCTAGCTATTTCGGCAACTCTCAGCAACCCCCAACTGTGGCACTTCGATCATCCTCATCTCTATCGTCTCGAGTTCTTCCTCGCGGACGAACACGAAGCCCACTGGTTCACGACAACATTCGGCGTTCGCCGCTTCGAGGTCAAAAACGGAGCACTCCATCTCAACGGCGAAGCCGTGCGTCTGATGGGTGTCGAGCGCATGGGCGGCAGCAATCCTGAATTCGGCATGGCCGAGCCGGAAAGCTGGATCGTTCACGACCACAACGATTTGAAGCATCTGAATTGCGTGTTCACGCGTATTCATTGGCCGCAAGACAGCCGCGTCCTCGACTACTGCGATCGTCACGGCATTCTGATTCAGAGCGAAATCCCCGCCTGGGGTTGGGAATCTTTCAGAGGCATGGATGCGGAACCCGACGCCGACGTTCTCGAAAACGGCATTGAGCAAATGCGCGAAATGATTGCGCGCGACCGCAATCATCCTTCGCTGGTCATGTGGGGAGTTTGCAACGAAGTGGGCGGCCAGCTTCCCGCCGCCTATCAATTCGCCAAACGCATGCTCGCCGAGGTGAAAAAGCTCGATCCCCACCGCCTCTGCACTTACGCTTCGAATTCTCTGGAAAAAACTCCCGAACGCGATGTCGCCGGGTTGATGGACCTCATCGAGATGAACGAATATGTCGGCACTTGGTCACCGGGCAACCTCGAAACCATCGGCAAGTACCTCGACGCCGTGCGCGCTGCTTTTCCCGACAAGCCTGTCGTCATCTCAGAGTACGGCTACTGCGCCTGCGTGCCAGAGCGCCCCGAGGACGACGCCCGTCGCATCGAGATTCTACGTTCGCACGACGACGTCTTTCATTCAAAAGATTATGTCGCTGGAGCCATTTTCTTTTGCTACAACGACTATCGTTCGCAAGTCGGCTTCAGCGGCGTGGGCGCGCTTCAGCAAAACGTTCACGGCGTCGTGGATATTTTCGGCGCCAGAAAACCTTCCTTTGACGCCCTTCGTGAAGAATCCAGTCCCGTGGCCTCTCTCTCGGTGGAAAATCACCTGAATTCCTTTCACGTCTTGGTAAAAACGCGCCAGAGCATCCCTGCGTACACTCTTCGCGGCTATCGCTTGCGTGGCGTCGCTTACAATCAAGCCGGCATCCCTTTGGAACAGCAGGAAGTCGCGCTGCCCGATCTCCCTCCCGGCAGCGAAACCCAAGCGGAACTCACGCTCCGGCAGCCGGAGATACCGAGTCACGTTCGATTCGACATCATTCGCCCAACTCGCTTTTCTGCGTTTTCGTTTGTTTGGAAACCGTAGCGGGCATTTCTACTCACCTCGCAAGCGCCTTCACTTTGCTCTTCCCGGCCATTTACCATTCGACGGAGTCTCAGCATTGCAATCCAAATGCGCGCGCCCGCTTCAAGGTATCCTGAATTCACAGGATCTAAGAATGCCTGGAAGTTTTGCCATTCGGTTGCGCTGCCCTCTCTGCGAAGCCGACTCCTGGATCACGCTTGCAGACCGCTCGGAAACTTACGAGCAAATCCAGCAACAAACTTGGGAATTCAAGTGCCGCGAGCACGGCGCGCAGACCGGCGCGCCCAAAGAAGTGATTAGCGTGGCCCCGCTGGACGATCCGCCACCTTCCACACAAAAATCTGCTTTCACCTTTGGTAACCCCATCTCCGCCGAAGCGACAAAGAAAATCCCGCGCTCCAGCGAACGCACGTCTCTCCGCATCCCGGTCGTCGTTTATGGGTTCACCAAAGAGCGCGGCGCTTTTCACGAAGAAACGGAAACGCAAACCGTCAACGCCAGCGGCGCTTTGGTGATGCTCCGAACCAAACTCGCAATAGGCGACTCTGTATTCCTAATGCAGCGAAGCAACGGCCTCGAGCAGGAAGTTCGCGTGGCCTATCTCGACCCTTACACCGACCGCGAAACGAAAGTCGGGCTGGCTTTCAAGCATCCCATCCCCGATTTCTGGCGCAGGTCTCGCAAGCAACAGCGCGTACCCAAAATGCTACGCGTGACCGTCAAGGGCACTGATGCGCGAGGAAATACTTTCAAACAAAGCAGCTACACCATCGACCTCAGCCAGGATGGCGCGCGCCTTGACGGGATTGGCTTCCTGACCACTCCGGGGCAAACCATCGAAGTGTGCCGCTTATGGCGCAAAAAGAAATTTCGCGTAGTGTGGATTGGCCACGTCGGAACCACGGAAGCGAATCAAGTTGGTGTGTTCGGCCTGCAAAATGAAAAGGACATCTGGCACGTGAAATTCCCCGAAAGCGAGCCTGACGAAAACCCGGACAAATCTGAAAAATCCAAGCCCCCCAAAAAATAAAGTCAGCGTGCAGCCAACAGTGAACAGCTCAAAGTCCGCGTTTGTCGTTCAACGTTTGGCGTCGCGTAGCCCGTTGAAAACAGCGACGATGGTCATCCCGAGCCAGCCTGCCCTAAGCAGGCGCAGCGAGGGATCTTGGCTTGATTGCGCCTTACCCAGCCCGACAGCAATGCTCCGCCGTTTCCCTTCTCTATTTTTCATCCTTCGGCTCCAACCGATACCCCCCTCGCCCCGCCGCGATTTTCTTACTGAATGTGCGAATCACCCACGGCATGAATCGCTCGAGAAAAACTAAAGCCTTCCCGTGGCCCGTAATAATGGACTCCCGCTTCCCTTTCGCAATGGCCCGCAAAATCTGACCGACAGCCTTGTCCGTCGGTATAATCAGCCAAGCCGGAATTGGTTCCTTGGCATGTTCGCGGAATTGCCCTTGATTGTCCACACGTCGGATATTGCTGGCCACAAAGCCCGGGCTGATCAGCGTCACCTTTACTCCCGACAAGGCCAGCTCCGGTGTAATCGCATTGGCCAGCGCGCGCACGGCGAACTTGCTCATGTTATACGGCGAAGCTCCCGGCGTCGCCGCCCACCCTGAAACGCTCCCAATGATGGCGATGTTGCCTTTGCTTTTTTCGATCTCAGGAAGGGCCGCGTAAATCGTTCGCAGCACGCCAAACACATTGGTCTCGAACTGCCGCCGGTAATCCTCGACTGTGAGTTTTTTCAGAGCACCAACCACGCCGAATCCGGCATTCGCAATCGCCACGTCCAGTCTTCCCCAATGGCTCACCGATTCGTCGACAGCCTTTTGCAGACTCCCGTCTTGCGTGACATCGCATTGCACCACCAAAGGCGCCGGTTTCGCCGCCGCAATCCTTTCCGCCAGTTTCTCGAGCAATTCCTTCCGCCGCGCCGCCAGCGTCAGTTGTGCTCCCGCCTGCCCCAATTGCCAGGCCAGCTCCTCGCCAATCCCCGACGAAGCGCCCGTGATAAGCACCGCCTTGCCCTGAAAAAATCCCTGCGTCTTATTCATCCCCGTATCTTACGCCAGGAATGTCCTCCGTTAACCTTCATCCCTTTGTAGAGGCCGAGCTTCAGCCGGCTCCACCTGGTTTTGTACGGCCCTTTGCAAGGGTGAGTCGGCGTGCGCCGTGTAAGTTGCGCGAAGGCCGGATCCGGAATTCGCCGTTGCCAATCCCATCACTCCAAATTGGGAGTTGTTAAACGCTATTGCGACCAGATTTGCGGCGAGAGGAAGGCCAAAAGCATTGAGGGCGCAACGGCCTTGCGACCGCTGCGCCCTCTTTCAATTGTGCCGCTAAGTTTTTTAGGCTTCCCGGCTCAATCTGAGCGTGAGCGTAAACCCGGCACGTTTCCCTGGCAAGAGAATTCTGCAATTTCAACTGTGGAATCCTGTGCACGCCTGTGCAAAACCCGCGCGACAGCAGAAGGGAGAAATTGAAACTGCGAAGACCGGTCTCTCAGACCACCGCGCTAGGACAGAGAAGGTAACGCAGTTCGAGGAACTTTGCGCAGGCGTTGCCGTTGGGCGCCGCATCATCGGGAATCGCCGGGTTCCACACCCACGACCTGGCCAGTGCATCGCGAGCCAGAGCCTGGCCGCCCCACTAAACTCTTTGCACCAAGTCACGCGAGTCATGCAGAGCTGTCGAGATTCAAAGGAGCCATGTAACTCCTTCTGCCCGCAATGATGTCGATCCCGCTGCCCACCAATTTGTGAGCTGGTGGTCCGGATTCCCCGTAACGCGCTATCATCGGATCCACGATGGGAATATTGAAATTCATGCTGCATGAGTTTGCCTGGAATGAGCGGTATCGTGTGTCAAACATCGAGGATGTGCTCACGCCCGCCCTGATGGTCTACCCGGAGATCATTTCCTCCAACATAGCAAAAACTTTGCATTTGCTGGACGGAGATGCGAATCGCTGGCGCGTGCACGTGAAGACCGCGAAGCTCGAATATGCATTGCGCATGATGGCCGAACGCGGCGTCCTCAACTTCAAATGCGCCACCACGTTGGAGCTGCTGGTGGCTTGCCGCAGCGGCGCGAAAGACGTGCTCGTTGCTTATCCTATGGTGGGCGCGAACGCGCGCCGCGTGAGCGAAATTGCGGATGCGTATCCGCACGTGCGCATCTCCATACTGGCGGAAAACGATGACCAGGTGCGGCAGTGGCAAGGAACCCGGGTCGGCGTGTTTCTCGACATTAATCCGGGAATGAATCGCACGGGCATCGAACAGCGTCACGGCGCGGAGGTCGCGAGGCTAGCGCGCGCGGTCATGGACGCGGATCTTGAATTTCGCGGCTTGCATTACTACGACGGCCAATATGGCGGACTCGAAGAACACGAGCGAACTGCTGCTGCACACGCGGGTTACGAGAACTTGCTGAAGGTGGTGAGTGAGGTTGCACGCAGCGGGGTGAGCGTGCCGGAAGTAATCACCGCGGGCACGCCGACGCTTCCGTGCTCGCTCGCGTACGAGGGGTTTCGCGGGCAAAAGTTCGTGCATCGAGTTTCGCCCGGGACGATTGCCTACAACGATGCGACGAGCCTGGCACAATTGCCAGCCGAGTATGGGTTGCGGCCTGCGGTGCTGGTCTTGACGAGAGTCGTTAGCCGCCCGCGCACCGGGGTGATTACGTGCGACGCCGGGCACAAGGCGGTGTCCGCGGACGCTGGCGTCCCGACGTGTGTGGTCGTTGGCCCCCCGCAGCTTACGCCTCTTTCTCCCAGCGAAGAACACTTGCCCATGGCGGTCGCGGGAGACGGCGCGGGACCTGAAGTCGGCGAGGCGCTTTATCTCCTTCCCCGCCACGTGTGCCCCACGGTAAACAATTTTGATTGGGCGCTCTTGGTGCGGAACGGGAATGTCGAGGCCGTGGAAAAAGTGACCGCTCGGGGACGCGAGGCGCCACTGCGGTCCACAGCTGACCACACAAGTTCTCTGATTCAGGCAGCCACCGAGAGAGACTGAACCTTTAACGCACCGGCATAACGAGAGCAGAGAGCTTGGGCACAGACGGATCCTGGATGGCTACCGGAGCGGCAAAAACTTCATTCATTCGAATCAGGTTGCCTGTCGAGCCCGCCATTTTGAGAATGCCGAAGGCCGCTTCCGTGATGGTATTGCGGCGCACGACATTGTTGTTGCCGTCGATGAAAATGCCAGATTGTGCGCCATTGAAAACGTCGTTTCCCTTCACTTGTGACTGATTACCTTCGATGTGAATTCCGTCAAACACGCTGGTCGCGAAAGTCTGGTTTTCCCCGACAGTGCTCTGGTTGCCGTGTATGAAAATGCCCACTTGGCTGATGCCGACATTATTGCTCTTGATCAAGATGCCGTCGGACTGCTCCACAAGGATGTTCGTGGAGACAGCAGCGCAGGTGGAGACAGCCGTGCATGGGGCCCACACGCTGTTCGTTACCGTGTTGTTCTGAATGGAGCCGGCCGCGCCAAAGCCAATTTGAATTCCGTTCTGCGCA
>Ga0126376_10001379_pt1 | contig 13071 bp, 6 predicted proteins | sample PanSoiMetPlot_15_FD_92760 | JGI IMG/M metagenome (GOLD analysis project Ga0126376, IMG submission 92760) | Tropical forest soil microbial communities from Panama - MetaG Plot_15 | ecosystem: Environmental > Terrestrial > Soil > Tropical forest > Bulk soil | place: Panama | collected 2016-02-17
AGAAATGGCTGCCTTTCCATCCTGGCTGATGAGCCAAGCATCGATCTCCTCCGTGTAGGCAAAGACGGCCTGCCTTTGTCCGCCCGGTACTCTGTGCACCGGTAAGCCTCTTTTTTCCCATCGTATAGCGGTGCGCTCATTGCGGCCGAGATGGGCAGCAATCTCCTTCCAGGAGTCAAGCCTTCGATTCCCGTTTTGATGCAGTCGCATTTCTAAGCCTGAGAGAACGTTAAAGCCCAGAAAAGGCACTATTCTGAACTTCCCGACGGGGTCAGGAGGGGGTCCTGTCAGCAAAAGTCAGCATCCGTCAAGGATTGTCAGTTGAGAAAGTTTAGACGCACAGGTTCAATTTGGCAAGCATTGGGAACCGTCAATCGTGCTTGGACCGGGCCGGTAAGACAATGATGCTAGGGAAGCTTGTCGGCCCTTCCAACAATGGGAGAAGCTGGCCATGCGTACTCTGGATAACTCGTTCGACATAATGCTTTTTATTTCGGTGTTTATTCTCATCATCGTGGTATGGGCTGGGATTATCGTTGCCTCCAAATTGCCGAGAATCGAGATGCTGACTAGAGGAGTTTATGAGGAATTAAAACGAGTTTCTGATGAGCTTGAGCACCGGAATCGGGGTAACGCGAGCAGCACACTGCTGTGCAGAAACTGTGCCAAACCCCTTGCAGCTAACGAACGCTTTTGCGGCGAATGCGGACACTCTAATAGCTATGTCGCCGCAAATGCATGAGTAAGGATGGTGAGCCGGCATGAGAATCAAAATATCAATCATCGCTTTGGCGCTTTTGTTCTGTATGAACGCAGCGGCACAGGACAACCGTCCCAAAATCGCCATCAAGACATTGGAAAATCCACCTGACTTCCCGGGCTCGAACATCGGCAACGGTCTAACGGACATTCTCACCACCGAACTGCAGAACACGGGCAAGTTCAATGTCTTGGAGCGCAGCAGCGTAGACGAGCTGATGAAAGAAATAAACTTCGGCAGTACCGAATGGGCCAAGAATCCCACATTTGCGCAGAAAGGGCAGATGCTCGGCGCTCAATACATCCTGATGGGAAAGGTTACTAATTTTGGGTACACCGAGCATAGGGAGACGCGTCAAAAATTTCAGTTACTGGGGCCAAACATCGCGCAAACCATTTACCAGCAGCAGGCGGATGTGCGAGTGGACTTCCGTCTCATCGATGTCAGTACCGGGCAAACAGTGATTTCGCAGTGGGGAGAGGCCCACAAGACTGGAGGGAGCGAGACATCTGAGGAGGCACGGTTCCTTCGGGTGACCAAGTCGAACTCTATGACGACCGAGCTCACTTCAAGCCTTATCGGCAAGACAACTACGGAGGCGGTCAAGGACGTGGTCCGCAAATTGAATGCTCTTTCCGCGACCGTCCGCGAGGCAAGCCATCAAGCCTCGCTAAGTCAGGTTGTGGAACGGCTTGCAAGCGCACAGGGAATGGTCCTTGGCGACGAAGGTGGAGGACTCTGGATTGTAGGGTTGGGCAGTGATGCTGGTCTTGTCAAGGGGGACCGTCTTAAGCTCACGCACGAAAACATCGTCCGGGACAAGAAAGGAAATATTCTTTATAAAAAGGCGATTGAAATTGGAACCATGGAAATCACCGACATCAGCATGGGTGATCGTTCCGAGGCTCGGTTTGTGCCCGCCTCTGCCGATGGTTCCAGCCTACCGAAACCCCAAGAAAATGACACGGTAAAAGTTGACGTTGAGTACGCCCGAGCACTGCGCGGTGGGGGCATGCCGTCTTCGGTCTCCTCAGCGTCGGCACCGCCTGTGACCAGCTCGGCCATCGCTCCAGCCGCATCGACCGAAGCTTTTTTGAAAAGAGCCGACGGTTATTTGGAGGGCAGATTCTGGTCGCAGGCGTTGTATGAATATAACAAGGCGGCGGCTGCTACAGCCCCGAATGATCCCCGTGTTCTACTGGGCATCTCGACGGCACGTTATATGCTCAAGGACTTTACGGAGGCGAACGAGACCGCTGACAAACTCTTGCAGACCGGTTCGCCCCTAAAGATTCCCGTCGCTCACAACCATTCTTTCGGGTTTTGTACCGGCGAGCTACTCATCCAGAAGGGCCAACTTTCCTTCAAACCCCATAAACCGGACCACGCTTTTGAAGTCGTTGCTTCAGGCCTTGTCGGGGTGGAAATTGGCTTATTGCCCCGGTCTGTTTGGACCAGTTCTCCCCACGAGGGCCGCTCTAATATTCCGGTTTTCGTGATTCGTTGGCGTGATACCAGCGGACACGAAAAGAAATATGACATGCTTCCAGTGATCTACATGAAAAACCAGGATGTCAATGCAACCAGGCTGGACAAGGCGTTTCCCATGGACGACGGTGACATTTCCGATCTAGGTACATTCGAAAAGGCAATGATCGATTTCATTCAAAGATACGTCAAGTAGGTCTTGCGGGCAGGTCTTCCAGACCGATCGTTCGGAGATGCAACTTTGCCAAAAAGGAGGCACGTAGACTCGATGAGATTTCTTCCTGGGCCGTGCGTCAAGGATACGAGCGGCCGAACCACGAGGACGTTGGCTTTGGCTGCCCTGGTGATCTTTGCACTTCCCACTCTAGGAACTCCCGGCCCGGCTCCTGCGGTTCGCAGCATCTCGCCTCCTAGTCACCAAGTTGGTCGGTTCACCGTGGACATCTACGGCACCAACTTCCAGCAGGGAGCACGCGTTTTGCTGCGCGGAAATGGCTGGAGTGGGGAGAGTTTGCAGGTACGCTACGCCAATTCTGGGTACCTGCAAGCAGTCGTCGAATTGAATGCTGGCGGCGCCGTTACTCTGGTCGTGCGCAATCCCGACGGACAGATTTCCAATGGCTTGATGCTGCAAGTAGCTGCTGTGAACACACCGCCGTCACAGTCACCGCATGTTGTGCCTGCGCCAGCACGCGCTGCTCCGCCCACGCTCACGAACACTAACCCCAATAGCCACCAGGCTGGGCGCTTCGATGTCGATCTGTACGGCAACAACTTCCAAAATGGCGCCAGAGTTGTAGTGAGCGGCAATGGCCGGAGTGATCAAAACTCGCAAATCCTGTTTGCGAATGCAGGTCACCTGCAGGCGGCACTGGACTTGAGCATTCCTGGCGCTTACAGCCTGAGTATCCGCAATCCTGACGGGCAGCTATCAAACCCTGTGGTGCTGCAGGTGGTTGGTGCCACCCCACCGTTGCAACGGCAACCAACCCCCGGTAATCCTCCGGTTCCGGTTCGAGCACCCGCGCCGTCTCTTCGCAACTTGGCTTCATCAAATCACGCTGCTGGAAATTTCACACTCGACCTCTACGGAGCCAACTTCCAGGCGGGAGCTAGGGTGGAAATCAGCGCGAGTGGACGCACTGAGCAAATTCCTGAAGTACTCTACGATAATGCAGGTCACCTGCGAGCAGCCATCAATCTGAACACAGCCGGTGCCTTTAGCGTCGCAGTGCGCAATCCTGATGGGCAGCTTTCCAACCCCGTGGCGCTGCAAGTAACGGCGCTGAATACAGCTCCGGCGCAGCCCGCGCATGTCCCGACGGCTGCCCGTGCGTCGGCGCCCGCATTGCAGAGCGTATCGCCCACTAGCCATGCAGCAGGAAATTTCACCGTGGAACTCTACGGAAGTAATTTCCAGGCAGCAAGCAAAGTGGTAGTCACTGCCAATGGCCGAAGCAGCGACAGTTCGGTAGTGAAATTCGATAGCACGGGGCACTTGCAAGTGACCCTCGATGTAGGTACACCTGGCGGGTTTACTCTTGCGGTGCGCAATCCTGATGGACAGGCTTCCAACTCTCTCGCCCTGCAAGTCACAAGCACAAATTCTCTAGCGCCATCATCGACTCAGGCGTGCAGCTACGCGGATTGTGAAAGTAAATTTGGACTGGGCCAGTGCACGGATTACATCCGGACGAAGCTCGGAGCAATGACACCCACTGGAGAAGGAGGAGTAGCGCGTTGCTGGCCCGTAGACGATAAAGTCGTTCGCCCACAGAGTGTGGCCGTCCTGGCCCTTTCTGATTTTGGGCACGTTGCTTGGGTCGAGTCTGTGTCGGCTGATCACTTCGTAGTCACAGAGTGGAATAATGGCCGTTCTCTTACTGACTCCTATTCACGCTGCTGTGCAAGAACTACGAACTATCGCCAGCTGACTACGTCGCAATGGAAAATCACGGATCCCCGCATTATAGGGTTCTATCACCCAGAGTTACATCAGGCTTCTGTGAAAGGAAGCTGTGCCGCAGCCGACGCCATGATGCGTTCCCATCCAGGTGCGATTCTTCCTTCAAATTCAAACAGCGGATCTCAATCCGCCTCACCTGCCGCTGTTCCAGCCAACGTCGCTGAAATCCAATCTTGGAGGACCCGAATCGATCACCAAGTCGCTATTGCGATGGTGTTACCTCCATTTAATGGCGATTGGCAGTCGCTCCTTACCATGAAGCTTACGAATACTTTAGATCGCTATGAGGACCTGTATTTAGCAGCCGTTAGCAGGCGCAGTGTGGCGGTAGATTACATGATCGCGGCGAAGAAATTTCTTGGCCATGGCGATATTGCGAATACGAAGAAATATTTCGACAAAGGCCTTCGGCTATCGAGTGATTCGGAAGAGTTGATGAAAGCTGCGATCTCAGTTTACGAGGGCGGAATTTCCACTGCCTATACAGTGGTAAACGCGATCTATCTGGATGCGAAACAGCTTAGTTTGGCCCTGTCCCTTGCCTGTGGTTCCTACGCTTGTTACGAAGTACTGAATTCGGTCTATATGATAAGTGATTATGCTGTTGACAGTAGTCAATATTCCCCGGACATAGCAAATCGGAACTTGGTCGTTAAGGCTATAAGCGAGGCCATCCTTTCTCAGCTCGACTTGAGCGGTTCAGTCACACACCTGGTGGGGCAGCCCGCCTCGACCCATGTTATCGTCGACCAAATACTTCATGCTCCCAATTTCCGCTCACAGATCATGAGATTTGTGGGAAGATCGGCCGGAAATGCTGCCGATCAGCTGGGCGAGAAGGTGATTTCCGAACTCATTCTGCATGCCCAGGAAATGAACCAGGCCGCCGGGCAGGTACAATTCGCGGCTCCGCAATCGGCTAGTTCATCTTCTCAGCATTAAACTGAAACGAGCTCCCCTGCGGGAACCAAGTTTGTGCCACGCTTCATTTGACCTGCAAAGTGTTGAGCATTTGTTCGTAGAGGCCCTGGAATCCGCTAAACTCCTGCTCTGGAGCGACGAACACAACGAACCTCAAATCGCCACCCGAACGTGGCAATACGACTAACCAATCCCGCTCAGCCACCGCGCTCCCATTCTCCTGGAGCGGAGAGATTCCGTTGAAACGGGCGGAGCGTCCCTGAGCTCCATTCACCTGGACCATCGTTGGATCCTCTGTCACGTGCATACCCGGATTGGACCGTTGTAGTTGCTCGATCAGACTTTGAGTGGCTTTATCAAATGAGTTCCCCGGGTACGTGGCGCGTCCGATCATGACTCCGCGGGCGACACCATTGCCTACAAACCCGTTTTGTGGAGTGACCGCTACAAAGCCGTTGCCGTTGTGGACCTGCCAATTGTCGGGATACGAGAGGATGACATCGTACTGGTGCAGGCTCACAAACGGCCTGGCTGGATCATCTGTCTGTGGAGAGCGGATGACCGGTTTACCTCCTGGTGTCTGGTTGTCCGCTTTGGGCAGAGAAACCGGCATATTCGTGACGTTGCTCGACCGGGTCTCAGGAACACTGTCGGTCGTCGTCGGTTTGGGATCTGTAGTACCGGCCCCGGCGGACAGGTTCTCCGGCTGCAAATCGTTATGATGTGATTTGATGACGTTCACAGCCTCCTCTGTCTCCTTCGGCCCCTTCGGGACATTGGAAAGCAGAAACATGGCGTAGTTCTCTAATGCCGTCTGCTGATTCGCTCCTTCGCGGGCGCGTTTCAGGTATTCCCGAGGAATTCTCCCGATCTGTTCCGGAACGACGATCCGCAGGTTCTGTTCAACATTCTGCTGCATTAAGCTCTTGTACTGCTCATCCCCATTTAACGGGCAATGGCTTTTGGATTTGGCCTGCATTATCTGTTGCAAGATGGGAGAGACGGTGCCAAACCATCCCACCTTAGTTATGTCATCGTCTCTGATATCGAGTTCCTCAAGGCATTGGTCTTGAATTTGCTGCTGAAAAGGGCCGAATTTTTGCAGCCCGGATGATGTCACCACTTGCAACTCAAGGCTGAGATTTCCGCGAAGAGATGTAGTTCGGGAGGTGAAATTGTAGTCATACAAGAGCCATTCCTGCATATTATGGCGCTGTGACTTGATCGATTCAAAATTGCTTTTTGCCGCGCCGCAGTTCGCCTCGCCATAGGTCGAGCGGCAACTCTTGTACTGCTGTTCGGCAGCCTGCTCTGAGTTTCGCATGTTTTGGTAGTCCGGATTCTGCACGCGGTACTTCGATGGCACCTGCTGGTCAGCCGTATTTCGCTGTATGGAACAGTACTGTACCTGCCCGAGTAAAAGAATCTGATTAATCGGTCTCTGGGATTGAGGAGTCTGCAGCAGGACCTGGGTTTGTGGCCTGTCAAGCAAGATAAAGTCAGTTGTCAGCTGCGACTGGAGTGCCTGCGCAAAGTAAGCGACATCATTTTGGCAACTTCGTCCGTTTGTTGCATCTCGCAGTATCACGCCAACACGGACGCGGAGATTATCCTGTAGCCTTCTGCTCATCTGGTCAACGGTTGAACTCGCTTCGGGGTTTGGGGCATAGCGCATCGCAGCCTGGCCGTAGAGAAGGGCAGTGGCCAACGCGCCGCGGGATTCTGCCATCCGCGCATGCTCAAGGTGGAAATCCGCAAGCCGCTTGCGAATTTGACTAAGCAGGTCGGTGATCGCTTTTGTCGCGCATGCTTCATTAGCCCGAGCCAGCCTGTCAAATGCTTCAATGTAGCTTTTTTCTAATGCTTCTGTAAGAGGCTTGAGCCTTTTTGTCGGCGCGAGCACCACTTTTTGGGCCTCTGATTGCATTTGGCCGCTGAATTCACAACTCGCCTGCTTCAGCTCAGCGGCGATTCGGGCATCGTCACCAGTCCTGGCTTCAGCAGTGGTCAGCGCCAATAGTCGTGTCCTTGCCTCGCCAGGTTTCTTTTGCGCTCGTAACTGCTTGGAATCCGCGATTGCCTTGCGGATCAGCGATTCCCTCCTGCCGCTCTGCGCCTCAAACGAATCTGGCTTTCTGGTCAGGGCGGTCTCGTATTCGCGCAAAGCATCTGCCAGGGCGTTCTTTTGCAGGGCAGCATTAGCATCATTTATGTGGAATTCATAACTCTTGTCGTTGGCAGACTTGAAAGTTGAATCGAGATCTGTAAATTGTCCCAGATATTTTTTTTCCGGCTCCAGAGCAGTCAGCGCATCATCCCACTTGTCGGCCTGGATCATGGTCGATGCTTGAGCCAAAACTTCTTGAAACTTTTTCCGCTCAGATTGCACCTTATCGACAAGAGCTTGTGTACTGGGCGAATCTTCTATGCCCTTTGCTTCGAGAGCCTCGGTTTCGGCGTCCTTGAGTGCTGAATAACTGCCGACGGCAAACGCGGCAAGAGAGTCATTGACGCATTGAGAAAGAGCGTCGCGAAGCCCTGTAAGAGCTTCGGGCAGCTTGAAGTCAGAAACGTTTTTGAGATAACCCTTCCAAAATGCCGCCTTGTTCTCCTGTGCGACATGAAGAAAAAGCGCCGATTCAATTTTGTCATTCGCGTTGAGGTTAATGATCTTCCAAACTGTTTGTAGATTCAATGTTTGTTTTTCTTTGGATTTTGGTTGGGGATTCTGAGCTTCAACCGGCACCTTGTACATCTCGGTTAAAGCGACAGGTGAATTCTTTTCCGGCTTCTTGTCCTGCGGAAATAGAAGCAGGGTCTCACCGGAGTTCGTCAACCCATACAGAACGCCGTCCCGGACTTCCAGTTGGATGAAGTCTTTGATGTTGAGAGCTTTCGCGTGCTCGTATTCCTGTCGCGTGACCGGCTGCCCGTGGCCTTCTGGGGGGACTGGCTCGCCGCGCACTTCGCTTTTGCCATTGATCTTCAGATTGCGGAAAGCCTGATAGTTTGTTTCGATTGTGCTCTGGCAAAACTGCGTCGCTTCCGTCGGCAACGACATGCTCAGTATGACAACCGAAATCCTTTCTTCACAGAAACCCATTCCAGTCAGCATCCCCACAACCAGCAATACTTTTGCAACCACCACTGGTTTGGCCTTCATCCACGTCCTCCTGGTGACTCCATTCAGTCTTCGATTCCCGGGTTTCACTTCTTTTTGTCACTGGGCTTTTGTGTGGTGCTCTGGTTTGTATTGTTGGTTGGCTGAGACGGCGTCTTCTGATTCGAAGGCTGCTGCTGGTTTCGCTGCTGAGTCTGGGCTGGGGGCGGTGTCGGCGGCCGATAAGTGTTCGTTGTAGTCGACGCTCCTCTGGGCGGCGTAGTAGTCACCGGCACGGATTTTTGGTTTGTAGCAGTTGAATTGGTGCCAGCAGATGTGTGAACGACCGGCGTAGTCGTCGTGAGCACATTGGAGGAGGTTGTGGAAGAGGGCTGGCCTCTGGGCGGAATAACCGGTTTAGAAACGATGCTTTGTCCAGTGGCTGGATTGGGGTTCGGATACGACGTGGGTACTGTCGTTCTTAGTTGGCCATTGGTGGAGTTTTGGGTTCTGTTGTTGTTCGTGATCTGCTGACCAGTCTGAATTTTCGGAGCATTTGGGTTTGTCACACCAGCCGTATTTTCCGAGCTGGAGCGCCGATTCTTGCTTTGACTACTGACTGACTGATTGCTCGGCTGCGCTACAGGATTAGTCTGCGTCGTTGGAACAGGCTTTGTAGGCACATTGATCCTTGGGACTGTCGTAGTGGTCGAAATGGTGCTACCTGGGTGATTGCTCGGAACAGCTTGCGGCTGCAGCGGCCGGAAGGGCTCCTGTCCGTTTAGCAGCGGCTTTTGAACTGGAACAGATGACTGGGGAGCGGCTGGAATCTCGTTAGGAATCGCAGTGGGGGTCGTATGTGAATTCCGGGAATTCATATTCGAATTCGGCAGTGAACTCACAGGCTGGTCGCCAACTTTTGGTGGAAGTGGGGAAGTGATGCTGGTTGATGCTGGCTGCCGAGTGTCCGGCTGGGGTCCGGGGTTGGCATGAGTTCTTACAGAATTAGCAGGCTGATCTGGAATTGGCTGTTGCACCGATTTTGATCGCGGAATATCACGTACCGGTTTGGCTGGTAGATTGGACGATCCGAGAGTTACTTCGAATAGCTGTGCTGTCGAGAGTTGACCATCAGGATTGCGCACCGCGAGGGTAAATCGTGAAGCATTTGGGGCCGCAATGATCGCTTTAAGATGGTTAGGTGCTAAATACATCACAGCGGCTTGATCACTGTTCCAATTTGCTCCCTGAGCGATGACTCTTGCTCCTTGCTGGAATCTGCTCCCGTAGAGATCAACTTGAAATTGGCCGGTAGCATGGGTCGTCGGGCTTATGCTCAACAGAATCGGACCCGTGGCAGATGAGGTAGGGTTTGCTGTCGCCATCGTTGCGGATCCGTCCACATGCACAGGCAAAGGGCCGGAGAGACTGCCATCTGGGTTTCGTACAGCGATGGTGAAGTTGGCAGGATTTTTGACATCCAGGACAGCCTGCAGGTGAGTGCTGTCGATGACGGTGACTGGAGGCCGATCACTGCTCCAACCTTGTCCCTGCGCGAGCACCTTTGCTCCCTGCTGAAAACCACTGCCATATACGTCCACAATAAATTGACCGACGGCATGGCTCGGGGGACTGATGCTGCTGAGCGTAAGTGTGGGCGCCCCGGCGATTGGTCCGGACGGTTGGATCGTTGGTGGCGCGTTCGGGTTATCGGGACTGACTACAGCGGACGGAGCCGGCGACGGGTTCTGTGGTTGATACTGCACAGCCGGTGCACTTGCGTCAGGTAAGGTTTGTTGCGCGCTGGAGTTTCCGTCGGGATTTACAAAAGGCTGTACCGGTACTGGATTCTGTGGAGGGTACTGCGCCGCGGGTGCAGTTGTGAAGGGCACGGTTTGTTGTTGGCCTGGAGTCTGGTCGGGATAGCTTGCCGTGGGCTGAGCTGACGCTTGGTATTGCGGCTGGTTCTGAACAGCAGATGCCACTGTGTCAGACGAGGTTTGTTGTGCGCCGGGAGCTTGATCGGGATAGCTTGTCATGGGCTGACCTGGCGCCTGGTATGGCTGGTTTTGGGCAACCGCCGCCGTTATGTCTGGCAAGGCTTGTTGTGTGCCTGTAGCCTGGTCAGGATATGTCATGGGCTGAACTGGCGCCGTGTATTGTGGCTGGTTCTGGACAGCAGGCGCCGTTGTGTCAGGTAAGACTTGTTGTGCGCTGGAAGCTTGATCGGAATCGCCTGTCATTGGCTGCGCGGGCGACGCGGCATGTGATTGGTTTTGCGCAGCGGGCGTAGTTACGTCAGATACCGAATTTGCAACTGTAGCCGAGGGCGCAATCGCAGATGGTTGCGGCGCCGAGGAACTGGGATTCGGGGCCTCTGCGGCATGCGCTACGTTGGGAGCGAAAATGCACTTCAGCGATCCGTCCACTTGCATCACTACAACATTGCTTTCAACATCGTCATCATCAACAGCTCGAAACTCATGAATGCCAGGGTTGTCACAGCCCGGAGCATATGTCCAACTGAAGCTTCCGTTGTTATCAGCTTGAATTGTTGCAATTAGGTCCCCTTGAACATTGTTATAGACGGCGTAAATTCTCACATTTGAATTGTGTATGAAGTGGGTACCAGTTACTGTGATCTGCCGTGCCTGTGACACCTCGGTCCGGCCCTTAAACAGCAATTCAGGCCGCGGTAGATATAGGTAACCAGCAAATTGGTATGAAGGCAGGTGATTGGGGATCTGCGTTGCTGGTAGGGTTTTTGTTCTTTCTTGATTACCTTTAGGGTTATTTGCTTCGGTTAATTCTGCATTTCCTTCCGAATCAATGCTCTTTACATACGCCACATGGCCGAAGCATTTTAGCGGGACAGCATTGGCATTGCTGTCTTTATTGGCACACTCTGGTCCTGTTTGACCCCGCCAAACAGCAATCGCTCGTCCTCGTGGAGTTTGAGACTGCATCACTCGAGAGTGTTTTGGGAATCCATCGTACCAATCTCCAGCATCAAGATGTGAGGGCAATTCAATCCCGAAAAGGTTATTTGCCTGAAACCATACCCAGGCTGTGCACTCTCCTGCGGGATAGGGATTGGGTTTTGTTGGTGCACTTTGCCCAAGGGTTAGAAGCGGAACGAAGAACAATAGAGCCATACAAACATAGTGTTTCTGCCTACCAAAGCGACCCATATAACTTTCTCCAAATTTGGATAGAGAATATACCTGCCAGATGACAGCAGAATCATATTGCTCGTATCAATCTACAATGCTCGTGAATTTACATGCGCTTCGTGAATTAACGGCGATGAGCTGCTAGGGAAAGTTTACGCAATTGTAGCCTTCTGCAAGCGCTTGTCAACAATAATCTCGGGTCTATAGGTTTCAGAATGAGCATATGTTATATGCTGGTCGTCCTTCTTAAAAAACCGACTGCGTTGCGGCGCGCGCAGATCACCGTTATCGCGACAGTACCTACATCGTACGATTAGCCCTAAGCTCGGCTGGCTATCTCTAACGGCGTGGTCGAGCCACCAATACGAACATTAAGATGACCCCGATCGCATCAAACCATGTCAAGAATCGGTTGCCGGTTGCGGACGCGAAAGTCGCTCCAGCACCAATGTTGGCCCAAAAAGTCGGGCTGATCATAAGATTAACTACGTTGATGATGAGAACTGCAATTCCCATTGCCTTAGAGCCTCCGTACAGGCCGATTACACCGAAGACAATTGCCAAAGGCGTGATGACGAGGACTCCGACAATTGGGATCAAGACGCCGACAATGGCAAGGATGAGTCCCAGAATCCCGCAGACTTTTGCATAACCTGTAGCGTCAGCCTGGGTAATGATGCTTTGAACTTGTTCTGGCATAGGGTTCTCCTGTGTTTAGGGTTCGTTACACTGTTTCCGGAGCAGTTTCCTGTTCAAAACCGAATGTTTTCAAGTGACGAAACTGGGCAGGATCTGACTCTTGTTGACATTTGCGGCTTGCCAGTCGATGAGCCTTCGTATTGTTGGCGATGAATGTGATTCAGCTTCTGTCCGGGCGGTACCGCCCCTCTATCAGTTGTCATCCCAGCCTGGGAAAGTCACGAACAAATTAGGCTACCCAAGATCAAAGAGTAATCATCGAAGAAAATACAAATGGGCGGGAAGAACCGCTTTAAGTGTACTTAGACAGGCCGGGTCCGATTGCCATTCTCAATATAAAGTTCCTGGGCTGCTGACATGATCAACCAAACCAGGTCAAAAATTCATCTTCATCGCTATCTGTACAATGCCCGGGTCGCAATGAAGGACAGAGAGGCTCCACCATGGGATCGACCCCACCGTATCCGGATGGGGTAGGCGCAACCGCCTGACATCGCTGCGTCCTGGTGGTTAGATGCTTTCGGTTCCGCTCCTTCGAGTCAAAGCAAACGTCGGAATTCGTCAAATCAAGGTCGCTTTGGACTGATTGGCGCCCTCGCCGTTCAGATCGTCTTTCTCTTAAGCTTCCGGGCCGGCTTTTTGCCGTTCGGCCCTGCAAGATGCCGTCCATTTCCAATGGCACTCTCAACAGTCCCATTCGTCGTGACTAGCTCCGGCGTATCTTCAACCGTACTTTCAGCAGGGACAAGAATCGTTTCGGTGATCATGATGTCGCTGGGCTCGGGTTCGGCCGCGGCTGCGGCTGGGACGCGACCCTCAGGTTTGGGCAGGAAAATTCGATCCAACTCCGGAAGCGCACGATAAATTGGCTCTCGTTGATAGAGCCGGGAGATTGCAAAGCTCAACAGATTCGCGATCAAGAGCGGCGCCAGAATCCGGTAATCCTGGGTCAACTCGAAGATCA
>Ga0126376_10001380_pt1 | contig 13066 bp, 12 predicted proteins | sample PanSoiMetPlot_15_FD_92760 | JGI IMG/M metagenome (GOLD analysis project Ga0126376, IMG submission 92760) | Tropical forest soil microbial communities from Panama - MetaG Plot_15 | ecosystem: Environmental > Terrestrial > Soil > Tropical forest > Bulk soil | place: Panama | collected 2016-02-17
GCTTGCGTTTGCGCGCAGGCGACGAGCCACACCGCAGCAACTGCGGCGCAGAACTTCGGTTCTTGGTAAGGATGGGTCATGGTTCCCCCTTTGAGCATGTTCCGATCATATTGAATCGCTTTACCGAAGTCATCGCTTCGTCTGAGGTGCAAAGTTAAGCTGGTGATCGGACGGATGATGTAGGGGCGCCCTCATTGGCGCTAACTTAAGGCGTGGAAAGGGCAGCCCAAAGCGAACGCGCGCTTACGAGCTCGGGTCGGGACCATGCGGTGTGCAAGCCGGACCACCACAAGGGGTCGCCCCAGGGTCGCCCCGACGGCAGGCTAGGTCGACATAAGCTTCGCCGATGGTCTCCTCTCGGCCGATTACTCCGCTCGCCGTCTGGCGAACCGGTTTTCGGCGCGCCGCACAACCGCGTTGAGCAGAATCGCCATGGCCGCGAGTACGCTGATCAGCCCCAACAACTTGGTAGGGTCGAAGTTCTGGGTGAAGAGCGTGGTGAAATAGCCGATGCCGGCAATCGACACGTAAAGCTCGGCCAGAAGCACCCCCAGCAGAACGCCGCTCATGCCGAGGCGCATCCCCGCAAAGAAGCTCGGCACCATGTGGGGAAAGATCACGTGGCGGAAAATCTGCCATCGGCTTGCACCCATGGAGCGCGCGCTGGTGAGCAGAATCGGTTTGAGATTCTGGACGCCCGCCACCACGGTCACGATCACCGGAAATACCCCATGGGTGACGCCGAAAGCGATCTTGGATGCCGCCCCGATGCCGAAGAACAGGATGAACAGCGGCAGGATCGTCACCTGCGGCATGCCGTAGAGCAGCAGCACGATGGGGAAAAAGCTGCGCCGCACAAGAGGCTGCAGCCCGATCGCGAGGCCGAGGGCGAGCCCGATCGCGACCGCGAGCCCGAACGCGACGGTGAGCTCGAACAGGGTCAATTGCAAGGCGGCCGGAACGCCGCGGGTACCGAAGACCTTGTCGAGCGAAGCGACGACCTCTGACGGCGGGCTGAGAAACAGCGGATCGACGAACCATCGCGCCGCGATTTCCCAAACCGCAAACAGCGCTGCAATGACGATCGCTCGCGCGAACCATGGCCGGCGCGCCAGGCCGCGCAGCAGGGGAAGTCGCTTGGGAGCCGCACCGGTCATTCAATCACGCTTCCCGCGCGCTTCAAGCCTCGACACGACGGCATTAAGGGCCACCGCGATGGCAATCACGAATACGATGTAGGCGTACATGCGCGCCATCTCCATCGCCTCCGCGAGGTGCACGATGTGATAGCCGAGGCCGGCGAGCGAGGCGAGTGTCTCGCTGCCGATGATCGACAGGAGCGCGACCGTGAAGCCCATGCGCAGGCCGGTGAGAATGACTGGGGAGGCGGCCGGCAGCAGCACATGACGAAACAGGTGATAGTCGGAAGCCCCCATGGACCGCGCCACCCTCACGAACAGCGGATCGACATTGCCAAACCCCGCGATGGTGTTGATGACGATCGGGAAAAAGCTGATCGCGGCGCCGAGCGCGATCTTGGAAGCGGGGCCGAGGCCAAAGAACAACACAAAAAGCGGCAGGAACAAGATGATCGGAATGGAATAGATCGCCGCGAATAGCGGCTCGAAAACCGCGATCCAATAGCGCGAGCGGCTGATCACATAGCCCAATGTCACGCCGCCGGCAGCCGAAATCGCGAACGCGACCGCGAGCTCTCCGAGCGTTGTCTGAAGATCACCGACGAATTCGCCTGACCGCAGAATGTCGAGCAGGTTGTCGTAGACCGCCACCGGATTGGGCAACAACAGACGGTTGACGCCCCACCGGGTCGCGGCCAGGTACCAGATGACGACGAGGCCGACGAGAAAACCCGCCTGAATAAGGCGGCTCGCGCCCCTCCCCGCTCTCGACCACTTGCGGGGGAGGGGGCTTTCGGTTCTCTCGTCCGCCATCACGCCGACCCCATCCCGGTCCGGCCAGTATCACCCGCACTGGATTGCTGCACCGCCTTGCGGATTTCGTCGTGCAGAAGGCCGTAGAGCTGGTTGCGGAGCGACGTGAATTTCGCCGAAGTCACGAACTCCGGCCGGCGCGGATGCGGCTCGTCAATCTCGATCACCTGCTTGATGCTGCCCGGTCGTGCGGAAAACACCGCGACACGATCGGCGAGAAACACCGCCTCACCCAGGCTATGGGTGACGAACACGATGGTCTTGCGGCTCTCCGCGAGCAGCACCGAAAGGTCCTCGCCCAGGATCATGCGGGTCTGCTCGTCGAGCGCGCCGAACGGCTCGTCCATCAGCAAAATCGGCGTTTTCAGGCTAAGCGCGCGGGCGAGCGCTGCGCGCTGGCGCATGCCGCCGGAAAGCTGCGCCGGATAATGCTGAGCGAATTCCTTCAGCCCGACGGCTGCGAGCGCCTCGGCGGCGCGGGCCGCGCGTTCTGATTTTGCAACGCCTTGAAACACCATGCCGAGCTCGATGTTCTCGATCACGGTGTTCCACGGGAACAGGGAATTCTCCTGAAACACAAAAGCGATGTCCCGGGGCAGGGGACCATGGACCAGTTGCCCTCGCGCTTCGACGGTGCCGGAACTCGGCGCCATCAACCCGCCCATGATATTGAGGAGCGTGCTCTTGCCGCAGCCGCTCGGCCCGATGAGGCACAGCAACTCGCCCTCGCCGACATCGAGCGAAGTGTCCACAAGCGCCCGCACGAAGCGTTGTTCGCCCTCCTCGCCGAAGCGGTGAAACACGCCACGAACTCTGATCGCCACCTCAGACGTCGCCATCCCGTCACCTGTGTGCGCCGGTTCCCGGCGTCACAATGAATTCGGTACTTTTTTCATGTCGATGCGCCATTGGCGTGCCTGTCGCAAGCATCTTGTGTAAGAGCGGCGACAAACGTCCGTGGGCCTCGGTTTCGCCGCTTTTGGCCTTCTCACATGCATTAGGGGAATCTTACACGCATTGAGGGGAGATCGTGATGCGCAGGAGAGCGTGCGCGGCGGTGCTTTTCGTGCTCTTTCTTGGCACAGAAGCGGCAACGCAGGACTGGCCCCCCTTGCCAAAGCAGGGGTTCATCAGCGGTCGCATCGCTACTCCTGCCGACGTTGCTGCGGGAAACGCCGTATTTTCCGCCGCTGTCAGCGGCGGTGCCGTCGGAAAGTCGACGCCGTTACGAATCCAGATCCCACAATATGCTTATTACAAAGAGGGCGGAACAAAAATCCCCGTCATTGTGCTTCAAGCGGAGCGCGTTGATCTTCGAAAAGAGGGCGGAGAGGCTGTGCAAATGACGTCCGTTGGCGCTCTAAAGCCTGATGGCAGGAAAGTCATCGGTCTCCTCACGAACTTTGAATTGCTTGGCCGAACCCCCCCAAAGATGAGATAGCAACGCCCCTCGCTCATCACTTGTGCCGCGGGCCCCCACATTGATAAGCACCTGTCGGAGCAATCGACCGGCTCCATCGCCCGCTTCGTCATCCGTCAGGGAAGTGACCGGCAACGCCGCCCTGTCAATTCTTGGGCAGAAACGCCTCGGTATAGAGCTTGCTCATGTCCGGCTTTTCTGCGAGCGAGCCCATCTCCACGAAGGAGCGCGCCAGCACGTCGAGAGCGCGCGCATTGAAACGACCGGTCGGGTTGAAGACCGGCATCAGTTCGTCGTAATTGGCGGTGGCGACGGATTTCGATACCTGGGCAACTTGCATCGCGGCGGCGATGGTCTCCTCTTTGTGGTCACGCATATACTCGACGCTTTCCAGCATCGCGGCGACGAAGTTCCGCAACGCGTCGGGATTGCGCTCGACGAAAGCGTTCCGGGCGAACACCACATGCACGTGAAATTCCGGTATACGCTCACCGAACCGCACCAGGATGCGGCCGGTCCCCTCCTCGACTAGACGCAAAACTGTCGAAGTTTCGGTCACGACGCCGTCGACCTGCCGTGTTTTGAGCGCCGCCGCCTGGGCCGTCGTGGTGCCGAGGGGGGCGATCTTGATACCGTCGCTACCCCAGCCGTGAGAGCGCGACAGTTCCTGGGCAAGCCAGTAGGTAAGCGATCCCGTCGTGGATACGCTCACGGTGCGGCCCTTGAGATCCTCCTCGCTCTTGACGGGCCCGTCCTTCGCCACCACCAGCATGATGGTATCGGGCCGGTTGGCAAGCGCCGCAATTGCCAGCATCGGAGCGCCTTTGACCTCGAACGCGATGGTGGGGCCGCCGCCGAAAGCAACATCGATGGCATCGGCGCTCATCGCCTGAACGAGACGCGCGTCGCCGCCAAAATTGGCGATCTCAAGGTCGATACCGTGCCGCTTGAAAATACCCGCCGCGAGACCGACGTCCGCAACCAGGAAAGCGAAATTCTGCGCCTGCGCCTTACCGAGGCGAATTTTGGTCTGCGCCAGCGCGTCGGCACCGCCCAAAGACGCAGCGCCGACTGTGAGCGCCAGCCATAACAACGCTAACTTGCGACGCAGCCGCGTGTTGCGGCTCCTCTCGCTGCCGAGCGCGAGACAAAGTGGCATAACATCTGCCTCCCCTGCGGAGTTCGCGTCACCCGGCGTTGTTTCCTCGTTTCGGGTTCAGCATCGACTCCGGTGACGACCGATTATCTTGTCCCAGTACGAGCCAGCGCCCAAACGAAATCCCGAACCTACCGTAACACCGGCATTGCGCAGGGCGTCACGGCGCGGGCGAATCTTAGGACTGCGATCATAAGCTCAAGAAATCGTTAGGCCGCGGCGGGAGACAAGAATTTTTTTCAACCGCGTTGTAGCTTTTGCAAACGGGGCCGAAGTATGCGCATTATGCCGCAAAACAACATAAGGACGCCGGCGATCGCGGGACGGCGACACTTGGCATTGCATAAGGTACTCGGAATCCGAGAGTGGAGGAGAAGCATGAAAATACGCAACAGTTTGCATTTAGGCGTGGCGGCGGTTGCCATCGCCCTGGCGTTCGGCGTGGCGCCGACGACAGTCGCGGCGCAGCAGGCTGCCACCGTCACGGTCGGGGCGAAGGATATCGGCGGCGTTGTGAGCGGCCCGAACGGGCCGGAGGCCGGCGTGTGGGTTATCGCCGAGACGACCGACCTACCGACCAAGATGAGCAAGACCGTGGTGACCGACGATCAGGGCCGCTACCTGGTCCCGGACCTGCCCAAGGCCAACTACATCGTGTGGGCGCGCGGTTACGGGCTTGTCGATTCGGCCAAGACGACGAGCGAACCTGGCAAGACCGTGAACATCACGGCGGTACCAGCGCCAAATGCGGCGGCCGCGGCCGAGATCTATCCGGCGATCTACTGGTTCTCGATGCTGAAGATCCCCGGCAAGGACATGTTCCCCGGCACCGGCACCGGGGCAAATGGCAATGGCATGCCGACAACGATGAAGAGCCAGCTGCAGTGGGCCGATCAGGTCAAGACCAACGGCTGCTATGCGTGCCATCAACTCGGCAACCGCGCAACCCGCGTGATCCCGCAGCAGCTCGGCACGTTCAAGAATTCCGTCGAGGCCTGGGAGCGCCGCGTTCAATCTGGACAGGCGATGGTGCAGATGGCCGCCGCGCTTGGCCGCCAGCAGCCGAAGATTTCCATTGAGAACCTCGCCAACTGGACCGACCGGATCGCGGCCGGCGAATTGCCGTTCGCGAAGCCTGAGCGCCCGCAAGGCATCGAGCGCAACATCGTGATCACCCAGTGGGACTGGGGCGATGCCAAATCCTACATGCACGACCAGGTCGCGACCGACAAGCGCAAGCCGACCGTCAACCCCTACGGCCTGCATTTCGGGGCGACCGAGGAGAGCGCCGAGTGGTTCCCGGTGTTCGACGAGAAGGCCAACCGCGCCACCGAGGTGAAGATGCCGGTGCGCGACGCCGACATGGAATCCTCCAAGAGCAACACCATGGCGCCGTCGGCCTATTGGGGCGATGAGGCGATTTGGGACTCGCGGACGAGCATCCACAGCCTGATGATGGATGAGAAGAGCCAGGTCTGGTTCACCTCGAAGGTCGGCAAGCCGGAGAATCCGGCGTTCTGCCAGGCCGGCGGGGACAACCCGTCCGCCAAGGCGTTCCCGATCAAGGAATCGACTCGTCATCTGGCCGTGTACGATCCCAAGACGAGCACCACCAAGCTGATCCGGACCTGCTACAACACCCACCATGTCGTGTTGGCAGAGGACGCCGATAACACGGTGTGGACCAGCGCTGGCGGCCCGCAGCAGGGCGTCATCGGCTGGCTGAACCGCCGTATCTACGAAGAGACGGGCGACGAAAACAAGGCGCAGGGCTGGGCCCCGATCATCATCGACACCAACGGCAACGGCAAGGTTGACGATTTCGTGCAACCGAACCAGGCCGTGGATCCCGCCAAGGACAAGCGCCTCGCTGCGGGACTTTATGGCGTCGGCGTGAATCCGGCCGACGGCACCGTCTGGGGCTCCGTGCTCGGATACCCGGGATACGTGCTGCGGTTTGATCCCAAGACCAAGCTGTCGGAAGTCTACGAACCGCCGTTCCCGGGCTTCGGACCGCGCGGCTACGACATCGACCGCAACGGCGTCTCCTACGTCCCGCTGTCGAGCGGTCACCTCGGCGCCTTCGACCGCCGCAAGTGCAAAGGTCCGCTCAACGGCCCGCAGGCCGCCGAAGGCAAGCTGTGTCCGGAAGGTTGGACGCTGACGCCGTTCCCGGGCCCGCAGTTCCGCGACGTCGCCGAGAGCGGCAGCGCCGAGGCGAGCTACTACACTTGGGTCGACCAGCAGAACACCGCGGGCCTCGGCAACAACGTGCCGCTGGCAACCGGCAATGCCAACGAGTCGCTGATGGCGCTGGTGGACGGCAAGTGGGTCAACATGCGCGTCCCCTATCCGCTCGGCTTCTTCGCGAAGTGGATCGACGGACGCATCGACGACCCGAACGGCGGCTGGAAGGGCCGCGGCCTGTGGACGACCGATGGCAACCGCACGCCGTTCCATCGTGAAACCGGCAAGGGAACATTGCCGAAGATCGTCAAGTTCCAGGTCCGTCCGAACCCGCTCGCTGACTGATCTGACGCAATAAGGCCGGGTGCGCTTGCCCGGCCTAACACTCAAAGTAACGCCCGGCCGCCTTAGCCGGGCGTTACGCGTTTGCGCCCACTGCGCCACAGACCAAGCCATGTTGTATACCCCGCCATTGAGGGGCGGACTGCCGAAGGCGGCGCGGCGTGGCGGGCGGCGCCCGCGGGAGACCCAAGTCCGACTTGCCGCACGGCAGGCACCCCTCCAAGGGGTGGTGATCGGCAAGCCACGGCTTTGAAGGCCAGCCTAACCTAACAAGGAAGAGTCCTGTGACGTCCTCTGCGGTTCAGTTCGAGCAACGCGATAGCATCCCTCTCGCTGTTATCCGACGCCGGGCGAGTGCGTCCGAGCTTTCGCGCGTTGTGCCGCAGTGCTGCGGCCTGGTCTGGGACGCGATGCGGGCACAGCAAGCGCAGGGGGGCCGCCATGTCGCCATCTATTGGGATGGCAGCATTCGTCTAGAGGTGGGCGTGGAGCTTTATGGATCGTTTACCGAGGACGGCGAGGTCGTACGCTCGGCAACGCCGGCCGGCCCGGTGGCATGGGCAACGCATTTCGGGCCTTATAGCGGCCTAGGCGCCGCGCACGACGCCATTCGCCGGTGGTGCAGAACCAACAATCAGGGGCTTGCGGGTCCGAATTGGGAGATTTATGGCCATTGGCAAAGCGAGTGGAATACGACTCCGTCGCAGATTCGCACCGACGTCTACTACCTGCTGACCCCTTGACGCAGGCCGTCGCGCAAACGAGGTTCTCATGGGGTAATGGGGTGTCTCCAAACGTTACCCTCAGGAGTTGACGTAGATTCGGGTGGGCGGCTCCGAAGAACTCGCTTTTGCCCATCCCGCATTATGGTTGGAATTTCGACATCGCCCGAGAAGGAAAACATCGTCTTTCGAAAGTGCCCGAGATGAGCATCCCGCTGAAAAAGCCGATCGAGGAATTCGCAGGCGAGGACATCGCGGCCACAATGCGCGCGATCGGTGTTAACGCCCGCGCTGCCGCCAAAATCCTGGCGACCCTCAGTGCGACCGATAAAAACCGTGCAATCGCCGCAATGGCTCACGCAATCAGGGTCACGACGGCCGCAATATTGGCAGCTAACCGCGAGGATGCGGCTGAAGCCGAAAAGGCGGGCGCCACCACCGCCTTCATCGACCGTCTTCGACTTGATGAGAAGCGGATCGCCGCGATGGCGGATGGCGTCGACATTGTCGCGGCGCTGCCTGATCCGGTTGGGACGGTAAGGTCGGCCTGGGACCGGCCGAACGGAATGCGTATCGAACGGGTCCAGGTCCCGCTTGGCGTGATTGGGATCATCTATGAGAGCCGGCCGAATGTCACGGCGGACGCTGCGGCGCTGGCTCTCAAAGCCGGGAATGCCGTCATCCTGCGCGGGGGCTCTGACAGCTTCCGATCCTCCGGCGCGATCCACGCTGCGATTGCAGCGGGCCTCTCAGCCGCCGGCGTCCCGGAGACTGCGATTCAATTGGTGCCGACCCGCGATCGCGACGCCGTGGGTCTGATGCTCAAGGGCCTTGACGGCGCAATCGACGTGATCGTGCCCCGCGGCGGCAAGGGGCTGGTGGCCCGCGTCCAGATGGAGGCGCGCGTGCCCGTGTTTGCTCATCTTGACGGCAATTGTCACGTCTATGTGGACAAGGCCGCCGACCCCGCCATGGCGCAATCGATCGTGCTGAACTCCAAGATGCGACGCACGGGCGTTTGTGGCGCCGCCGAAACCCTGCTCGTTGATCGAGGCGCGGCCCCTGCCCTGCTGGCGCCACTGGTGCACATGCTTATTGACGCCGGATGCGAAGTGCGCGGCGACAGCGATACTCAGGCCGCCGATCCGCGGGCAAAATGCGCTACCGACGAAGATTGGAGCACCGAATACCTCGACGCCATCATCGCCGTGAAGGTTGTCGACGGCGTGGACGGGGCCATCGCGCATGTTGAACGCTACGGCTCCCATCACACCGACGCCATCGTGACCGCCGATAGCAGTGCCGCTGAGAAATTTTTGGCACGAGTCGATTCAGCGATCGTATTGCATAATGCCTCAACGCAATTCGCCGACGGGGGTGAATTTGGCTTCGGGGCGGAGATCGGTATCGCAACCGGACGCCTGCATGCCCGCGGCCCGGTGGGTGTCGAACAGCTCACGACCTTCAAGTATCGCGTGCGCGGCTCGGGCCAGACGCGACCATGACCATGGCGGTGGCCGCCGTCTCAGCCAAACCCGCTCCCTGTGCTGTCCAGCCGGCGGGCGAGCACAGGGACGGAGCCGCGAAAGCCTGTCGGGTCGCCGCGAACCGTCCACGTTACCGCATTCCGGTTCACTATGCTGGCCAACGAATCGGGCTGTTCGGAGGAACCTTCGATCCGCCCCATGGGGCGCACCTCGCTGCCTGCCTGCTAGCGATGAAGCGACTAGCGCTTGACCGCGTGTGGTGGCTGGTCACACCAGGCAATCCGCTGAAGGATACGATGGGGCTCGCTCCCCTCGATGAGCGGATCGCAGCAGCACGCGAACTCGCGCGTCATCCGCGCTTGGACGTGACCGGTATCGAAGCGGAGATCGGCGTACGTTATTCCTTCGACACGATCCGATATCTGGTATCTCACTGTCCAGGAGTCCGTTTTGTCTGGATCATGGGAGCTGACAATCTGCGCGCTTTCCACCGCTGGCAGAACTGGCGTGGCATCGCGGAACTGGTTCCCATCGCGGTGGTAGATCGGCTCGGTCCAAGCCTTTATGCGACCGCCAGCGTCGCGGCGCAGGCGCTCGGCCACCGACGCGTTCCGGAAAGCGAGGCCCGCTCCCTACTTAGCCGCTGTACGCCGACCTGGGTTCTTCTGCATGGTTTGAAATCGCCGTTATCGTCTACGGCCCTGCGCGCCGAACGACAGTCGCAGAAACGTCGCAGACCACAGGCAAAATAGAGAACACTTGAGTCTTCTCCAGTTGCCTCCGCCGCGGGCCTCATCTTCACTGCGCTTCGCATTTGCTGGGGCTTTGCGGGTACGTGCGGCGCTTTGCTGTTTCGGACGGTCGGGTGATCTCTTGGGAGCAAGTAACACCTTCCTGATTGCGCTGACCTGGGTCTCAGCACATTCCTGATCGACGTCCTGCCCTCCTAGGCGGATTAAGATCACAAGGCGGGTTGAAACCGTTAACCAGTTGCTCTTATCTTATGACGGTAGCCCCGGGCGGAGTGTCCAGGGCAAGGAAACCGAAAGGAAAGGACCTCTGTCAACAGTTGCAATCTCGCGGGGAAGTGTCCGCCGCAATCCCGATCTCGTCTCAAAAGTGCGGCCCGACGCCGATGAGACGCTTCGCATCATCCTCTCTCGCCTCGACGATATGAAGGCCGAGGATACCACCACAATCGATTTGCGCACCGAGTCGGTAATCGCCGACTACATGGTCGTGACCTCCGGAAGGTCCAGTCGCCATGTAGGCGCCGTGGCCGATCAGGTCGTGGAGGACCTTCAGGGGGCCGGGCTCACCGGCGTCAGAATCGAGGGCCTGCCTCATTGCGATTGGGTGCTGATCGACGCCGGTGACGTGATTGTTCATGTCTTCAGGCCCGAAGTTCGAACATTCTACAATATCGAAAAGATGTGGTCGCGGGGCGGCGTCGCCACGCGTCAGGCGAGCTTGCGTAACGCTTTGTAAACATTTGGATTCTAGACGAATCCTGGCATCGTAGGGTGGGGCGTGGCGCGAAGACGCGCCTGTGCCGTCTCGAACCGGGGGCGTGCGCATGCTAGCGTAGCAACGCCGGAGTTCACTTGATGCGGATTGTCGTCGCCGCGGTTGGCCGGCTCAAGCCGGGACCCGATCGCGAGCTTGCGGAGCGTTATCGCGATCGCGCTATCAAGGCCGGACGTGCGCTAGGTCTGCGCGGTCCCGATGTCATCGAGGTGAAGGAGAGTCGCGCTCGCGAAGCGAAGCGTCGCGTAACGGAAGAAGCGGTCACCCTTAATGGGGCCATTCCCGATGATGCCATCAAGGTCGTGTTGGACAGCCGAGGTCAAAATGCCTCTAGCGACACCTTTGCATTGCGAATTCGCGCCTGGCGCGATGGTGGCCGGCAGGCCGTGTGCTTCATTATCGGAGGCGCGGACGGCCTTGCGACTGGCTTGCTTGAGGCCGCAGATAGGAGCTTTGCGTTCGGATCAGCTACCTGGCCGCATCAACTCGTCCGAATCATGCTGATGGAACAGCTTTATCGGGCGATGACAATTTTGTCTGGCCATCCTTACCATCGCGATTGAAGTTGCCTGGTAAAATGACATCAACAGGTTCGGTGACTGGATATCGGCGCGACGATAGGCCCTATGGCCTGATACCGCCCCAATTCGCCCCTACAAAGGGCGTGTGGCCATACGCCAAATTGGCCTTTCCCAAGTTCGCTGGGAGCCTCGGGAGCCGAATGATATCCACTGATCGAGTGGCGCAGATCTTGCGAAACGCCGCAACGATCGCAGCGTTGCTGGTATGGGCGGACGGGTCCCATGGAGCGGCATTGGCGCAATCGTCGCGATCGGGGTCCAAAGCGCTCAATTCGGCGTCCAAAACGCTCAATACGACAAGACCGCACGACCAGGAGCTCGATTCGATCCAGGCCGAGCAACGCAAATCCTCGGAGACTGAGCAGCGGCTTTCGATCGAGAACAGCGCCATTGCCGACGAGCGTCGCCGGCTCAATCAATCATTGATTGCCTCCGCCTCCCGGATTCGTGCCACGGAGGAACGCATTGCGGCGATGGAAGTTCGTCTGCGTGAGTTCGATAACAGCGAGGCAAACATTCGCAACTCGCTCGACGGGCGACGCACACAGATCGCCGAGGTCCTGGCGGCCCTGCAGCGCATCGGACGCCGGCCGCCGCCCGCCATATTCGTCGGGGCGAAAGACGCCATTGAGTCGTTGCGTGTTGCGATGGCGCTCGAAGCTGTGCTCCCGCAGATGCGGAGCGAGGCCAACAAACTTCAGGTCGAGCTCACCGACCTTGCACGCGTCAAAGCTGCGAAAGCTGCCGAACACAATCAGCTCGCCGCTGAATTGGCCGACCTTGCCGTTATGCAGAAAGGCATGGCGTCGCTCATCGACGAGCGCCAAACCCGGCAGGCCGAGGTCGAAGAAGCGATCGCGTCGGAGCGCCAGCGGGCGGTCACGTTGTCGCGGCAAGTCGACAATCTCAAAGATTTGATCGGAAAGCTTGAGCCCGCGAGCGACGGCGCAAAACCCGCCGGGCGGACTCCAGGCCGGTTGGGTGACGCGTCAAAGACCTCAAATGGGCCGCGATCGGCCCTCGCGGCTCTCAACGATCCAGCCCGTATGGTGCCCGCAGTCGCCTTTGTTTCGGCCAAAGGAAGGCTGTCTTTGCCGGTTAGTGGTACCAAGGTACGCGATTTTGGCGCTCCCGATAGAGCAGGGGGCAATGAGAAGGGGATCTCAATCGCCAGCCGACCGGGAGCCCAGGTCACTGCCCCATCCGATGGATGGGTGGTATATGCGGCACCGTACAGATCCTACGGACAACTCTTGATCCTGAACGTGGGTGGCGGTTATCATGTGCTCCTTGCCGGAATGGAGCGAATAACGGTTGACCCCGGCCAGTTCGTTTTGACCGGAGAGCCGGTAGCGGCTATGGGAAGTGGCACGCGAGTTGCTTCTGCTGCCGCTGCTAGCGCCTCTTCAGCGATCGGGTCACCGGAACCGGTGCTCTATATCGAGTTCCGGAAGGATGGCACACCGATAGATTCGAGTCCGTGGTGGGCGGCAACTGCAAACGAAAAGGTTGGTGGATGATGCGCAAGACATCTCTGGTTCTCCTCGGCGCCGTCGCGGGCGCAGCAGTGACGCTTATTGCGGTACAACCGTCGTCCCGGCTACTGATTGGCTCGACTGCAAGGGCGGCGCAGGCCGATACCTACCGCCAGCTCAATCTCTTCGGTGACATCTTCGAGCGGGTGCGCACGCA
>Ga0126376_10001381_pt1 | contig 13062 bp, 10 predicted proteins | sample PanSoiMetPlot_15_FD_92760 | JGI IMG/M metagenome (GOLD analysis project Ga0126376, IMG submission 92760) | Tropical forest soil microbial communities from Panama - MetaG Plot_15 | ecosystem: Environmental > Terrestrial > Soil > Tropical forest > Bulk soil | place: Panama | collected 2016-02-17
CATCTCGGAAGTGCCGGGCAGGACGCACTTGCAGTCCGCTTGCACGGATCTCCGTCCATCGCGGAGGTCCAGAAACGTCTCGCCGTCGCGGTCGGGCAAGTCAAAGCTGGTGAGTGGATCACCGGCTCAGGCTGGGACCATACTTTGTGGCCTGACAGACGCTTTCCCACACGCCAGGATCTGGATTCGGTCTCTTCGCAGAATCCAGTCTTTCTTGTTCACATTTCCGGCCACGTCGCCGTTGCCAATTCCGCTGCTCTTAAAGTCGCCGGAATCACCGCAAGAACAGCGAATCCTGCCGGCGGCGAAATCGAACACGACGCAAAGGGCGAGCCCGATGGCATGTTGAAAGAAGGCTCGGCGATGAGCCTGGTTGAATCAAAAATTCCTCCGCCTTCGAATGAACGCCGCAAAAAGGGAATCGAACTTGTCTTGGCTGACGTTGCTGCAAACGGCGTCACGTCCATTCAGGACAATTCTCTGGTTGACGCGCTGGGCAAAACTCCAGCTGGGAACGCAGGCAATGACACTTGGGACGACTTTCGCGTTTACCGCGAGCTGAAGTCTGAAGGAAAACTTACAGTTCGAATCACGGAATGGCTTCCATTCACCGCACCGCTCGTGCGGCTCGAACAGATGCGCCGTGAAGGCGGAACGACGGATCCGTGGCTTCGCACCGGCGCATTAAAAATGGTCACCGACGGCGCTCTTGGCTCCCGTACCGCTGCCATGCTCGCGCCGTATTCTGACGATCCCAAAACATCTGGGATCCTCACGATGGAGCCGGAAAAGCTTCGCGCGATGGCCATCGAACGCGACAAAGCCGGCTTCCAACTCAACTTCCACGCCATCGGCGACCGGGCCAATCGCGTTGCACTTGATACATTCGAAGCCGTGGCGAAAGCAAACGGCCCGCGCGATCGCCGCGACCGCATCGAACACGCACAGGTTGTCGCGGTGTCGGATTTGCGGCGATTTGCCAGCTTGCAAGTGATCGCTTCCATGCAACCTTCGCATGAAACAACCGATATGCGTTGGGCCGAGCAGCGCGTCGGCCCGGAGCGCGCGAAAGGCGCATATGCATGGGCATCGCTGCAAAAATTTGGAGCGCGCCTCGCGTTTGGAACGGATTACGACGTCGAAGTGATTAGCCCTTTCCGCGGATTGTATGCCTGTGTCACGCGCGAACTTCCGGATGGCGGCCCGGCCGGCGGCTGGCAGCCGCAAGAGAAAATTTCTCTTGATGATTGCATTCGCGCGTACACATCCGGCTCCGCTTACGCCGAATTTGAAGAAGGGAAGAAGGGCGAACTGAAAGCTGGCGAATTTGCGGACTTCATTGTGCTTTCGGATGACCTTACGAAAATTCCGGCTTCAAACTACACAAAAGAGAAAGTCCTCCAAACGATTGTTGGTGGGCGCGCAGTCTACGTTGCATCGCACTAGATGTTCTATAGCGCCTTGAGCGAATGAAATTTTTTCGTTTCGCAAATTGAATGATTTGCATTGACACTCTGCCTTAAGCGGGAGTACCTTCCTCTTCACAGGGGCCATTATGGCCTGCAAGTACTTCCTTGTTTCGTTTTAGTTGATTTAACTTGTCGGGGCGTCCTGCTTCTTGCGGGCGGCTTTCTTTTTGGGGAAGCGGTCGGCTTCTTCAGGGGCCAGGGGTAGCGGTTATTTTTCTAGGGGGTGTTGTTCATGAAACGATTGTTATTCGCACTGCTCGTCACTCTAGCTGTCGTCGTCTCCGCCAACAGTCAGACGTTTCGGGGAGCTATCAATGGCACGGTGACCGACCCATCCGGCGGATCCGTGCCTAACGCAACAGTGAAAGCCATTGAATCCGCAACTGGCATTGAGCACACCACAGTAACGACAAGTGAAGGGCAGTACGCATTCCAGGACATTCCGCTGGGTTCCTACAAAGTTCAAGTTGTAGCCTCCGGATTCCCGACGAACACGGTTGACAAGGTTGAGGTCAGCGCCGGCACGATTTACACGCTGAACATTCAGCTGAAAATGGGCCAGCAGTCGACTACTGTCGAAGTTTCTGCTGCCGCGATTACCATGGATACAACAACGGCAACGCAAAACATGACGATTACCTCTGATGTCGTGCAAGATGTGCCCCTAAATGGACGTGACTTCACGCAGTTGATCGCAGTCGCGCCTGGATACGGCGGCTATTCGGTCGGCGGCTTCGGTTCCATCAATGGCGCGCGCACCAATCAGAATAATTGGCAGATTGACGGCGTGGATAACAACGACTTCTGGCACAACATTCCCGCTGTCAATCAAGGCGGCGTTTCAGGAATCGCGGGCGTGGTTTTGCCGATCGATTCGATTGATGAGTTTTCCTCGCAAACCCAATCTGGCGCCGAATCCGGTCGCAACGCCGGTGGCACGGTAAACCTGGTCATCAAATCCGGCAGCAATACGATTCATGGCTCCGCGTATTACTACAACCGAAACGAATTTTATGGGGCAGCTTCGCCGTTTTTTGCTCCGAGCGCCACCACGCCAAAGGCACCCCCAGTACGGAACGAGAACTATGGTTTTTCCTTGGGCGGACCCTTTGTTAAGAACAAGCTGTTCTACTTTACTAGCTTTGAAAAGCAAGATTACCTGATCGGCCTTTCGGGTGTGGCAACGGAGCCTTCCGATGCGTGGGTCGCCCTTGCCCAAGACCTCTTGAATAACCCGGGCGGAAAGTACGGCAGCTATGCACCGGTTACGGCTAGCACGCTTTCGCAAAATCTGATTGGCCCCAACGGCTTCTGGCCGAGGAACTTGATCGGCGGTCTTCCTGCTTCGGATAACAATTTCTTCAGCCCTGTTGCTTCTACAGGATATAGCTACAACGGGGTCGGCAAAGTCGATTACCAAATCAACGACAAACACCACCTGTATCTGCGCTTCTTCGGGGGGCAGGGAAGTCAGACGCAGCCACTTGGTGGCAGCCCGGCTTTGGGCACCGCGAGCTCAAACCTCAAAGATTATTTTGAGGTCGCTCCGCTGCACGTCTTCAACGAATCCGCCGTGCTGAACTCGACCTTCTCGCCGCGGCTCACCAACCAGATTCTCGTCGGAGCCAACTACTTCAACCAGGTTTTCCACGACTTCAACAACAGCTTTGATACCAAGGCGCTGGGATTGTTCTTGAGCCCCGGCGCGCTAAACAAAGGGCAGCCGATCCTCGGCGCACCAAACGTTGTGATCGGGAACTTCGAGCAGATCGGCCTGACTCCCCCGGAAGGCCGCAGCGACCTGACTTTTCACATCACGGATATCGTGTCGTATTCGATGGGCGCCCACCAGCTGCGGTTCGGTGGTGAATATCGCCGTGGACGCGTGAACGAGTTCTATCACCGCCGCGGTACCGGTAAGTTTGCGTTCGACGGTAGTCAGGGACCATGGGATCAAGCCACGGGTTGCGGGGCAGCTTCACCAACAGCGGCATGCACGGCTATACTCAGCAATCCTACCTTTGCCGCGAATGCTTTCTCCCTTGCTGACTTCATGGCTGGAGACGTTGTCAGTTCCTCCATCGCCGTGGGAAATCCAGAGCGCACCGTTTACGTCAACGCTCTCAACTTCTACTTCCAGGATTCCTGGCAGTTGAGCAAGAAGCTGAGCCTCAACTACGGCTTGCGCTATGAATACTTCGGCCCCTTGCACAATGGAGACAAAGATACGGCGGTATTTACTCCCGCGAAAGGCCTGCAGATTCAGGGCAATGGAATTGACTCCATTTTCCCGGCCGACAAGAACAACGTAGCTCCACGCTTCGGGTTTGCCTATCAGGCGCGGAGTGACGTCGTCGTGCGCGGCAGCTTCGGCGTTTTCTACGATCAGATCAACATCAACCCGTTCCTCGATTTCCGTCCGCCGGCAAACGCAGCCGATGGTTTGCAGGACAACCCCATCGGGCCTCATCCCGTGTCGAACTACTCCCGGTCTACGTACAACTGGCAAACTGTGCAAACTGGAGGCGCATCCATTTTCCCTGATGTCGCCACTTGCTCCACTCTAAATGTCGCTACGCAAGCCGCCGGGGACAATTGCAGCACCAGCATTTTCGCGGCGTATGCGGTCAGTCAAGACTTCCGCACGCCGTATTTTTATAACTACAGCCTCCAGGTGGAAAAGAGCCTGGGGAACGCCTCGCTGATACAAATCGGTTACGTCGGCAGCCAGGCCCGCAAACTGAACATCATGACCAACATCAATGCTGCGAATTCACTCGGCGTCCGCCCGTTCACTTCGCAATATCCCAACGCAGGCAACATCCTGCAGGAGAATAGCATTGGGACATCCAACTACAACGCTCTACAGGCTACGTATAGGTTACGTACTTGGCATGGGCTGACCACGATGGTAGGGTACACGTGGTCGCATTCATTGGATGAAATCAGCCAGTACCGCGCCGTCGTTGCCGACAGCCTGGACAAAAGAGTGGACTACGGCAATAGCGACAATGACACGCGCCATCTCTTCACCACCAGCATTACTTACGACGTGCCGAAAGCGCCCTGGGCGCATGGATGGTCGTCATATATCGTGAATGGATGGCAAGTGAGCAGTCTGTGGAATTTCCACACCGGTCAGCCCTGGAACACCACCCTGCCGTTCGCGGACCTCATCGGTGATCCGTTCAAGAGCGACTCGAACTTCACGGTGAAGCACTCCTTCACACGCGACATCATCCAAAATGGTCAATCGACGGGACCAGGCATCCAGTGGGTAAATCCCGATGCTTTCGGACCGGCGACGGGAGCGTTCGGTACGCTCGCGCGCAACAAATACTACGGCCCCGGCTTCGGCGACGTAGACTTGTCCGTCTTTAAGAACATTCCGCTCCGCGAGCGTCTCAAGATTCAATTGCGTGCGGAGATGTTTAACCTCTTAAACCGCGTTAACTTCGCAAGCGGACCGGGCGCAGTAAATGGTGACGGCACCGTCCGCGACACGATTGGTGACTTCAACGGCGCACCAGGCATTGGGCCCGGCGAAGCCTTCAACCTGCAGCTTGCAGCAAAAATTATTTTCTAAAACCCGAATTGAACTTCTTCCCGGGAAGTCCGCCGCGGCGGGCTTCCCGGTTTTCTTTGCGCCTACTCAAAGTAGATCTTCGTAATCTCGCCCGTGTAGTCTTTTCCGTCGACTCGCTGGAACCACACACGCACGCTCCGTCCGGTCCACGCCTTGCAGTCCGACGGGTCAGGAGCGGGCGCGCCGCGCCCCTCCACCACTTCCACGGTGTCCACATTGTTTATGTGGAACCGTTTCGGTTTTGTCTCCACGTCCAGCGTCACCATCACTTCGCCGTTCTCTCCGCAAACGGCGTCGGTAATTTTGCCGTCCACCACGTACCCCGCTCGTTCGATAATCGTTCTTCCATTGTCCGGGATTGTCGTCACAGGCCGGTCGCTAGTGGCGACACTTGCTGTTTGCTTTCTGGCGGGGTCATTATTCTGCGCCTTTTGCGATGTCGGAACCGGCGCTTTCGCTTGTGCCTCGGCCGCTGCCTTTCGGAACTCTTCCTTTCGAGCCACTGCATCTCCCACTGTTTCTAGCATTTGCTCTGCCATCGCTTTTTCTTGGGGCGTGCTGGCCGACTTTGCAACGCGGTCTGCCATCATCTGTGCGTCCTTGTCCCGGCCCAAACTCAATAGCAGATACGTGAAATTCATTACGTACACTACGTTGGAGGTATCGAGCTTCACCGCCTTTGCCTCTGCGTTTAAAGCCTCCTCTAGCTTGTCGCCAGAAGATCGCAGTAAGCTCGCAAGCGCGTCATAGCCCGGCGCGAAATTCGGATTCAGTTTCACCGCCTTGTTCAGATTCTCGATTGCCTGGTTCCTTTCATCATGCGAGGTTCTTCCCATGCGCAGCGCGCTCACGCCTGCTATGTAATATGGTGCGAAGTTGTCCGTCCCCAAGCGGATCGCTTCTTCCATTTCCCGCAGAGTCTCGCCTTGATCGCCCGAGCGAAAGGCGTACATCCCAAGTCCTTCGTGCACAGCCGCGACATTCGAACCGCCTTTCGCCGCTTCGTCCAGCAGGCGTTTCGCGTCCTGCAAACGGTTGTGATTCACCAGGAACGAGCCTCGCAGCGCCATCGCCTCTGACGGCGAAAGAGTGCGCACGGCGTAGTTTTTGTCCAACGCGTCGGTCGGAGGCTTGATAATGCCGTTGAAGAAACTTCCGGCCCGGGCGTAATTCTCCAGCGCATTCCCGAATTTCTTCAGGTCGCCGAATGTGACTCTTGCTGCCGCAACTTGGTCGCCCGTCTGTGTCATGGCTTCCAGAAACTTCCCCAGCAAATGTTCCTGCCGCGCCCTTTGGTCCAGCATCAGGTAATGCACCAGCGCCCAGGACTCCGCATAAAACACGGAAGTCCGGTTCGCTTCGTTGTAATAAGGCGAACTGTGATCCACTGCGAATAGCGTCTCGAGTGGCAGCAGGCGGTTTTGCTGCAGCACATACAAGTGGCCTTCCGGCACAAGCCCAATGCGCACTTCCTTGTTGCCGAGGCTCGCGTTGCCCAGATATTCGGCGACTCCCTCATCCAGCCACAGCGGCACATGAATGAAATTCAGATGAATCAGTGTGTGCGTATATTCGTGGTACAGAACGTGATAGGGGTTCTCGCCTTCCACGTTCATCTGCAGAATTACGTACACCTTGGTCGGCCCCGGTTGGTACAAACCGACGAAGTGTGTGTGCCCCTTTACCTCGTACTGCTCCGGCAGAAGCTCTTTCATCGTCGCTTCATTCTTCGCCGCGATAATTTCGATGGGTGTTCCTGGCTCGACGGAAAAGGAAGGGAACGCGTGTTTGAACATCGAGCGGAAAAGTTCGAATTGATCGCAAATTTTGCGCAGATCTTTTTCGCCTGCGTTGCCGGCGACCGTGAAGTGCGCGCATTTCACTTCAGTCCACGTATCTGCAGCTCTCGCCTGCGAACTCCAAAGAGCCCAGCACGCGAACAACAGAATATTTCTGCAGATCTTGTGCACCGTTAATTGGCAGGGCATGGTATGCGCATGTTAACGCGCCCACGCCCGCTGTCAATGTTCCTCAGCGTGCTTTCCGCTCAATTTGGAGTAAGCTACGCCGTTCTCCCATGGCTGCAGCGCCTACATCTCACGCAAATCGCCTTCGCGCCGACCTCGGCCTCGCTTTTTGCACGATCCTTTGGGGATCAACTTTTGTCGTAGTAAAGAGTTCCCTCGACCACGCTTCCGTTTTTCTTTTTCTTGCCTTGCGCTTCACGCTCGCGGGAATCGTCATGGCCCTTTGGCGTCCAGCCGTTTTCCGGAACATTGAGCGCGAAGAAATTTTCGCTGGGATTCGCCTTGGCTTCTTCATGTTCGGTGGCTACGCATTTCAAACCGCTGGCCTGCAATACACGACGGCTTCCAACTCCGGTTTCGTCACTGGCTCCAGCGTGGTGCTCGTGCCGCTTCTCTTCGGTCTCTTTTGGGGACATCGCCTCACGCCGTGGGTTTATGCGGGCGCTCTCGCCGCTGGAGTCGGCCTCTACTACCTCACAATTCCTTCCGCAGGCGTCGCCCATCTCAATCGCGGCGACGTCCTCACCTTCGTCGCAGCGGCGTCTTACGCCGTACACATCATTTTGGTCAGCGAATACGCACGCCAGCATTCCGCTCACGCCCTCAGCGTCCTGCAAGTCATCGCCTGCGCCGCAATGGCTTGGATCATGACCGCTGTCGCCGCTGCCATTCGCTGGCAGCCCGTTCGATTCGAACCAACGGGGTCACTGCTTCTCGGCGTCGCCATTTGCGCCGTTTTCGCAACCGCTGTCGCATTTTCCATTCAGCTTTGGGCGCAGCAATACACCACGCCCAGCCACGCGGCGATTTTGTTCACGCTCGAACCCGTGTTCGCCGTTCTCACTTCGTATATTTTCTTGGGAGAACGTCTCGCAGCCCGCGCCCTCTTCGGCGCTGCCTTCGTCCTGGGAGGAATCTTAATCGCCGAACTTCTCGCCCCCGCCGCCCCAGAATCCGCTGAACCCACCGCCGAGCACTTGTAGTGGCTGATCTTTAGGTCGGTCTTTCTGCTTTTGCTGTAGCGCAAGGCGAAGTCCGCGCAGCCCTGCGGGCCTTAGCCCCTGAGGGAATGCATTTCGAATCGTTACGGAGCTCTATCTTCCGTTCGAGTAGTACTTCACATCCACCGGTTCATACATGGTCGCCGTCCCCGTGTGGCCCTTCTCGTAAGTATCAATCGCCGCTGCATGCTGCAGCGTCGTTCCTATATCGTCGAGCCCCTTCAACAAAACTTCCTTCCGCGCCGGCGCAATTTCAAATCGGTATTCGAGCCCGTGGTTGTCTCGCACCGTCTGATTCGGCAAATCCACGGAAAGGGAATAGCCTTCTTCCTTTTCCGTCCGCTGGAAAAGTTCTTCAATCTGCTCTTCGCTAAGTTCCGCCGGCAGAATCCCGTTCTTGAAGCAGTTGTTGTAAAAAATATCCGCATAACTCGGCGCCAGAATCACGCGAAACCCGTAATCGCCAATCGCCCACGGCGCATGTTCGCGGCTCGACCCGCAGCCAAAATTCGCCCGTGTCAGCAGCACGCTCGCACCTTTGTACCGCGGAAAATTCAGCACGAATTCCGGATTCGGCTTCTCTCCCGGCTGGATGTACCGCCAGTCGTAAAATAAAATCCGCCCAAATCCTTCCCGCGTCAGCGCCTTCAGAAACTGCTTGGGCACCATCTGATCCGTATCCACATTCACGCGATCAATCGGCTGCACAATTCCTGCGTGCGTAATAAACGGTTTCATCCCGCTTGCTCCAGTTGAGATGAGCTTGCTTCAGCATGCTCCGCTAATCGTTTCATCTTGTTCTCGCGGATGGCGCCAACGAGATTCAATGTGTACCCCACTACGGCCACAAGAATCGCCAGCATACCGGCTGTCCGGCCGAGACGCGGAAGCCCAAACCTCCACATTCCGGCGGCCAGCCATCCCGTAAGGGCCACTCCCCAGCCAATCCAGCTCAATTTGTTCTTACTCAACGTGCGCCACATCAAACTCGCGCACGTCCACAAAATGTCCTGCCAGCGCCGCCGCCGCCGCCATCACCGGACTCACCAAATGCGTCCGGCTATCACGCCCTTGCCGCCCTTCGAAATTCCGGTTCGAGGTACTCGCGCTCCGCTCATGCGGCGGCAGCACATCCGCATTCATCCCGATGCACATGCTGCAGCCCGCATCGCGCCATTCGAATCCTGCTTCCGTAAAGATCCGGTCCAACCCTTCTTTTTCCGCCGCCGCTTTAATCCCTCGCGATCCCGGCACAATCAGCGCCTGCTTGATCGTCTTCGCCACATGCTTTCCCGCCACCAAGTGCGCCGCCGCCCGCAAATCATCAAGCCTTGAATTCGTGCACGACCCAATGAACACGCGATCCACCGGAATATCCACGATCGGCGTTCCCGGCTTCAATCCCATGTACTTCAGCGCGCTCTCCGTTGCCTTCTGATCATTCGGATTCTCAAAATCATGCGGATCCGGCACGCGCGCCGTCACGCTCGTCACCATTCCCGGATTCGTTCCCCATGTCACCTGCGGCGCAATCTGGTCCGCGTTCAGCTCGACGGTCATGTCAAACTTCGCATCTTCATCCGAACGTAGCTTCTTCCAGCGCTCCACCGCATCCTGAAACTCTTTCCCGCGCGGCGCAAACGGCCTTTCCTCGATGTATGCAAACGTCGTCTCATCCGGCGCCACCATTCCAGCCCGCGCCCCGCCTTCAATCGTCATGTTGCAAACAGTCATCCGCCCATCCATCGAAAGCGCGCGAATCGCTTCTCCGCCATATTCCGCAACGTGACCCGTTCCGCCGCCAATCCCGATTTTTCCAATAATCGCCAGAATAATGTCTTTCGCCGTCACGCCTTTCGGCCGCTTCCCATGCACCAAAATGTGCAGCGTCTTCGATTTCCCCTGCACCAGGCACTGCGTCGCCAGCACGTGCTCCACTTCGCTCGTGCCAATCCCAAACGCCAGCGTCCCAAATGCTCCGTGAGTCGAAGTGTGAGAATCTCCACACACAATCGTCTGTCCGGGCTGCGTAATCCCCAGCTCCGGCCCGATAATGTGCACAATCCCCTGATTCTTGCTGTTCATGTCGAACAGCCTCACGCCCGTCTCGCGGCAATTCTTCTCCAGCGCTTCGAATTGCAGCCGCGCGTCCGTGTCCACAATCGGCAGCAGCCGGTCTTTCGTCGGCACCGAGTGGTCCATGACGGCAAAGGTCAAATCCGGTCGCCGCACCTTGCGCCCTTCGGCCTTCAACCCCGCAAATGCCTGTGGCGATGTGCCTTCGTGAATCAGATGCCGGTCAATATAGATAATCGCGGGCTTCCCCGGTTCCTGATGAACCAGATGCGAATCCCATATTTTTTCGTAGAGTGTTTTTCCAGGCATGGCTGTCTCCACGAAAGTCTAGCATCCCCCGCAATCTCAGGGCAAAAATCACGGGGCCATTTGGCCGTCGGATCTGGCTTCGGGCTTTCGACCCAAAATCCGCACGCAAGAGCGATACGAAATCGCTCCTCAGTACACCATTCGTCAAGCAGTATTTCGCCGGATCTGAGGAGGCAATCATGGCTGATGAATTTACCGGCCCTGGAAACCCGATGACTGCAAGCGGCCTGAGCGCTGGCTGTGACAAACTCGGAGTCAAAGCCGCGGAAATCTGGTCCATTCTCACTGTTGAAACGTTGGGCTGCGGTTTTCTGCCCGATCGCCGTCCACAAATCCTCTTTGAGCGCCACGTGTTTCGCAAGGAAACGAACGGCGCCTTCGATGCCGTCGCCCCAGACCTGAGCAATCCCGCTCCTGGCGGCTACGGCGCCCGCGGCGCCTTTCAATACCAGCGCCTCGTCCGCGCCATTCAGCTTAATCGCGCGGCGGCTCTTCGCAGCACCTCCTGGGGGATCGGCCAAATCATGGGTTTCAACGCCCAAACCGCAGGCTTCGCCGACACCGAATCCATGGTGGCAGCCATGGTCCAGTCCGAAGATCAACAAATCGCCGGCATGATCGCCTTTCTTCAAGAAAACAACCTGGACCAGTTCCTGCGCACCCATGATTGGTCCAGCTTTGCTCGCGCTTACAACGGCCCCAACTTCGCCATCAATCAATATGACGTGCGCCTCGCCTCCGCCTTCCAAAAATTCTCAACGGGCCTTCTTCCCGACCTCACGGTTCGTGCAGCGCAGGCCATTCTGACTTTTCTCGGCTTTCAGCCCGGCCCTGTTGATGGCGTTATGGGCCGCATTACTCGCTCCGAACTGACGGAGTTCCAATCCCAGCGAGGCGTTTCCGCGACCGGCAATCTCGACGATGTGACGCTGCAGACCCTGCAGGCTGCACTTGTCCAAACGCCCGCCGCGCCCCAGATCTCCGGCGCCGCTGCCGTCGCCGCCAATTAGGCACTTCTTCTTTTCTTCGGATGAAATGCGTCTGGTGCCGCTCCGGACAGCTAATAACCGTTACGCGTGCTGCCAAATGCTCAGCTTCGTTTTGACGCAAAATCACTGGGTATACAAACGGGAGGGGAACCATGCTGAAACGCCGTTCTGCTTGTTGCGCCTGTTTCGCAATCCTGCTTGTCCTTGGTGGATGCAAATCATCTGCTTCAGATTCTTCGGCTGCTAAAGATAAGCAAAAGATTTATTCCATGACCGATGTGGACAACGAAATGAAGGAAGCACGCGTAACGCTCCAAAGTTCCCGCGACGAAGTGCGTGCCTTTTTCAAATCCCATCCGAAGTATCAGGTCTGCCAGGACACCGAGTACATGCTCGTCGCCAGAATGAGGAATAGCAAGGTTGATCCTCATGCTTCGGACCAGTACATTGTTGCCGCATATCAGCCGGACGGGAAAGTCTCTAATCTCGAAGTCGGTCCTCCCGAGTTTTCCGTCGCAAACCTTCCCAGCTACTGCCACTGAAACGTTCTCTGTCCAAACAGCGTAGAATGGGCGGGATGAGAACCTATTTCGCAACTCTCGAGAACACTCCCGTCGGCGCGCTGCGCCTCGTTGGCAGCGAAATGGGCTTAAGCATGGTGTGGTTTCTCCGGGGCAGCAAACGACAGGAGCCAAATCCTGATTGGAAAGAAGACGCCGCCTTCTTCATGGATGTTCGACGCCAGCTTGACGAATATTTCGCCGGCGCGCTCCGCGAATTTGACATTCCTCTTGTTTTCGAAGGCACTAGTTTTCAGAAGCGTGTGTGGAAGAGGCTCCAAGCCATTCCATATGGCGAAACGATTTCTTACGGCGAACTCGCCAAAAAAATTGGCGATCCCAAAGCCGTTCGCGCCGTCGGCGCCGCCAACGGCCAAAACCCCATCCCCATTATCGTTCCGTGCCACCGCGTCATCGGCAGCAACGGCAGCCTCACTGGTTTCGGTGGCGGCCTCGAGAACAAACGCAAGCTCCTCGAACTCGAGCGCGGCCAGCGCACTTTGGTCTAAATCTTCTGCCTCTTCCAATACCCGCGCTTAAACAAAATGATACTCACGGCCGCCATCGAAGCTTCTGCGACCACCACCGACCAATACACTCCTTGCGCCTGCATGCTCGTATGAAGCGCCAGAAAATACGCCAGCGGAATCTCCAGCATCCAGAATGCAAAGAAATTCACAATCGTCGGCGTCACCGTATCGCCCGCGCCATTGAACGACTGCAGCATCACCATCGCATACGCATAGCCAATGTTTCCGTAACTAAAAATGCGCAGCGCGGATGCCGCCAACGGCAAAACCACGTGATCGTTCGTGACCAGCCGTACGGTCTCGTCCGCAAAGAAAATAAAAAACACGCCTACAACTCCAAGGAAAATCATGTTGTACAAACCCATGCGCCTGACGGACTTCTCCGCGCGCTCTGGCTGCTTCGCGCCGAGGTTTTATCCAACCTGGGTGGCTGCGGCGTTGCTCAGTCCCCACGACGGCAAAATCACGAAAATCAAAATTCGAATCGCAATCGTGTAGCCCGCAAGGGCGGCTGA
>Ga0126376_10001384_pt1 | contig 13055 bp, 10 predicted proteins | sample PanSoiMetPlot_15_FD_92760 | JGI IMG/M metagenome (GOLD analysis project Ga0126376, IMG submission 92760) | Tropical forest soil microbial communities from Panama - MetaG Plot_15 | ecosystem: Environmental > Terrestrial > Soil > Tropical forest > Bulk soil | place: Panama | collected 2016-02-17
CCTTCTTTCTTTTCTCCTTCTTTCTTTTCGTCCTTCGGAGGTTCAAAAGAGATGGAGCTCAACGGTTGGCGGAAGTAACTTGCGCCAATCGCCCAGGTAATTGTCCTTCCGTCGTCTGCCCAACCAAAATAGTCCGCGCCGATGTCAGTAAGCCGTTTCACCGGCACGGAGGGACTGTTCACATTCACGGTCGGGGCCTCTCCGGCAGCCGTTGGCAGGGTAAGTACGTAAAGTTGCTGATTCACGTGGGCAAGAGCCCATTGCCCGTCGGGACTCGGTATCACGTCGTCGGCGGGTACCGGCTCTTCCGCAAAAAAATTTCCCTGCCCTTTTACTATCAGGTGGGTGCGGCGGTCCGTGCCGTCGTAGCGAAGTGAAACCAAGCCACCTGGTGTGTAAAGATAAATTCGCTCCTTGTCATTCGTGAAGTGCGGGCCTCCCGCGCCTCGCGCCGGCAGAATCAAACTCGGGTCACCACCGCTCGACGGAATCCAGATCAAATCCGCGTTTCCCGTTTGTCCGCCGTCGAATTGCTGATTGTCACGGTCGTAGGCATTGCCGCGCAGCAGCACGATGCGGCTTCCATCCGGCGACCACGCGGGATTGCTATATACGCCCAAAGATTTCGACAGCTGCTGCGGCGTTCCGCCGTTAGCGGGAATCTTCCAAAGCTGTCCGCCTTCGGAAGTCCAGCTGACATACGCGATCCATTGACCGTCAGGCGACCAGGCAGGTTGATACGCGCGTCCCCCGTTGCCGCTCGTTAATTGCGCGGGTTTGCCACCGGGAAGATCTGCGACGTAAAGGTGGGTCATTGCGGAGAACGCAACCTTCTTGCCGTCAGGAGATTCAATGGCGTCCTGAATCAGTCGGACTCTGATTGGACCTTGCTCGACCTTTTGCGGGAAGTCGAGCTTTGGTCCAAGCTCCTGCGAAACTTGGGCCGTGAACGGAATCACGCTTTCGGTGCCGGTCGAAATGTTTAGGCGACGGATTTTTCCGTCCTGGTTATAGACGATCTCTTTAGCGCCGGGGAGAAATGCGTAGCCTGGGAAAACGTCACGGGTAAATCGCGATTCCTGATCGTCGCGGGTGATCGGGTAGCGCACCCACTTGTCTTCACCGGTTTCCAGATTGCGCATGCGCAAGCCGGATTCCGTTTCGTAGCGCGAGACATAAAGCAAAGTCTTTCCGTCCGCCGACAGCAGGGGCCGGAACGCGCTCAGGGATTGTTGAATGATGGTATCTTCGTCGCCGGTCTTGCGATCCTTCCTCTTGATCTCCCATTGCGGCAGCATGGCGTTGTAGGAGAAGGGGCCGCGTCGCTGCGCATAGTAGAGATATTTCCCGTCGGCCGAGGCTACAACTCCAACGTCGTTTGGCCTTTCTCTCCGAGGAGTAGTCGGAGCAGGTTTTGATTTGGTGATCTGAATGCCCGAACCACCATCTATGTGGTACATCCAGATTTCATACGACGCGATTCCCGCGCCCGCTTTTGATACAAAAATGTACTTTCCGTCCGGAGACCAAGACGGTGAAACAAAATCACTGGCAGGATCCTTGGAGACTTGCTTTGCATCTTTTCCGTCGGGATGCACGATCCAGATGTTGTCGCTGCCCTCGCGGTCGGAAAGAAACGCGATCCACTTTCCGTCGGGGGAAAATTTCGGCTGGCTGTCGAACGCCATTCCGCCGGAAATCAACGTCGCCTTGCCGCCTTCGATCGGCAGCGTATAGATGTCGCCGAGCAGCTCGAAGACTATGGTCTTGCCGTCGGGAGAAACATCCAGGGAAAGCCACGTGCCTTCGTCCGTTGTGAACTCAATCTTTCGATCGCTTTTCAGCGACAGCGGCTTCTTTTCGTCCTTTTTCTCGTCCTTCTTTTCTTCTTTTTTCTCTTGAGCCGCAAAGGCACCTGATACTCCAAACAACGCCATTCCCAAGGCTAGCGACACCATCCACACAAACCATCCACGCAGGGCGAACCTGGTCGCGTTCATCGAGTTCTCCTTCAATTTTTGTTTCTAAGAAATCAGAAAAATGTCTCAAGGCGGTCAACCGATAAGCCGCCGTGCCCGCCGCGGGCTAGCTTCGTTAGACGCGAAGCGCGCAAAAGCGTCTCACAAACCGCCTTTTTCGACAATCGCCCGCGCCTGTTTGGGCCCTGCTACACACAACCTCAAGCGCATGCTAGGCTATCCAACTACCTCAATGACCGAATGTTTCGCCTAATCTCCACGCTCTGTTTGCATCGCCGCGTTCGAATTGCCCTTTCGCTCGCCCTTTGCCTATTTCTAAAGCTGGCTGCGGCACCGCCTGCGCGCGCACAGCTCATTCGTTTGCCCTCCGGTCAGGGGGAAATCGTAGAAATTTCGGCGGACGGCCCGCAGAAAAAGCAGGGCGACCTTTTCATCGCTGATCAAAATGTTCTGATTAAGTACGGAGAGATCTCGCTCCGCGCCGATCACGTTGAGTACAACAATAAGACACACGAAGCTACTGCCACTGGTCACATCGTCTTCGACTACGACACGCAACACATTGAAGCTAGTCAGGCGCAGTACAACTTGAGCACAGGCACCGGCAAATTCCACGAAGTCCTTGGCAACGTGAAGATCTCGCGCAAGCCAAATCCCATGGTTCTTACGACCGAAAACCCGCTGCACTTCGAAGCGCGCGACGTGGACAAGCTTCCCGGCGATGTTTACATTGTGCGTCAAGCGTGGATCACTGTTTGCGACCCCGAGCATCCGAAATGGCAATTCTTTGCGCGGCGCGCGCGCATTCGGCTCGACAAGAACGTTGCTTTGGTCAACGCCAATTTCCGTCTTTTTCGTGTGCCCCTGGTTTGGGTGCCCTACGCCACCGCTCCCGCGGGCCAGCGCGTGCGGGAAACAGGCTTTCTCCTCCCCGACATCGGCAACAGCAATCGCAAAGGATTTATCCTTGGCGACGCGCTTTATTGGGCGCCGGCTTCCTGGTTTGACGCGACACTCGGTGCGCAGTATTTGAGCAAACGCGGCTCGGCCCAACGCGCTGAGGTGCGAGCCACTCCCAACGACAGCACGACTTTTGACTACACCTACTATGGCGTGATCGATCGCGGCTTGCCTGACTCTACTGGAGTCTTGCAGCCGCAGGGTGGCCATCAGCAGCGCCTGGAAATTCAATCAGTTCTTCCCCACAACTGGCGGTTCGTTACCGACTACAACCAGCTTTCTTCACTCACGTTCCGGCTCGCGTTCGCCGACGCCTACGGCGACGCTATCAATTCCGAAGTTCGCAGCTCCATTTTCCTTACAAACAATTTCAACGGCTTCAGCCTGAATTTCGCGGCATTGAATGACAAAAATTTTCTCTCCATCAATCCCGAGACGAGCGTTTCGCTGCGCAACGTTCCGGAAGCGCGTTTCAGCTCCGTCGAACAGACTCCTTGGCGCAATATTCCGATCTATTTCAGCTTTGATTCGTACATCGGCGGCTCCAAACGGGAAGACGCAAATCTAACTACTGCTACGGTCGTGCAACGCACGGAATTCGCCCCGCGCGTCACGATTCCTATCCACTTCGGTGAGTGGCTCGGCGTGATGGCTAGCGGCGCGGTTCGAACTACGCGTTATGGCGCGTCTCTGGACCCGGCTGGAAATCTCAATGAACAGCCGCTTACGCGCAACGACGGTGAGTTCACGCTCGAACTTCGCCCGCCGACTCTCGAACGCTTTTTTGACCGCACGTCTCTCAAAAAAGACAAGCCGCGCCACCGCTACAAGCACACCATCGAGCCAGACATTACTTTCCACTACGTCGGCGGCATCAGCGATTTTCAGCGATTCATTCGCTTCGATTCCGACGCTACACTGAGCAACACCAACGAAGTGGAATACGGCCTCACTCAGCGGCTCTTTCTAAAGAGCGGCGACGAGCAGCCTCAGGAGCTAGTCTCCTGGCGTATCGTGCAAAAACATTATTTCAATCCGGACTTCGGCGGCGCCATTGTCGATGGCCAGCGCAACGTCCTGCAGGCTCTCGATTCCGTCACGCCGTTTGCCTTTGCGCTTGGCCCGCGAAATTCTTCCCCAATCGTCAGCGATATTAAAGTCACGCCAGGCGGCAGCTACGATGCCGAGCAGATTCTCGAATACGACCCGCAGTTGCAAAAGATCACGGTTATAGGCTCCCTGGTTAAAATCAAGCCTTACAGGGAATTCTTTGCGACGGCCGCGCACTTTCGTTTTCAAGATGATCCCGCGCTGCAGCCCCTTTCGAATCAAATTCGCGCGCTTGTCGGTTACGGCAGTCTAAACCGCAAAGGATTCAACGTAACGTCGGGCGTTAGCTACGACGTCACCAACGGCATACTGCAAAACCAGATCGTGCAGGTGAACTACAACGGCGGCTGCTGCGGCATCGCGCTTGAATATCGCCGCATCAACCTCGGCGCGGTCCGCACGGAAAATCAGTTCCGCGTCGCCTTCATTATCGCCAACCTCGGCACCTTCGGTAACCTGCGCCGCCAGGAAAAGATCTTTTAACCATCTATTTATTTCTCTGTGTTCTCTGTGGCCTTTCTTGTTGCCCTCTGTGTTAGATTCTTTCTTTTATGGCCAAAACCGACCTCGCCTTCCTGTCCATCCCCCAACTCGCCCGTCTCTTTCGCTCGCGCAAACTTTCTCCCGCTGAGCTCACTAAGCATTTCCTCGAGCGAATCGAACGCCTTAATCCGGAGCTCAACGCTTATCTTACCGTGACGTCGGAACTTGCCCTCGCCCAAGCAAAAAAGGCAGAAGCAGAACTCTGCTCCCCGCGCGGCAAAAAATCCCGTCGCGATCGCGGTCCGTTACACGGCATTCCCCTCTCTCTGAAGGACAACATTCCTACAGCCGGAATCCCCACAACCGTGGGCTCAAAATTTCTAAAAGAATTCGTTCCAGAACGCGATGCTCACATCGCCGCGAAGGTTAAGGAAGCGGGCGCCATCCTCCTGGGCAAAACGAATCTTCACGAATTCGCCTACGGAGTCACGACAAACAATCCACATTACGGCGCCACTAAAAATCCCTGGGACACTTCGCGCATTCCCGGTGGCTCAAGCGGTGGCGCAGCGGCAGCTGTTGCCGCCGGCCTTTGCGTCGCAGCCGTCGGCACCGACACAGGCGGCTCCATACGCATCCCTGCTTCTCTTTGCGGAATCGTCGGACTCAAACCATCACTTCATCGTGTTTCCGTCGATGGCATTGTTGCCTTGTCGCCAACTTTCGACTGCGTTGGCCCACTCGCGCGCTCCGTCGAGGACGCGGCAATTGTTCTCAACTCCATTTCAGGGCGACCCAGGAAGGATTCATCGCGCGCAAAAAAGAAATTCACTCTCGGCATTCCGAAAGAATTCTTCTTCGACGTCCTTTCCCCAGAAGTTCAGGCATCATTCGAATCAACACTCAAAGCGCTCCGCAAGCGAGGCTTCCTGCTGAAAGAAATCTCCATTCCTCTTCTTAACGACACTGAATCTGCTGGCAACAACATCGCCTGGGCCGAAGCCACTCATTACCATCAAAAAATGGATTGGTTTCCGAAACACTCCCCCGATTACGGCGAAGACGTTCGCGCTCGCCTCGAAATCGGCACTCGCATCACCGCGACGACTTACTTAGAGGCTTTAGAGACTCGCGAACAATTCATCCGCCAATTCCACGAAGCAATTTCCGAAGCTGCCGTTGACGCACTCGTCGTCCCCACCACTCCCATCGCAGCTCCGCTCATCGGCGAAGAATCCACGACCATCAACGGCAAAGATCACGCCACGCGCGCGCTTCTCCTTCGCCTCAACCGCCCCGCCAATCTCGCCGGTGTTCCCGCCATCACGCTTCCCTGCGGACTCACATCATCCGGCCTGCCCATTGGAATTCAGTTGATTGGCTGGGCCTCGGAAGATGCCTCCCTGTTAGCCTCGGCAGCCAACACGGAAAAGCATTTGCCACACACTGTTCGCGACCCCTATGCCTAGACGCATTCTTCGCATTCTCGCGATGCTGGCAGTCGGATACGCTTGTCTGTTGCTGATCCTCAGAATCTTTGAATCGAATTTAGTGTTTTTTCCGGATTTGCCGGGCCGGCTCGGTGGAGATTGGCATCAGGCGGGACTGCACGTCCAGGACGTTTGGCAGCGATTCCGCCGACTACATCTTTGATTTTTCGTCGCTCTCTTCGCACACACCGGCAGGAACAGCTTATTAGGTGCGCCGGCTCAGGCGAATCCTTCGCTCGCCTGCTCCACGGTGGGAAAAATCTCGATGACCTTGTCCACTTTCGTCAATTTCAAACTGTAATCGATCATCGGTTGCGGCGCTGCAATCCGCAGACCGCCGCCGCATCGCTTGAGCTTCGTCAAACACCGCACAATCGACCCAATCGCCGCGCTGTCCGCGTGCGTAACGCCGGCCAGGTCAAAAATCACCCGAGTCTCGTTTGCCGCTATCATTCCTTCCACTTCACGCTCGAGCCGCGCACACTCCGGCCCGCAGTGAATGCTTCCCTTGATTGCCAGCGCCGCCATTCCCGTTCCGAGCGGCAGCTTTGTGAATTGCAGCATCATTGCGGCGCGCCCCCCTCCGCCTCATAAGGAAATTGCCGAATCAGCCGCACGCAATCTCCCAGCGCCGAAAACAGCGTATCGCCCCATCCGCACGGCACAAACGACGCCGTTTTCTGATTTACGGCCTTGTCCGCTTCCGCATAAAAACGCACCCGCTGCCCGGGCGGCGGCACCGCATATTCCTTCACCAAAATCCCAAACGTCACGTTTCCCGCCGGTTGCACTTTCACAATCGAAAACTGATGCAGCCTCATAAGCAATTCCGCGGGATTCGTCTGTATATAAACCCAGTCGCTCATCCGGCCCGTCCTCGCGCCTGCTGCCATTTCGCGTGGATACTAGGCCACACGTCCATTCAAGTCAACGCTTCGACTCGTCGGGAAACCATAGCTGCACGCACTCGGGACACATTCCATGCGAAAACTCGACCGGAGCGCGCTCACGGACGTAAACCTCAATTTGTTGCCAGGCTCCGCTTTCCATCTGAATCTTTTTGCAGGATGCGCAGATGCACAGAATGCCTGTCAGTGTACCCAATCCCGCCAGCGTCTCTTTCAACTCCGCGACCAGCTGCTGCTTCTCCCCAGCCTGCCGGTCCCGCTCGGCAATGAGGCGGCCGTTCACAACCAGCCCGCGAATCTCCGGATGATTCAGCAAATTCGAAGCAACAATTTCAAAATTCATCCAAAAACCCTTGGCATGCCGCGCGCGGCATTGCACCGAATCGCGTGCGCCGGGCCTCTTCAAAAGCTCATCCAAAGCGGTCAGGACGGTGCCCCGGTCTTCCGGATGGAGCAGTTCAAAGCACGTCGAGCCGATAATCTCTTCCTTCTTGTACCCCAACAGCCGGTAGAAAGTCGGATTCGTGTAGCGCACTCGTCCATCCGCCTCGCGAATCGTAAGAGTATCGTTGCTGTGTTCGACAAGTAGGCGAAACGGTTCCTCCAACTCAGAAATTGAGTCGGTCATCTGGTCTTTCAACTGGCGGCCCTTTCTTTGCTCGAACGATGGCGCTGGTTCCGGTAAATCTGTTTATGTAGTCGCCGGCTTTCGTCTCTCAGTTCAACGCGTGAATCTTACCTGCCCGTTCGAACGGCTGTCTCTATGTCTCTTGTACTGGTACATCAACTAGTACGAGGACAGCTGTATTTTTCGGGCCAAGTACAGTTCGCCCTTTTTTCGTGGCATAGACTTCAGTCTGTGCTCTTGCGATCTCGAACCGTTGGGCCGCGAATCGCTCTCGGGCCACTCAATCAAAAAACTTTTATCCCTCACCCGTCGCAGTTTTGCGAGTGGGGGATGTGCTTTCGTTCTTGCAGTTTTTTTTTGCGCTTTGTCTCAGCGCCAAAAAGTGTTATCCAGATATCTGCGCCCGGCTCCCGATTTGTCCCATGGAGGAGACTATGAAGCTCCTGCTCGCCGCGGCTGCTGTCTGTCTTTTTCTTCTTTTCCCCTCTGCCCCGCCATCCGATGCGCCAACCGGATTCGACAACAAATCCAACGGCATGGTGGACGAAGCCGCCCATCAGGCCGACCTGGCCAAGTTTGATGAATTTGAGCAAATCGGCGAGGGCCTTGGCCCGCTCTACAACGCGCAATCCTGCCGCGAATGCCATCAAAATCCCGTCTCCGGCGGCGCCTCTCAGGTTGGCGAATTGCGCGTCGGCCACAACGATTCCCACGGCCGCTTCCAAACGCCCGATATTCCCATCGCTCATGGCGGGGAAACTATCTCCAACCGCTCTTTGATCAACGACCGGGCCATCTGCCCGAGCGGCGCCTTCCCCGACAAGGAAATTCAGGAGCGTGTGCCCGACACAGAAAAAATTCGCACGTTTCGTATCTCTTTGAGCCTTTTCGGCGATGGTTTCATCGAAGCCGTTCCTGACAAAACCTTCGTGGGCCTCTCCAGCAATCAATGCAAATCCACACACAGCAAAATCTGCGGCCAGGTTCTCTTTGTCCCCATAGTGGAAGCGCCTGGGCAGATGGGCGTCGGCCGCTTTGGGTGGAAAGATCAGCACGCCAGCTTGCTGTCGTTTTCGGGCGATGCTTACTTGAATGAAATGGGCATTACGAATCGCTTGCAGCCTAACGAAGTCACTAGCATTTGCAACACGGCCACTGAGCCCAACGATCCTGTCGGCCCCGATGGCCTCTCCGATGTTGACCATTTCGCTCGCTTCATTCGCGCAACAAAAGCTCCCGCGCGCGATGCGCAGCTCGCCGCCAGCGCCTCCGCCAAAAAAGGCGAAGCGCTGTTTGAAAAAATCGGCTGCGCGATCTGCCACGTTCCGGCGCTGACCACTGCTACTGCCGGAACAAAGATCAACGGCGGAACTTATGTCATTCCCGCTGCTCTTGGCTCAATCACCGCTTATCCCTACGGCGATTTCCTCATGCACAACGTCGGCACCGGCGACGGCATTCTGCAGGCCACACCCGAACATTACGGCCGCCAAGTCTTCCGTGAAATGTCCAGTTATATGGCGAAACAAGATTTTGAGAGCAGCCGCGACAAAATCCGCACTGCCCCGTTGTGGGGAGTCCGCCTGCGCCCGCGCCTGATGCACGACGGCGAATCTCTCACCCTTTCTGATGCCATCGCCCGTCACCGCGGCGAAGCTTCCGACGTCACCAAAAAATTCGAAAAACTCTCGCGCGCCGACAAAGACGCCCTGCTCGACTTCCTTAAATCGTTGTAACCCATCATTTGTGCGTTTCAGAAGGTGCCAGTTCAGGCAGCCGAAAAAGACGTAATTTGTCTTGCGCTCCAACCGTGAGAAGGGAGCCATCGGGAGAGAGTGCAGTCCACGATTGAATTCGGGGCAAAGGTTCTGCGGTAATGGAGGCAATAGCTCTTCCCGTCTGGCAATCGTAGACGACGATCCTTTCTTCCTCTAGATGTGCCGACCACTTGGTCTGCAAGCTCCCTGTGTAAGAGGTGCAGGCCGCCCCGAATAGCATGTTCTTGCAAATCTCCCCACCCAATCGTGCCAAGGAAGAAGGCAACGCCGACGAACAGCAAAGGTGCGGCGGAGAACAACGCCCTGCGGAGTGAGACAGGAAAGCTAAGCCAATGCACTTTGCTCGCAAGATACGGACCAAGCGCAATCAAGCTTCCGCCCACAAAACTCCTCAACAAGAATGCCGAGTCGCTGTGACTCCTGAACCACGATCCCGGAATCCCAAACGAAAGGGCGATGCTCAACATTGCTGCAACGGCTAGGACGCCTTGGAGCGCGGCGAATTTGAGACGGTTCTTCACTTATCACCTCGTTTTTGAACCCTGCCAGCGGATTCCGCCGCTGAAATTCGTTGACAGTTATCTTATATGGTACTATAATTAATTGTGAATTCTTTGTTGCGGTCGTTTCTTTGGCTTGTAAGCCAGTGCCGGAACCTTCCCGCTCCCAGTCAAACTCAACATGACTCGTTTGGAATCTGCAGATCCATAAAATGCGTCTGTAACCGTTTTAGAATCTGCAGTTCCAAAGCAAAGACTCAAAGTCGTTTAGAACCAGCAGTAGCGAAAAAGGGGGTGCATACCCCTTCGTCCTTCCCCGCCTTTTGCCTCATCAACCGGCTGCCAATCACATACCCAAGAGTTCCGGTCAAGATCCCACCCAGAACATCCGCTACATAGTGATAGCGACCCCAGACCGTCGAGACGCACATGCACATCGCGAATGGCAGCAGCGCCCAGAAGAGCCAGCGCCGGTGGCGCCACGCTCCCCACAGCGCCGCGACCGAACCTGCGACATGCTCCGAAGGAAATGCCGCGCCGCGCACCCGCCCGAAATGTTCTATGAAAGTGATCGTCGCCGTGAACGGACCGCCCTGCAAATTGCCGTGCCACATTCCCGCCATCGAAAACCATGGGCTTTCGATTGGAAGCAACATCGCGATGCAATAGCCGGTTACGTAGCCCGCGGCGGAGTACGTCATCGTCGCCCAGTAAGCGTTCCAGTCGCGCCGGCAATACAAAACGCCGCCCACGATCAGCAAGTAAGTGAAGTATGTAAGGTATGCGAACTGGAAGAAATCATTGCGCAGCGGCGTCGCAAACTGTTCGAGCCACAGCGCCGGATGCACGCCCGTCAGCCGGTAATCGAACGCAATCAGCTTCGCGTCCTGCCAGCCGGGATTGATGAGGTGCACGAGCTTCGCCAGCTCTTCAAAGCAAAAAAGAAAAAACAGGTGCGGATACCAGTGCCTCCAGAAATGCCAGAACTTCGTCGAGAACCTCTCGCCATGCAAAATCGCGACCTGCTCACTGCGCGCCGCGGCGCGGCACAGCGCGAGAATCAGGAGCGAAACAAACGCCTGCGCTGCGACAAGCCGCAATGGATGCGCCAGGTTTCGCGCGAAGATCCCAATCATCGCGCTCGAAAGTGCCAGGTAGCCGAGCGCAACCCATTCAAACACTCCGCAAGCTCGCCACGCCTGCGTGAGTTCGTTCTGAAAACTCCGTGCAATTTCTTGAACGAACAATTCGTCCGCTCCGGCATTCTCCCAAGTCAGAACCGCTTCGCGGATCACCCTGTTTTTGTTCTTCTTCATCGCGCTCTTTCCGGAACCATTTTTGGATTTCTCAGCTTGTCGGGTGCCTTTCTTCGCCACTGAACAATCTTCCACGGCGGACGCTGCGCCACCTGGCGCAAAGCCTCATCCGGATTCACCGCCACCGGTTTCCCCACGCTCGCAAGCATCCATTGGTCCAGCGCGCTGTTCCCGTACGCCGCGCATTCCGCCAAATTTAATTTCCACTTTTCCGCGAACCACCAGATCGCAATCGCTTTCGCCCTGCCGAACATCGGCTGGCCCAGCACGCACCCTGTCCACCGGCCGCCTTCTTCTTCCAATCGCGTCGCGCATACATGGATTTCCGGGGGAACATTTCGCTTTGCCAGTTCCGTGCGAAGCTTTTGCGCAATTTGTTCCGCAAGAAATTCCAGCGTTCCCGTGACAAGCACAATTCGTTCGCCGTTTGCCACATGCCGCGCCACGCATTCCACAGCTTCAGGGAAAAAAGGCGCACCGTTTGCCACGCGATTCGCCCGTAGACCGGTCGGCCGAATCCCGCGCAGATACGCCTTGTTCCCTTGCAGCATGCACGTCAGGCCACTTGGTGCGAGCCGCGCCGCTTCCGCCAGCCAAGCAAAATAATTTCGCAAAGAAGTTTTCCCTTCGTGACGCAGCGCGCTAAAAAATCTGCGCTCAAGCGACGGCTTTTCTACGAGTGTTCCGTCCACATCGAAAAACGCCGCGCGATTCATGCCACTTGCCGCGTCAGCTTGGTTTTGCGCGGCGCAGCTGCCGCGGCTCGCGCGAAATACTTCCAGCCTTCGACGAGCACCGGCAATCCGCGCACGATGCAGAACGCCGCCGTCGTCCACACCAACACATTCGCCAGCGTCCGAATCGTCATGTGCATGTCACCGGCAATTGTTCCAATCAGCGCAACCGGCCCGCGGGTCAGCGCCAGTTCCAACCCGAGGTAGCAGAAGCACGTGCACTTCATCGCCGCGTACAAACCCCTGCTCCAGCGCGACGCGACGAGCGTTTTTCCCCACCATGTTTGCAACATCCCGTTTGCGCCCCATCCCGAATGCCCCGCCTTCAGCGCCAGCCCCCGCAGGAAATCCGTCGCTGCGCCACGCGCGAAGAACAGGATCGGCAGCCAGAGCGAAACCATTCCAACCACGGCGAAATACGTGAAGTACACGTTTTCGATCATGCGGTCGCCAAGCACGTCGAGTTGCGCGCCGAGCGGCGTAGACATCTGTTTCTTTCGGGCCAGATGGCCATCTAAGGCGTCGAGGGCAATAGCGGCCACTGTGAGCGCAACCGCTAACAGGTTTGTCCAGGTGCCGCGTCCAAAGAGGCTTACGGCTGTGAAGCCCACGGCCACGCGCAACACTGTGACCTTGTTTGGCGTCCAACCGGAGTTCAAAATTCCCGCCATCGCAATTCTCCGGTTGGGGATCAAGCAAGTGGAGGGCCAGCATTTGTGCTTGTAAGCGGCATGTTGTGTTGCACTTACGAGAGGCGGGAGACGCGAAATAGGTGCTGCACGCCAGCGGTTTCTATCAGATGTATGGCATTTGCAGCGGCCGATGGCGCGGCGTACTTTGAGCGATTTGTGGGACAATTCGTAAGGCCGTTCCGCGGTTGTTCGCCGTTTGCGACCAAATCCAGGGCTGGTTCATCTCAAACGATTCGAGGTTTCTTTCGTTCATGCATGCTGACGTTTCGTTCGCGGCCGCTTTCTTAGCAGGACTCGTTTCCTTTCTTTCGCCGTGCGTTTTGCCGCTCGTGCCCGGTTACATTTCGATGTTGTCGGGCGTGGGGATGGAGCAGTTGCGCCAAGGGCAGCAGCCGCGCGGCGGGCTCTTTGCTTCGGCGCTTTCGTTTGTCGTGGGATTCTCCGCCGTCTTCATTTCGTTTGGGGCGTCTACAAGCG
>Ga0126376_10001385_pt1 | contig 13053 bp, 10 predicted proteins | sample PanSoiMetPlot_15_FD_92760 | JGI IMG/M metagenome (GOLD analysis project Ga0126376, IMG submission 92760) | Tropical forest soil microbial communities from Panama - MetaG Plot_15 | ecosystem: Environmental > Terrestrial > Soil > Tropical forest > Bulk soil | place: Panama | collected 2016-02-17
ATATCGGGCAGCGAATACGTGCCATCCAGCCGTACCACGACGCCTTCCTTGCCGCGGACGTAGCGCGGGCACCGGGTGTGGCCGGGCGGGTGCCACTCGCGCACCCGGACCTGGTCACCGATACCGAACCGGGGCTCCGTCGAGCCCGTACCCGGATCGGTGACCGGCGGCGCGAGCACCGGACCGCTGAGCGGGAAGGAGCCGCCCGCGCGCGCCTCGAGGTCCTCGCGGGTGAGCAGCCCGTGCTCGACGGCCAAGGTGGCGGCCGCGGTGAGCCAGTGTTCGTAGTAGCTCGACGTCAGGTAGTGCCCCGGCGCCATCCGCTCGATGGCGTGCCGGAACTCACCGCCGTTGGGCTGCACCGCGCCAAGCACGATCGCCATGAGTGCCCTGGCCCTCCCCTCCCACAGCTCGTGAAAGGGGGGTTCCGCCGGGGCATGGTCGACCGCGCCGAAGCCCTGCATGCCGCCCAGGTCATGGATGCCGTCCACGAGCAAGACTCTACCGAGGGGCGGGCAGCGGGCACGTCCCGCGCCACCGCGGGGCTGATCGCCCGGCAGCCGGAACTATGCGTCGTCGTAGAGCTTCATCAGCCGGAACCCGCCCGCGGTGAGCATGGGAACCTCCCGGCCGGCCAGGTCTGTGCGGCCGAGCCCGAAGGTCACCGCGCCGGTGTCCCCCATCCGCGACCCGGTTGCCCCGGACACCGGCGCGGCGCCGTAGCCGAACTCGATCGCGATGACGTCGCCCGTCACGGTGCCCTGCGGCGGGATGGGCGACCCGCTGGTGCCGGCCGGTGCCGCGGCTCGGCCGGCCACCTTGCCGGAACGGAAGGTCCCGCGGAAGGCCTGCCCGTACGCGCCCCGGGCCAGCGGGCTCATGCCCGCGTACCAGACCGAATTGTCAGCCTGGTCGTGGCGCAGGTAGTAGGTGTTGCCGACATCGTCGGTCCAGGCCCCGGACAGATTCGCCGAAAACGTGGCCGTTATTTTGTCAACGGAGTAGACCGGGTGTATTTCCAGCTTATCCGGGTCATCGTCGCCGTGGCGGTTGTCGAACACGAGCGCGCCGGTCACCCGGACGGGATCGCCGAACGACAATTCGGTGAGGAAGCCCGGCTCGGCGGGCACGTCACCCGAGTCCGCGGGCACAACGACCTGTATCGGCCTGCCATTGAACAGAACCGCATTGCCGCCGACGCTCTCGGCCCACCCCGGGAACAGCGGCGGTGACGTTTCCGAATGCTCGTCGCCGCAGTCCGCCGAGCGCCCGAACATGATGATCTCGCCTTCGATCGGCACGGCCAGCTTGCCCTGGATGTAACCCGCCTGGTATTCCACCCCGGCGTAGAAATCCGGCTGCGCATCGACTATCTGGCCGACATCGGCCAGGAACCAGAAGGTGACGTCGCCGCCGGGCTGATCCCCGCCACCCAGCGCCGAGCGCTCATTGAGGCAGATGAAATCGCGGTAGGTAAAGCGCCGCAGCGGCGCACCGGAGCGGGGGTAGTTTACGGTCACCGGCGGCTTGGCGTGCTCGCTGCCCTGTGCGACCGACGCGAAGACCGAGACCGAGTCCCGCAGCGGCCACAGGTTGTCGGCCAGCGTGCTCTTCTCGCCCCCATCCCCGTTCCTGACGACGTTCTTGAGGGTCTCGGTGAGGGCGTCGTAAACGAAGATGACGGGCCACCGCGACGTGCTGGTCCGCCGCCAGATCGACGCACCAAAGCCGCCGGATTCCGCTACCCGGACAAGCTGGTCACCGCCAGCGGGCCGGAGCGTCAGGGTACCGCGGCCGGACGTAACCCCCCGCGGCACGTCAGACCATTCGCCGGTAACGGCCGAGCGGGTCACCGCGGCGCGCAGGACGTTACAGAACTCCAGTCCGGGGTGCATCAGGCCGGCGCTCAGGCCCAGCCACCAGAGGGTATTGCCGGTCTGCCGGAGGAAATACATGCCTCCGTCATTCGCCACCCAGGTCCCGGTCAGGCTGGAATCGTCGGCCGGCCCGCCGGACGAGGGATCGGAGGACATGGCGCCGGCAGGCCCTCTCGTTGATCATGAGCCGGATCGTTCCGCTCAGCCTGCCATTATCCCTCCAGAGAGTCAAGAGGTTTTAATGTAAAGGTAAAGAAAGGCAGGTCGCAGCGATCAGCCCCGGACTGGGCGATGATCCGTCAGCCGGGTCAGTGCGGCCTGGATCCGCTTCTCCGAGATGGCACCGGACGTGCCCAGCACCTGGGCGAAGAGGCTGACCCGAAGTTCCTCGATCATCCAGCGCACTGACTGGACGTCGCTCGCCGAGCGCCGGCCGGGCGGAAGCTGCTCGACGGCCTGCCGGTAGGCGTCCGTGGCCCGGTGCACGGCTGCCATCCGTTCGGCGTCGCGGCGCGGGTCCTTCGCCGCGGCCTCGAGCCTGCGGCTGATCGCCCGCAGGTAGCGGGCCAGGGCAGGCAGGCGCGCCAGCCCGGTCTCGCTGACGAACCCGGGGTAGACCAGCGCGGCGAGCTGGGCCTGCGCGTCGGCGCGCGCCGGCGCCAGCACCGGGCTGGTGGCGCGCTGTAGCGCGGACTCCGCCTCGTGCGCCGCCGCCAGCACCTCACCGGCGGCCTCCAGCACCCGCGACGTCGCCAGCGGCAGGGCGGACCGTGCCTCGGCCACCAGGCGGGCGAAGCCGTCGGCGTCCCAGGCCGGGCCTCCGGCGCCGGAGATCACCTGGTCCGCCGCGCAGGCCGCGCAGTCACCGAGCAGCGCGCCGATGCTGGGGTACGGGCTCCGGCTCATCGCCAGCTTGCGGCTGGTTGGCAGGCGGTCGGCGATCGAGCGCAGGCCGGTCGGCACCCGCAGCAGGATCAGCCGCCGGGTCCCGCGCACCATGGCCGCGCTGGCCTGCTCCTCCGTCTCGAACAGCCGGACATCGGCCGCGCTACCGGTGTCCTCAACCGCCGGGTAGGCGGTGAGCTGACCGGAGGTGAACACCCGGGGCAGCGTGCCGATGGTCCAGTCCGTCAGGCCGGTCCTGACGATGTCGCTGGCTGCCGCGGTGACCATTTCCTGCAGCCGGGGCCGCAGTTGCCGGCGCAGCGCATCCAGGTCTATACCGCGGGCCAGCTCGCGGTTCCCGTCCAGCACCCGGAAGGTGATCCTCAGGTGGGCCGGCAGCCGGGACAGATCCCAGGCGTCCCGCGGAATCTGCACACCGCCGAGGCGGCCGAGTTCGGTCCCCAGCGCGGCCAGCAGATCCCCGTGCGGCTCGCCCAGCCGGGCGAGCACGGCGCGGGCCGCGTCCGGTACGGGCACGAACGCCCGGCGCAGGTCCTTGGGCAGGGACCTGATCAGCTCGGTGACCAGTTCCTCGCGCCGGCCCGGCACCTGCCAGCCGAACTCCTCACCGCTCACCCGGTCCAGCTCGGCGAGCGGGATGTCCACGGTCACCCCGTCCCCCGGCTCGCCCGGGGCGAACTCGTAGGACAGCGGAAGCTCGCCCCAGCAACTGGGGTAGTCGGCCGGCCGGATCTGGTCCGCGGCCGGGCCCTCGAGGTCGGCGGGGGTGAGCGTGAGCAGGTCAGGGGCCTGCGCGCGGGCCTTCTTCCACCAGGTGTCGAAATGCCGGGCGGAGGTCACATCCTGGGGGATCCGCTGGTCGTAGAAGTCGAACAGGGCCGCGTCGCCAGCCACGATGCCGCGCCGCCTGACCCGGTCCTCCAGCTCCCTGGCCTCGGCGAGCAGCCGCTGGTTGCGGTGGAAGAACCTGTGGTGGGTCTGCCAGTCGCCCTCCACCAGGGCGCTGGTGATGAATATGTCCCGTGCCGCCGCCGGATCGGCCCGCGCGTAGCTGACCCGCCGCCCCGCCACGATCGGCAGGCCGTACAGGGTCACCCGCTCCTGCGCCACGGCCGCACCGCGCTGCGCGTCCCAGTGCGGCTCGCTGTAGCTGCGCTTGACCAGGTGGGCGCCCAGTTGCTCGGCCCATTCGGGTTCAATACGAGCGGCCATCCTGGCCCAGAGCCTTGACGTTTCGACGAGTTCCGCGGCGACCACCCAGCCGGGCGGCTTCCTGGCCAGCGCGGAATCCGGGAAGATCGCGAATCGGGCACCCCGGGCCCCGGCGAACTCGGCCGGACCGCGGCGCTTCCTGCCGGGCTTCGGTTCGGCGTCCCGCATCCCGATATGCGAGAGCAGCCCCGCCAGCAGCGACATGTGCACCCCGTCCGCGAGTTCTGCCGTGAGCTCCGCGGAGCCCTCCTCGCGGCCGGTGCCGGCGCCGACCTCCCTGGCCGCCTGCCTCAGCTGGCCGTAGACGTCCTGCCACTCGCGCACCCGCAGGTAGTGCAGGTACTCGCGGCGGCACAGCCGGCGGAACGCGGAGCCCGACAGCTCGCGTTGCCGCTCGTGCAGGTAGTCCCACAGGGTGAGGAGGGCGAGGAAGTCAGACCCCGGCACGGTGAACCGCGCGTGCATGGCGTCCGCTGCCTCGCGCGCGTCCGTTGGCCGCTCCCTCGGGTCCTGGATGGACAGCGCCGCCGTGATGATCAGCACCTCGCGGGAGCATCCGTGGTGCGCCGCCTCCAGGATCATCCGCCCCAGCCGCGGATCGACGGGCAGCCGCGCCAGCTTCCGCCCGAGCGGCGTCAGCCGGGTCTGGCTACCCCGCGGGGCTCCGGGCTGCTCCCCGGGGCTAGCACTCTCAAGGGCGCCCAGTTCTTCCAGCAGCCGGATGCCGTCGGCGATGTTGCGGGACTCCGGCGGGTCCACGAACGGGAAGTCCGCCACCTCGCCCAGGCCGAGCGCCGCCGCTTGCAGGATGACCGAGGCCAGGTTCGTGCGCAGGATCTCCGGGTCGGTGAACTCCGGCCGCGCGGCGAAGTCCTCCTCGCCGTACAGCCGGATGCAGATGCCGTCGGACGTCCGGCCGCACCGGCCCTTGCGCTGGTCCGCCGAAGCCCGGGAGATGGGTTCGATCGGCAGCCGCTGCACCTTGGTCCGCTGGCTGTACCGGGAGATCCGCGCGGTGCCCGGGTCGATCACGTACTTGATCCCCGGCACGGTCAGCGAGGTCTCCGCGACGTTGGTGGCCAGGACCACCCGCGGCCGGCGGTGTGCCTGGAAGACGCGGTGCTGCTCGGCCGCGGACAGCCGGGCGTACAGCGGCAGCACCTCCAGGTCGCCCGGCTGCTCGGCCAGCGCGTCGGCGGTGTCCCTGATCTCCCGCTCGCCGCTGAGGAAGACCAGGACGTCGCCGGGACCCGCGGCGCGCAACTCGGCGAGCGCGTCGCAGATGCCCTGCACCTGGTCCTTCGGCTCGCCGGCCGGGTGGTCCGGGTCGTCCAGCGGGCGGTAGCGCACCTCCACCGGGTAGGTGCGCCCGGACACCTCGATGATCGGCGCTCCCCCGCGCTGCTTGCCTGATTCGCCTCCGGCAAAATGAGCGCTGAACCGCTCCGGGTCGATGGTGGCCGAGGTGATGATGACCTTGAGGTCGGGCCGGCTGGGCAGCAGGCGCTTGAGGTAACCGAGGATGAAGTCGATGTTCAGGCTGCGCTCGTGCGCCTCGTCGATGATCAGGGTGTCGTAGCGCCGCAGCTGCCGGTCCCGCTGCATCTCGGCCAGCAGGATCCCGTCGGTCATCACCTTGATCTGCGTGCCGTCGCCGGACTTGTCGGTGAACCGCACCTTGTATCCGACGGCCGTGCCGATCTCGGTGCCCAGCTCGGTGGCGATCCGCTCCGCCACCGTGCGGGCAGCGATCCGCCTGGGCTGGGTATGGCCGATCTGCCCGGTGACGCCGCGGCCAAGCTCCAGGCAGATCTTCGGCAGCTGCGTGGTCTTCCCCGAGCCGGTCTCACCCGCGACGATGACCACCTGGTGGTCGCGGATGGCCGCGGCGATCTCATCCTTGCGCTGGCTGACCGGCAGGTCGGGCGGATAGGAAACCACGGGCACCGCAAGCTGGCGCGCGGGCGAAGGTGTCACGATGGCAGTCTCCATGGCTGGGCACGGGGAAACACGCACCAGGATGGCTACGGAATCCTCCGGGTACCTAACACTTTTCCGGCGCGCCACCTTCCGCGCCTCCTGCCGCGGTCAGCCGTAGTTGCGCAGGTGCGGCCACAGCGTGTGCCAGCCGGCGTGCGGGCCGGTGCAGACGCCGATATCCAGGCCGGTGAAGTCGCTCGGCACGTGGTACGGGACGTAGTAGGTGGTCAGCACGCGGCACCGGGCGAAGTAGGGCCGCAGCCAGGCGAGCGCGTCGACCACGAGCACGATGCGGTCCGAGGCCCGGCCCGGGCCCCAGATCCAGTAGTTGTTGTGCCCGGACAGCACGGGCGGCAGGTGATCGGCGCCGCCGAGGACATCCAGCGCGCCGGCCTCTCCGTAGTGGCCGGCGAAGATCGAGGTCGGCGCCTGGCCGGCCCGGGCCAGGGCCGCGTTCTGCGCCGCGACCGCGCGGGTGAGCTGCGGCCAGCCGAAGGTGTCGGCGGTGGTTACCGTGTCCAGGTCCGGCACGTCGTGCAGGTAGGCGACGGGCACGACGGGCAGGATGGTCTGCACCGAGATCGCGATGCTCACCAGCGGCGCGGCCACCACGAGGCGGCGCCGCAGCCCCGGCCGGCGGCCACGGGCGATCCACCCCTCGGCCGCCACGGCGGCCGAGGCCAGCAGCGCCGGCGCGGTGCCCTCGGCGTAGTACGTCTTGCCCGGCACCCAGGCCAGCACGTAGCCGACGAGGAGCGTGCTGGTGATGGCGAGGAACCGCAACTCAGGGGTCCGCCAGAGCCGGACGAACCCCGCGACCAGCAGCGGTATCACCAGCAGCCCGGCGAACGCGAGGATGATCGCCGGCCCGGTGAGGCGATTGGCCGGGGTGCTGTTCAGCTGGTGCAGCACGGATGCCATGGCAAGCTGCGGCCACCCGTGCGTGGCCTGCCAGATGACGTTCGGCGCCCAGATCACCGCGGCGAGGCCGGCGCCGAGCCACGGCCACCTGGTGCCGAGCACTCGCTTGTGCCCGGAGCAGAGGATGCCCGCCGCGAGGCAGATCAGCAGCAGGAGCATCAGGTTGCTGGTTTCGAGCCCGATGCCCGCCGCGAGGCCGGCCACGAGCCAGGAGCGCGGCCGGTCCCGCAGCAGCGCCGTGGTCACGCACAGCAGCACCACCGCCCAGGCCAGCAGGTCCGAGGACTCGGTGACGTCCAGGTGCGCGAGGGCGAGGACCAGCGGGGCGCACGCGGTGGTCAGGGCGGCGAGTATCCGGCCGAGCCGGCCGGCGCCGAACAGCACCGCGAGCCTGGCGGCGATGACCACGACCGCCCCGCCGGCCAGCGCCGGGACGATCCGGACCGCCGTCGGGCTGACGCCAAGCACGCCGGTGACCCGGGTGAGCAGCGGGACCAGCGGCGGCTGGTCCACGTAGCCGAACGCGAGATGCCGGCCGGCCTCGATGAAGTACAGCTCGTCCTGCAGGAAGCCGTACCGGCCGCTGAGCGCGAGCTCGACGGCCACGAAGACGCCGGCGATCACCCACACCGGGGCCGGCAGGCGGTCGCCGGCCGGCGCGCGGTCCAGGCTCGCAGGCCGGTTCGCGGGTGCTGCGATGTTCGTGACCATCGGACGCTGACCTCCGCTCAGGCCCACCGGGTGAGGATATCCTCGCGCCGGAACGTGGCCCGGCTCGCGATGGCCAGCGCGGCGTCGATGACGGCCAGGACGCCGGCCACGACGCCGAGGGTGGCCATGTTGAGGGTGATCGCCCCGACCTCGGCCAGCACGTAGAGGGCCATCGACGGCAGGACGACGAGGGTGGCCGCCTGCTGCGCCGCCCGGACGTCGCTGGCCCTGGCCGACACGAGCACGCTGTACTCGACGGACAGGATCGCCATCAGCGGCACGATGACGGCCAGGATCAAGATGGCCGTTCCGTTCGGGAAGTACGGGTGCCCCAGCCTGGCGCGAGTCTCCTGGTCGGACAGGGCCATGAACACCACGCCCCCGATCCAGATGGCCGCGATCGGCGGGACGAAGGCCGCCAGGCCCTTGCCGAGCAGGATCTCGCCGTCGGCCGCCGGGGTGGCCAGCAGCGGCTCCAGGCTGCGCTCGATCTTCTCCCCGACCAGGCTGTAGGAGGCGATGGCGACGGGCAAGATCGTCGCGGTGACGGCGAAGAAGAAGAGGAACGCGGTGAGGAACCGGGGCAACAGCGCGGCGGGGATCCCGCCGTTTCCAGCGAAGCGGGCCACCTGTGGCAGGCCGATGGCCACGCCGAGCGGCAGCAGGATGAGCGAAAGCCTGACGCTGCGCCTGGTCACCAGGATGCCCAGGTCCTTGGTGGCGATCGTGGCCACGTTTCTCCAGTTCATTGCCTGCCTCCGAGCAGCCTCAGGTAGACCTCTTCCAGCGTCGGGACGGACTCGGTGACGAATTGCACCTGCCCGCCCGCATCGACGATCGCCCGGACGAGTTCGGGGTTGTCGCGCTCCGGGTCGCCTACCGGCACGGTGAGGACGTTGCCGGCCACCGCGACGTCGCCCGAGCCGGCCTTGCGGGCGGCGTCCGCGACCGGCCCGGTGACCTCCGCCAGCCGCACCACGGTGGCGCTGCCCCACAGCGACCTGCGCAGCTCCTCCGGTGACCCCACCGCGATCAGCCGGTTCGCCAGGACGCCCACCCGGTCACAGACCCGGCTCGCCTCCTCCAGGTGATGGGTGTTCAGCAGGATCGTCCGCTTGTCGCGGCGCAGTTCCAGCAGGAAGTCCCGGACCGTCTTGGCACCCTCCGGGTCCAGGTTGGCCGTGGGCTCGTCCAGGAACAGCACCGGGGGATCGTGGATCAGCGCGCGGGCCAGGGCCAGCCGCTGCCGCATCCCCTTGGAGTACGTCTTGACCGGGGCATCCCTGCGCTGCCACAGGCCCAGCAGCGTGAGCAGGCGCTCGGTCCGCTCCGTCCGCGCTGCGCGGGGCATCCGATAGAGCCGCCCGAAGAAGTCCAGGGTCCTGGCCGCGCTCAGGTCCGGATACAGGCCCGCCTCCTCGGGCATCAGGCCGATCAGGCTCCTGATCTTCCGTGCGGCGGTCGCGTCCCCGATGCTGTAACCGCCGATCCGGGCCCGCCCGGCCGTCCTGGAGATCAGGCAGGCGAGCATCCGGACGGTGGTGGTCTTGCCCGCACCGTTCGGCCCCAGCAGCCCGAAGACCTCTCCCTCGCCGATCGTGAGCGTCAGCCCGTCCACCGCCGTGACCTCGCCGAACCTGCGAGTCAGGCCCTCAATCTCGATCATCGCGACCTCCCGCGACGCGCCGCCCGATTCCCTTGCCGCATTAAATTGATATCAGTATGCTAGATATGTGGTATCAGCCACGTCAAGCGGAGGTGGTTCGGATGACAGCGGAGGATCCGGTCAGCTCGGGTCAGGGGCCGGCCGCACGGCCGGTAAGCGAGTCGGTGGCGTGGTCGGCACCTGGGGTCCGCGTCCTGGTGAGCGGTGTGGTGACGACGCTCGCCGGGATCGCGATGCTGATACTGCACTCGGCCGTCAGCGGGGACTGGATCCTGATCGTGGCGGGGATCCTCGTCCTGATCCTGGCCGCGCTGCAGTTCCAGGGCCTGACCCCGGTCGTCGTCCAGGAGGCCCGCGTGGTCCAGCTGTTCGGCAGGTACCGGGGCACCATCCGGGACCCCGGGCTGCACTGGGTGAACCCGTTCGCCCGCAGGCTGCGGGTGTCCACCAGGATCCGCAACCATGAGACCGCGGTGGCCAAGGTCAACGACGCCGACGGCAACCCGGTCGAGATCGCCGCGGTGGTCGTCTGGCAGGTCCGGGACACGGCCAAGGCGATCTACGCGGTCGACGACTACCCGCAGTTCATCGCGATCCAGACCGAGGCCGCGGTCCGGCACACCGCTTCCAGCTACCCGTACACCAGCCACGACGGCAGCGCGCTCTCGCTGCGCGACAACGCCGAAGAGATCACGCAGCGCCTGTCCACGGAGATCGCCGAGCGGGTCCGGCCGGCCGGCGTGCACATCGTCGAGTCGCGGCTGACCCGGCTGTCCTATGCGGCGGAGATCGCCCAGGCGATGCTGCGCCAGCAGCAGGCCAGCGCCGTGGTCGGGGCGCGGCAGCGGATCGTCGAGGGGGCGGTCGGCATGGTCCGGCTCGCGCTGCAGCGGCTCGAGGAGGAGGGCGTCGTGGAACTGGACGAGGAGCGCAAGGCGGCGATGGTGTCCAACCTGCTCGTGGTCCTGTGCAGCGAGCAGGCCACCCAGCAGGTCGTCAACACCGGCTCCCTCTACCAGTGACGGCGGGCACGGTAACGCGGTGAGTGAGCGCAAGGGCGTGCTGCTGCGGCTCGATCCGGCCGTTCATGACGCTCTGGCCAGGTGGGCCGCGGACGAATTGCGCAGCACCAACGCCCAGATCGAGTTCCTGCTGCGCCGCGCGCTCCGCGACGCGGGGCGGATGCCCAGCCAGGCCGGGAAGATGCGCAGGCCCGGCCGCCCGCCGCGGGAAACCCAGCCCGGCTGACCCGGAAATCCGGCAACGTACCGCCGCAGGTCACGGCCCTCGCGCCGCGAGAAAGGCCCATTGAGGCGCTGGTCCTCCGCGGCCCGCGCGAACCGTTCCGCGCTGCGCGGCAGGATGCCCTGCTCACCCACCAGCCAGCCGGGCACGGGCATGCCGCGCAGGCCGTCCAGCACGGCGTCCACGTCGCGGTCGCCGTTGCCGTGTGGGCAGCGGGTGGCGGCCGGGTGCACGATGCTGAGCCTGTGGACACCGGGGACGCGGCCGGCGGCGGGCGGGTGCTTGGCGTCGATGCGTGCCGGCGCGGCTGGATCGCGGTGGCCGTGGCGGGCGCGGTGGCCGGCGCCTACTTCGCGGAAGGCATCCAGGCGCTGATGGAGCAGGCACAGGCCGACGGCCCGCTCGCCGTCGTCGCGGTGGACATGCCGATCGGCCTGCCGGACCGCGGGTTCCGTCAGGCCGACGTGCTGGCCCGGGCGGAGATCGGCCCGCTGTGGGCCTCGGTCTTCATGACGCCGGTCCGGGAGGCGCTGCTGGCCGCCGATCACGAGACGGCCTCGGCCATCAACCGGCGGCTCACCGGCCACGGCGTCTCTATTCAGGCGTTCGGGCTCAAACCCAAGCTGCTCGAGGTGGAACGGTGGGCACGGACAGCCGCGTCGCGGGTCGTCGAGATCCACCCGGAGGTCTGCTTCGCCCGCCTCGCGGGAACCCCGCTGACCGTGCGCAAGTCGTCCTGGGCCGGCGCCGAGCGGCGGCGCGCCCTGCTGGCCGATGCGGGGATCAGGCTCGCCGGCGACCTCGGGCCGGCCGGCGCGTCCGCCGGGGTGGACGATGTCCTCGATGCGGGTGCCGCGGCGTGGGCGGCACGACGGGTCCTCCTCGGCCACGCCCGTCCTATCCCGGACCCGCCGGAAACCTTCTCTGACGGCTGGCCCTGCGCGATCTGGGCGTAACGGCCGCCAGCGGGGACGCGACCGGCCGCTCCCCCGGAGCCACGCGCCCGGCGCCACTCCTCTGGCCCCACTCCCTGGCACCACTCCCCGGACCCACTCCCCTCAGGCGGGTCAGCCGGTCATGGCCGCTGACAGCCGGGCCCGTTCGGTTTCGGTGAACGGGACCGGTTTCCGGTTCTCGGCGTCCCAGCGGACCGTGACGACCCGCGCCTCGGCCGCCGTTTCGCCGGCCGGGGTCACGATCGTCTCCCGGGTGGTCAGGCTCGTCGTCCCGAGGCGCTCCGCCGCGATCCGCACCGTCACCCGCTGGTCCTGGTAGCGCACCTCGGCGCGCAGGTCGACTTCCAGCCGGACGACCACGTAGCCGGGGTCGTCGCCCAGGGTCTGGATGTAGAAGGCATCCCGGCCCTCCTCGAGGTAGGTCAGGAACACCGCGTGATTGACGTGACCCAAGGCGTCGACGTCACGCCACCTCACCTTGACCGTCTGCTCGAATACCGCGGCCACATGCCCACCTCCCTCGGCAGCACTCAGAAACTATCGCCGGTGGCCGGGGCCGCGCGGGAAGCCGTCGCGGGCCGGGGGACTACCGGGACGTCACGGCCGTGGCCGCAGGCGGAACGCCATGAATCCCCTGGGCTCCCTGCTGAGGAGCTCATATTCGCCGGGATCGACGCCGACGGCTTCGGGGACCGGCCGCGGTTCCAGCAGGCGCTCGATGAAGAACCCGGCCGCGAAGATCTCCTCGCAGGTGGTTTCCAGCGGTGCCAGCCAGTACCGCACCTGCCAGCCCCTGCTCCAGGTCTCCTGAACGGTCCGGACCTCGAAATAGCTGCCGCCGTGGCGCAGCCAGTCGCCGGTGGGATGCTGCCGCGACAGCACCAGGGCGCCGTCGGGGCGCAGCACCCGCCGCAGTTCCCGCAGCGCGCCGACCCGGTCATCGACGTATTCGATCGCCAGCGCGCACAAGGCCAGATCGACGCTGGCATCGGCCAGCCAGCCGATCCGGTCGCCCAGGTCGTGCACCCGGAAGTCGCCCTGCCCGACGCGGGCCTTGCAGATCTCCACCATGCGCGGGCTCTGGTCGAACCCGGTCACCCGGGCACCACAGCGGACGAGTTCGGCGGCGTACAGGCCGGGGCCGCACGCCGCGTCGAGGACCCGCCTGCCGGCCACGTCGCCGAGCAGGGCCAGGCACGCCGGGCGGTCGTAGTAGGCGTTGTAGAAGCCGTGCTCGGCGTGCTCGGCGAACTCATCGGCGAACACGTCGTACTGGGGATCCCGCCCCACCCCGCCGTCCATGCGGCAATCCTGCCATCGCCGGAACCGGCACCCCGCTCGCGGGCGGTTACTCCAGGACGCTCGGCTGGTCGATCAGCCACAGCCAGGTGCCGTCGGGCTGGCGGCGGGCGACTTCCACCGTGGCGTTGCCCGCGCGGGCGGTGGAGGTGATGGCGATGTCGCCGTTGCGGATCGCCGGGCGGATCGCGCCGGTCAACCGCGGCCGGCCGGCCAGCAGGTCCGCGTACACCTCCCGGATCGCCCGCCGGCCGGCGGCCAGCCGGCCGGGCGGAAAGGC
>Ga0126376_10001386_pt1 | contig 13041 bp, 10 predicted proteins | sample PanSoiMetPlot_15_FD_92760 | JGI IMG/M metagenome (GOLD analysis project Ga0126376, IMG submission 92760) | Tropical forest soil microbial communities from Panama - MetaG Plot_15 | ecosystem: Environmental > Terrestrial > Soil > Tropical forest > Bulk soil | place: Panama | collected 2016-02-17
CTAAGGTGTCGCACCAGCACTTCGTTCACCTTGCATCAGATCAACGATCATGGCAAACAGACGGTTCCGAGTCTCCACCCTGACTCCCGCCCGAGTGATGTAGCGAATGAGGATGTCGACACTGGCTCCCGCCGGCCTGAGGTTGACCGATGGCATGGCGCTGAATTGTGGTGAGCCTTCTTCGTGCGTAACTCTCTTCCATTCCTCTTCCGCCATTTTTGCATCCAATTCCGTCGTCTTCACGGTTGCTTCGTAAATCCCCTTGAGGAGCGGATGGACACTTGTGCCCGGCGGAACGCTCACCTTGATCTCATCCCACATCCACTGTCCTACCGTTGAGAAGTTGAAATACTTACCGCGTATCGCATAGCCGTTCAAGAAAGAGACTCTTCTACCCGTAGGATGGCCATGGGCAGTCCAGTTTCCGGTCTCCAGCAGCCAGGTGCGGAACAATCCGAGCTGTACCACTTCACCCCCGACCCCATCAATCTCTACCCAGTCCCTAACCCTCACTCCGTTTGGTCCCATCAAAACAAACCAGCCGCAGAATGCGAGGATGAAATCCTGGAAGACGACGGTCAGCCCCGCGGTCACCAGACCGAGGATGGTTGGCATTTGTCGCGGTACCCCGAAAATGACGAGAAGAATTAGTAAGAGGCCGACCAGTTGCGTTCCCAGATTCAGAACAGTTTTCAACGTCTGCCTTTGGCGTGGATCGCGAACCATCTTCTCCATTGCCAGTTGCAGACCCCATCCCGCCAGGATCACGAAGATGCAGATCGCCACAATCGTGGCGACAGACTGCAAAATCAGATGAACTGCGATTTTTTGCTGTAACTCGACTTGCGCTCCCCAACGCCTGTAGAGATCTTCGAGCTGGCGCTGCGCTTCAAGCCGATCATGCAGGATGCTCAGGATGTTCTGTTGCGCGCTCAGCCGTTGCAGCCGGTCGATTCGTTCCGAAGGGGATTCGCCAGGGGCTTTGGCGGCGAGGGCAGACGCCTCGGCCTTCATCCTTTCTTCGTCACCAGTGAGCGCGGCCACGTCGGCGTTTGCCAACTGCTGCGCCTGCGCGATCAAGTCTTCTCGCTTACCCAGAGATCGCCACGTTGATAGCTGCTGAGCGAACGTCGTGTATTGTTCGGCAGAGGCGACAGCAGTCTGCCCTTCGTCGTTGGACGCATTTTCCCGGTACTGCTTGGTGGCGGCCTCACGCGCCGCCAGTTCCTGCTGAAGCTTGACTCTCTGATCTCCACTTTCACGTGCGAGATCTTCGTTCGAATCGGCCAGCTCGGATTGGTCGAGCGAAAGCTGTGCCTTCGCGATCTCCAGGTCGCTGGCGTTGGAAACGGCACCGGCTGTTGGCTTAGTACCGCCGGCACTCAACGACGCGATCCGAGCCTCATCGTTTTTGATGGTCTCCTGAAGCTCATTGACTCTTTGCTGCAGTGCCAATGCCTTGCCACTGAGAGTTGGCTTTACAAGGCTAGCCTGCCGCAATGACTGGGAGAACGCCTGGTCGACTTCGTGATCCGCAATGCGTTCAGCCTCGCGGGCGAGTTTCTTCTCCTCCGCTGACTGCGCCAAGGCCGCCAGAGCCGCTGCGGTTTGCCACGGACGCTGATCCACAATTCCCAGCGGCACATAGGCTCCCGTCCAGCTCCCCTTCCGGGCTTGCAAGAAGGGAAGATATGCCATCACCCCACGAGTCAGAAATGTACCCGCCACGGTGATGGCCAGCAAAATCACCATGACTAGAACAATCACCTTGCGACGGCGGTTCATATGCACACCTCTTCTCTCTCTCTTCTTTTAAACCCCAGACGGGTTCGGTCGCAACGGAGAACAGACGGCAGGTGAACCGCGAATCGCTTCGGGAGTGCTCTGAGACTGTGTTACATGACAAAAGCCGCGTAACGACTCGTCGTTACGCGGCATAGAACGGGATGATGAAGCTCTTCTCAGCTCTTATTGTTTTCCAGGGGCATGGCTGCAATTGATTCTTGTCTTGAATTCGCCAGTGACCTGAGTCTCTACGGACACGTCCTCAATCGTGGTCGGGAGACTTCCAACCGGGACGTTACTGTCCTTCAAGAACAGCACAATCACGCGTCTTCCCGAACCATCCTGTGACAGAGCCACGCCGTGGCCAACGACTCCCGGCAAATTCAACAGGTAGTCGTCGTAGCGGTCCTTAACCTGCGAGACGTGCTCCAGTTCTGGATCCGCCGGAGCTTCCATGGATGCCCCCGCAGCCGAACCCACGAACGAAACACCAAGCGCTGTGAGCACGGACTTGATCGGATTTCCGATGGTTGAAGTGGAACTGCCCGCGAACAGCAGTCCGACTGGATTTGGTTTCTTGCCAGTTGCCGGTTGAGTGACAATCAAGGATCCGGAATCACCACCACTGCTGAAGGTACTCGAATTGATTTGGAATTGCTTCACAAATTTCGCCGTGCTCGTACCAAGGCCGCACGGCCCGTATCCGGAGACGTTCACAGTGACGTTGACCGCGCCGATCGTGCCCTTTGTAAAGGCCGTGGTGCGGCCACTCTTTTCCACCTTGAGGCCAACCGAAGGATTAAGAGTGGTCGCACTCAACGTACCGATCTCCAGTATCCTTCCGGTGGTACTTACCTGCCCCGAGATGATCTTGGCAATCGCCGCGTCCACCGTGTTGTTTCCTCCGGTGAAATTCAGTTTGACGAACTTTGACAGGTGCGCCACGTTGATGGTGCCAGTCTTCGAGCAAACCGGCACGGTATCGACGTACCCCCGCTGCATAATCGTTTCTCCAGCCTTGCCTGCATTGGAGCGTGCCAGAACATGGTTATTGCTGAGAATGTACATGTTGCCGCTCGTGTCCTTTACCAAGGAACCCAACGTACCGGTACAACAGAAAGAAGCGTTGATGTCCTTCACATTGCTGCCGCTCGTGCCGAGCTTGATCGGGGGCGACTGCTGCGCCGTGTTGCCAGCAAAACCGAGAGTCGCGCCCCAGAAAAACAAAACGAGCCAGAGTGCGGTCCACTGACTGAAAGATTTCTTCATAACATCTCCTTCTCACTGATCGAATCGGATAGTTTCGACAACGCCTTGGGAGGTCTTCGAACCAACCCGAGCGCGCTGCCCCCAAAGAAGCGCATTCCCAAAGCACAATTTCAGGTGGGTGACTGGGACGGCCCCCTTTGCAGTCCGAAAAGGATGGGCGGGCCGAAAGCAGGTTGTCGACTGTCAATAGTGACAGTGACCGGAGAGACAAGAGGTATTCACCTTAAGCTTATGGCTAAGCGGTCGGTGAGCGCTATGCAGATATTTTCAGAAGTAATGGCAAGCGGCGAAATCTACCTGTTTCCCAACCCGTGCAACAAGGGTCAACTCGTCGTTTCCACATCGACGTGTAATCTCCCAGCATCTAATCGCGGGAAAGTTGATCCCAGTCACCAGGAATTAATCGTCTGCTGTCCTACCGGTGCCAGGTCCATCAGTCGGAGTGGCGGGGCGTCAGCACCGATTCTCTTGGTGCTGACTATCAGTGTTGTCCGTGTTTCAGCGTGGGGTCATATCCCTGTCGCCAGTTCCTGACAATACCGGAATTGCGGAGTTGTAGCCTTGAGGTTTCTTGGACCTTCCTACCGCCATTACCGGCGTGAATCCGGCGGAACTAAGTTGTTCGCGCGATAGTAGACGACAAGCTGGCCATAGTGTTCACCACTGTGCTCGATGGCAAAGGTCCAGATGGTGGAGTTATGAGCCATCCGGTTGCCAAAGAATTTCGTTGTATTGTCCAGCCCCGCATCGCCCTGCTGTTGAATCACTTTGGCTCCGTCGGCGACGGCCTCCTGTACGAACTTGACGACGTCGGCCTTTGTTTTGAAAGCGTCCCGCGTAGGATTGTCGCCCTCGCCGAAGTCCGGCCCAAGATTCGATCCCGAAATCCTGCGTATTAGCAGGAAATCCAGTGCCGCGGCGTGGAGAAGATTGAGGGCAAAGGTGCGCTCGTCCTTTTGCAACTTGAAATCGTATTTGTCCTCGGGAAAATCTTGCGCCATCGCGATGAGCTTGTTTCCGATGGCGTTCCACCGGTCTAACATCTCCTCCGTTCGAGAGCGCGCAGAACTTGGAGGTTGGTTCTGAGTTTGCGCCTGACCCGGAAGGCTCATTTCGAGAGCGAGGAGTGTGACTGGAAATAGCGCAAGCGCGAGTCGTTTCATTGTAGATTGCTCCTTATTTTGATCCGGATTCAGGGTTCCGATGTCGGTTAGACGCAGCACAGCTTCAAGAGTCTGCCCAATTCAGGGTCAAAAATTCGGGAATTCGACTCCTAGTCGTCCGAGAGATTGTTAAACGTTCCCGCGAGTGAATGTGATCCGGATCACAGACACAATCACCTGCTTCCCTCATAATCCTGCCCCACCTAGAGCCCTCTGAGGTACATGCGAATCGTTGTCACGCACTACTGTGGGCCTGATGCACCGTAGGTTGTCCACTCTACCTGTTGTCCGTGAAGCTGAGCCGCCGCCAAAATGTGCCGGTTACGACGGCGGAGGGAGTGCCCATATGCAACAGACGAAGGTCGTCGTCACGCGCTACGGCGGACCGGAGGTGATCACTGTTGCCGAACAAGAATGCCCTGTGCCAATGCCGGGCGAGGTCCGGGTGAAGGTGCTGGCCGCGGGTGTGAGCTTGCCGGACATACTGGCGCGCGAGGGCGTCCATCCGGAAACACCACGCGTGCCCTATACGCCGGGTTGGGACTTGGTCGGCGTTGTAGATCGGATCGGCGAAGGCGTCTCCGGTTTCGAGCCGGGCCAGACGGTTGCGGCCATGCCGATCAGCGGTTGTTACGCACAATATGTTTGCCTGCCGCAACGCAAGTTCATTCCGGTGCCTGCAGGTTTGGACTCCGCAGAAGCCGTCGCGGTCGTCTTGAACTACATCACTGCATACCAGATGCTGCATCGGTCGGCGAAAGTGAAGACGGGACAGCGCGTGTTGATTCACGGCGCCTCAGGCGGCGTCGGCACGGCGATCCTACAACTGGGGCGACTTGCCGGCGTGGAATTGTACGGCACTTGTTCGGCGCAGGCGGCGGAAATAGTTAAGGAGCTTGGCGCCACACCCATTGACTACCGCAATTCTGACTTCGTCCAGGAAATCCATCGCCTCACTGGTGACGGCGTGGATGTTGCTTTCGACGGCATCGGCGGGGACAATCTATGGCGCTCGCGCGAAACGCTGCGCACAGGGGGGCGCGTGGTCGTCTACGGATTCCAGGCCAAGCTGCACGGAGGGAGGATGGCTTCGGACGCGCCGAGCGGGCGACACCCGATTCGCGAATCCGCGATCTTGGGACAGTACATTCTCAAGAATTGGTTTCTGCCGGGCCGCAAGAGCATGGTGCCTTACAGCATCCAATGGCTCATGAGGCTGAAACCCGCGTGGTTCCGCCGCGACCTGCTCACACTGTTCGATCTTCTACAGCAGCGAAAGATTGAACCGCTGATCGCACAACGGTTGCCCCTTTCTCAAGCTCGGGAAGCACACGAACTACTTGGAAGGGGAGGCGTGATCGGTAAGATTGTGCTGACACCGAACGGGTGACCGAACCGATAGCGCTACATTTACGCTCCGAGAGTTAGACGGAACTCTGCAAGTCCCTCCGCGGACCCAATGGAATCGTCGCGCGATGAGTTCTTATGGGCTGGGGACGCCGAGGGATGCCGCTGAGAACGCGGAGTCCAACAAAATCATGTTACAGTCTTGAGAGGAAAACATTTTTGGGTGGCCATCGGCTGAAAAGGCTGATATTGTTGCGCCCGCCAAGGGTTCGACGTCCCCGTCTCGAGGTCACCATGGCAGAGTCTAAAGTTGGGCGTGCTATTTCCGCAGAAGCTCCTTCCGGCAGTGATGCTCCCATAACGTTCGATCATGTTCTCAAGCGGGAGATTGAAAGGCTCGGTAAGTCACGTTCGAAGCGCAAAATCCCCTTCGAGGCGCATTCCGACAATCTCACGGGCCTGGCATTTTCTGGAGGGGGAATCCGGAGCGCGACGTTTAACCTGGGCGTTCTACAGGCTCTGGCCCAACGAGGTCTGCTACAGAAGTTCGACTATCTCTCTACGGTCTCGGGCGGAGGCTACATCGGCTCGTGGCTGGCCGCGTTCACCAAGCGGCGCACCGATCCGCCGGAGGGATCGACCTGTCCGGCGGGTACGTTTGCTGATGTGCAGGATGCGTTGAGTCCGCACAAGTACGAAACCGACCGCCGCAGTGAGCCTCCGGTGCTGCACTGGCTTCGCTTGTACAGCAACTATTTGACACCGCACACCGGAGTCGTTTCGGGAGACACATGGGCCATGCTCGGAACATGGCTTCGTAACGTGATCCTGAATCAGACGATTCTGGGGCTCATGTTCATCAGCATGTTTGTGCTTTGCCAGAGTGCACTGCTGCCGATGGTGAAGAATCCAGATGCGAACGGGTGGATACCGCTAATCGGCGGAATGGGCATGCTGTTTCTGGCCGCGATCTCGATGGCTGTGAACGTTGTGCAGGAGGTTCGGTCGAAGGCCATCTTCCAGACTTTCTTTCGACGGATCAAAGTTACCGCGACGGTGATGCTGCCATTTGTGATCGCTTGCGTTCTGCTGAATTGCGGGCTGTGGTTCATGTCGAACCAGATGGTGGAGGTACCGGTCTGGCAGTGGGCCCTGGGAGGTGCCACTTTTTATTTTGCGGTGTGGGGCATTGTGGCGATCATGGCTGCGGTACGGCGTCTGTTGCGCAGGCGCCGCGAGAAGCCAGTCAAGCGCATGGTCTCAATCAGGGCACTGCTGATCTGCTCACCGATCGCAGGCGCGATTGGTGCTTGCTTGCTTCGAGCCTATACGTTGCTGCTGAATCAGCCGCAAAACTGGGTCAGCGCGGAATGGGTGATTGTCGTTTTCGGAAGCGGCGTGGTCATGCTGACGGTGCTGTTGGTCGGCACATTGCATCTAGGACTGGTCGGACGGGGATCGATGGACTTGGTGCGGGAATGGTGGGCTCGACTCGGCGGATACTTGATGCTCATTACACTGGGATGGCTCTTGCTGGCAGGAACGTGCGCGTTTGCGCCGCTGGGGGTCCGCTGGTTGTTCTATGAGTTGAAGGGCTGGAAGTCGGTGACCGCCGGCGTGCTCTGGATTCTTCACAACTACTTCGGTCTGAAGGCCGCCACGAGTTCGAGGACGAGTGGGAAAGAAGCAGATGATCCGAATGCCCAGAAGAACTCGTCGTCAAATGGCGATGAGAGCGGATCGTGGCTCACAAGAACGCTGAAGTCGCCCGCTTTCTTGAACGCATTGGCAAAAGTTGCGCCGTATGTCTTCCTTGTCGGCCTTGTGCTGTTGCTGGCGACGGCAGTCCACATTGCGGTTGGACTGGTGTTCGATCCGAACGAGACGGCCCACCTCTGGCACTTTAACAATGCCGACTGGGCCATGCTCTACCAAGAATATTGGAGCGTACTCAAGAACTCGCCGGCACTCTGGTTGCTTGGTCTGGGAGTGGGCTTCTTTGTGGCTGGACTTGGGCTTTCCTGGCGCGTCGATGTGAACGAGTTCTCCTTACATCACTTTTATCGCAATCGACTGGTGCGGTGCTATCTGGGAGCCTCGAATGCGGACCGCAAAGCGGAGCCGTTCACCGGATTCGATCCCGGCGACGACTTGCCGATGTGCTCGTTCGATGGCAACTATCCGGGGCCGTATCCGATTCTGAATGCAGCATTGAACGTCACGGGCGGCGAGGAACTCGGATACGCCACGCGACGGGCGAAGTCGTTCGTTTTTACGCCGCTGTATTGCGGATACGAACTCGGCTCCTCGGGTGAAGGGGAGGAGCGATTCATATGTGATGACGGTTTTCTCCGCAGCTATTCGAGAACGGAACTGGGGCGCACCGAAAGCCGTTGGGGAAAACTCGGTTCTGAAGGAGGGGTTTCGTTGGGCACGGCCATGGCGATTTCTGGCGCGGCGGCAAGTCCGAACATGGGATACCACACGAGCCCTGCCACGGCTTTTTTCATGGCATTGTTTGATGTGCGTCTTGGGTGGTGGATGGGGAATTCGCGCTATCCGAAAAAGTGGAGGAGCCCGGGACCCGCGTTAGGGCTCGGCTATCTTTTCTCAGAAGTGTTCGCGAACAGCGATCAGCAACGCGGGTACGTGTATCTCTCCGACGGCGGGCACTTTGAAAATCTGGCTGTTTATGAGTTGATCCGGCGGCGATGCCGGTTGATTGTGGCGTGTGATGCGGACGCTGACGGAGCCTATCAATTTTCGGATCTGATGAGCCTGACCGAGAAGGCGAGAACGGATTTCGGTGCGCGGATCGAGATCAAGTTCCACGACATTCAGCCGCCAGTGGGAAGCCGGGAGTGTCCACAAACCTGCTTGGTGGGTACGATCTATTACGATCCGAAGGACTCCACGGATACAGGAACTCTAATCCTGGTGAAAGCGAGCATGCCGGAGCGCACAGCTCCGCCGTGCAGTTCTTCTGACAGAAAGCTGCCGGATGATGTATGGCGATACTTTGACCAACATGTAACGTTTCCTCACCAGAGCACGGCTGACCAGTGGTTTGATGAGTTGCAGTTTGAGAGTTATCGAGCGTTGGGGGAATATATCGGTTGCCAGGCGGCGGGAAGGGTTGGAGAAGCGCTGGACAAAGCTCTGGCACGGCCTAAGCCTGCTGAGCCCGAGAAAGTACCCGCAACGGCTGTAACCGTGTGAGTTGCTGTAAACCGCGAGGCCGCATGAGGCATCTATTCGTGGTCTGGAGGCTTCATGGCAAGCACCAAGCAGCGAAACGCGGCGCGACGAAATATCAAGAAAGCGGCAGCGACTGCGAAGAAGAAGAGGACCATCGCGCACTTGCCCAAGTCGGTTCGTACTGCTCTGGGGAAGCAGGCAGCAAAGGTGGCGCGGCAGAAACGTAAGCGCGCGGCTTGAAGGCTCACACTTTCCCAGGCGATTTATGCGGCTCGGTGTACCGATGGTCTAGGTTGGTCTGTGTGTTCGATTATCTGCTTTAGCTCGAGCGCATTCTTCGCGGCGAATCCCATCTGATCATTATCGAAGTAGAGGAAAGTGTGCTTAAGTTCCTTCGTCCATGCTGCGATTCTCTTTGCCCAGACTTCAAGAATTTTCTTGCTGTAGTCTTCCTGGTATTTGTTCGTTCCTGGACCGTGAAGACGGACGTAAGCGAAATCGGCTGTGGTCTGAATTGGCGATTGAAATCCAGCCAGTTCGTAAATGCAATACGCGGCATTGTGGCGGCGCAAGGCGTCGTATACCTCAGCGATGTTCCAGGTCGGATTGCGGAATTCGAAAACGTAGCGGTGATGTTTGGGCAGGCCAGACAGGAAGTTTTCCAACCGTTCGAGATTTAGCTTCCAACTCGGCGGAAGTTGGAAGAGGATCGGGCCCAAGCGGCGGTCAAGCTTTCTTACCACTTGCATAAACTTCTCAGTGGATCGTTCCGGATCGTTGAGCTTGCGATTGTGCGTGATGTAGCGGCTGGCTTTGACGGCGAAGCAAAAACCCGGCGGAGTCTCGCGGCACCACGTGTTGATAGCGGTGGCCGCGGGCAGTCGGTAAAAGCTGTTGTTGATCTCGACCGTATCGAAATGCTCGGTGTAAAAGCGTAGCATTCTGGAAGCCGGCATTTTGGGCGGGTAGAACGGACCAACCCAGTGCTTGTAATGCCAACCTGAGGTGCCGATGTGCACCTTACCGGATGCGCGCTCCTTTTGGGACATCGTTTTCATTGGATGGGAAATCGGCACGAGATGATGGCGGCGGAGTTTGGCGTCCGTGTTTTAATGGCTGTTTCGTTTTCATGTTCAGGGGCGAGGTGCGCGTATGAGAAGGATATCTTTCTCTCTGTCATTCATTCTGACGCTTTCTTTGGCGGCCGTTTTTTGTGCGGCGCAGGCAGCAAAGCCTGATCGGCAAGTCGCGGTCACGATTGATGACCTGCCCGCAGGGATGGCAGATCGACTGCCCGCGGCGGATATCACAGCACTCACTACGAAACTACTGGGGACGCTACGAGATCAGAAAATTCCTGTTGTTGGATTCGTCAACGAGAAAAAGTTGTACAAACCGGGCGAGGTCGACCAGCGCATCAAGGCTCTGCAGATGTGGATCGACTATGGATTCGAGCTGGGGAATCACACATTCAGTCATGCGTCGCTGAACCAGGTGGGATTGAAGGCGTGGGAAGATGACGTGATCCAGGGCGAGAACGTTACGAAGATCCTGCTCACGCAGCACAAGATGAAGCTGCGGTACTTCCGGCATCCGTATCTGGATACAGGCCGCGATTTGCAGACGCGGCGCCAGGCGGAGGCGTTTCTGGTCGAACGCGGATACCGGATCGCTCCGATCACGCTTGATGGTTGGGACTGGATGTTCGCCGGACTGTATGAAGATGCGAAAAAGCGGAACGATACAGCCCTGCAGGCACAGATCGTAAAAGAGTATCTGGCATATCACGACGCGGTGTTCGCTTTTCAGGAGCAACTGTCCACGAAGATCGTCGGATATGAACCGAAACAGATTCTGCTGCTGCACGCCAGCAATCTCGAGGCGGATCACATTGGCGAACTCATGGACGTGTTACGGAAGCGGGGATATCGCTTCATCACTCTGGAGGATGCGCTCAGCGATCCAGCGTATAGCCTGCCCGACACATATGTGGGCGAAGAGGGCACGGGATGGATCGATCACTGGGCGATTTCGCAGGGAAAGATTCCGCAGGGTGCGCCGAAGTTTCCGCAGTGGGTGATGGACCGGACGAAAGAACTGCATCTCTCGACTGGGCAAGTTTCGGCTGAGCCTACTTACTAGCGGCTTCTTCGCGTGCACTCGCAAGCTGGGCTTGCAGGGTGGTGATCGCCTTTTTGACCTGGTCAGCCTGAGATGCTCTCGGTGCTTCGCTAAGATATGTTTGCAATTCTGCGATCGAATCTCCAATCTTCTTTTCCTGTTCGTAAGCATTAGCCGCGGCCAGATGCAGAAATGCATGGGCTCGAATCTGGCTGCTGTGTGCTCGATGGGCGGTGTCGATTGCCTGATCGAAATGTCGATCCATTACTTGCGCGTATGCCTGCAACTTGAGCTGGTTGACATCCGGTGGACCCAGGCTGGAGGCCTTGTCTAGCAAGGACTCGGCATCAGGAAAGTTTTTTTCGAGAAAGTCCACGCGTGCAAGGTTCACATAGGCCGCCGCCAAATGATCGTTGAGCGCAATTGCCTGTTGCAAAGCGCTACGTGCATCGGCGACGCTCCCCATGCGTGAGTAGGCCGCGCCCAAGTTGTTGTATGCCGCGGCGTAGTTCGGGTACATCGCGACCGCTTTTTGCAGTCGCTTCGTAGCATTAGGCCAGTCTTGCCGCGCGATAAGATGATTCGCTTTATTGAATTCCTTGGCTGCGGGAGTTGGTACGCTGAGATCGCTGACCGAGATGAAGGCGGCAGAACTCATGTCGCCCTCGGAATCGGCCTTCCGTCTGGCTTTCACTTCAACTTCCTGCACAATCACCGAACCGATTTCGACATCGCTTTCGTCGCCGTTCGCGACATCGCTGCCCGTTACAGTTACGCGATATCTTCCCGGCGGGACATCGAAGAATTCGGCGGTGCACTCTCCAGTCACAGAACCTTCGGCGAGAGGGACTCCGGAGTTTCCACTTAGCTGGACGCGCGTGGAAGTATTGCACGGAGCTTGATCAGGAAACACAATGCGTACGCGAACGCGGCCAACGGTTTGGACGGGACCGCGATCCATTTGCGCAGCAGCTACACCTACGAAAAGAAGAAACGGCAAGAGCATGCGACCCGTCATAGTGGCCTCCGGGATCGCTGCCGCGAAATCCGCGATTGGGAGAGCAGGCGCAAATCGCGCGGCAACATTGGCGAGTGAGACGGATCATTTCGGAAACAGATAGCGAGAAGAGGCCTGTTTTGACGGACTAATTACAAGTGCAGCGCAAAACAAAAGCTCACAGGGCAGTGAGCTTGTAATGTTTCTGTTGTGTCGAGATGTTTTGTAGCGCTACGTGCAGTTCGAGAGCATGCTAGCTTTTTCCGCCGGCAATCGACGGAACAAGTAGCACTTCATCACCTTCCTGGAAGGCGTACGTCGGGCCACCCAGGAAGCGAATGTCTTCCTCATTCACATAGATATTGAGGAAGCGGCGGATCTGGCCCTTATCGTCGCGAATGTGCGGCTTGAGGTCGGGAAATTTTTCGTCGAGCACGGAGAAGAGTTCTCCGAGGTTCGAAGCGGCACAGGTGATGGAGCCTACGCCGTCGGTGTGACGACGTAGTGCTGTGGGAATTTGAACAGTGATCGGCATGGTTATGCTCCGATTCCGGCGACTTCTTCGGTCGCGGCGACGACACCCGGGACTTCATCAACGTCGAGCGTCTGCTGCAGATAGGCTTCGAATTCGGCCAGCTTGGGAGCGATTGGCCGTTCCGTCTGATAAACGCCAGCCAGCACGTCGGTCGTCTTCAGGCCGTTGCCGGTGACGCAGAGGACGGTGGTTTCGTCGGGGAGAATGCGGTCCTGGCGATAAAGTTTGCCGGCGCATCCGACGGTGACACCACCTGCCGTTTCGGTGAAGATGCCTTCGGTCTCAGCGAGGAGGCGAATCGAATCGACAACTTCGGGATCGCTGACGTCTTCGCTCCATCCGCCGCTGCCTTTGATGGTCTTGATCGCGTAGTGACCGTCAGCGGGATTGCCGATCGCGAGCGAACGCGCGATGGTCGTGGGCTTTTGCGGCTCGATCTCAGAACTGCCGGTCTTTACGGCTGTGGAGATCGGGGAGCAACCTGTCGCCTGTGCGCCGAAGAACTTCACTTCTTTCGGCTCGACCAGGCCCAGCTTGATCAGCTCGTCGAATGCCTTCTTGATCTTGGTGATAAGTGATCCGCCGGCCATCGGACAAACGATGTTGTCGGGTAGGCGCCAGCCGAG
>Ga0126376_10001387_pt1 | contig 13039 bp, 11 predicted proteins | sample PanSoiMetPlot_15_FD_92760 | JGI IMG/M metagenome (GOLD analysis project Ga0126376, IMG submission 92760) | Tropical forest soil microbial communities from Panama - MetaG Plot_15 | ecosystem: Environmental > Terrestrial > Soil > Tropical forest > Bulk soil | place: Panama | collected 2016-02-17
CGCCCTTTCAGACGCGCGGCGCAACGTTCAAGGTCACGCTGATCAACGGCGACAACTTCGATCACGCCTATCAGATGGTGGACTTCGGCGGCGGCCGCGGCTGGGAGAATCAGTTCAAATCGTCGGTCAAGATCGGCGGCTCCGGCTGCTTCTTCACCTTCGGCCGCGTCTATTGGCTGGAGAACCTCCTCCCCTTCGCCATCATTCCGGCGGCGAAGAGCGCCGATCAGCCGGGCGTGCAAAAGGTGCAGGTCACCTTCAACTACGACCCGTCGCGGCGCCTGCGCTTCTATCAGTTCGACCCGACGCACCACGACGTGGCGATCTACTCGATTCATTGAGGTGCTCGGTTGTCCTCTCTTCACCTCGCGGTGGGTGGATGGCTGCTGGCCGCTGCCGGAGCCGGGGTCGCCATTCCGGGCGCCGGCGACCCGGCGCTCGGCCGGCGCCTCTACCGCGACGGGATCCTGCCCACCGGCGAACCGCTCTCCGCACGGCTGGCGGGAGGCGTCGTGGCGACGGGTGCCACCGTCGCCTGTGCCGGCTGCCACCGGCCGAGCGGCTACGGCGGCGTCGAGGGCTCGGCCTACGTGCCGCCCGTGACCGGCCCGCTCCTCTTCTCGGTGAACGAGCCGCGGCGGATCGATCTCTTCGAGAAACTCTTTCAGGAGCCCCTGGCGCCGAGCTTCTGGCGGCAGTTGCGGGAGCAGGCGAGCCGGCCGGCCTACGACGAGTCGAGCCTCGCCGCGGCGCTGCGGGACGGCACGGACCCGCTCGGCCGGCCGCTCGATCCGCTCATGCCGCGCTACCACCTGAGCGACCGCGAGGTCGCCCATCTCGCCGCCTACCTGCGCACGCTCTCGGCCGCCCCCTCACCCGGAGTCGATGACCAGACGATTCGCTTTGCAACGGTCGTGGCGGAAGGGGCCGATCCGGCGCGGGCTCGCGCGCAGCGGGAGGTGATCGACGCCTACGTCCGGTTTCACAACGCCAACGTCGAGCGCTGGCGAAGCAAGCAGGGCCGGCTCGCCTGGCAGGACGAACAGTGGGTCGACACCTATCGCTTCTGGCAGGTGGAGACCTGGAGCCTCACCGGGCCTCGCGAAACCTGGAGCGAGCAGTTGGTTCGCCACCAGCGCGAGCGGCCGGCCTTCGCCCTGCTCGCCGGCCTCGCTCCCCTCGCGCCCCCTGCGATCGCCACCTGGCGGCCGATCCACGACTTCTGCGAGGCCGAGGAGATGCCGTGCCTCTTCCCCGAGACCGACCTGCCGCCGCAGGAGCCGAGCCGGTACAACCTCTACTGGTCGCGCGGCCTCGCGCTCGAAGCCGACGCGCTGGCCCATCAGCTCAAGATCGGCGCGACCCCCCGCGAGCGGCTGCGGATCGTCCAGGTCTATCGCCAGGCCACGCCCGGCGAGGCGGCCGCGAAGGCCTTCCGCGAAGCCTGGGGAGGCGCGGTCGAGAGCCTGTCCTGGGGAGCCGGCGGGGTATCCAGGCTCGCGGCGCGGCTCGCCGGGCGGCCCCGGCCCGCCGTCCTGGTTCTCTGGCTGGGCAGGGAGGATCTCGCCGGATTCGCCGCGGCGGCGGATCGCGTCGCCGCAGCGCGAGGGGACCGGGTCTCGCGGGTCTATCTCTCCTCGACCCTGGCCGGCGAAGAGCCGCCCTCCCTATTGTCCGCCTGGCAGGACCGCACCTTCGCGCTGCGACGGTTCAGCCTGCCTGGAGAGGAGTCGCCGCACGCCTACCGGGTCCGCGCCTGGATGGATGCCCGCGGCGTTGCCCGCACCGACGAGCGGACGCAGCTCGACACCTACTTCACGCTGGCCGCCCTGGACGACGCCCTGTCGCGGATGGTCGACCACTTCTCGCGCGATCTGCTGATCGAGGTCCTCGAACGGGAGGTCGAGAGCGACCTCAACCCCGGCGTCTATCCACGCCTGGCGCTCGGCCCCGGCCAGCGCTTCGCCTCCAAAGGCTGTTACGTCGTGAAGCTCGCTCCCGGCCAGCCGGGAGGCGTAGAGAGCAAGGGCAAATGGGTGGTGCCGTGAAGTCTCCGACGAAGCGCCTGGCACCTAATCCGGTGGGAAAACCCCCTGTCCCGGCGCCAGCAGGGCGTTCGGATCGAAGGCCTGCTTGGCGGCGAAGAGCTGGTACCAGCGCGATCCGAAGTGCTGGCGCCAGTCCTCGGGGCTCATCGGCACCGAGTCGACCGGATAGAAGTACCCGCCCACGGCCCGCGCCTGCTCGAAAAGCCGGCGGTTGGCGGCGGTCAGCCCCGCCGCACGCTCCGGCGTGGGCGGGATGGCATTGCGCAGCAGGGCGAAGAGAAAGAAGGTGTCTCCCTCGGGGATGCGGAGGTTGGGCGTTGTGAAGCCATCTCGCCGATAGGGATAGATGAGGATCGGCCCCTGGCCCAGGTCTGCGGGGTCGAGGGCCGCCAGCGTGCCGCCGATGAAGCTTTCGGCCTGATTCGTCGGCACCAGCAGGTCGATCCAGGGATGGGGGAAGTACCAGATGCCGAGCTGCTTCAGGAGCTCCACCAGGGGCGCCAGACGGTTCAGGTAGTCGAAATACGGCATGTCCCGGGCCGTCTGCTGCTCCGGCAGGAAGCGGAGGCCTGCCAGCAGGGCGCCGTCGTCGGGCTCGTGGCCCGGCGTGAAGCCCTTGGTCGCCTCCAGGGAGTAGATCCAGCTCCCGGTGCCGTCCGGCGCGGCGAAGCCTTGGACGGTGTCGAACCGGCGATCCTCGACCAGGATCAGCAGGTCCTCCAGGAAGATGTGAAGATCGCCATATTGAGCCTGGTAGAAGCGGGTGAGGTCCGGGGCGGGCACCAGGCGCACCCTCGCCCGCACGATGACGCCGAACTGTCCGAGCCCGGCGAGGACGGCGTCGAAGAGCTGCCGGCGTTGGGTGGGAGAGCAGGAGACGAGCTGGCCGCGGCCGGTCACCACCTGCAGCTCCAGCACGTTGCTCACCTGCGGGCCCTCGCGGAAAGACTGGCTGCCCAAGCCGCCGACGGTCAGCGTGCCGCCAATCGAGAGGTCGATGTAGTCGGTGAGGATCGGCGGCGCCACTCCCAGCGGGATCGTCTGCCGCAGCAGGTCGCTCCAGCGCACACCCGCGTCCACCAGAGCATCGCCGGCGTTGATCTCATGGATCGTGGCGAGGGGAGACATCTCGATGACCACGCCGGCCTCGGCCTGGGCTTGCCCCAGAGTGCTGTGCCCCTGGCCGCGGGCGGCCACCTGGATGCCTTGCCTGGAGGTGAAGTCGAGGAGCCGGACGACGTCGTCCACCGACCCTGGTTGCAGCACGGCCATGGGCCGGCGATGGATGAAGTGGCCGTAATCATCCGCAGCGGCGGTCAGGGAAGCCTCGTCGGTGAGGAGCTGACCGTCGAAGGGGGGAAATCCCTCCGCTGTCTTCACTCGGCCGGTGGCGAGCTCCGCCGCCGTGACCCAGCTCCGGAAGTGGACGTCGAAACCGGCGACGGCAACCGCCGCCAGCGCTCCGCGCAGAAAGTTGCGGCGTGATACCGCCGTGTCCCCGGATGGGTGGTCCGTAGTTGTTTCCTTCATGTTGGAGCCTCCCAGCAGCGTCTTGGCTGCCTGCCAAGTCTCTATTCTTTTTGGTGCCTCGCACAGCTACATTGTGACCAGGTCACGCCGCAGCAGATCGCCCGGACCTTCACCGAGAAGACGAGAAAGTACCGGGCGAGCGTCGCCGATGAAGGTCCCTGGGTTCTCTTTTTGAGCTCTGCCTCCCCGCTACGCCTTCATTGAAAGGTATTTCCGATCAGATTTTCGCGCCGGTTTGAACCCGCAGTAGTGGTACTGCCGCAAATGCCTTTCTTGAAGGGTATTTCCGACTCGGTGAGGGTAAAGCCGTCACACCCGCGTTTGATCGGTGTGGCGCTCACTGAACAGCGTCACTGAACCGACAAGAAAGGAACCTCGTCATGAATAAGACATTCCACCGCACCTCGCTGCACGGCCGCGCATTTGGCCGGCGCATGCGGAGGTGCTCGCTGTTGTTCGCTGTACTCTTGATGGCCAGCCTGCCCGGCTGGTCCCAAGCCTGGCCGCAGTGGGGCCAGAACCCGCAGCACACGGGAGCGGTCAACGTCCTGGGGCAGCACGCCCGGGAGCTGCTCGACGACATCGTCTACGACCCCTTCGTGGAGGCGGAGAAAGCGGATCCCTTCTCCAGTGACGACCTGGGGATCCACTATCAACAGCCGCTGACCGACGGTGACGACGTCTACATGGAGTTCAAGACCGGGGCCTACACGAGCCGCCTGACCTGGAACACCCAGACCTGGAACGAGAAGAAGCTGCAGCGGGTGCACGGCCATCTGGCGGAGGCATGGAGCTTCGAGAGCGACTGGAAGCCGGTGCCTTTCCTCAGCCTGCTGACCGGCAACGGCCCCTTCTGGGAGCCCGTCTTCCACGCCGTCCTGGTGGGCGATTACGTCTATGTGCCGGGCTTCGGCGGCTCGATCTTGAAGGTCGCCAAGTCCGATGGCCACCTGGTGGCGCGCATCAACCCCTTCGGCTCCACGCTCGACCCGGACACCTACGTCGCCGGCCCGCTCGCCGCGGACGCCGCCGGCAGCGTTTATTACAACGCCCTCAAGCTCGACCACGACAACCCCTGGGACGTGAACCCGCCGGCCTCGTACCTGGTGAAGGTCTCGCCCGACAATACGGCCAAGACCGCCACCATCGCCTCGTTGACGCCCGGCACGCCCGGAGCCGGCGACCAGTGCCGCGGCATCTTCCGCATCGCCGACCTGCCGTGGCCGCCGAGCCCGGACGCCGTGCCGGCCACGACGAGAACCTGCGGCGTTCAGCGGGTGCCCGCCAACTCCTCTCCTGCCATCGCGCCGGACGGCACCATCTACATCGTCACCACCGCGCACCTCTGGATCTTCGAGGGGTATCTCGTCGCGGTGAACCCCGACCTGACGCCGAAGTGGATCGCCTCGCTCGCCAACCGGCTCACCGACGGCTGCAACGTCACGTTGCCGCCCAACGGCGCGCCCGGCGGCTGCCGCGCCGGCGCCCATACCGGCGTCGACCCGTGGCAGAACCGGAAGGGCAGCGGCTTTGTAGTCGACGACGCGACCTCGGTGCCGGTGGTGCTGCCGGACGGCAGCATCCTGTATGGCGCCCAAACCATCTACCCCTACCTTCAGGGGCACCTGATGAAATTCAGCTCCAGCGGTGAGTTCCTGGCCTCCTATCCGTTCGGCTGGGACGACACGCCGGCGGTCTACCAGCACGACGGCACCTACTCGATCATCACCAAGGACAACCACTACTCCGGCTTTGGCGCCTACTGCTCCTTCGCCAGCCCGTTCTGCCCCAGGGACCGCACGGCCAGCAACCCGGCCTCCCCGGAGGCCTTCTTCATCACCCGGCTCAACAGCAACCTGGAGCCGGAGTGGAGCTGGCAGAACACCAACACCCAGAGCTGCACCCGTGACGCCCAGGGCCAGGTGACCTGCGTCTCCGATCACCCGGCCGGCTTCGAGTGGTGCGTCAACGCCCCGGCGGTCGATCGCAACGGCAACGTCTTCGCCAACAGCGAGGACGGCGGCCTCTACTCCATTCGCCCGAACGGCACGCTGCGCGATCACCTCTTCCTCAATCTCGCCATCGGCGCGGCCTACACGCCGCTCTCGATCGACAACGAGGGCAGGATCCTGACGCAGAACGACGGCCACCTCTTTGTGGTCGGCGACGATTAGCCTCCCGGTAGTAGACTCCGGGGGCGCAGTCCGCTGCGCCCCCGGCTTCACCATCGACAGAAAGGAACGTCAACCATGTTCGCCCAAAGAACCAGGAAGCGCAGGATCTACCTCGCATCGGTTGCCATGGGCATGATCGTTGGGGGTGGATTCGGCGCGCAGATGGCGTTCGCCAGGATTACCGCCAATACCATCGACCCCGTCGCCGTGGTGGCCGACAACGGCCGCGACGTCATTGTGACGGGGCCGATTGCGTGCACGGCGGGCGAGCGAGCCTACCTGCGGGTGACCGTGACCCAGCGTTCAACGGGAGCCGTGGCCGAGGGCCGCACGCTCCTCACCTGCACGGAAACCACCCAGCGATGGGAGGCCCATGCATCGACCCGAGGCAGGGAGACCTTCGCGGAAGGGCCTGCCACCGCCACAGCGCTAGCTCGCACCACCGAGCGCGGGGAAACCACCGATGCACATCAGTGGTTGGTCGACATCACGCTGGTAGGAGAGTGAAGTGAGGCCGTGAAGCCAGCGACGCTCGGCACGGGAAAGGCTGGCAACACGGTGCTGCGAAGCTTCGAGGAGGCGCTTCGACAAGGCGCCGCCTCTGCCCCAGATCCCTCATTCCTGCCGGCGGCGAGGCTGAGGGCACCTGTCCCCATAACCGCGGCGAGATTTCCTCCACCGGAAACCCGGCGAGAAGCAGCTCTCCCGCTGCTCCATCCACGCTGCTCAAGCGGGTCCTGGCCGCCACAACCCTTTCGAGCCTCCGGTTGTCCTCCGTGCTCATCGCAGCTCTTCCTTTCTGCCCTGCTCATGACGGCGAGAGGAACTGCCTCCCGTGCCGCATCATAGAAGCTCGGCCCTGAAATGCCGACCAACCGATTGACTCGGGACTCAGGATCTCTTAGAATCATTGCGTGTTCTATTTAATTATATCAATATCTCTGGCGGTAGCTCGGCCTCGGATTGCCATGTTGGAGCGATTCAGAGTCGGCAGTTGGCGTCGAGGAGCTAAACATACAGTCCGAATCTGTGTCTTAGTGTGTGGCGGCCAGTCGCCACTGGCACTGCCGTATCGGTTCCGATCGCGCAGGGATAACGCAGTCGTTTCTACATACAGATGAGGGACTAACCAATGGAGCGTCATATCATCGTAGGCCTTAGTCTTCTTTCCGCCGTAGTTTGGGGCGATGGAATCGCCGCCCAAACCTGTGTCAACGCGCCTGGAAAGATCTGCAGTGGTGGAGCAGCCCTGGCGGGACCCATGATTCAACCGCAACTTTCGGCACAAACCCAAAAGGCGTGCAGCGTGCCAGGCACGTGGAACGCCTTAAACGGCGTCAAGGTCACGGTTAATGCCAATCTCACCGGCACCTTCGCCGCGCCTTATTGTCCAGGCGTTCATTCGCTCGCCATCACCCTTCAAGGGACGAATAATTTCCGAGTAAGAATCACTTGGAATGGCGCTCCTGATGTTTGCCAGTCGGCTACGGAAAACATGGCCTTTACGACGGCTGATTGCAATACGGCACAAGGAACTTACGTCAACGACGATGGCTCCTCCGGCTCAGAAGTGTGGACGAGGTCCGAACTGCAGCTCTCCCTCTCTCGTCAAAACCTGGTGACTGTAAGCGCGAAAGGAACACCCTCCGGCGGAACTTTCTCGTATAGCGCGACGAGTTTGCGCGGCACTAGCGTCGCCGGCATCAAGCTCGCTCCAGGCGTTTCGGTGACCGACAATCCAAATTCTACCAACCTAGTCAATCCGGGGAATCCGAATACAAACGGCTCACCTGCTCCCGGCGGCTTGGCGCAGATTACCGCCAGCTATACCACGACGCGCGATGGCAAGATCGAGAAGAAGTTCTCCGTGCCAGCCTTCGGATTATCCTGCTACTATACGACCTCTGAAGCTGACTGGGGAACCCCTCCGAACGCTTGCAAATCTGTAACCATCCACGGGCAGCGGTATTCCGGAACGGTAAAAGATCCGTCGGGACTCACCGGCACGTATTGCAGCTCCTTCATTGCCGAGGTCAAGCTGCAAGGTTCGGCTTACACCAAGGATAAACGGATTATTCAATATAACCCAGCCAACAGAAAGATATCGGTGGTTAAGGAAATACATGGCGCCGACGGAACTCCAGTGGAAGCGGGAAAGACCCTGGCCCGGGATCGTGACGTCATCCCCAAAGATGTTCTCGTGGATATCTATAGAGTAGGAACAGGGTTGAAGGCCAACGACACGGGTGGCGCGATCCTGGGATACCGCATCGACTTGTATAAGGGAGCCGGGGTCGGGGTGTGTAACAATTTTAATAATATCATCTCAGTGGCGGCTTGCGCACCTGGCAATACTAAGTGCCCCACGCGCGATCTGCCGTAGGAGGACGGAAATGAGAAAGACGCTGCTGGTAGTAACTGGCCTTTGTTGCTTTGCACCCGTGATCGTGTCAACCAGTACGCTTGCCCAAGACGCGGACATCAGAGCTGTATACGTCAAGGGCAATGAAATCTATACCTCATCGGGCTCCAGCGGAGAGGTCAGACGTATCACCAACGATGGCGCCAGGAAGTCCCTTCCCGTGTGGTCCAAAGATGGTGCAAGAATCGCCTTTGTCGAGAGCGTCGATGGCGTCCGGGCTCTCGGCTACTTGGTGGTCATCGATAATGACGGTAATGTATCGAACCGAATTCCGTTCCGCAGCGAGCCGGACTCTGCCGGCGGGATGCGGTTCATCGAGCACCTTGAGTGGCTAGCAGGCGATAGGATCGCGGTTAGCGGCAGCGCGAACCCGTCGCTTACTGAGACGGCGATCGTTGATCTGGCCACGGGCAGCGAGCAGAGCGGTATCTTCGACGATGGTCCGGGAGCGGACTTTTCTCCTGACGGCAGGCATTTTGCCTATACATCGGGTGCTCCGCACTTCACGTCGGAAGACCACCGCCGACCCGCTCTGGAGGTAGATTACGTTAGAGTGTTTCCGAATCCTCGCCGGCACGTCAAATTCGTTAGTCCCCGGCGCTGGTCGCCTGACAGCAGCCGCGTAGCCGTCGTGGCCGAGGATTTCACGACGAAACGACAGAGCGTTGTGGTATGGAGCAGGGAAGGAAAGGTTTTAGAGACCACCTTGACATTGCCGGCGGGATCGGCAAGCGATCTGTTCTGGAGCGGCGGAGATGTCGTTGTCACTTCTCCTCGGGGAAACCTACGAATAACGACGGCTACGGGAAGCGTGGAGGCAGTTAGCGCTGGCGAGCTGCTCAACCCGCTGCAGCAAGCACGATCGGAGAGAAGAAGGTTGCTCGATATTTTCTTGAGAGACGGCGACCGTGAGGCCGATTTCTGGTGTCAATCGTGCATACTGACTGCGTTGCCCAGACGAGTCCAGGCGGACAACGACTGAGCCCGCGCACTCCCCAAAAGCGCTCTCCCAGCAGGTTCAACAAGGTTCTCCGCCCAGAAAGGGTGCCAGCGGAGTGAAGAATAGTAGAGGAGTTAGTGCCCGATTCCGAGCGGGCATCCTACCGCCGTTGCTCCTCGATCAGCTCCACAGCACTCTTGGGCGATCGCCAAGACCGGGCGATCTGCTCGGCCAAGCTATCTAGCTTCTTCAAGGTTTCTTCCCTTTGTGCCTGACGCAGCTTCCGCTCATCCCCCCGAAACGGATGGAGCATGGCCACGGGCTCTCCCCGTAGGGTGATAACGAACTCGGCCTCGTGCTCATGCACCTCTCGCACGATCTCGGAGGTCCTGTTCTTGAGGTCCCGCACGCCAATTCTGTGGGTCATCGACTTTGCTCCTGAAGGGGGCTACACGCCTGTGGCTACAGAGTAGCGCCGCCTGGAAGGTTTTGGCAACAGCCGCCACCAAGCGCACAATCTGGCCAGAGGGGCCAAAGGGCTGAAGCAGGCCGGACACGAGGACGTTCGTGTCCAGGACGATCTTCATCGTGAAGGATGACGCTGTTGCCGACGGGCTCGCCGGACGCTGGCGATCTCGGCATCGATTTCCGCCGGGGTGAGGGTGTGTTTACCCCTCTGGACCGATTGCCGCTGCATCTCGGACACCGCAGCAACCGCCCTGGACCTGCGAATCGCCGCCAAGGTCTCCTCCAGGGTCTCTTCCGTCACCAGCGAGAGGATAGCAATGGGCCGGCCATTGGAGGTCACAACCATCTCCCGTTCCGACGTGAGCCCCTTCCATACCTCAGCCGACTTGCTTCGCAGATCCCGGACGGAAAGGAACTTCATCGCATGACCTCCGTGCTGCTCAAGTGTACACGATTGTCACACGGCGCTCTCTGGCGGTGGTAGGAACAGCTAATCTATGATGAGCTCTAACGATGCGCTATCACTACTTCACCTGCGACGTCTTCACCAGCACCCGCTTCGGGGGCAATCCGCTGGCGGTTCTGCCCCAGGCCAAGGGGCTTGCGACCGGGCAGATGCAGCAGATCGCCCGCGAGTTCAACTTCTCCGAGACCACCTTCGTGCTTCCTGCCGTCGCCGGACATACCCGGAGAGTCCGCATCTTCACGCCGGTCACCGAGATACCCTTCGCGGGACATCCCAACGTCGGCACGGCGTTCGTCCTGGCCGCCGCCGGCGAGCTCGGCCCGCTGGACGCTCCGCTCACGGTGACGTTCGAGGAGAAGGCCGGCGTTGTACCGGTCTCGATCCAGAGACGCCAGGACGGCGCGATAGGGTGCGAGCTGTCGGCCCCGGAGCCGCTCTCCCTGGGGAAGACCGTCGCGGTGGCGAGCCTGGCATCCGCCGTCTCCCTCGCCGAAAGCGACATCGTGACCACGACGCATCCGCCGCAGGTGGCCTCCGTGGGTTTGCCCTTCATCCTGGCGGAGCTGAAGGATCGGGCCGCGCTGGAGCGAGCGCGCATCCATATCGACGGGTTTCACCAGCTCGCGGCCGAGGGTGTGACGCCCGACGTTCTTCTCTATATCCACAGCGGCGACGAGCTCGACATCCGGGCCCGCATGTTTGCGCCTCTGGATGGCGTGCCCGAGGACCCCGCGACCGGAAGCGCGAACGCCGCCTTAGTGGCGTTGCTCACCCATCACAATGCGGCAGCCAGCGGCGACTTCCGTTGGCGCATCGCCCAGGGGGTGGAGATGGGGCGGCCCAGCATCCTGGAGGCGCGCACGGAGAAGCGCGATGGGATGGTCGTGGCCACGCGGGTCGGCGGGGCGAGCGTCTTGGTGAGCGAGGGGTTCCTCGAGATCGATTAGCTACAGTATGGCCGCATCTGCTCCTTCCTTGCGATGGCCGATCCTCGGTGTGCTCGCCGCGATCGCCATCACCGCGACGATGGACGCCACGGGGCTATCCGCCTTCAGCGCGCTGCCGCTGTTGCCTTTGATGGCCCTCTTCTGGTATCTCCAGCGGCTGCCGCGACGGAGCATGGGCTTCATTTGGGGAAGATGGCGCCACTACGGCCTGGCTCTGCTCTATCCGGCGCTGGTCCTCAGCGTCATCACGCTCATCTCGACGTTCGCCGGCGCCATTGACGTCTCCCACACCCATTGGGGAAAGGCCGCGCTCAACTGCCTGCTCATCTCGGTTTCGACGATCCTGGTCGTGATCCTGACCGAGGAGGGCTTCTTCAGGGGCTGGCTATGGGCTTCGTTGGAACGCGGAGGAGAGGAACCGACCAGAATCTGGATCTGGAGCAGCATCGCGTTCGCGCTGTGGCACGTGTCGGCGGTGGTGCTCAACACGGGTTTCAATCCGCCGATGGCGCAGGTTCCCACCTTCCTGATCAACGCCGCGGTCATGGGTGCCGCCTGGGGGCTGATGCGCTGGATCTCCGGTTCGGTGATCGTCGCCAGCGTCAGCCATGGCGTCTGGAACGGCTTCACCTACGCGCTCTTCGGTTTCGGGACCCGGACCGGCGCGCTCGGTATCAAGGAGACCTGGCTCTACGGGCCCGAGGTCGGCGTGCTGGGCCTGGCCTTGAACGTGGTGTTTGTCGTTGCGTTATGGCGCTGCATTTCCTTATCTCCTCTGCTATCCTCCCGCGAAACACTCAAGGAGGGATCATGACGAGCGTACGGAGATCCGTCGTTTTCATCGTCGTTTTGGCCGCGTTCCTGGTGACGGCGAGCGCGGCGCAGCAGAAGACCGCGAAGGCAAAGGCGTCCCCCGCAGCAAAACCGGCGGCCGGTAACGCGTGCCCTCAGCCGCCCCCTTGCGGCGACAAGTGCAGCAATCAGCCTTTCGTGCCCACCGACTGCTGGACCACGCCGGACGGGCCCGCGAAGGCGGACGTCATCATCGGCAATCCGCTGACCTCGCCGAACATGCTGTACTGCAACGGCGGCTCCTACGCGCTCTGCTTCTTCTCCGGTCCGCCGTACGCGACGGGAAAGAAGAGGGCCAACAATTCGCCCTTGCCCTGCGTGCTGAAGGGCGACATCGCCAACTGCACGTGCCAGGTCTACACCTCGGGACCGTACTTCGTCGACATCAACGGCATCCTCAACCGCGGCGCCTATTACGAGACCGTAGAGGCCTGCGGACAGGACGGCGGCAAGTGCGCCAACATCAAGAACTGCGGGAAGGATGGCTCGACGAAGGGGTGCGCGAAGCGCAAGCAGGCCCCGGTGTGCAAGTACGTCCAGAACCAGAATCCGAAGGATCCGTCCGTCTCGCTCATGCCGAAGGCGGACCTCATCTCGACCTTCAGCTTCGCCATGGACGCGAACTATCAGATGGGAACGACCTCGTGCCCCGCCGGGCTCTACGCCGGCTGCATGACCGCTCCCTGCTTCTTCAAACCAGGAGCCAAGCAGCCGCCCTCCAACGGCGATCCCATCCAGTGCCAGTGCCCGACCTACAACGGCGTTTTCGAGATCGGCCAGTTCCGGCAGAAGAACGACTGCTCGATTCCCAGCCCAGACGCAACGCGCTACGTCTGGTCGGCGTCCCACACCGTGTCGACCAGCGTCGGGCACTGATGTAGCGGGTGGGCGAGCCGCTCGCGCAGCCGCACCACCTCCCCCACCACGATGGTCGCCGGCGAGCGCTGGCCTGCACGGTCCGCGTCGCCGGCGATGCTGCCGAGGGTTCCCACGACGATCCGCTCTTCGGGCAGGGTTCCCGAGGCGATGACCGCCGCGGGCGTATCCGCGCTGCGGCCGTGGAAGAGGAGCCGCGCCGCGATCTCCGGCAGGCGGGAGAGGCCCATGAGGATGACGAGGGTCTCGACGCGGGCGAGCGCCGCCCAGTCCTGGCGATCTCCGTCAGCACAGTGGCCGGTCACCACGGCGAAGC
>Ga0126376_10001388_pt1 | contig 13032 bp, 6 predicted proteins | sample PanSoiMetPlot_15_FD_92760 | JGI IMG/M metagenome (GOLD analysis project Ga0126376, IMG submission 92760) | Tropical forest soil microbial communities from Panama - MetaG Plot_15 | ecosystem: Environmental > Terrestrial > Soil > Tropical forest > Bulk soil | place: Panama | collected 2016-02-17
ACATCTTCGGGATCGGCGTAGCCTTGTGGGCATTGGCCAGCTGGGTTGCGACGCGCGACCGGTCTTGGCCCCTGCGTTTTCTGCTGTCGACTTTTTCCGTTGTCGTCCTCTTCTTCTGCCATCTCTCGGCGCTGGGTATTTACGCGATCGGCATATTGTCGTTCGAAATCTTCCGGTTATGGACGCAGCGGGCGGAGGCATGGCCGCGGCGAATTGCAGAGTTCGTCGCCGGCGGGCTGCCATTCCTCGCCGTCGCGCCCCTCCTCTACGCCAGCCCCACCATGCAACTGGTGAATGATGTTTCGTGGGAGCAGCGCGGCAAGCTCGACGGCTTGATGTATGTTTTCAGCAATTACACCGACATCGCCGCTTTTGCGCTGATTGCAATCCTGGTCGCAAGCGCCATCTGGGCAGTTCGGCACCGCGTACTGCAGTTTCACCCATGGGCCATTGCGCTGCTTATCGTGGGAGGCACGGTCTATTTCGCATTGCCGCGGGTGATGTTCGACACCTACATGGCCGATCAGCGGGTGCCGATCGGCATTGCATTCATGCTTTTTGCGTGCGGTGAGCTGGATGTGCATCACCGCCTGGTATGGCGTGGGTTCCTCACTGTTCTCATTGTGCTGATCGGCGGCCGCGTTCTTGAAGTCGACTACAACTGGTCGCAATTGTCGGATTCGACAAGCGAGTTTCGCTCCTCGGTGCGCCGTATCGCGCCCGGCTCGAAGGTATTTGTCGCATACGCCAATGCGTCATCCGGTGAAGACGTCAGCGATCTTGGGCTCGTGCACGCCGCCTGTATCGCCACCATCGAGCGATCGTCTCTCGTAACGACTCTGTTCACTGTACAGGGCAAGCAGGTCGTGCATGTTCGTCCAGATTTTCGCGATTTTGCCGATCTCCGCGACGGCACGCCGCCATCGACCGCGCAGCTTCTTCTCGCCGCCGAAAATCCACAGCCCAACACACCGGCTTTCTGGCTGAATTGGACGAAGTTCGACTATATCTACATCCTCTTTACGGAAGACGACGCCCCCAATCCGGATCCTTCGCGATTGCGTCTTGTTGCCGACGGAGACCGGTTTCAGCTGTACCGCATCAACAAGCCGCAGCAGGCGCCGCCGGGTGACGACGAGGCGAAGAAATAGCGCCCTCGTCTATGGCGTCTTCGCCCGATCGGCCGGCAGACGTATGGGCCGCTGTTGCAAGCCAGACCCGCCTTTTCAGGTCCAAATACGCTACTCTGCCCGCCAATGTCGCAATCCCACAAACAGTTCCAAGCTCTTGATTTCTGGCTGGCGCGCGGCGCCGTCCTCGCTATCGTCATATTGCAAGTCGCCATCGTGAACGACCTCACGGTTGGGCCGCGCTGGCTCGCGCCCGCCATCGAGCTCGCACTTCTCATCCCGTTATCGATCGCAACTGCTTGGACGCAGCAACGTGCGCGCAAGGCATCGACGGATGAACAATGGAATTTTGTTGGCCGCCAGAGATTGTTCATGCGCCGTCTGGCGCTCTCACTCACGGCCGTCGTGACCCTGATGAACTTCGGCGCCCTGGCGCGACTGGTCGAAGCGATCCTCGCCGGTCATGCCGGCAGCGGCCGGACGCTACTTCTGGATGCGCTCAATATATGGGTGACCAACGTCATCATCTTTGCGCTGTGGTACTGGGCGTTGGATCGCGGCAGCCCTGCTTCGAAGGGATCCCGGCCGGATTTACGCAACGATTTTCTGTTCACGCAGCAACAGCCGGCCGGCGAGTCGTGTCTTCATCCCGGCTGGTCGCCCGGCTTCATCGACTACCTGTTTCTGTCGTTTACAAACTCAACGGCATTCTCGCCCGCGGACACTTTTCCGCTGACCGTCAGGGCCAAGCTTCTCATGATGGCCGAGTCGGCGATATCGTTTGCGACCATCGCACTGGTGGCATCGCGCGCGGTCGGCATCCTGAACTGAGCTTTGAAGGTTGTGGAGCGGACTCGCTTGGCCGCCGCTTCTTATTCGAGACCCATGTAATGCAGCCATTCGCTGCCCATGTTGTCGTCGGTGACAGACCGTTGGCCCGCCGTTCGCGCAAGGATTTCGGGACATGGCTCAATGGGTCGTCTGTCGGCATGGGCGCCAGGCGCAAGGCTTGTCTGCCAGGCCGCAAGTTCGTCGAGCTTGGCGCGATCCTCTCTGCGGGACTTGTCGAAAACCGGCTGCCCGTCGATGCGATAAGCTTCGAGCGTACGCCGCCAGCGCCGGAAGTCCCAGGCGATCGGCGCATCCGAAACGACCATGTGATTGGTCACGCGCGCGCCATGTGCGAAGGCGAGGCACGCCGTGCGCTGCACACGCTCTGAATCAGTCGTGTTGTAGAAGAAAACTCCGCCGGACTTGAGATGGTGACGGATCAGATCGAGAAACTCGACAGACAACAGATTAGTCACGCTCGCCCGGAAGTGCCAGGTTGTATTCGAGACGATGGCATCGAAATGCCTTGCCGGATTGGCTCGCAACCACCGGCGACCGTCATCCGTGATGATCTTGACTTTTGGGTTGGTCAGGACCGAAGCGACTTCGGGCTCCTTTTCGATCAGCGCAAGATAGCCGGGATTGATCTCGATAACTGTCAGGGAGGCGACGTCGGGATTATTGGCGATGACCTGCGCCCAGGACCCGGACGAAAGACCGATCATCAGGACATCGCGCGGCGCCGGATGAAAAAGGCTGAGCGAATAAGGACGCACGATGCCATTCGTATCCTTCTTCAGATCGGTATTAAAGCGGCCGTCATACATGCCATGCCCATAGACGATGCCGTTGTCGGTCACCGCGATAATGCCGCTGCGATTTTCCAGAACCTTCGCGAAGGCGCCATCCGGCGGCATTCCCTTCCACTGCAGGCTTTCCAGCACATGCTCCGACACGCGCGGACCCACGATCACCGCCGCTAAGCCCATTGTTGCCGCAAGCGCGGCACGCCGCAGCTTGACCCGCGGCGGCGCGACAAGGAACACAATGAACACGAGCGTGTAGAGGACGCTGGCCAGGACCAACGTCGTGGCAATCGCGACAAGGCCCATATGGTCCATCAGCACAAAGCCCGTGATAACGGAACCGGCAGCCGAGCCAAGAATGTTTGCAAGATAGAGAAAAGCGGTCCGCATTCCCGCCTTCTCGTCGGCCGCGATTGACAGTTCTGCAAGATTGGGCAGCACGGCGCCCCATAACCGCGCCATGACGTAGACCATCAACATGGCCGCACCCACGACACCGCGCTTCAACCAGGCAAGATGATCAAGTAACGGCAGGAACAGAATGCCGAGCAGGCAAGCTATCAGGAGCGTATCGATCAGCCGTCGCATCGTTTCAGTATGAGGCGCTGTCTTGCACTGTTCAGCCGCCTGGCGCGAGCCGGATGCAATCCCGACGAGAAACGCACTCAGGGTCACGGCAAAAGTGGTCGCGCTCGATCCGCTCGCATAGGAAACCGTGCGGAAGAAAAATATCTCGTAGGATAGCGAGACGAATCCACCTGCCGCCGCGAGCGCGAGAACGGGGCCTAAACCCAGCGTAGGGCTGCGAGCGGGAGACATTGCCTCAATCTCTCGCTCGACGGCTTTGGCTTCCGCGCCGCCAAACCGTAGCGCAACGAGAGCAGCCAGGGCCACAGCGACATTCATCGCCGCCGCAACATAGATTGAGCCGCTCATTCCAAGGAACGGAAACAGCAGAAGCGCTGCCACCAGACAGGCTGCGCCGGCTCCTAGCGTATTGACGTAGTAGAGCGTTCCGACCGCGCTGCCGGTATTACCGAATCGGCGTGCAATATGACCGACTAGCAGCGGCAGGGTAGCGCCCATCAACAGCGTCGGAACGATGACAAGTACGAGTGCGGTAGCTGCTGTGGCTGGCAGGCTCAGCCCGATTGTAAAGTCACCGACCTTGTCGAACAGCTTCAACGACACAAGGCCGAATGCGCCGGTCAGGAATTCGATTGCCGCGAGCAGCAGGAGGAGAGGAATCGCGCGTTGCTTCGAAAGCCAGCCGCCGGCGAGGCTGCCGACCCCGAGACCAAGCATGAATGCCGTTACGACGATCGTCACCGACTCGATATTGACGCCGAAGATCAGGAACAACGCGCGCTGCCAGGTCAGCTGATAGATCAGTGCGGGAGCGCCGGAGAAGAAAAAAAGGACGCACAAGATGCGCGTCTGCCGATCGCTTTCGCTGCGCTCGGATGCGCGGGGAGCAGTGGTCAGGTCGAGGCTGGTCATAACGATACTCTCGGGGCGAGGCGTCATGCTAGGACGAGAAACTTACTTAGCCGTGAAATCGGCAAGTCCGACGCGGCCTGATGTACCGGAGATTGCGCCTTTGTCGAAGCACGCGCGCTGGTGCGCCGTCACGGCCGAAATAACAAATCCTTTCCGATATCCCGAAGGCGGGCATTAACCATCCGTGTCGTTTGGATACGCAATAGCGGGGCCAAAACTGCCAGCAGGAGGCGAAGATTAAATTTTTCCCACTATCACGGTTCGATGCATCGAGCCGAGCACCCATAAGCAAGACACAGCGTCATGCCAGGATGGCTTTCCAAATTGGCGTCTGCGCGGTTCGCCCGTGCCGCGGTCTCGGCAGCGCCCTCCAAATTCTTCAGCCCGGAGAGACTTGTCCCCATATGCGCCGTCACACTCGCACTGATCGTTGTTGTCAGTGCCGGCCTCATTGTTTTCAATCTCCGCAACCGAGTTATTTCCGAAAACGAACGTGCACTGACGAATTCTTCGCTCATCATCGCCAAGCAGATCGAACAGACTTTCGCAGCCGTCGAAGCCGTACAAAAGGAATTCAGCGAAGACATCTCGCGCCTGCCAGGCCTCAGCAGGAAGACGTTTCAAAGCCGTCTCGGCCGGCATGACACCCACCTGAAATTGCGCGACAAGGCCGTCGGCATTCCCTATGTCGGCGCCTTTATCATCTACAATGCCGACGGAAAGCTGATCAATTATTCGCGTCAGTGGCCGATCCCTGACAACATCAACATCGCAGACCGCGACTACTTCAATCTCGCCAAGCTCGGTTCGGCATCAGATTCAGTCTTGAGCGCGCCGGTCCGCAATCGCGCGACGGGAAGCTGGGTCACCAACCTAGTTCGCAAGATCTCTGGCCCGGACGGTGAATTCCTTGGGGTCATCTCAGCTGCATTTGAGCTGCAGTTCCTACAGAACTACTTCAGCGAAATCAGCGCCGACCCGGACAGCAGTTTCGCGCTCTTCAAGAACGATGGCTCATTGCTAGCGCGCTTTCCACAGAACGACGTCGATATCGGCCGACGCTGGCCGAACGCAGTGGCTTTGACTCTCACGGCCAATTCTACTCATGGCGTCGGCATGAGTGCGGGCGCAATCGATGGCGTCGTTCGCATGGTTGCTGCCCGGCGCGTCAACAATTTTCCGATTGTGGTCACAGCAACAAAGACGCAGAACGCGCTGTTCGCCGGCTGGCGAAAAACCGCTGTCTATATTGGCGGCACCTCTGTCTTGATTGTTGTCATTATCGGCGCTTTTGCCCTGCTTTTCACACGCCTGCTTCGAAACTATCAGGCGCTCGTGCAGGCACGCGCGGAACGCAACCGGGCTGAACAGCTGCGCCAGCAAAGTCTTCGATTCGACGTTGCATTGAACAACATGTCGCATGGCCTTGTGATGTTCGATGCGTTGTCGAGAATCGTCGTGTGCAATTCGCGATTCATCGAGATGTACGACGTGTCACGCGACGTCGTGAAAGCAGGCCTGCCGCTACTGGATCTTCTCAAGCATCGGAAGGAATGCGGGTCATTCAGCGGTGATCCGGTTGAATATCACACCAGAATCCTTGACCAGATCTCCAAGCGCAAGCTGACGCAGCAAAACGTCCCGACTCCTTCGGGGCGCATTATCAAAATCGTCAACCAGCCGATGCCGGAAGGTGGCTGGGTTGCGACCCATGAAGATATTACGGACAAGGTCGAAGCGGAAAACGCCATACGAAAGCGGGATCAGCAAATCAACGCAGCCCTTGAGAACATTTCGCAGGGCCTTTGCATGTTCGATGCTTCGAAGCGGCTAATCATCTGCAACAAACAATATGCCGACATATACGGCCTGAGCGATGAGCTGACGAAACCTGGAACTCCGTTTCAGGACATCCTTGAACACGCCGTCACCAGTGGAATTATCCCAAAAGACTGCACGAGCTTCCTCAAGGTCCGGCTCAATGACGTCTCGACCAATGCAGCGTATCAGACCGTCAATCGCCTGGGCGACGGGCGTTACATTGCGGTGGTCCACCGACCGTTGAGTAACGGGGGCTGGGTTGCAACCCACGAAGACGTCACGGAGACAAAGCGCCGCGAAGAATCCTTCCGTTTGCTGTTTGAAGGAAGCCCGGTACCGATGTGGGTCATTGACAGCAAGACCCTGCGGTTCCTCGCCGTCAACGAAGCCGCCATCGCGCTGTACGGTTACAACCGGGCGCAATTCATGTCGATGACGGTAACCGAGCTGCGGCGGCCCGAGGATCGCGAGCGGTTCGCAGCTTTTATTCATGGCCTGGCCGACGATCAATTCGTCGAGAATGTCGGTCGACACACAAAGGCCGATGGCCTGGAAATTGACGTCGCCGTTCGTTCAAAGGCACTGACGTATGAAGGACGCGACGCACGCCTGACGGTCGTTCACGACATAACTAAGACCAAACTTGCGGAAGGTGAGCTGCGTCGTACAAAAATATTCCTTGATGCGGTCATCGAGCACGTACCCGTTCCGATCGTCGTCCGAGATCTCGATGGCTCCGGGTCAAACGCGAGAGGCAATCGTTTCACACTATTCAATCGGGCCTACGAAGAACTCACAGGTGCATCCCGAGAGGATCTGATCGGGAAAACGGCGCACGACATTTTTCCGGAATGGCGTGCCGACATGATTGTGCGATCAGACAACGAAGTTCTGCAAGCAAACCGGATTGTCTGCACGCCAGAGCATGAAATACCGACGGTGTCCAAGGGTCCGCGCCGCGTCACTGCAAAAAAGACGGCGATTCGGGACGACGAAGGCCAATCGAAATATATCCTGACTGTTCTTGACGACGTGACCGAGCGCCGACGAGCGGAGCAGGACATCTGGTATCTGGCTCACAATGACTCTCTGACCGGCCTTCCCAACCGCGCTTCGCTCCTCGACTACCTCGCCGTGACGCTGGGCAAAGCCTCCAGCGGCGGTGACCCGTTCGCCGTTATGTGTCTCGATCTCGACCGGTTCAAGGAGGCGAACGACGTCTATGGCCATCTGGTGGGCGATGGTCTGCTGCGCGAGGCTGCACGGCGCCTACAAGTAGCGACTGAAGGCGCATATCTGGCACGTATCGGCGGAGACGAGTTCATAGCGGTAGTCGCCACCAAAGACCCGCAAGATGCAGCCAAGGCCCTGGGTGACCGCATGCTCGCCGCTTTCAAGGACAACTTTGAAATCGACGGCCATCAACTCCAGGTTGGCCTGAGCGTCGGCGTCGCTGTCTTCCCTGCCGACGGCACCGACGTCAAAGCCTTGATCGCGAATGCCGATGCGGCGCTCTATCAAGCAAAATCGGAAGTGCGCGGAACGTTGCGATTTTTCGAGGCAAAACTCGGCTCACGCTTGCGCGAGCGGCGGGAATTGCAGACGGACTTGCAGACGGCCCTCGACCAAGGCGATCTCCGGCTACATTACCAGCCGCAGAAAACAATCGAACTCGGAAAGGTCATCGGATTCGAAGCTCTTGCGCGCTGGGAGAGTGCGAAGCGCGGCATGGTATCGCCCGATACCTTTATTCCGATCGCGGAGCAAAGCAGCTTTATCATTACCCTCGGCGAACGGATCTTGCGCGAAGCTTGCAAGGAAGCGGCATCATGGGCGCAGCCGCTCAAGGTTGCCGTCAATATTTCACCGATCCAGTTCCATCACGGCGACCTGCCCAGCCTTGTGCATTCCATCCTGCTCGATACCGGCCTGAAGCCGGATCGGCTTGAACTGGAAATCACCGAAGGTGTCCTGATCGACGATTTTTCCCGCGCAGTTTCGATATTGCGAAAGCTCAAGACGCTTGGCATCCACATCGCGCTGGATGATTTCGGATCGGGATATTCATCGCTATCCTACCTGCACGCCTTCCCATTCGAAAAAATCAAGATCGACCGCGTGTTTATCGGCGATCTCGAACACAATCACCATTCCATGGCGATCGTTCGCGCGATTATCACGCTCGGGCACAGCCTGAACATTCCCGTTCTTGCCGAGGGTGTCGAGACTGAAACCCAGCTGGCATTTCTGAAGGAGGAAGGCTGCGATGAGGTGCAGGGATATCTCACCGGGAGACCCTACCCCATTGAGCGTTACGCTGAGTTGCTCGGCCGCGAAACGCCTCGAATTCAGACTAAAGCCATAGTGATGACCGGCCTGGTGCGCTGACCGGCTCATCGGCAAACATTCAGCGCGAGGTCAGAAGGTCAATCTTCGTATTGGCGAGGATCAGCCGCTTGGCCAAAAGTACAGCGAGATTGCGCACGATGCGCTCGCCGACCTGAGGGTATTTCTCACGAAACTCGACGTAGGCATCCAGCGGCAACTCAAGACATTCGACAAGCGTGTCCGCCCACACGTCGGCGGATCTGCGTTCCTCGAGCAACGCCATTTCGCCGAACACCATGCCGGCGACCAAAGTCGCCAAGCGCACGCCGTTCGGCAGTTTGACGCTGACCATCCCGCTCTGCAGAAAAAATAAGGACAATGCCGGTTCGTCGGCGCCCACGATACGTTGCCCTGTTTGATAAGTTCGTGGCCTCATGCGTGCGGCGAGCATTTCTATTTCGCTGTCGCTCAAACCTTCAAGCAATTGCTGCTCGGGCAACGTTGTTGGATCGTGTAAGCTGCCATATCCGCCATAGAGATAGATGATCTGATCTTCAGCCCACTCAATCGCCTCATCGAGCACCGCAAACCTCCGTACCTTTGAAGGAGGCTCAATGAGCGGATCAATCGACGCGCCGAGTGGCGAGTTCAATTGCATGCCGCACAAGACCACCGTCGTATTGGTCGACGTGAGGCCCGATATGCTTTCGGAAAGCAGCCGGCCCGCCGCTTTGGTAATCGTCGGCACACGATGAAAATCAAGGATAACAAACTGGCTATGCGGCTGCCGGGCAAATCGGCGCGATAGATATTCGACGGTGCCGAAAGTAAGCGCCCCAGTAAGCTCATAGACTCGGCAATTCTTGTGATGCGCGTCGAGAATCTGCTGTTCGTGAGGCTGACGGTTACGGCGCGAGGTAAAGCCGCCAATATCATACTCGGCGATAATGCCTTTTCTGACGTCGCCGCTGCGGTTGAAAATGTGAAGGTCGAAATGCGATGACAAAGCCTCGCACACCTTGAGGCCCCGCACACTGTTGCCGTGGCTGTCGAGGAGCGGCGAATAAGTGCCGAGGCCAAGTTGCGATGGGAGGGCCGCAACGATGCCGCCACCAACGCCGCTCTTTGCCGGTATGCCGACCCGATAGATCCATTCACCCGCATAGTCATACATCCCCGAGCTCGTCATCACCGACAACGTCCGCGCGACGGCGTACGGGCTGACGACCTGATCACCCGTCAGCGGATTTCGACCGCGATTTGCGAGAGTGGCCGCCATCACCGCGATATCGCGCGCTGTGACCAAGACCGAACACTGTGCGAAATAGACGTCGAGCACAGCGTCAACATCGCCTTTTATGATGGCATAGTTGCGCAAAAGATAAGCAATTGCGCGATTGCGATCACCCGTTTCGCGCTCGGAGGCTAACACGGCTTCATCAACACCGAGTTTTCGCCCAGCGAAGCGACTTAACGTTGACAGGATGCGGGCAAGGGCACCATTCCCCTCCGCATCGCAAATCAACCCGGAGCAGGCAATAGCGCCTGCATTCACCATTGGGTTGAAGGGTCGATTGTCCGTTCGTAGACGGATCGAATTGAAAGCTTCGCCGCTCGGCTCGACCCCGATGATGCCTTCGACCCGTTCCGCGCCAATCGTCTCAAGAGCAAGAGCAAATACAAAGGCTTTGGAAATCGACTGAATCGTGAACGGAACGGCGCTGTCGCCGATCTCGTAGACGTAACCATCAATAGTGGCGACGCTGATCCCGAAATGATTGGGATCGGCCTTCGCCAGTTCAGGAATGTAGTTGGCAACTGCTCCGCCGCTGTCGCCCGTTATAGCGGCATGGCAGCCCTCAAGGAATCGCGCCAGTGGCGGGTGGACGCTGCCTTTCCTGCGTAAACTCGGTTCAACGGCCGTCCTTGCATCCATGTCTTCGTGCCCCCAAAACCAGGGACGAAGCAAACCCTATGCCGGACTAGAGGTGACGAGAGGTCGCAGGGTCCACCGTCCGACGCGCGTTTTCGAGGAGGCCCGTAAGCACGCTCGGATCATCGATGGCGCGGACGATCATTGGCTCTTCGCGGCCGCGAATTGCGACTTCCGTCCGCATTAGCTTGTTCGTTGCAATATCGGCGGTCAGAAAAACATCTTCCGAAATGATGGCCCTGCAATTCAGCGACTTTGTCATGTCCTGTAGCCGCGCCGCCACATTGACCGGGTCGCCCAGCGCCGTAAATACCGTGTGATCGCGAAAACCGATGTCGCCGATAATCACTTCGCCGCCATGGATGCCGATGCCATACTGGATCGGATCAGGCAGGTCAGATGCGAGCTGGTGATTCATGTAGTCCACGTTGGACGCGACATTGACGGCCGCGCGCATGGCCTGACGACAAGCCGTCTTTGGATCAACATTGATGCCGAAAAGCGCAAGAACGCCGTCGCCGACAAATTGGTTCGGCTGGCCGCCGGCATCGAGCGCCGCCTGCGAGCACGCCGCCAGGAATCGATTGATGAGAAATACAACGTCGAATGGCAGCCGCGCCTCGGCGAGCCTGGTCGAGCCCCGCATATCCACGAACATACTGACGACGTAGCGCTCCTTGCCGATATTCATGCGGTGGCCCTGGCGTAGGAGTTCGGCGTTCATGTTTGGCGGCAGAAGCGGAATGACCGACACGTCCGATTGCGGTCGAAGCTGACAGGCCAGGCGAATCGACGGATTCGCTGAAACTCCGACACGCTCAAGCACAAAGGCTTCGCGTCCCGAAGGTGGTGGAAGCGCACTGCGATCGCTCACCACGCGGACGCGGCAGGTCGAACAGCGCGCTCGGCCCCCGCATACGCTGGCGTGCGGAATCTTATGGCGCAGGCTGGCCTCAAGGATGCTCAAACCCTTGGGGACGCGCACCTGCCGATCCGGATAAGAAATTGTCACCACACCACGCTGGCGTTCGCGCAACGAGCGCACGCCACGCGCGGCAAATACCAGAGCGATAGCGGCCGCATACCCAATTGGAAAGTATAGAAGTGTGATGTTGTCGATCACTTGGCGCCGCTCGGCGGGGGTGCCCCGCAGATTTTCTTTGCGCCACTCCGCGTCTTGACCAAGCTCCGCCACCTCGCGCCCAGCATGATGCGCGCCAATCATGGCGAGCACCGGCATCAGCACCGCGACGGCAAGCAGAATGGGCGCCGCCCAGGCAAAGAAGGATTTCAGCCGCAGCCAGAAATAGAGACCGATGCAGGCGTGCGTCCATGCGATTGTCAGCAGGATGAACTGCACCGCAATCAGCGGCGGTCGCACGACCCAATAGGAATAGAGGGATGTTGCATAATTGGGTGGCGCAAGTCCGTAGATCGCACCCGTCAGGCGTACCCCGCCGAAATGGCTTGCGAGCCACAGCGGAATGCTCAGCCCGAGTACCAGCTGGGTGATTTCGACCGCCGTGTATCGAAAATGCCGTCGTTGATAGAGCGCCCAAAGCCCGAGGAAGAAATGAATCACGGCCGCAGTATAAAGCGTGTAATTAACGACCGGCGTTCGCCACCACCACACATGCCACCGCAACCACGATTCCATCGTCTCGTAAGAAATATTCCCGAGCGCATGATTGAAGAAATGCGAAAAGATGTAAGCGAACATCACGAGGCCGGTGGCGAGCCGCACCTGCCGGATACCAAAGCCGTGGAGCAATGTCGGGAGCTTTGTATTGCGATCTGCGCGCGGCGCGCGCACTTCAACGTAGGCGGGTGCCTGTGCCGTCACGGTGGACCATCTTTTGAATGCCAAAGCGGCAGCAATAATCGAACGAAGTCCGGCAATATTTCACATCAAAACGTCGCGAGTCGAATAGTACGGATTAAGCTGAGCCAATTGCAACGACACTATCATCAGGATGTTGACGTGAGGGAACTTGAATTGGCGCGTGGCTTCTCACCTCTGGCCAGGCGGTGCAGCCGGCTGCTTCCTGAAGGCGCATACTTACAGTCGCAAATGTCGCGCGTACATTCGACAAGCGGCAACCGGGGAACGACGTTCCCCGTATACTCAATCTCTTGTCGTGATCGTGCCGCTTCGCAGGCGTAGGCTCCGGGCGAAATGCGTACACTGCGCAACAAGCCAAGCCTGTACGCGTTTCGAAACGCTCGCAACGAACGAGCGATCTGGGCTGGAGCCTTGTGCATCGAGTCCGTTCTGTCGCGGAACTAATATCAAACATTTCTGTAGGGGTGCGCAAAGCCTTAGCGGATGGCTAATTGTTAGCACTAATCCACATGCGGTAGCCGGGTGCATAGCGAAATTTCACGGCGCACGTAATTACCGCCAATCGATCTTTGTGTTCAAGGGTGCCAGCGGATTGAGATCAGTCGCCGGATGGTACCGCACCAGATCAATGGTCCACGCGCCAAACAGAACGATCGACGCGGTCACAGAAATTATGACGGTACGGATCATGACGGTGCTCCCTTTTTATTTTCGCCCGGGGTCTCCCGGTGCTGTCAGGCCATACGATCCCGACAGCGGTAAAACTAGGTGGGCAGGTACGCAGTTCCTGTGATGCGGGTCACAAAAGGCCGGATTTTTTCACGCGGACACCGGAACCTA
>Ga0126376_10001389_pt1 | contig 13027 bp, 9 predicted proteins | sample PanSoiMetPlot_15_FD_92760 | JGI IMG/M metagenome (GOLD analysis project Ga0126376, IMG submission 92760) | Tropical forest soil microbial communities from Panama - MetaG Plot_15 | ecosystem: Environmental > Terrestrial > Soil > Tropical forest > Bulk soil | place: Panama | collected 2016-02-17
AGGCGTTCTTTGCGAGTCAAAGTGAAGAGCCAGCGCTTGTGAATGTCCGGATCGTCGGGATCGCGATCATGCGCCAAATCAAACTGCAATTTCGCATGTAGATAGTAGGAGGACGCCCAATAGATCCGGCCGAGCTCCCAATAAGCGCGGGCCTCCGATGTATTGGCTTTCACAAGCGGCGTCAGCAATTGCGATGCTTCCGCAATACGGCCCTGGCGGAAGCGCACTTCCGCCACGGCAACTTTGGATGAATCGGAGTTAGGTGCCAGCTCGAGAGCTTTCGCGGCGGCAGCATCTGCATCGGAAACTCGATGTTGTTTGAGGTAAACGCGGGAAAGTCCAGTGTAGGCCAGCGCCGAATTGGGTTCTGACTTTAGAATGGCGTTATAGGCCGCCTCGGATTCCGTAAATTTCCCTGTACGGAGAAGTTGCTGCGCTTCGAGGATCGCCGGTGGCAGAGACGGGCGTGCGGAAGCCGAGGCCCCAGAAGAAATGGAAGCGCTTGAGCTTTGCGAAGTTGGAGGAGCGGAAGGAGTAGTGGACTGGGAACGAAGCGTACTGGGAATCAACGAAATCGCAACTGTCAGGTAAACGTGCTTATAGGGGAGTTTCATGGGTCCGGGGTCTTGGTATTTTCGTGTACGAACCTTACTTGCAGAGAGTCGGATATGGGAAAGGATACCACCATACTGCGTGATGGGCGTGGTTTCTAGATCGAAGGTTGAGCAAGGCGTTACCGAAGGGAGGCAGCAGTCAAAAATTGATTGGGAGAAGGGCGGAAAGTCGCGGACACTAAGGGGAGCAAGGACTGCATCCAAGTCATTGGGAAATCAAGGAAAACCCTGGTGCATGAATCCGGGGCTGCAGGCCAAGCGGAGTTTGGCCGAGTTCAATTGGCTGTGCTATAAGTTTGTGTCTTTTATAGGATTGAAGACTAGTGCCTTTCATCAATTTTCCTGCACGCGAAATCAACTGCAAGCTCGTGTACTACGGTCCCGGTTTGGGCGGAAAGACCGCGAACCTGCAGTGGATTTACGACAATACGGGGCAGAATCAGAAGGGCAAAATGGTTTCGCTGGCGACAGAAACGGATCGGACGCTATTCTTCGATTTCTTACCTCTGGACTTGGGCACTGTGCGCGGATTCAAGACGCGCTTTCACTTGTATACCGTACCTGGACAGGTTTTCTATGAAGCGAGCCGCAAGCTGATTTTGAAAGGCGCGGATGGCGTGGTGTTCGTCGCGGACTCGCAGGAAGAGCGGCTGGACGCAAATTTTGAAACGCTCGACAATCTTCAGGAGCATTTGAAAGAGCACAACTTGAATTTCGACACGATTCCTTACGTCCTGCAACTGAACAAGCGCGATTTGCCGAATGCGATGGCCGTGGACGCTATAACAAAACAATTGCAAAAGAAGGGCGAGCCTGTGCTGGAAGCCGTCGCCATCAAGGGACAGGGCGTGTTCGAGACGCTGAAAGAGGTAGCAAAGCTGGTGCTGGCCGAGCTCAAAAAGGGCGGCTGATCCCTCAGAAAATATGGAAGGTAAATTCAATGGGAAGCAAGACGGCGACGGGCTGCCCGTCTTTGGTTGCCGGTTGGCACTTCCATTGGCGAACGGCACGCTCCGCCGATTGGTTCAAGCCGAAGGGAGCACCCTTCAATGGTTGCGCGGCGAGGATTTGTCCTTCTTTTGAGAAGACAACCTGCAAAACTACATTCCCCTTGAACTTCACACGGCGCGCGGCGTCGGTGTACTCGGGGTCCCGCTGGGCGCAATGCGGAGGCACAGCTCCTGTTTCCGGCTTTTCTAGCCTTTCTGAGATTTCACCGGCCAGATCTTTTGGCGAAGCCGCAAACGGCTCCGCCGGTTCCAGGCCACCTAGATTGCCAATGTCTCGCAAGCTCGCCTCTTCGATACGCGTTTTTGCATCCGCATTTCTAGCTGCGAAGTCTTTTGTGTCGAGCAGCTGGACGAGCAGAGTTGCTTCAGAGAGACCCACTTTCAGATAACCTACAAGCACGACCGTCGCCCCGTTTTCTGTGGCAAGCCATCGGGCGGCGTTGTCGTCTTCAAGAAGTTTGGAGGGAATGCGTTCCTTTTCCAGATACTGTTGAAGCCGATGGCGGCTCGTGATCTGAATGATGCCGTTGGCTTGAGCCGCAAGTTGGGCGGAGACCTCGTCGGCAAGCTGCATGCCTAATGTGGAAGTTGATCCGGCCTCTCCTGTGAAATTCGCGGCGAGAATGGTGCAGGACTTTTTGCAGCCGGCGGAATCCGCGTGTTTCAGGATACGTGCGGCGAGATCATGCAGCTGGGCCTGCTGCTCCGAAGAAAGTTGAAGCTGCGATTGCAACAACAATTGCGCTGAGACATGACTTGCGAACAAGGCAAGCGCAAGAGAGATGAGAAGGACTCGTACGGCCGAGTGGAGAACAGGCGACATGGGTATCCTCTGGAGGATGGAAGGCAATCATACCTAGAACACAGCTCGCACGGGATCTTGCAGTTTATGCGAAGGCCTTAAGGGCTTCGGCTTCGGTATCGTGTGTGGGGATGGCCTCGACGAGGCGAGTCACAGTGAGTGCATCTCGCACGCGCCCAGGTTTACAGACGAGGCGAAGCACACCACCTTCGCGGCCAAGAGCGATCGAAATGCGCACCAGCGACGAAATGCCGGAGCTGTCAATCTGCGGCACACCGTCGAGCATCACGATGACTTTGCGCGCTCCTGCTTGCAGAACGGACTGCAACGCCATGGTGAGCTGTTCACTGGAGTCGCCTATGGTGAGGCGGCCATGCACGTCAAAGACGTGGATGCCGTCTCCTTCACGAACATTGATTTCGATGGGGGCATAAAAGGTCATGGCAGTGGGCGGTGAGCTTGGAAGAGCTCCCGGGCCGAAAGGCATTATACGATGACGCGGCGGAGAAACACGCAAATTGAAATTGGCGAAATTGCGTAAGTGGGATGTGACGCCCGCGGAGGCACGGAAGCTCCAGGAAAAGCTGCGCGTGGAGTGGGAAGGCGAGGATCGGCTGCCGGAGATCAAAACCGTAGCGGGACTAGATGCGGCGTTTGTCTTGACCGGATCTCAAGCGATAACAAAGCGCTCTCGATGGAACACGATGAGGGACGTAAATCGGGCGATCGGGGGAGTAGTTGTGTTTGCATTTCCAGAGATGGTGGAAATCGAACGCGCATATGCAACGCTTCCCTTGCGATTTCCTTACGTGCCGGGATTCCTGAGCTTTCGCGAAATTCCGGTACTCCTTGAATCGCTCGGAAAGCTGAAAAAGATGCCCGATTTGCTGTTTTGCGACGGGCACGGATACTCACATCCGCGGAGAATGGGGCTCGCATCGCATTTGGGAATTGTGCTTGACCGGCCCACGATCGGGTGCGCGAAGAGCATTTTAATCGGCACGCATGGGGATCTGTCGAAAAAGGCTGGAAATTGGGGGCCGTTGTTGGATGAAAAGGCGGAAAAGATTGGGGCGGCGGTGCGAACTCGGGACGGAGTTAAGCCAGTCTATGTTTCTCAGGGGCATCGCGTCTCGCTGGAAACCGCGATTCGATTCACGTTGGCCGTAAGCGACGGAGTCCGAATTCCACGACCGACGAGAGAGGCGGACCGGTTCGTTAGTGAGACCAAACGGAAACTCATAAAGAATGTATAAGGACGAATGAACGCGTGCGCCCCGCATCAGAATAATAGATGCTGGGAATAAAATTTTAGAAAGAGGCCGCGGCGGCCAGGCGCGTATAATTTCGCATGCCAAATGTGGCGTTTCTCATAGGGGCAGTGGCGCTTTCCCGCGCGGCTGCGAAGCTTTTGGCAATGGGGTGAGGCGAGTGATAACGCGAGTAGCGAAGTGTTGCTGTTTGTTCATGGTCTTGGCGTTTACCGTTGTACCGCTCGGTGCCCAGCAATCTGCAGTTCCCTCCTCCGCTCCCGCCGCCAATAACGCCGCACCACAGGACAATTCCAAAGCCGTTGCCGACAAACTGGCCGACTTAGATAGACGCGTGACGGCAGCTCAGTCCTCTGGCGACAACGCGTGGATGCTCGTAAGCGCCGCTTTGGTGTTGATGATGACAGGCCCAGGCTTGGCGCTCTTTTACGGCGGTTTGGTGCGGCGGAAAAACACGCTCGCGATCATGATGCAGAGCTTCGCGATGATGGCGTTGATCACCGTGCTGTGGGCACTGGTCGGATACAGCCTCGCATTTGGCGGCAGTGGCAAAGTTATCGGCGACTTTGGCTACGCTTTTTTGCGAGGCGTTGGTGCCGATCCTTCTAACTACGCGCCGACAGTACCTCATTTGACCTTCATGGTTTACCAGCTAATGTTCGCCGTCATTACTCCGGCGCTGATCACCGGCGCGACGGCGGAGCGAATGAAATTCAGCGGCACAGTACTGTTTATGACGCTGTGGTTTTTGATCGTGTACGCACCGCTGGCGCACATGGTCTGGGGCAACGGCGGTTTCTTGAACGCCTCCAGCGGAAAGTTTCCTTGCCTCGATTTTGCAGGCGGAACCGTCGTCCACATTTCGTCCGGCGTTTCCGCGTTGGTTTGTGCCCTTTACATGGGTAAGCGCGTGGGCTTTCCGAAGCAGCCGATGCCTCCGCATAGCCTTGTGCTGAGTTTTATCGGCGCTTGTATGCTGTGGGTCGGATGGTTTGGATTCAACGCGGGCAGCGCTTTAGCCGCAGGCTCGCTTGCCTCGAGCGCGTTTGTGGCGACCCATTTTGGCGCCGCGGCAGCGGCGCTAAGCTGGAGCGTGGCAGAGTGGATCAAGAACGGCAAAGCGAGCGCACTCGGCGCGATCTCGGGCGCCGTAGCTGGACTTGTTGCGATTACTCCCGCAGCCGGATTCGTAGGGCCGATGCCGGCGCTCGTGATTGGATTAGCTGCAGGCGCGTTCTGCTACTTCATGGTGACTCGAGTCAAAGCCATCTTCGGTTATGATGACGCCCTGGATGCGTTTGGCGTTCACGGCGCGGGCGGAACGATTGGCGCGCTGCTGACCGGCGTTTTCGCGCAACAAATCGTTAATCCGATTTTTGGCGCAGGCAAATCAGTGGGCGGGTTGGACGGCCACTGGGGACAAGTCGGCAATCAGCTTGTCGGAATTGTGATCGCTTGGGCCTTTGCACTCGTCGGAACGATTGTAATCTTGAAGATAACCGATCTTGCGACTGGATTCCGCGTGCCTGAAGAGCACGAAGTGGAAGGACTGGACATCACGCAACATGGAGAAGAAGCGTACTACCTGGAATCGTAGGGCTGGAACGAACTGGGCTCGCGAAAAAGAGGTCGGAGAAAAACGTCCATGATGAAAGTGGAAGCCATCATTCAGCCATCGCGGTTTGAGTCCGTGAAGGACGCTCTGCGAGAAGCAGGAATCGAAGGAATGACAGTGACGGAAGTGCGGGGCCACGGGCGGCAAAAGGGCCACACCGAAGTCTATCGCGGCCGCGAGTATACGGTAGACCTGCTGCCCAAAATCAAGTTGGAAGTGGTTCTTCCCGACAAACTTGTGGACCTTGTCGTGGACACAATTCTAAAGACGGCAAAGACAGGAAAGATTGGCGACGGTAAGATATTCCTTACGCGGGTGGACGAAGCCATCCGGATTCGGAATGAGGAGCGCGGCGAAAGCGCGCTCTAGAATTCGTGACCTCCGCCGCGCGACCGGGTCTCCCACCGGAGAACCACCCGAAAGAACCAATGTCAGGTCCAGCTACACCTTTATCAGTCCTCGCTTCGCGATGCGAGGAAGAGCGCGCCTGCATCCGCAAGGCGTTTGAAAACCGCGCAGGCGCGAAGAAGACCCTTCTCGCCCTTTGTGAACTCGCCGACCGCAACCTCCAGCAGGTTTTCAAAGATGTTCTAAAACTGCATGACTCAAAGGCGGAAGGATTCAGTTTGCTGGCGCTCGGCGGCTATGGGCGCCGCATGTTGTTTCCATACTCCGACCTGGACATTCTGTTTCTGTTTGCAAATGAAAAAGTGGAAGAAGAGTTCCGTCCCCTCATTTCCGAATTTTCACGCACGATGTGGGATCTGGGTTTTCGTGTGAGTTCAGCGGGAAGGACGATTGAAGAGTGCAAGCGAATTGAAGAAGACAATGCGGAATTTCATCTCGCCTTGCTCGACCGAAGATTTCTCGACGGGGATCAGGGACTCTTTGAAAAGCTGGATCAACGGATTCTTCCTCCCTCCGAACGTCAAGCTCGTCCATTCCTTTTTTTGCAATTGCACAGACTTACGAAAGAGCGCCTCACGCGGTACGGCAACACAATTTTCCATTTGGAACCGAACGTCAAGGAAGCGCCGGGGGGATTGCGCGATTATCAGGCGGCATATTGGCTGCGACAGATTCTCGGTGACCGCAAGGATTTGCGCGGGTCGAGTGCGGCGGAAGAACAGCTCGCAGCCGATGCAGTGGAATTCCTCAGCTCGATCCGCTGTTTTCTGCACTACAGCAACGCGCGCAATGACAACGCATTGACTTACGAATTACAGGCGATGGCAGCTGTAAAATCGCTCGGCGTTACCGACGGCATTGAACGAAGCGCGGCTGAGTGGATGCGCATCTATTTCCGCCATGCGCGCACGTTGAACCGCCAATTGCTCCGCTATCTTGATCAGAAAATGGCCGGTCCGATGAGTTTCAAGGAGCGGTTCTTTAGTGCCGCGCGGAGCGTAGCAAAGACGGAACCGCCGGCGAGCGGCGATTTTGCAGTCCGCGGCGGACAAATTGAAATACTCAATCAGCAGGCGCTTTCCGACCGGAGGGTGATGTATTCGCTTTTTGTCGAGGCCGCCCGCACCGGAACGCCCTTGGCTCCGCAGGCGGAGCGCAGCATTTCTTACATCATGACGCATTCCGAGTTGCCGGTTCTGAATCAGGCGATTGAGTGGGACACGCTAAAAGAAATTTTGGCGGGAGATTTCCCCGGCGTGGCGCTGCGGCCGATGCATCGGCTCGGCTTACTGATGGAGATTTTGCCGGAGTTTCGCGTGATTGATTCGCTCGTCGTGCGCGATTTCTATCACCGCTACACGGTGGACGAACATTCTCTGCGTACGATTGAGCATTTGCAAGAATTGGCCGACCCGCCGGATGAACGTGGCGTGTCGTTTGCACCTCTCTGGAGAACTTTGGACCGGCGCGATCTTCTGATTTTTTCTTTGCTCCTTCACGACGCCGGCAAAGGGATGCCGATCGAGAATCACGTTACAGGCAGTCTGGAAGCACTGGAAAGCGCGGCGGAACGCCTCGAGCTTTCTCCGGAAGAACAAGCCGAAGTTCATTTCCTGATCGAACAGCACTTGGCCATGTCCGCGACGGTACAGCGCCGCGATATTTTTGACCCGGCCATCGTTTCGGGATTTGCGGAAAACGTCGGCACGCTCGAGCGGTTGCAACGGCTGACGCTGCTTACCTATGCGGACATTCACGCGGTAAATCCGGAAGCGCTAACGCCGTGGAAAGCCGAAATGCTGTGGCAGCTTTTCGTCGCAACCTCCAATCACTTCAGCCGCACTCTCGACCGCAACCGCCTCCACGCGTCAGACGAAAAATCGATGCTCGAACAGGTTCGCGCTCTGGCAAAAGGCGCAAACACGGCCGACATTGAGCGATTCCTTGAAGGATTCCCGCGGCGCTACCTCGCGGTACACTCCGCCGCAGAAATCGCGCGGCATTTTGCGATGTATCAAAAATTGAGCGTTTCCTCTTTGCAAACGGAACTGACACCGGAGCGGCATGGATTTTCTCTCACATTGTTAACAGCCGACCGTCCAGCCCTTTTCTCCACCATTTCCGGAGTGCTCGCGTCATGGGGCATGAACATCATCAAAGCGGATGCCTTTGCGAACGCGGCGGGCGTGGTTCTCGATACGTTCCATTTTTCGGACTTGCACCGGACGCTGGAATTGAATCCAACGGAGACTCAGCGATTTATGAAGAGTTTGCACGACGTGTTGCAGAACAAAGCCGCGCTCGAACCGCTGCTGGAGAGCCGCGACTCTGCGAGCCGCGCACGTCCGCCAAAGATTGCGGTGCAAACGCGGCTCAGCTTTGACGATTCCGCGTCGGCGCACAGCACTTTGCTCGAAGTTATCGTTCAGGATCGGCCAGGTCTGCTTTATGACATGGGCTCAGCGCTCGCACGGCTGGCGTGCAACATCGAAGTAGCACTGATTGATACAGAAGGTCAGAAAGCCATCGACGTTTTTTATCTAACCTCACAGGGCAAAAAGCTCACCGCGCAAAAGCAGGACTTGTTGCGTGAAGTTCTGCAAGGCACTCTCGGATAGCGCAGCGCACACACCGAACTATACTCTCCCTAACAATCGTGGTAGATAGAGAGGCATGTGCGCGTTTCCTTTCGCTCGGCGATGCGCAGCAATCTCGATCGCGGGATCACTCTCTTCCCTTGCTGTTGCTGCCCAGCAAAGTTTCAGGACTTTTGCATGGACGCGTGCTTCGGAATCGCCAATTGTGGCGCCTCAAGGAAAGGCGTGGGAGAGTGCAGGCACATTTAATCCCGCCGTTGCAGAGAGAGATGAAAAATTTGTGATGCTGTACCGCGCGCAGGACACGAATGGCACTTCGCGCCTGGGATACGCCGAAAGCGCCGATGGAATCCATTTCAAACGCAGAGCAGAACCAGTTTTTTGGCCCGAAGCGCACTACGAAAAAGATGGTGGTGTCGAAGATCCACGGTTGGTGAAAATCGGCGATACGTACTATTTGACCTACACCGGCTACAGCAAAAAAGAAGCGCAGCTTTGTTTGGCAAAATCGCAGGATTTAGTTCACTGGCAGCGGCTGGGAGTGATTCTTCCCGCTTACCGTGGCAATTGGAACAAAGGTTGGACAAAGTCTGGTGCGATTCTCAACAACAAGATTCGCGGCGAGTATTGGATGTATTGGCTCGGCACTGCGGAAGACAAAACAGACCAAATGGGGCTTTCGCGTTCGAAAGATTTGGTTCACTGGGCCGAAGTCACGAAAACGCCGGTTCTTCCGCGGCGGCCGGGACAATTTGATTCGCGTGTAGTCGAACCTGGTCCACCGCCGATTATCACCGACGCAGGAATCCTTCTGATTTACAACGGAGCCGACGACAATCTGGTTTATCGCACGGGGATCGCACTGTTTGACCGCAAAGATCCCAGCAAATTGCTGTACCGAAGCGAGACGCCCGTTTTCGAGCCAAAGATGGATTGGGAGAAAGTTGGCCAAGTTCCCAACGTCGTGTTTGTTGAAGGAATGGCAAAACGCGGAAATGAGTGGTTGCTCTACTACGGAGGCGCGGACAAATACGTAGGCGTGGCAAAGACCAAGATGCTCTTGCCCGAACGTGCGAGTTCAAAGCGTTGATCGCTCTCTCGAAAGAAAAACCCCGGGCCGTAGTTCGCACGGCCCGGGGCTTTTTTCCTAAACCGGAAAGCGCGCCAGCTGCATTCCGGTTCTTAGGTTAGGGTTAGGGGAGAACGTAACGGAACGACGTAAAGACCATATTGTTGATGGCCTTCGGCTGCGAATCCGGAGCGAGCAGATTGTTATTGCCGCTCCAGGTGTTCTTGACGATATAAGAATACTGGAGACCCCACTGAAGCGTGCCTCTGTTGCCCTTGTAGAAGCGGTGCCAGAAGCCAATCGTTCCTTCTTGAATGTTCCGGATGTCTCCGTTGCAGGTTCCGCCTGTGCCAGGCGCATTCGTCGCGGTTGGAAGCGTTTCCGTGCCGCAGCCGGAGTTGTTGAAGAACGGCGAGCCGTAGCCAACGCTGCTGATAGCGGCCCCGGTCGAGGTGTCGTACCAAGCGCGGAACGCATATTCGAGACCGTAGTTCAAATAAACATCCAACTTCGGATTCGGATGCAGTTCCACTGTTCCTAGCACGTGCCCGCCGCGAATCGGGGCGAGAGTGCCATCCGGGCGCGCCGTTACGTCGGCAAGCTGCGCTGACCCATAGCGTCCAATACCGTCCCCGCCCATGAAGTGGAGACCGACATCGCCATACTTGCGGAACAGGGGAGCGCGGAGGTTTGCGCCGATGCCGCCGCCAGTGCGCGAATCATTGAAAGCACCCGCCACCGACGGACCCGTCGTGCCGTTCACAGTGCAGGTCGCCGCCCCGCCTATACCGCCGCACGGGAAAATGCGGTCACGGAAGGTGCTGATCACGCCGAACACCTCATAGTGACCCCATCCTGGGTCGAGAGCTGCCTTTATGATGAAGTCTGGAGTCTGGTTGAGTGTATAGCCCGTGCTGTCAGTCGCGTTAAAGAGGCCGCCGCCCGCGCCGGGAGCATTGAAGTAGAACCTACCGTTTGGAACTCCGCGGCCACCGAACGTGGTTTGCGGACCTTCCACGGCGAACGCAAGCGTGAGCTTGTCGTCGTTAAAGCTCTTGGCAACGCGAAAACCGTACTGGCGTGCCCAGGAGAAGCCGACGTTATATTGAGGATCGATCGTCATCGGCGGCGCTTCGGTGCGGTTGTTGACGGCCTTTTTGGTTTCCGTCACAAGGCTCCACATCTGGCCTCCGGTGAAGGACCATCCGCCATCCAGTGCAGCCTGCCCCCAGAACTGCCGCTGCCGCATTGTGTAGCTGTTGCTCTGGCGGTTGTTGGAAGTTGCGCCAGCCGAGAGGAAGTCCGTTTCATAGTAGCCGGTGAATTTCGCGTGGTCAATTTTACCTTCGGCCAGCATCGAGATTCTGGACTGACGGCCGGAAGCATTGAACTCGGACTGCTTGCTCAATGAGTTGCCGCCGAACGGAATGCCCGTGAACGGCGTGTTGATGTCGGCGCTCGCCGCGTGCGTGCGGTAAACCGATTCCGCGGCGAAGTAGCCGCCGGGCGTCAGCGTAATCCCCTTAATGTGGATGGAAGTCGGCGCTTCTTCGCCCTTTGGCTTGTCCTGCGAAGCCTCCGTTGAGGGAACGGCTGCTGGACGAACTGCCGAGGCCATATCGCCGGTCACGACGTGAACCGCTGACGGGTCTGCGGCTGGAGCAGCGGGAACGGCCACTTCCATTTTGCCCGCAGCAATCAACTGCTCGCGCAGAAGTTCGAGCTGCTTTTGCTGCTCGGCTAGCTGTTGCGACTGCTCGCGCATCAACTGGCGGAGTTCTTCAATCTCTTCGCGATAATCCGCAGCCGGCTTCGCGGCTTCTGTTTTGTTGATTTCGGTCTTCGCGGCGGGCGTACTTGCCGTCTTGTCTTTGGCAGCCGCGGGTTTGTTCTTTGCTCCCGCGTCTGTGTTCGAATCCTCCGCGCGAAGCGGCCCGCAGGCCAAAAGCGCGCAGATGAGTACAGCAGACAACATCCTACCCATTCGATTCCTCCCTGTGTCTTACGCGAATTACTACACCCCGAGAAAAAAGAGCACTGCGAAAAAAGGTATATGTCACTGCCAGGCCGAATGAAAAGTTACAGACCGACTGTGAACGACGACTTACTCCAATATTTCTGTTGTGTTAAATATGCCGGAGCCAAAGGTGCGAGGTTGGGGTTGTAAGAAGTGAAGTGCAATGTTTTCAGTGCATAAGAGAAGAATTGCTTCACGAACAATTGTTGCAGCAATGTTACAAAACGGGTTTGCCTGAAATAGTCTTCAGGCTAATGGCGGCTAGCGCCCTAGTACAAACTTGTCTCGTAAATTGTGGACAATGGCCACATGCAGGAGTGGTTCACCATCCAATTTGGCGCGAAATGGAGGGGGCTGCGTGTCACCACTTTTGCTTTAACTGCGTCAAATAGGGAATTATGAGCAGTCCAGGTCTGCAAACGCAATCCGAAACTTTAATTCGCCACCTTCTCGAAGGCACAGCTTCTCAAATTGGAGAGGAGTTCTTCCAGGCACTGGTACGCGCGGCCGCGCAAGCTTTGGACGTGGCCGGCGTTTGGGTAACCGAGTATTTGCCAGAGCACAGAGTTCTGCGTTCCATCTCTTTCTGGATGAATGGCGGCTTCATACACGATTTCGAATACAAAATTGACGGCACTCCTTGCGAAGTTGTGGTTGAGGAGGCGCGCATTGTGCATTACCCCGAGCGCATCATCGAGCTTTTCCCCGATGACCCCGATCTCGTCGCGTTGAACGCCGTGAGCTTTGTCGGCGCCCCTTTCCTGAAATCCGACGGGTCGGTCTTGGGCCACTTGGCTGCCGTAGACACCAAGGTCATGAAACTTGATCCGGAACTCGAATCTGCATTCCGTATCTTCGCTGCTCGCGCCGGTGCGGAGTTCAACAGGATCAAGGCTGAGACTAAAATTCGAGAAAGCGAGCAGCGCTTCTCTGGACTTTTCGAAAGCGCCATGGATGCGATCTTTGAATTGGACGAGGACTTTTCGATCCAACGTGCGAACGGGTCGGCCGCTGCGCTTTTTGCCGATCCGGGCCAGTCGCTCACGAATCTGAAAATGACGGAATTGCTGAGCTCTGCGAGCGCGCAAAAGCTCTCGGCCGTCGTGCAGGACCTCGATTCGAAATTTCAACCCTACGCGTGGGTCCCCGGGGGATTGGACGCGGTCCGGGCAAATGGTACATCTTTCGCGGCCGAAGCAAGCGTCTCTCACTTCTTCGTGCAGGGACATCGCCGTTTTAGCCTAATTTTGCGCAACGTGCAGGATCAACTGGCGGCGGAAAGCCGTCTCCGCGAGCTGCAGGACGAAACCGCGTATCTTTGGAATGAAATCAACGAAAAGCAGTACGGCGGCGAAATACTTGGAACTAGCCCAGCCATCCGCGAGCTTATTGCCACGATCCATCAAGTCGCACCGACACCAGCCACGGTCTTTGTTTCTGGAGAAACGGGCACGGGCAAGGAATTGGTTGCGCGAGCGATTCATCAAGCGAGCGATCGCGCTTCCAAGCCGTTTATTCGAGTAAATTGCGCGGCGATTCCCGCGGCATTGTGCGAAAGCGAGTTTTTCGGCCATGAAAGAGGCGCATTTACGGGCGCTGCAACCCGCCGTACGGGCAGATTTGA
>Ga0126376_10001392_pt1 | contig 13019 bp, 5 predicted proteins | sample PanSoiMetPlot_15_FD_92760 | JGI IMG/M metagenome (GOLD analysis project Ga0126376, IMG submission 92760) | Tropical forest soil microbial communities from Panama - MetaG Plot_15 | ecosystem: Environmental > Terrestrial > Soil > Tropical forest > Bulk soil | place: Panama | collected 2016-02-17
AAACGCGTCATCGGTTCTTCCGTCAAAGTGCATTGGTGGCAACTGCTTCTCCATCGCCAGCGGCACCCATAAATCAGGAGCTGTGCCGACCGTGGTGCCAAAGAATTCTTTGGGCGCAACACCGACTATCGTGTAAGCGATGTTGTCGATCGTGATCGTTTTGCCGATCGCTGACGGGTCGGCTCCGAGTCGCCGTTCCCACCATGCGTAACTCACAACCGCAATCGGATGACCGCCCGGAGTCTGATCGTCGGCCTCTGTTAAGACACGTCCCAAACTCGCATTGACACTCAGCACCGGGAAGTAGCTGCCTGTGACGAGCTGCACCTGCATCTTCTCGATCTCGCTGCTTGCGTTGACGAAGCCGTGCACGGTCCAGGTGAGACTCATCACGCCCGCGACTCCGGAAAACAGATCACTGCGCTGTTCGATGCGGCGATAGAACGGATACGAAAAGAGATCCGTACTCTCATCAGGAAAGCTGTTGGTGACGCCCTGGTCTTTGCCGTTGCCGAAGAGGACCAGCTTCTCCGGCTGACGCACCGGCAGAGTCCTGAGCAACACCGCATCGAGCAAACTGAAGATCGCGGTATTCGCCCCGATCCCGAGCGCCAACGAAAGCACCGCGATCAGAGTGAACCCCGGTTTCTTGAGAAGCATCCGTATTCCGTATCGTAAGTCGTTCAACATGATCTGCCCCAAATCCGCGTAATCTGCGGCTCGCTTACTCGTTGCGCAGCGCCACCAGCGGATCGACTTTGGTCGCACGCTGCGCCGGCAAGTAGCACGCGCACACGCCGACAATCGTCAACCCCAACGCAACCAGGACGAACGTGATTTTGTCAGTCGCTGATACGCCAAACAGCAAACTCGACATCAAACGGGTCAGCGCAAACGCGCCGGCTAACCCGATGACCAACCCGAGCAACACGAGTCTCATTCCCTGCTGCATGAACAACCGCAGCACGTCGAGGCGTCCGGCGCCGAGCGCCATGCGAATGCCGACCTCGTGCGTGCGTTGCGAAACTGAATACGACAGCACGCCATAAACACCGGTCACCGCGAGCGCCAGAGCCAACGCAGCAAACATAGAGAACAGACCCGTGTTAAAGCGTCGCGTGGACGATTCGCGCGCGAGGATGTCATCAAGTGTCGCGACTTCAGCAATTGGCACGTCTTTGTCTATCTCGTGTACGGTACGTGTAACCGCGGCCGTCAACGTTTTTGCGTCTACGTTGTTCGCGCGGATCGACAAGGTTGCATTGCGCTGTGGAAAGCGACCCATCGGCGTGTAGATCCTGATCAGCGGTATCGCTTCCGAGCCGTAAGTCTTGACTGCCGGAACAATGCCGATGATCTCGTGCCATGTGGCGCTGTCGTACTTGATGTGCTTTCCGACTGCTTCTTGATTCGGCCAGAAACGTCGCGCGAGATTCTCATCGACGAGGACCACCGGTTTGCCTTGTTCGTCTTCATCCGTGGTGAAGGTGCGTCCTCGCAGGAGCGGAATCTTCATCGTCTGGAAGTAATCCGCGCTGATGATGGACCAATCGACGTTGATCAGCTCGCCTTTCTTACGTGGCCCTTCACCTTCGACAGCGATATCGTTTTGCCAGCCGTTGTCGAGACCCGGCAGCGCTGCGGAGAGCGCCGCTTTATCGACACCCACCTGTGCTTGCACACCTTGCAGCACCTGATGAAGAAGACGGTTCAATTCCGCGGTGTCGCGGCCACGATTGCGCGAGACTTTCAGCTCCATTGTCAGCACGCCGTTCGGATCAAAGCCGTTGTCAGACTGGAACAAACGAACCAGGCTCTTCACGAGCAAACCCGCGCCGACGAGCAGCGCCACGGACAACGCAACTTCAGCGACGACCAGAGTGCCGCGCAACTTCTTCCCCGTCGTGTCAGTGGTTGTCGAACTACTGTCTTTCAACGTCTCGTGCAGGTCGGTTCTCGAGGAACGCAGTGCCGGAAGGACACCAAACAGAATTCCGGTCAGCACCGCGACTACGAGATTGAACGCGAGTATTTTGCCGTTGATTGTGAGACCACTCATGCGCGGAACAGTCTCGTGAGCTACTCGCGAGAGCAGCGACATGGTCCATGATGCAAGCACCAATCCGAGTACACCGCCCGCGAATGCAAGCACTAAACTTTCAACCAGCATCTGCCGGACGATCCGGAAGCGCGAAGCGCCGAGTGCCGTGCGTACGGCGAACTCCTTACGTCGTGTCGCGGCGCGGGCCAGCAGAAGATTCACGACGTTTGCGCAGGCAATCAACAGCACCAGGGCGACCGCGACGAAAAGGATCTTCAGGGCTGTGGAGACTCGGCCGGTGATGCTTTCCTGAAGCGACACGACGTTCACGGTGTCGGCGCCGGCATTCGCGACTGGATGTTCCTGGCGTAACTGCTGCGAGATCCGGTTCATCTCGGCGCGTGCCTGCTCGATCGTCACGCCAGGTTTCAAACGTGCGATTACATTGCCGGCGTCGCGCACGTCACGCGCTTTCCGGTCGAGCGGACCCATCAGCACCCACAACGGTGGTGGACCATGATGAGTAAAGTCCGGCGGGGCCACACCGATGATTGTGTGCGGCTGATCTTCAAGCAGGATCTGCTTGCCAACGATGTTTGGATCGGCTGCGAAGCGTTGTTGCCAAAATCCATAGCTGATGATTGTGACGGCGGCAGCTCCGGAACGGTCGTCTTCGGGTGTGAAGTCGCGACCGAGCACCGGCGTCGCGCGCATGACTTTGAAGTAATCAGAAGTGACGCTCCGCGCATCGAGATTTTCAGGCTTGTCGGTGCCGGTAAGGTTCACAGACCAGCCACGAAACAGAGACATCCCTTCGAAGACCTGGTTGCGCTCGCGCCAGTCGACGAAGTTTGGGTAAGAGAGTTGGCGGTTCTTGATTTCAGGCCCCGACTCATTCATCCACACGATGCGATCCGCTTCCGAAAACGGCAGTGGCTGCAACAAGACGGCATTGATCACACTGAACATCGCCGTGTTCACACCGATGCCGACGGCGAGCATCAACACCGCGAGCACGGTGAAGCCCGGATTCTTCCGCAACCATCGCAGAGCGTAGATCAGATCTTGGACCATAGTTCTTAATAGGACCTATAGGACCTATTCATACCGCAGCGCTTCCAATGGTTCGACGCGGCTGGCCCGCCAGGCCGGGAACCAGCAGGCCAGCAGCGCCGCGGCCAGCAACAACAACGAAACACCTGTAAACGCACGCACGTCCAAAGCATCGACGCCGTACAAAGTCGATTGCATCGCGCGCCCGACGAGATAAGCTCCCGCGAGTCCGATGAGCATTCCACTGAGCGCCAGGATCGTGCCTTCTTTTAAGACCAGCCTGATTACTCGCGAACGCTGCGCGCCGAGCGCCATGCGCACGCCAAACTCGTGCGTGCGTTGGGCCACCGCAAACGCCATCACGCCGTAAATTCCGACCGCAGCCAGCAACAGTCCAAGGGCGCCAAAACTCGCAAACAACACAACGCTGAAGCGATCGATCGCCAACGATTCACTGACGATCTCGTCAACAGTTTGCACGCCTGCGAGCGGCATATCCGGGTCAACCGAATTCACTGCCGCCGCGATACTCTTGATCGCTGTTTTTGGATCGCCGCTGGTCTTGATGACCATCGATGCCTGCGGCCACGGGCTCTGCGCGAACGGCACGGTGATCTGCGGACTGTCATCACGAACTCCCGCGCCACGCATGTTGTGGTACACACCGACAATCTGCCATTCGAGCGGCTTGCCTCTCGGCTGTCCGGGAATGAACTCTTCAATCGCGATTCGTTGCGTGAGTGGATCAAGATCGGAGAGATAACGCTTGACGAAGAACTCGTTAACCAGAGCCACGCGCATGCTGTTGGCGTTGTCGGCGTCGTTGAGACTGCGACCGCTGGTTACACGAATCCCGAGTGTCTCGAAATATCCGGGGCTCGCCATCATGAACGCCGAGTTGCGGCGTTCGGTCGTCGGTGGTTGGCCCACGATGTTGAAACGTGTGCCGAGACTGGACCCTTGCGCCGGTATGCCGGTCATCGCAGCCGCATTCGTCACACCCGGTGTGGCTTTGATCCTCTCGAGCATCTGGCCGTAATACGCTCTTGTCTGATCCGAACCATGCAGACGATTCTCCTGAACCGGCAAACGGAATGTGAGCAAATTGTCGGTGGTGATGCCGAGATCGATGCGCGTGAGATTCCAGAATCCTCGCAGCGCGAGACCGCCCGTGGCGAGTAATGTCAACGCGAGTGAGAACTCTGCGACAACGAGAAATCGCAGCGCTTTGCGACGCATGCCGCCGCTCCCGGTGCGCCCGCCGAGCTTGAGCACTTCATTGAGATCGAGTCGCGTTGCTTGCCACGCCGGCGCTGCTCCGAACAAGAGTCCGCAGAGAGTGGTAACCGCGATCGTGAAGAGCAAAACGGGAACGCTGATCCTGATCTCAGCTTCGGACGGCAACATCGTGCCGACGGGCGGCATCACCGCGGTAATCGCATCGATGATCGCTCCGGCGAGCAGAATGCCGAGCGCTCCACCCAGCACTGCGAGCACTAAACTCTCAGTCAGAAACTGCGCGAACAAACGTGTTTTCGTCGCGCCCAGTGCCGCTCTCAAAGCGACTTCGCGCTGGCGTGAAGCGCCGCGCGCTAAGAGGAGGTTCGCGACGTTGACACAACCAATCAAAAGCAGAAACCCGACCGCACCGAGCAGCAGCCAGAGACTGCGACGCGTCGACTCAGTCACAAAATTGAGGTGCAACGGCTGCACACTCACGCCGCGATTCGCATTTGTCTGCGGAAACTCGCTCGCGAGCTGCACGGCAATCACATCCATCTCCGCCTGCGCCTGCGCGATCGAAACACCGTCTTTCAAACGCGCCATCACCAGCCCTGCGTTGGAGTCGTGTGTGATCTGATCCGGCCGGTACGACTGTGGCACCCACAGTTGCGAGTTGAAACGATCGTGCATACCCGGAGGCAGCACACCGACAACTGTGTAGGGTTCCCCGTTCATGCGAATGTCTTTGCCGACGAGGTCGCGATTCGAGTTGAAGTGATTGGCCCACAAACGATGACTGAGAATTACCACATGATCTCTACCCGGCTGGCCCTCTTCGGGAAGAAAATCGCGGCCCATCAGAAACGGCAGTCCTTCGAAAGTGAAGAATCCGGGCGTTCGTCGCGAACCCGGCACTTGTTCCGGACGATCGTCAGTTGAAACGTTGAACGACGCGCCGGTCCATGTTCCGATGCCCTGAAACGAAGTGCTGCGTCGTTGCCACTCGAGAAAATCGCCGGGCGCCACAGCGTTTCGCCCGCCGCGCGCCCAGGACCACACCATCACGAGTTGATCCGGGTTCGGATACGGCATCGGTTCAAAGACTGCATAGACCACGCTGAAGATCGCCGTCGTCGCGCCGATACCGAGCGCGAGCGTCAGCACCGCTGTGATCGTGAAGCCCTTGCTCTTGAATAACATCCGGACCGCGTAGCTAACGTTTTGTCTAAGTACTCCCATCATCTTGCTCCAGATCCGTTAAACAATCCGCGTAAATCCGTGTTACTCGTCCCTTAACGCAATCAATGGATCGACCTTCGTGGCTCTGCGCGCGGGCGTGTAACATGCGACTAGCGACACGACTACGAGCAACAACGGCACCGCCGTGAAGACCAGCGGATCAGTCGCGCTCACTTCAAACAGCAAACTCTTGATCGTGCGCGTTAACGCGAGCGCGCCCGCGATTCCCACTAAAACACCAGCCGCCGTCAGCCAGAGACCTTGCCGCATCACCGCGCGCCGCAATGCGCTCGGCTGTGCGCCAAGCGCGAGCTTGATTCCGAATTCCTTAGTGCGACTGCCAACAAAGACCGACATCGTGCTGTAGATACCGACCGCAGCGAGCGTCAGCGCAAGGATCGCAAACGCGGTCAGCAGAATGTTTGTGAGTCGTTGCGTACCGAGTGTTTGATCGATGATCTCAGTCATCGATCGGACCATGTACAAAGGCATGTCTGCATCGACTTGCCTGATCGCGGCTCTGAACGTTCCAATCGCAGCGTTTGGTGGTCCATCAGTGCGCACCACCAACGCGGCGCGTGGCTCGGGATACTGAGCGAGAGCCATGTAGAGGTGAGGCCATTTCTCCTCCGCGAGATTGTTGTGCTTGATACCACCGGCGATCCCTATGATGGTCATCCACTCGCGATTTCCACCGGTCTCGATTCGTTTGCCAATCGCATCACCCGCGGGCCAGTAACGACGCGCCAGTGTTTCATCGATGATCGCCACAGGCAGCGACTTGCTGTGGTCGCCGTCCTGGAAATCACGTCCCTGCAAGAGCGGGATGCCAAGCGTCTGAAACGTTCCCGGCGTGACGCTTTGCAGCTCAGCTTGTTCGATCTGGGTAACGTTGGAGCCTTCAGGCGGTTCTTGTCCCTCGACGATGAACCCGTCAACTTCCCCGCCCTCCGTAAAAGGCAGATTGGTTGTTAGACCAACAGACCTGATGCCGGGCGCGTTGCGCAGCTTCTCGAGAGCGCCGTCGTAGAAATGCAGCGCTTTCTCGTCGCTGTCGTACTTCGTGCGCGGTAGGCTCGCAACCATCGTCAACGTGTTCTCGGCATTGAATCCGAGATTGACTGACTCGAGACGTTGAAAACTCTTCAGCAACAAACCCGCGCCGATCAGCAGCACGAGCGACAGCGCGAACTGGACCGCCACAAGTGCGCTGTTCAATCTTCGGTGTGACGTGGTGCCGCGTGCCCCTTCGCGCATCCCGCTTTCGATTCCCATAGCATAAGCGCGCAAAGCAGGCATCAGGCCGAACAACAAACCGGTCAGGATCGTCAGTCCGGCAGTAAACGCGAGCACTTGTCCACTCAGGCTCACTTCCTCGATCCGCGCGATGCCGCTGATCGGCAGTTTGTCGAGCATGCGTATCCCGATCGACGCCAGGCCAATACCGGCGACCGCGCCGATAAACGAAAGCAATACGCTCTCGGTCAGGAGTTGTCGTGCAACGCGCAGCGGCGTCGCCCCGAGCGACACGCGCACTGCGATCTCCTTCGTGCGTGAGGTGGCTCGGGCAAGCAGGAGATTCGCGACATTCGCGCAGGCGATCAGCAGGACCAGGGCAACAGCGGCGAGTAAGACTAAGAGAGGTTTCTGCGTCTTGCCGAGCATGACTTCTTTGATCGGCTGAACGATCGTTCTCGGACCGGCGCCTTCGTTCAACCCGACGGCTTCGGGCATATTTGGATTCGCGCGACCGACGTTTTGCAGCACGCCAGTCGTGTCGGCTTGGGCCTGGCCCACTCCGACGCCCGGTTGCAAACGCCCGACGAGTGCAAAAAAGTAAGGAGCGGTGCGCTTCGTATCGACCGCCATCGGCATCCAGAGATCGATCTCGAGCCGCGGAAACTTGAAGTCAGGCGGCATGACGCCGACGATCTGCGTCGGGACGTTGTTCAGGTTCAGTATGCCTCCGACGATGCGTGGATCACCGCCGAAGCGTCGTTGCCAGAATGCATGACTGATTACACAGATCGAATTCCTGCCTTGTACGTCTTCGCCCTCGACAAACGTGCGCCCGAGCAATGGATTAACACCGAAGACTTTGAAGAACCCGGCAGTGACGCTCGTCATCGGCAAACGCTCGGGTTCGCCGTCGCCGGTGAGATTGATAGCGCTACTGTTGTAGAGAGCTACGGATTCAAACGAACGATTCTGATCGCGATAAGCAGCAAAATCAGCCTGTGAAACTCCCCACGTCGCGAGGCCGAGTTTCGGACTTGCCTGCATCAATCGGGCCACGCGATCGGGCTCACGAAACGGCAGTGGTCGCAAAAGAATGCCGTTCACGAGACTGAAGATCGCAGTGTTGGCACCAATGCCGAGCGCGAGGGTTACGACCGCAACCAGCGTGACCGCCGGTTGCTTCAGCAAAATGCGCGCGCCGTATCGAAGATCCTGAAATAAGGTAGTCATCGTTTACCTCTATAGGTCCTATAAGTCCAATAGGACCTATTCACACCTGAGCGCCGCGAGCGGATCGATCCGCGTCGCACGGCGCGCCGGGATGTAGCAAGCGAGCAGAGCGACGAGCAACAGCAACACCGGCACACCTGCAAACGTCAGCGGATCTCGTGGCGTCACACCAAACAACATGTCCGTCAAAACACGCGTCACAAAAGTTCCGGCAACAATGCCGACGACGAGACCCGCGAGCGTAAGCGTCATTCCCTGCCGGATCACGAGCCGAAGCACGTCGACAGGCTGCGCACCGAGCGCGATGCGCACGCCGATCTCATGTGTGCGTTGCACGACGGCGTAAGAGATCACGCCGTAAAGCCCAACGCACGCGAGTAACAACGCAAGAGCTGCAAATAATCCAAGCATCAACGCCTGAAATCTTTCCTGCGAGATCGCCGCCGCGAAGACCTGGTCCAATGTGCGCACATTCGAGACTGGTTGATCCTTGTCGACTGCCCAAACCGCGTTGCGCACAGCAGCAGCGATCACCGCGGGATCACTCTGCGTCCGCACGACGAGATCGCGAGGCGCCATGAACGAGCGGCGCTCTTGTGCGTAAGGTACATAGAACTCCAACTTCTGTTCGTAGAGACCAGTCTGGCGCACATCACCGACGACTCCGACGACTGTGAGCCATTCGTTCTCCGAATCGAGTGGTCCGATCTTGAGTCGTTTTCCGATCGCATCTTCGCCGGGCCAGTACTGCTCGGCGAGACGGTGGTTAACCAGCACTGCGAGCTGAGAATCCGCGGAATCGCGCGAGTCAAAAAAGCGACCGCGACGCAGCGGAATGCCCAGCGCGCGAAAATAGTCAGGACTCACTACGCGAAACAGCGCGAACGGCAGTTTCGTGTCGCTGGGTGAGGGCTGTCCCTCGACCGTGAAATTGAAGTTCATTCCATGAAAGGACAGCGGCAGAAATGTGATCATTCCGGCCGACTCGACGCCCGGCAGCGCTTCGATCCTTCTTAATGTCTCATCGTAAAAGGCGCGGCGCGTTTCGAATTTCGCGTACTTCGGAAACGGCAGCACCATTCTCATAGTGAGCGCGTTCTCGGTCGTGAATCCGGTATCGACCTGGCGCAGTAACTGGAAGCTGCGGATTAACAACCCCGCGCTGACAAGCAGCACAACAGCGAGTGCGACTTCAGAGACGACGAGTACACGCCGCACATTGCGTCCCGAAGTTCCTCCCGCCATGTCTCGCGCGACGTCGTTTAAGGTCGCGCCCGGCCTGGTGCGTGAGGCGAGCAAAGCCGGCACGCCACCAAAGATGACGGCAGTGAGCACGCTCACACCGAGCGTAAACAGGAACACGCGAGCATCGATGCTGACACCCTGCAGCTTGGAAAGACTCTCTGGCAGAAACTTCGCAAGTGCCTGAACGCTCCAGAACGCTCCGAGCACTCCAAGCAAACCACCGCCGCCGGCCAGCAACAGACTTTCGATCAGCAGTTGCCGCACGATGGTCCAACGCCGGGCGCCGAGCGCGATGCGAATCGCTATCTCCTTGCGTCTCGTGGTCGCCTGGGCCAGCAGCAGGTTCGCGACATTCGCACATGCAATCAGCAGCACGAGCCCGACCGCCGCAAACAAAATTAGAATCGGTAAACGAAGATTGCCGACGTAATCCTGATGCAACGAGTGTGCGACGAAGCCGAGGCCTTCATTTGTTCTGGGATATTCCTCGGACAGACGTTGCGCGATGGAGGCGAGGTCGGCGTTGGCGCGTTGGAGAGTTGTTCCCTGCTTCAACCGCGCAACGAGGCGCAGGTAGTGATCGCCACGCCCACTCTTTTGGTCCGGCTCCATGGCCCAGGGCGTCCATAACTCGATCTCGCGTTCTGGAAAAAAGAAGCCGTGTGGCATGACGCCGACGACCGTGAACGATTCTCCGTTGAGCGTGATGGTGCGATTGATGATCGATGGATCGCGATTGAAGCGTCGTTGCCAGAGCGCGTCGCTCAACACGACGACGTGCTCCTGACCCGGTTGATCTTCGTCAGGCGAGAACGTCCGTCCCACCGCCGCCGGAACACCCAGAATGGAAAACACGTTCGCAGTGACGACCTGGCCGTCGAGTCGTTCGGGCTCGCCATCGCCCGTCACGTTAACGTCATTGGGACCGAATGCCCCGAGCTGTTCAAACACCTGGTTTTGTTTCTGCAGGTCGAAAAAATTGGCGGGCGCAGCTTCGTTCTGCTGTATCCCATCGCGCGGCGTCTGCTCCCAAACAGACACGAGTCGCGCGGGATCTTTCAGCGGCAACGGTCGCAGCAGAATCGAATCAACGGCACTGAAAATCGCAGAATTCACACCGATGCCGAGCGCCAGCGTCAGCAGCGCGATCACAGTGAACGAAGGCCGCTTTAACAAGCTGCGGAATCCGTACCGAATATCCGTGAAAATCCGTTCCATATCCGTGTCATCCGTGTTACTCAGATCTCAGCGCCTCGAGCGGATCGACCTTCGTGGCGCGTCGCGCCGGAACCCAACAAGCCAGTAACGTCACACCTACCAACACAACCGCAATCACCGCGAACGTCAGCGGATCGCTCGCGCTGATCCCAAACAACAAACCCTTCAACAGTCGTGTCAGTGCAAACGCGCCGATCAATCCGACAACCACACCTACGACAGCAAGTCGCAGCCCCTGGCCCAGGATCATCTTCAGCACGTTGGCCGCCTGCGCTCCGAGCGCGAGTCGAATTCCAAACTCACTGCGTCGATTCGCAACATTGAGCGACATCACTCCGTAGATACCCGTCAACGCTAGCAGCAACGCCATCGCTGCGAAGCCTGTAAGCAATAAGTTAGTCAGTCTGGTCGTGACGAGCGAACGGTCCATCGCTTGTTGGATCGTGCTCACTTTGTAGAGCGGCAGTTCGGGATCGAGCTTCGCGACTTCCTGTCGCACGTTTGCGGCGAGGGCAGTCGGATCCACAGACGCGCGCACAACCAGCATCGTCTCGCGCCGCACCCACTGGCTGTAAGGTCGATAGACGTAGGGCCACGCTTCTTCGTCGAGTTTTCGATTCTTAACGTTCGGGACAACTCCGACGATGCTTAGCCACGGACCATTACCAATGCGAAGCCGTTTTCCGACAAGATCTCCATCCGCCGAATACATCCGCGCTAATCTTTCATCCACGATCGCGACGGGAAGAGACGTCTCGGTATCAGACGTTGTAAACGCGCGGCCTTTGAGAATCGGCATTCCCATCGCGGCAAAATATCCGGGCGTAGAACTTCGCAGCCATGCGACCTTCTCCTGTTCCTGCCCGACACCTTCAACCAGGAATGGTCCACCCTGGCCATCTCCGCTGAACGGCACGACCTGACACAACTCGACCGCCTGCACGCCGGGAACACTGCTCACATCCTGGCGCAGTCGGTCGAGGAAGCCTGTCACTTGCGCTTTGTCTTTGTACTTCTGTTCAGGTAACGCGAGGCGCGCCATCAAGACGTCGTCGGCGCGAAAGCCAGGATTGACCGACAACAGATTCCGGAAGCTCTGGAGAAACAGCGCGGCGCCGATCAACAACACCAGCGACAGCGCAAGTTGTGAGACGACGAAGAGATTGTTCAGGCGTTTGTTTGCGCCGGACGCAGAACCACGCGCGCCTTCTTTGATCGCGTCCTGCAAGTTGATTCGTGAGGCGCGCAGTGCGGGTGCGAGCCCACACAACATACCCGTCACCAGCATGATGGCGATCGTGAAGAGCAGGACAGTGGTATCTACACCGACCGACTCGACGTGCGGTATTTGTGACGCAACGAGACGCTTGAGCGCGGTAACGATCCAGACGGCAATCAAAACGCCGAGAAGTGTGCCGAAGAACGAGAGCAACAGGCTTTCAGTTAAAGTTTGCCTGGCGATGCGAAACGCGCTGGCCCCGAGACACTGGCGCACTGCAAGCTCGCGTGTGCGCGCGGCCGCACGCGCCAGCAGCAGGTTCGTCAGATTCGCGCAGGCGATGAGCAGGACCAGTGCGATCGCGCCGAGCAACACGAGCAGCGGACGGCGCACTTCGCCAACGATGTGCTGTTGCAACGGCAACAGTGTCGTGGTTTCAGTCGAGCCCGGATCGCTCGTTCCGGGGCGTACGCCGTACTCGCCCGTAAACGCGTGGTACAGAGCAGTAATCTCTTTTTGCGCATCGTCCGGCGTGGCGCCGGGTCGCAGGCGCCCGACCGGCATGAGGTTCCACGAGTTCGTATCCTGCGGATCCAAACCCTTCGGCACCCAGAGTTGCACGTGACCTGAGTTGGCGGGTCGCTCGGCGGGATCTGGAAAATCAAAATCAGGTGGCATGATGCCGACGATCGTCGTTGGATTGCTGTCGAGATTGATCGACTGTCCGACGACGTTTGGATTACCGCCGAAGCGTCTTTGCCACAAAGCGTAACTCAGAATCGCGACGTTGTTGTTGGCGGGAGGGTCTTCCTTCGCGGTGAAGGCACGGCCGTACAGTGGTTCACGACCGAGCACGCTGAAGTAGTTGAAAGTGATCGCGGCGCCCGGCACTACTTCGGGATCACCATTGCCTGTCAACGCAAACTCACCGGTTTCGTAGGCAGCAATGCTTTCAAAGGTGTGCGTCCGCTCGCGATAGTAAGCGAACAACGCATCGTTGGGATCGAGATGGCGCAACCCCTTCGCGGGTGCGGAGTGCCAGAAAGTCATCAGACGATCCGGATCTTTGAGCGGCAACGGCCGCAACAGCACCGCATTCACCACACTGAAGATCGCGGTGTTCGCGCCAATCCCCAGCGCCAATGTGAGCACAGCGATCACCGTGAACGCCGGCCGCTTCAACAACCCCCGCAACGCGAATTGAATGTCTTTGATCATGAAGTTCATTGCCGATTGCCGATTGCCGATTTCTTCTCAATTGCCGTGTCGTCCAAATAGCCGGAGGTCTTCCAAATCGGCAATCGGCAATCG
>Ga0126376_10001394_pt1 | contig 13015 bp, 8 predicted proteins | sample PanSoiMetPlot_15_FD_92760 | JGI IMG/M metagenome (GOLD analysis project Ga0126376, IMG submission 92760) | Tropical forest soil microbial communities from Panama - MetaG Plot_15 | ecosystem: Environmental > Terrestrial > Soil > Tropical forest > Bulk soil | place: Panama | collected 2016-02-17
TGAAATGTTCGCGTGCGTTTAGGTTTCCTTCGGCAGTGAACTGAGCGTGGCTCGCCCAATACCTGCCGCGCAGATAAGCCTCATATGCCTCAGTGTTCACGTTCTTGTTGGATGGAAGACGGCGACGCTGTGGATCTAGTTCGCTGGCGACTTGATTTGCGATCGCACGCGCGAGCTCGGCTTGCCCGAGCACATCGCGAAGGTCCCGCTCGTAGGGAGAGGCCCAGAGATGCCGGTCGTTGCGTGCATCGATTAATTGCGCGTTGATGCGCACACGCTCTCCTGCGTTGGAAACTGTGCCTTCAACGACTGGTCAATATCCAGTTCTCTCGCAATCTCCGACAGAGATGGGTGTGAGCCCTTGTAATGCATGGCGAAGTTCGGGAAATCACGCGGACGGACTTGAGGCCTGCTAGATTCGTAATCAGCGTATCCGTCATGCCGTCGGCAAAATAATCCTGTCCGGCATCGCCCGAGACATTCTCCAACGGCAAAACGGCAAGAGAGTGAATATGTGGATCAGCTTTTCGAAACCGTAAGGTCGCTCCAAGAACGGCGAGGGACAATACCAGAGCGGCTCACGCGGAACATCAGCATTAGGGAACGAGCGAAGCTGCAGATCATCTGGGGGCTTTCAACGTTTTGAATCGCGCGAATATTACTGGCGTGAACAACGTCCAATACGCGGTCTCTGGTTTTTCATCCGATTGCGGAATTGCTTCGTCTCCCTGCCTTGTGCCACAAAACCGGGGACTGAGCGCCTTCGGCACTCCTACTGCATCCTCGGGTGCGCGAATTATGCAGATTGCGATTAGAGTCAGGTTTTGAAGGGATCACTCGGTTCGACCGCAGCAATCAGGCGTCCTTCTTGGGGCAAATGGGCTCCTGATTTTCTTTCGCGCAGAACAATCGAATAGTGACCGGGTCTAGCATTTCTGCCAGATGCTCCTCAGACTCCGCTGACCTAGCTTGTTGAATGTATGCCTATCTTGGCGACGAGGCCCCTTTACAAGTTTTGTGCGTGAGGTCAAAACCGCGAGCTATGAAGCCTGAATGCAGCAGCACGTTGCGATCTGTGCTCGCTATCGTTTGTTCTATTGTTCTGCTGCCTGGAAACACGTTCGCGGATCAGGCGCAATCTTCAGCGCCTCCAGCGCCTTCGCAACAAAGTCAATCGGCTACGATTCCTGCCGAGCAGCTCGATTCTCTAGTTGCGCCTATCGCTCTCTATCCCGACCCATTGCTCGCCCAGGTGCTGGCTGCGTCTACTTATCCTCTGGAAATCATTCAGCTCCAGCAATGGATTAGTAAGAACAAGAGCCTTAAGGACAAAGCCCTTGCCGATGCTGTGGCGAAGGAACCTTGGGATCCGAGCGTGCAGGCTCTCGCTGCGCTTCCCGATGTGGTAAACCGTCTGGCGAACGACATCCAATGGACCACGGACTTGGGCAATGCCTTTTTGGCACAGCAGAGCGATGTGATGGATGCGGTTCAGCGCATGCGGAAAAAGGCCAAGGACAGAGGCACTCTGAAGACGACCGAGCAGCAGAAGGTGGAAACCAAAGTAATCGAGAAGAAAGACGTGATCGTGATCGAGCAGGCCAATCCGCAGGTCGTGTATGTGCCTTCTTATGATCCGGTCGTTGTCTGGGGAGCAGCACCTTATTACTATCCGTATCCTCCGATCTACTACCCGCCGTGGGGATACTACGCCGCAGGCATGGCGCTTTCCTTCGGAGTCGGAGTCATGATGGGCGCGTTTTGGAGCGGTGGATGGGGCTGGGGCTGCGGATGGGGCGGGAATAACGACATCACCATCAATCGAAACAATAATTTCAATCGCAACTCGAACATTGGCGGTGGAAACCGCAACAATATTGGTGGTGGTAACCGTCCGTCGCAACTTCCGTCCGGAGGTCGAGGAAATATCGGCGGTGGAAACGCCGGCAACCGTCCATCGCAGCTACCTGCTGGAGGCCGAGGAAATCTGGGCGGAGCTGGCAACCGTGCTTCCCAACTTCCCGCGAACTCACGAAACGGCTGGCAGCACAATCCCCAACATCGTGGAGGAGCTCCATATGCGGACCGCGCTACTGCGGACCGGTTTGGCGGCAACGCCCGGGGAGATTCACTCTCTCGACGTCAAGCGAGTGCGCGTCAGCAGGTAGGTCAGCAGGGAGGTAACTTGGCGAGCTATCGCTCCGGCGGTGGCGCGGGCGGATCCAGTTTTGGGAATCGTGGAGGGAGCGCCGGCGGAGGCAGCGTCGGGAATCGCGGTGGAGCTGGTGCTGGCAACCGGGGCGGCAGTGGAAGCTTTGGCAGCTCGGGACTCGGGGGTGGCCCGGACCGTATTGGGAGCCGGGATCTCTCCCGCAGCGGCGGCCAGAATCGCGATGCCTTTGGTGGCGGCAGCAGGGGATACAGCGGATCGACGGCGCGCAGCAGCAGCAGTCGCGGCTCTTCCAGCTTTGGCTCCCGCAGCGGGGGTGGAGGCTTCAGCCGTGGCGGAGGTGGTGGAAGAGGTGGCGGCGGCCGGCGCAGGTAAGAGTCGCGGTGGAATCAGCATTGAAAGGATTGGACCACAAGAATGAAATCGGCATCTGCGAACGCAAATCTTTCACGACTGGCTTGCATCATCGCTGCTGGTGCGGGTCTGTTGCTGTCGGTCGCGTTCGCGGCTGAACAGAAAGCGGCGCCGAAAGCAGCGGCTGCAGCTCCGGCCTCTACTGCCCCCTTAGGGGAAAAATTTGCTTCGCTCCAGCAAGCTGCAGATGCGCTCGTGGCCGCGGCCGAGAAGTTCGATGTCGATACTTTGAACAAGATCTTTGGCCCCGATGGCAAAGGGGTTGTGCTGACTGATGAAACGGCACAGGACAAGCAGCACGCTGCAGACTTCGCAGCGCAAGCGCGAGAAAAGGAGAGCATTTCCGTCGATCCGAAAACGGGAACTCGCGCATTTCTTTTGGTTGGTAATGAGGACTGGCCCTTTCCTATACCGCTCGTGAAGAGCGGCAGCGAGTGGGCGTTCGACACGAAAGCCGGACGCCAGGAACTTCTCTACCGCCGGATCGGCTCAGACGAACTGGATGCAATTCAGATTTGCCATGGATACGTGGAAGCACAGAATGCTTATGCAATGCAGCCCCGCGAGGGCTACGATGTGAATCAATACGCACAACGCATCATCAGTAGTCCGGGCAAACAGGATGGTCTGGCTTGGCAAAACTCTGACGGCACCTGGGGCGGTCCAGTGGGCGAAAAAATAGCTGAGGCGATCGATCGTGGTTACAAAACCGGCTCGGCGTATCACGGCTACTATTTCAAGATCCTCAAGGGACAAGGTCCAGCCGCGCCGCTCGGCCGAATGGACTTTGTCGTGAAGGGTGTAATGATCGGTGGGTTTGCCCTCGTCGCATCGCCCGCCCAGTACGCGGTGACGGGAGTGAGAACCTTCATCGTAAGTCACGACGGTGTTGTGTATGAAAAAGACCTCGGACCAAATACTCTCGATCAATTCAGGAAGATGGAACTCTTTAACCCAGACAACTTCTGGATACCCGTACCGGAACAGGATGAATCGGAGGAAATTTACTCCAAGGTCAGTGAAGGTCAACCTTCACGTTAATTTGAAAGATTTTTCACAATCTCTTCCAATGTCTGCGCAATCCCTTGTTCGCTGGTTCCAGGTTGGAACTGCACGGGCGTGCCGACGATGATTTTGATTTCCCCACGCTGAGCGAAGCTGCGATCCTGCTGTTTTAGTGGAAATAGTCCATCGATCCGCATCGGCACGATTGCGATCTTCAGCGATTGCGCCAGAATGCCGATACCCGCCTGAAATGAGGACATCTCCCCATCTGTCGTGCGTCGACCTTCTGGAAATATCAATACACTGTATCCTCGGTCGACGGATTCTCCGGCAAACGCGAAGCTCTCCCGGAATCCGGAACGCTGGGGAAGAGGGAAGACATCGAACAGCGCGGTGGCGAGCCAATACGAGAGGATCTCGATCGCACGCTGAAAAATGTTCATCTCGTCTGGAGGTCTCCGCATAGCTGTCAGCATTTCACCTTGCATTGCAATCGCAAGTCGATTCCGATAGCGTGCCGGCATCGCGAACATTAGCAATCCGGGATCGATATACGTCACGTGGTTGCTGATGAAGAGCAGCGGGCCCTCTATTCCCTTCAAGTGCCCACGCCCGACCACGGTTGGTTTGGCCATGAGCAACGTAGCTGGCCAGGTGAACAAGTAATAGATAACAATTCGAATCCAGCGCACCACTGGCTGCTGTGCCCAGCGCGGGAAATGGTGGCGGGATTCCCGAGGGGCGACGCTGGCCTCATGCACGATTCGTTCGATATCTGCAACACTAGCGGCCTCGGCAAACTCGCTCTCATCGACTTCCACCTGATAGCGCTGCTCGAGCGCCGTGAGCAGGTCAACGCGATCGATTGAGCTGAGGTTCAGATCGTCCTCAAGTCTTAAATTGGATCTTCCGAGTCCGGCGATAGCGGTTTGCACTGCGCTGCGAGGAATGTCGCCGTTCGTGGAACCGGCTACTTGCGCGCTGACGTAGGCGGCGATCACGTCCTGTCGAGGCTTTTGCGTCGAAGTCCGCGGAAAATCGGAGTCCGGCCAGACAAGCCATCGCCGAATCTGCTGATGCGCTCCCAATTTAGAATTCGCGTCAGCTACCGCCCGCGACGCGCCTTCGGCGCCGTCGCTAACGACCATTACGGCGCACGGTTCTGCATTGCCGCCTCGCTCTACCCCGATCACCATGCAGTCTCGAATTCCAGGCTGCGCGCGAAGCGCTGCTTCGAGATCTTCGGGATAAACATTCATTCCCTCGGCTGTGACGATTACATTCTTCTTGCGCCCCTTGAAATAAAGGTTGCCAGCTTCGTCCAGGGCGCCTAGGTCGCCTGTGCGAAACCATTCGCCTTCACTTACGGCGATGGGCTGGCCATTCACCCAATACGTTTTCGCGATGCTGTCGCCGCGCACGAGAATCTCTCCGGAGTCGTCGAGCCTGATATCGCGTCCAGGCAAAGCCTTGCCGATCGACCCGCGGCCGAGCTTGAACGGATGATTGAGACTCACAAGCGAAGTGGTCTCGGTGAGTCCATAGCCCTGGATGACCGCGAACCCGAGTCTTCGCCAGAACTCTTCGTCATCCTGATCGAGCGTGGCTCCTCCGCTGATGATTGCCCAGAATTTCCATCCAAATCGGGAATGAATGCGACGGAATCGCCACCAACGCCAACCGAAGTGTTCTGCTCCGGCTCCCTCGAATTGCTTGTGCAGTTCGGCATCTCCGAGGGCGGCTCGGAGTTGAGCCTCTAGCATCTCGCGCATCGAACCAAGAAGGCGAGGTACGGTGATTAATACCGAGACGCGCTCTTCACGGATGGTGCCGACGATCTCCGACGGCTTGATCGACTCGAGGAACAAGACCGTCGCGCCAATCAGCGGAGGAACGAAGATGCCCATGAATTGTCCGAAGACATGGCTAAGCGGCAGGAGATTGAGAAACCGCAAGGGATGGAAGATACGCTCGTAACGCAAATACTTCTGGATCTCGCGTTCAATGGGCTCAAGATTCGCGAGGATATTCCCGTGGGTAATCACCACGCCTTTTGGCTCGCCCGTCGTGCCAGACGTGAAGACGATCTGGACCGCGTCGTCACGCGCTGCAGTCACCGGCGCGAGAGAGCGGGAAGGAGGAAGGGAATTGAAGTCTTCGAAGTGGAGAGTGGAGGCCGCTTGCGCTAGAGCCAGGTCCTGAGAGCTCGCCAGCAGCTTGGCGCCGACCTGCTCATAAACGCGGGCGGCGAATTCTGGTGCCGCCGTGCGATCCATTGGAACTACAGCCGCTCCGCGCAGTAGTGTTCCCCAGAACGCTGCGAGCCACTCGCCGCAGTTGGCGCCCCAGACCATGACGCGATCACCTTTGCTGATTCCACGATCTTCGAGCAAAGTGGCAAACCGCTGTGCATAAGAGAGCAGGTCGCCGTACGTCCAGCGCATCGTCCGATATCCGCGTTGGAACACAGAGGCGTCATCGCGCCGATATCGCGAGAAGTACTCCAGATAATCGGTTAGGGAGGCGCGGGGCACGAGACAGTGTAGAAGAATCGGGTGATCGGGTCATCGGGTGAAGTAAGGACGGAGCACTTCGCTGTATCTAGCCGGCTGAAATTGAATGGTCTTGAATCTAGAGTTTCAAAAGACCGATGCCGAAAGGCGAGAACCGATTGGCAAGAGCAGCGTTTTCACTTCACCCGATGACCCGATCACCCGATCTGGCCAGTGACCTGATTTCCACTTGCATCCAAACCCGACCCCGGTTACCATTTGATTTGTCTTCCAAATGCCGCACACCCAGGTGCCGGCACCCGCGCTGACGGCCGGGAATTTCGAATTGAGTCTGCTGAATCTCGAACCGGGGCGCGCTGGAACAGTAAATAGGTCGCGAGCGATTTCCATAACCAAGATCTCAAAGCGAAGCCGGAGCTCCGCATTCTGACTAGAGACCGCTTGCAGATAAAGGTTGCGAACATACTCAGTGGGGTCCGCTCGCAACGGATTCCACCATTCTCCGGAATACGGCTCTAAAGAAGAGGGACTGCCACAGCAGAGCACCACGCGCGAGCCTTTCAAGGCTGAGCGCTTTCAGTTTTTCAAAAAGAAGCACAGGACACGATGAATAAAGGACCTAACCAGCCTCAGCACCCCGGCAACCGGGGACGTCGCCGCCATCGTCGCGGCAAGGGTCAGCACAATCAACAGGGCGGTGGCCAGCATGGAATGCGTGGACCCGGTCAGGGGGGCGGCCAGGGACGTGGCCGTCGCCGGCATGGAAATCCACAGTTCGTTGGTCCCATGGATCACAGCTACCGGAACGCGCAGGGAAATGGCACCGATCTGTATCCCCAGAACGGACGCTTCCGCGGACCGGGACGAGGTGCGCCGCAGCTGCTAGTAAATGGTGCTCCCGTGGAGCCGGCTCCGGCAGCCGACTCGCCTACCCGGATCGTTTGCTTCATTGACGACCTATTTTTTCTTGCCAAGATTCAGGAGACCGCGCGCAAGCTGGGAGTAAAGGTTGAGTTCGCCAAAGCTGAAAAAGAGACTCTCGACCGGCTTACCAACGATGACGAAGACAAGCCGTCACTCATTATCTTCGATCTGAATAACGCCAACGCCAAGCCGCTCACGACGATTCCCAAACTGAAAAACAAGCTGAAGAAGCAGACGTCGATCGTTGGTTTCCTGTCACATCTGCAAGGTGACCTGAAAGTTAAGGCTCAGGAAGCGGGTTGCGATATGGTGGTGCCGCGCTCAGCTTTCTCCCAGAACCTTCCAGCACTGTTGCGGAGACACGGATCAGACATGCAGGATGTGGGCGAGGCATAGCTCCGCCCAATCTCGTTACTTCGCGGAGACACGCAGTAGGACCACACTGTGCCCGGGCACTGATGCCGAGTAGTCCGTACCGCTCGCTTTTACCTCGGAATGCGCCCAAAGATCGCGCACTTTTCCCGGCTTGCCCTTCATGCCGACATCGGACCACTTCACGCTCATCTTGGCGTCGTCTTTTGCGCGATTGAACAGCGCAACCGCGTAGGCTCCGCCGGATAGTTGCCGAGCCCAGACTTCCTGATCGCCGGACTTGGAAACACGCCTTGCTTGCTTTCCATCCGGATCCTGATCGATGGCGATGACTTCTTTGTTCGTGAGTATGTCGTGAATCGCCGGAGTCATATCCCGTAGATCGTTGCCCGCGATCAGCGGTGCAGCGAGCATCGACCAGAGGCTCATGTGAGTTCGATATTCGGTGTCGGTCATTCCGCCATTGCCGATTTCCAGCATGTCGGGATCATTCCAGTGTCCGGGAGCGGCAAACGGCGCCAGCTGGTCCTGATTGAAGCCGATCTTGGTCATCGAGTCCCATGCGTCGCGAATGTCGCCGGTTGTCCGCCAGAGGTTTCCGCCTACATCTGGTCCCCACTTCCACACCTCGTTCAGTCCATACTGGCACAAGCTGTAGACGATGGGCCGCCCACTCGCCTGCAAAGCATCGCCCATCTTTTGATAGATCGCCTGCATTTCTTGCTCGGTGTAAATGTTCCGTGCCCCGCACCAGTCGTATTTCAGGTAATCGATTCCCCAAGCCGCAAAGGTCTTGGCGTCTTGTTCTTCGTGACCGTAGCTGCCCTCATAGCCAGCGCAGGTGTTCGGCCCGGGAGAAGAATAGATTCCCAATTTGAGACCATTGCTGTGTACATAATCCGCCAGAGCCTTCATATCGGGAAATTTCTTGTTGGTCGTGATGTTGCCGTTGGCGTCGCGTTGTTCGCCTTCCCATGTGTCGTCAATATTGATGTAGATGTAGCCTGCTTCTTTCATGCCGTTGCTGGCCATAGCATCGGCGATTGTGCGCACGGTTGCGTCGTCTACTCGTCCGGCGAATTTGTTCCAACTGTTCCAGCCCATAGGCGGAGTTTTGGCTAAACGGTTGTAGGGCACTTTATGGAGTGCAGGAGGCTCGATGCGCGCCGGCATAGCTCCTTCACCATTCGGTACACGATGAGCAACGACTTCCGTGAGAGGCGCGTCGGCACGGCGGCGCGTCGACATGTGCAACTGATCGCCGACCAGCTTGCCTTCGTATACAGCGCGGCGCAGTGTCTTGCCATCCTGCAATGTTCCGGTAACGGTAAAGGCGTCAGGAGTTCCCGTGCTCTCAGTGATTGTGTAATAGAACTGCGTCAATCGGATGTGCCCGGTAATCTTTGAGTCTTGCTGCTTTAAGTCGAAGTAGACCTTGCGATTGGTGCCATCAGGCAGCGGCGTTGCGGCAAGCCAGTTACCTGTCAGATCTGCAGCCACACAACACGTTGCACTCAGGGCGACAACCAGAAGCAAGCGAATAAGCCTCATTGCGATAAGGGTTCCTCCATGAAACTTCGCCAGTACTTTCTCACACGCGGAAAAATTTTGACTGCTGAAATCGTAGCTGTTCGCCACGTGCGACAATTTTGTCAATGCTGAATCCTGCGGACTTCCTCCTAAACGCCGACACTTGCATGCCTGCGAAGCAACTGTTTGGACGAACTCCGATTGGGGAAGATGCTTATCTCTACTGGATGCAGAATGCAAACGGCGTCGAAGTAGCAATCTCTAATTACGGTGCAGCAATTGTTTCGCTGAGGGTGCCAGATCGCAGCGGAAAAGTTGATGATGTCGTCCTCGGATACGACACTCTAACCGGCTACCTCTCCGAGAGAAATCAATATCTGGGCGCTACGATCGGCCGTTATGCTAATCGCATCGCCAAGGGCCGCTTCTCGCTGAACGATAGACAATATCAGGTGCCGGTCAACGACGGGCCAAATACTTTACACGGCGGGAAGAGAGGTTTTGACAAACGTGTTTGGTCTGCCGAGCACAGTCCGGCCTCGGATCGGCTAGAGGTGAGACTGCATTACCTCAGTCAGGATGGTGAAGAAGGCTTTCCCGGCGATCTCGACGTTCACGTCTTGTTCCATCTGACTAATGATAATGAACTGAGAATTGAATATCAGGCCACATCGGACCAAGATACTGTCCTTAACCTCACCAATCACGCGTATTTCAATCTAGCCGGGGAGGGGAATGGGAATGTCCTGCAGCACCGCCTCACGCTGTTTGCTTCCTCGTTCACTCCAATTGACGCGACGCTGATACCCATCGGCGGCATCCGAGACGTTACGTACACGCCTTTCGACTTTCGCCAAGCTACTGCGGTGGGGGCCCATATTGATCAATGCGAAGAACAGCTTCAGCGCGCGAGAGGTTACGATCACAACTTTGTGTTGGATGGCGGTGGCGAGAGGTTGAGGATCTCTGCGCGAATTAGCGAGCCGGGCTCTGGGAGGATGCTGGAAGTGCTTACTACCGAACCAGGCATCCAGTTCTATTCCGGGAACTCTCTCGACGGCAGCACCACGGGAAAGAGCGGGAAGAAGTATGGTTTTCGTTCGGGCTTCAGCCTCGAGACCCAACACTTTCCCGACTCGCCAAACCAGCCAAAGTTCCCTTCGACCGTTCTGAAGCCGGGTGAGCGTTTTCAGTCCACCACCGTCTATCGTTTTTCCACTGAATGAGACTGCTATTCGACCAGACACAATCCTGCTTCGTCTCGCGGGCTGCTATTCTGCTTGTGAAGACTGAACATTGCATATCGTCGCTCAACTGACTGGCGCAATCGCCGTTGTAGTTGCCGCACTATTTCCCATCGTGAATCCGTTGGGGAGCGCTCTGATCTTTCTCAGCCTCACGCGCGGATATCCTCCCGATCTGCGTCACAACCTGATCCTCCGCATCGCGATCAACAGCCTGATACTTCTCGTGATTTCGATGCTGATAGGCAGCCATGTCTTGCGGTTTTTCGGAATTTCGATTCCAGTCGTGCAAGTGGCTGGCGGCCTCATTGTGGCGGTCACCGGCTGGAGAGTGCTCTCACAGAAAGAAGCTGATCCAAAGCCGCAAGCGGTTAGTCCTGCGACTGCCTCTCAGCAGGCCTTTTATCCACTGACCCTGCCGATCACGGTGGGCCCGGGATCTATTTCCGTCGCCATCACGCTGGGAGCCAATGAGGCGCGACATATTTATTCCTGGCCAGTCCTCGTTGCAGCCCTCGTCGGACCATTCATCGTCGCTTTAAGTGTGTACATCTGCTACAGCTCGGCAGAGCGGCTTGAACGAATTCTTGGTCCCGTTGGCTTAAGTGTTTTTCTCCGGCTTTCGGCTTTCATCGTGATTTGCATTGGAGTGCAAATCACCTGGAACGGAATCGCAGCTCTCGTACACGGATTGTGATAAGTCTTTGTCGACACGCGGCCTTACGTTGTGGCCACAACTTCTTTCTCGGAATTCAGGCGGAGGTAATGCTTCGAGCCGCTGGTGGGATTCTCCGCGATATAGTCAATAAAGGCCCTGATAGCTGTTACTCCGTCCTTGTATCCCTGCTCAATTGCTGGACGTACGATTTTGCCGTCGAAGTCGAGCAGTGTAGCTGCGAGTGGCGTCGCTGGCCTGATCGTAAATGCCTTTAGATAGCGGTACGAATGATCTCCAATCTCCAGAACTAATTGCTCCGGACGTCGGCCTACTCTGGCCGCGTAGGTCTCGCAAATTCGATTCACGCTCTCGAGCACTCGCAGATCTGAACGCACATTTCGTGACATCAGAATGTCAAAGGCACGCATGCCGACATCAAGAAACGTTCTGATCTTCGGAACAACTTCCTTCTCTGCCTCTACCGCTATTAGAAAAACTACATCGGCGCCCAGACGAATCGCCGGAATGATAGGCTGCTTAGCTACGAGGCCGCCATCGGACCAGAGTCCACCGTGCATCTTCACCGGCTCGTAAGCCATGGGAAACGCCGATGAGGCGACCACAGCCTTCATCATGTCGTGCGCGTATTCGAAATGAGACCGGATGAAGTCAGTGTCGGCTCCGGGGTCGTTGGCTAGTTCTTCAACCTTTTTATTCGCGAAATACTTTTCTCGTCCGGTATAAAGCTCCGCCGCGGTCATAACCACGCGCATCGGGGAACGACGAAGTCGACGCTGATGAATTCGATCTCGCAAAAAACGAGAGCGCTCATAATTCTGAAACAGACCTGAATCGAGTGGAGAGCGCAAAATCCTTTGGCTCAAGCGACTCACGCGGTTCCGCAGTAACGACCACAAAATTGCAAAAACCAGCAAGGCTACCCCAAGCAAGAGATCGTTCCGGGGAGTCAGCCAGAAGACCGACGCTGACTTGAACTCTATATGCGTCGCGGTTAGTAGCCAGCAGACGAATCCGAGCACCATCGAGTTCGCTATCACTGACCAGATGAGCTTCTTCTTGTTCGGTGCCCATCGTTGGCCGCGCATAGGGTGCATCAACACATAGAAGAGGTAGGAGAACTCGGTATAGGAGAAGAGAACGATGATACCTACCACTCCGAGGAATAGCCACGTGAGAAGAGGATCGTCTTGGCGAACAAAAATGCCCAGGCGATGAAGGAGCACGCCAATAGCGTTTCCGAATCCGGCTGTTGCTGCAATGAACCCGGTAAGGACGATGATGTATCGCGACCAGTCAATGCCTACCATGGCTGGAGTCAGTTGCAGCCATCCTTCCACGAGCGGCTCGGCATTCCCAAGATAGCCGCGGCCGTGTCCTGCATAAGAGGCAGCGTTGATCGCGCCAATCGAAGTGGAGGTAAGAATGTGAGTCGGGACGCGCGCGTCCTGAAGCGCAAGTAGTACGCCGGCTTCATACGCGCCGCGAGCACCGCCGCCCGACAACACCACAGCTATGCGCCCGGCGAAATCCTTCCACAGAGTCCCAGGATTTTCCGGCAAGCTAGCTCGGAATTCGTTGCGCTCCTCTCCGAGGAGTTTCGCATGTTGGGTGCGGACGTCGATGAGCGAAGCATACCGCGTTTTGCTGCCCTGAGTGTGGATTACTAGGGTACTCTGACGACCCGAATGGCCTTGTTCCTCAGGGGCCAATTAAGCGGCAACTCTAAGTGTTACACTGCGCCGTTTGCTAATGCGACCACTACTACTCTCTCTGGGTTTAGCAATTGTTGCAGCGCTCTTCTTTGTAGCCTGCAATGATCCTGCTCGCCCCGGGAATCGTTCAGGCAAGCCGACGAATCCTGCAGCACTCTGCGTCTGCAAGCCAACTCACATCACGAAAGACGATTGGCGCATCGAGTTCAAGAACGAACCGCTTCCCAAAGCCGATGCCATAGATATTACTGCCGCAGCCATTCTCCAGTGGCCTGAGGGGCCGGAGCCCGGCGCTCGAAACGGGAGATCGGGAAGGGAACTCGTCCTATACCGAATTCCCAAGGCGTATCTGCAAACCGTCTTTTTTCGCACCAGTGATTGCGATTTGCATCTGGAAATTTCGGATGCGCCGAACAAGAGTGCGCCGCGCATGATCGTGGAGACTCCTGGAA